>Ga0207416_1002425_pt1 | contig 20439 bp, 20 predicted proteins | sample PaiPotPPM11metaG_FD_184107 | JGI IMG/M metagenome (GOLD analysis project Ga0207416, IMG submission 184107) | Iron sulfur acid spring bacterial and archeal communities from Banff, Canada, to study Microbial Dark Matter (Phase II) - Paint Pots PPM... ...
GGCCCCTCGTCCAGGAAACGCGCCGCCTGGAGCGCGAACATCTCGGCGTAGCGGCCGCCGACGGCCACAAGCTCGTCGTGCGTCCCCCGCTCGGCCACCTTTCCGCCCGCCAGCACCACGATCTGGTCGGCCCGCCGGACCGTGGAGAAGCGGTGGGAGATGAGCAGCGTCGTCAGCCCGGCGGTGATCTCCAGGAAACGATCGTAGAGCGCCGCCTCCGCCCGGACGTCCAGACTGGCGGTCGGCTCGTCCAGGATCAGCAGCCGCGCGCCCGCCTCCACCGCGAAGAGCGCCCGCGCCAGCGCGATGCGTTGCCACTGGCCCCCGGAGAGGTCCACCCCGCCGGTGTACTGCCGCGACAGCACGGTGTCCCAGCCGCGCGGCAAGGCTTCGATCAGCTCCAGCGCCCCCGCTCTCTCGGCCGCTGCCCGCGCCTTTTCCTGATCGCCGGCGATCGTGGGGGCGCCGAGCGTCACATTGTCCCGTGCCGACAGGTGGTACTGCGCAAAGTCCTGGAAGATGGCGGCCACCTGTCCGCGCCAGCCGCGCACGTCGATCTCGTCGAGCCCCACACCATCCACGGTGAGGCGCCCCCTCGTCGGCTCATACAGACGGCAGAGCAGCTTGACCAGGGTGGTCTTGCCGGCGCCGTTGGCGCCGACGATGGCCAGGGAGCGTCCGGCGGGGATGGCGAGATCGAGATCAGCCAGGGCGTCCGTGGGTCGTCCGCGATAGCGGAAGGCGACGTCCTCGAAGGCGAGGAGGCGGCACGGCGATGAGGCGAGGGGGCGATGAGGGGATGAGGAGACTCGGTGCAGGGAAGAGAAACGGCCCGCCGAGAGCGACGGTTCCGTTCGGCCGTCCGCGCTTGCATCGTCGGTTCGCCCTGGCGCCCCCTCGCCCCCTCGCCTCATCGCCCCCTCCTCCACGGTGAGGCGCTGCTCCAACTGCAGCACGCTAGGCACCGCGGTCGCGGCGAAGGCCAGGTCGGCATTGGCGTCGTCGAAGGCGCGGTAGCCGTTCGCTCCCACCACGGCCTGGGTGTACACCGCCAGCGCCGCCAGGCCGATCTCCCCACGAGCTGCCGCCCAGGCCAGCAACCCGAACGAGCCCAGGTTCACCAGGGCGACCGTGGCGCTGGAGAGCCAGACCACCCGCCGGCCCGGCCGCCGCGCCTCCCAGGTGGGCTGCATCGCGGCGAGCCAGGCGGCGTCGAAGCGCCCCACCAGCCAGTCGAGCATCCCCCAGATGCGGATCTCCTTGGCAGCGGCGGGGGTGAGCGCGAGGTTGCGCAAGTACTCGGCGCGACGCACCGTCGCCGCTGCGCCGTAGCTCACCTGCCCCACGCGGAGGTACTCGCGCTGGAGGAAGTAGACCACCACCGGCCACATCACGAGCCAGACCAGCGCCAGCCACCAGTGGAACGCTGCGAGGATTAGCGCCGAGCCCAGCGCCTGCAGCCAGCTCGGGACCAGTGTAGCGAGCGCGGTTACGGCCAGGCCCGGCTTGAACGCCTCCGTCCCTACCCCCTGCGCATTCTGGATCAAATCGAGCACCGCCGGGTCCTCCAGGTGGGCGATGCCGGTAGGACGGCTCACCGCCGCCATCACGCGCTCCTGGAGGTAGCGATCAACCTCGCGGCCGAGGGTGCTGGCCAGCGCGGCCAGAAAGGGACCCAGGAGGCGCGCCGCCACGATGAGTCCGGCCGCGCCGCCCAGCAAGGTCAGCGTCGTGTGCCCGGCCGGCGAAGCAAGCCCTGCCCGTACCGACAACGGGATGGAGCCGACCAGGAGGCCTGCCGCGATCGTCACGCCGATCGGCAGCAGTGCGCTGGCCAGCGCACCCACCGCAAGCAACACCGTCTTCGCCCGGCTCACGGTGGGCAAGAGGCCGAGCAGCGCGAAGATGCCGGCGAGAGCCGGCGATTTGGCGCGCCCCGATAAATGTCCCACGCTCACGCCTCTTGTCCTCTACGCGTCATTCCGTGGACGCTGAGCACTTTGCCGGTAGCGCGGAGCAGCACCGCCTCGAGCCGCGCGCCATCCGTGAGGCTCTCGAAGCCGGTGACCACGGCCGGGCTACCGTCTACCTCCACCTCAGACCCCGACAGGAAGCGCATCCTGGGGTGCTCTCGCCAGAAGCGGCGCGCCTCCGGCAGGCTCCAGGTGAGCGCGTGCCAGGTTTCGCGATCATCAGTCCCGCAGGTAGGGCAAGCGATGGAGATGCTTTCCTGGTGGACCCAGTCGGCCGCCCCCCGACATAGCAAGCCCCTTCGGATGGGCCTCCAGGTGTGGCAGGTTGGGCAAAGCCGTGCGCCGTTGACGGCGCGTACTTGATAGAGGTTGTGAATGATCTGTAGACAGCGGGAGATCGCCGGCTTGTAGGTGTGGACACCCTGCAGCGCGTCTCCCACGGTCGCATTCAGGTAGTCGCCGTAGCCGTCTGCAGAGCAGCCCGGGCATCGCATCCGGAGCTCGCCTTGTTCGGATCTCAAATAGCCTTGCAGATGGTGACGAGCGCAGCCCGGACACCAGAGTCGCGTCTCCTGCCATGCGGCGGTCGTCTCGTCAACGAATCCGTAGGGAGCGACCTCCCGAACGAACGTGGTCGCCAGCAGTCGGCGCATGGCCAGTTTGCCACGCTGCAGCCGTGCCTCGACGGCCCCTTCACGCACCCCCAGCCTTCGCGCAATCTCCGCCTGTGGCGACTCCTCAACGTACCGCTGCACGAGAACCTGCCGTGTTTCCTCCGGCAACAGTGCCATGGCGCGGTCCAGGAGCTCGACGAGCTCTGCGCGCTCCAGCTCGACTTCCAGATCGAAGTCGTCGACCAGCAGGTCCTCAGGCGCGGAGGGGGCGTCATCGTCCGTTGCGATCGATGGCGCCGCTCGGAGCGGCTCACGCTCTCGACGGCGCGCCCAGCGCAAATAGACGTTGCGGGCGATGGCGGCCAGCCAGTGATCCAGCCCTGCCGGCTCGTACAGCCTGTCGAGGTGGCGCCATGCTTCGTACAGGGTCTCCTGAGTAAGGTCTTCCGCGGCGTCCGGGTCACCGGTGAGCCGCGAGCAATAGCGGACGAGCCGCGTGCGCTGGTGCGGCAAGATCACTTCCCAGTCAGCAATCTTGGCGTCGAGCGGCGTCGTGTGGCTGCCCTCCTTCAGGTTGTTGCCGGACATTGCTCTTATCCCCATGCGCTCCGAACGGAGGTAGTGCTGCCAATCGCTCCTGCTTCTCCATGACTATCGCGCTCGGACGCCCAAATCCTACGCGAATTTTTTACGGCGCCGCGCACCATCGCACGAGATCAGCAGTCGGCGCACTGCAATGGCCGATCGGCTTGCCGCTGGTAGCATAAAGGGAAATGAGACCGCGGCAAGGGGCCAATCTGGGACTGCTGTATCAATACCCTCGGCGCAGAGGAGGTGACGGGCTGTGAGCGCGAAGAGGGACAAAGCTCGCGTAGTATCGCGCGATCCGGAGATCCACGGCGGCGATGCTGTGTTCGCCGGCACCCGCGTTCCAGTGCAAATCCTAGTTGATTATCTGGAGGGTGGGGACGGGCTGGACCTGTTCCTGGATCAGTACCCCACGGTCAGCCGCGAGCAGGCCGAGGCGGCAAAGGCGATCATGCGGCAGGCGCTGCTGTCCGCGTGAGGGTGCAGCTTGACGAGGACATGCCTCGCCAGCTCAAGCGTGCGCGGGGCTGGCGCCTCGGCTAGCCCCCAACGCATCTGGACGCCTTGCTGCAGGCCGGCGCGGCGACGAGTATGATGGCGCCTGAGGTGTGCCGACCGGGCCGCGCCCTTGACGCCACAATTGCCGGCAGGAGGGATTCGCGTGAGGATTCTGGAGGCGGGGACCGTGACGACCGGCGTCTGGAACCGCTATTTGCGCGCCGACTACACAACCTGGCCACCGGGCCAGGAGTGCGAGGTCCACAGCCATCAGGGGTCCGCCGAGGTCTTCGTCTTTTTGGCCGGTCAGTGCGAGATGACGGTGGAGGCGGAGACGCAGACCGTCTCCGCTGGCTGCACCGTCTACGTCGGCCCCGGCGAGAAGCACAAACCTAAGGCGGTGGGGAACCGCCCGCTGGAGATGTTCCTGGCGGTGATGCCCAATCACCAGCCAACGCACACGTTCTACGGCGCGGACGGCACACCAATCCACCGGGATCAACCAGCCCCGCCCGGCGCGCTGCCACAATGGTAAACGCCGGTCTTTGGCAACGAGGGCGTCGACGATCTGATCCTGGATCGACTCAACGCGGCCAGCTAGCGCGCCTACCAATCCGGGATGCTGCGATAGGCCCCATGACGGGTGAGGTCAGCGCCTCCGACGCGATGCCGGGTCACCGCGGAAGTCGATGGGCTTCGAAGTTCCAGCAACGGCCCAGGTCAATCCCCTGCACCATAGCGCGCCGTTTGACACTGTTCTGGCTAGCTGAGGCCTGGTCATAAATCGCCAGGAGGTGCGCAGTCCGGCGGGACCGCCAACGGGCGGCTGTCCGAGGCTGCCGGTCTTGCGAGGATGAATGCACCAGATCACCAGAGGCGAACCATTTATGACCAGGCCTCGGCTAGCTAGCGCCAGTGCGAGTGTTCTGGTGCTGGCTGCCTGCGGGGCTAGTGCCGGCAGCGAGGCGACGGACTCAACGACAATACAATCGGCGGTGAACGGTACCACCACAGCGGCCTCGTCCAGCGTCAGTTTGGTCGCGAGCAGCGTGGTCACTGCCACACCGGTCCGGCCGACAGCCACAACATTTCCTCCCACGGCGACAGCGAACCCAACCGCTACACCGAGGCCACCGACTCCTACACCGAGGCATGTACCGCCAACTCCAACAAAGGCTCCGACCGCCGTAATGAGTCAATACCTTGATGACGTCATAAGGTATGGGCCAAGCCCAAGGATTGCTGAGGCCTCGAATGCCAATACTTTTACGGTTGTGACCACGATCACCAATGCTGATAAGCAGGCGCATACGTTCAATGCACAGGCGAATCTCTACGATGTGCCGCTAAAGTCTCTCGGAGCCGATCCTGACCAACATCTGATCGGTGTGGGCACGGTCCACCTGACCTTGGCAGCGGGAGAGATCAGAACGGTAGCGATTCCCACCAAGACCTGGCAACAAGCAGTCCCGTTGTCCGTGAACTTCCTTACCGTAGGCACCTAACCGGAGCGAATCTCTGCTCCGGTATCTCGGGCCAGTCGATCTCGTCGCGCTCTAACCGAGCGCAGCGGCTTGCACACGAATGGCGGGACTATATGGCCGGTCGTGGCCAAGCTTCTGGGTACCCGGTCTGCCAGCGCCTGCCGAGCTGGTCACCCAAGCTGCGAGTTCGTTCAGTGCATCGACGCGCGACATTCATGCATTCTTCGACCTGGCCATCCCCGCATGCGACATCGTGACAACGTGCTAAGGGCTCGGTCGGCGACGCTTGGCCCGGAGTCCTTCCGTTGGAACGGAAAATCGGTTGGCTGGGAGCGACGCCTTAGCAGCCTGTGTTCAGCGTTGTTCCGGTTGTTCCTCATGCCCATTGACACACGAGCCGGAGCCAGCTAGAATGGGAACAACCGGAACAACGGCCGGACGTGGATACCAAGGAGACGGCCATGGCTCAGACGTATCGTGCAAGCGCGAGTCGGTCACAGGGGCGAAATGCCTGGTCAATCATGTTCCGACATCCGCTGCGTCATGAGAAGGACGGCCGAACTGGTCTCAAGGTTCGGCGGGGACTGGGGACAGCAGACAAAGGCGAGGCGGAACGTCTCGTGGCCCAGATGAACTCCCTCCTGGCGAATGAAGCGCTGTGGAGCCGCGACGCACGGGATAAAGCCCTCAATCTCTATGATGAGATCATCGTCAAGGCGTTCTACGACAATCTGGTTCCGTCCGTTCCGGATTACTGGGCCATGCGCAATTCAGTGCTTCCGTTACCCTGCCGCGAAGAGGGCTACGCCATGGTGCAGCTCATTGGAACCACCGGGGCTGGGAAAACGACGTTGGTCAGGCAGGTCATTGGCACCGACCCAACAAGTGAGCGCTTTCCCTCAACGTCCGCATCGAGGACAACCATCGCAGATATGGAAATCGTGCTCGCGGGGGCGCCATTCCGTGCTGTCGTAACGTTCCTTCCAAGACACGAAGTCCGGTTGCTGATTGAGGAGTGCGTCGTCGCAGCCGCAATGGCTTATCTGGACAACGGCAACATGGAGGAAGTTGCGCGGAAGCTGCTCGGCCACAGTGACCAGCGATTCCGACTCAGCTACGTTCTCGGGACACTTCGCGTACCCTCTGCTAAAGAGGAGGAACTCAGGGACGACGAGGAGAGCGCACCCGAAGAAACAGAAGAGCCGGAAATTAGCCCGGAGGAACGAGCGGCACTGGTGGAGCGCCTGCGCGGTTACCTCAACTCAATTCAGCACACTGCCGATTTGACACGTGAATCCACGAGGACAACGCTGAATCTATCTTGGGAGAGTTCCAGCAAAGAAGACCGTGACACATTCCTCGAGATTCTCGAGGATGAGTCGAAGGAGGCATTCCAGGATCTGGTTGATCAGATCCTGGACGACGTCGAGGGCCGGTTCAGCCTCCTCCAGGCCGAGTCCATCGAGCGAGACCTGAGCGACTGGCCTGTAAGCTGGTCGTTTCAGACGTCGGATCGCAGCGTCTTCATCAAAACGATTAACAGATTTTCCAGCAATTACGCACCGAATTTCGGCCGATTGCTTACACCGTTGGTACAGGGGATTCGTGTCGCCGGTCCATTCAAGCCAGCTTGGACGGATGAGGAGGGTCCGCTCTTGGTCCTCATGGATGGCGAGGGACTCGGACATACAGCCGACTCCGCGTCGAGTATCTCGACCGCAATTACGAAGCGTTACGAGCTGGCCGACGCAATCGTACTTGTAGACAACGCGGCCCAGCCGATGCAGGAGGCGCCGAGCGAGGTTCTCCGGAGCCTCGTCGCCAGCGGCCATGCCCCTAAGTTGGCCATCTGTTTCACCCACTTTGAGGAAGTACGAGGCGTCAATCTCCCAGACATGGCGGCGCGGCAGGCCCACGTGCTCAACGCAAGAGACAACATCATCACAGCCATTGGGCGGGATGTCGGGCAGCAGGCGGGCTCGGCGCTGAAACAATCCCTTACCCACAGGACGTTTTTTGTAGCTCGGATTCAAGATCCCCTCACCGCGGGTTCCCGGTTTACGAGGGAGCAACTACGTGGGTTGATTGCTATCCTTGAGTCGACCATTGCCCCCCGCCTGATCACTATGGTAACGCCGGTCTATGACGACGCCTTTCTCATTCTCGCACTCCAACGCGCGACAAGAGAGTTTCGTGACACCTGGCGCGCACGACTTGAGCTTCGGGTAGATGCACGTGTGTCACCTGAACACTGGACACGTGTGAAAGCGCTCACGCGACGGGTGTCCGCGTGGGGCGTCGATGAGTATGACACACTCAGGCCGGTTGCTAGCCTGATTGCCCGCCTGGCGGAGCACATAAGTCGATTTCTTGAGCGGCCGATTCGCTGGGAGCCCAACGATGGCACTGAGGAGATGCGGCAGGCCGCTGTCGACAACGTGCGCAGGGGCGTTCACAGCCGCCTGCACGTTGTCATCAGAGAGCGCCTCATTACCGCACGATCGCCGCAATGGGACGAGGCGTACGCCCATCGTGGGACCGGCTCGGTGCGAGTTAGAGCCGTCGAAATCGACCGGATCTTTGATGCTGGCGCACCCCTGCTCGATGACATTGTGGGCCCCGGCGCATACGGCCTCTTCAAGGCCGTTCGAGATGTTGTCCGAGAGTCCATCGAGTCAGGAGGCGGCAAGCTGGACAGCGGAGTTGTCACCACCTGATCGTTGCGCGCCTGCGCGCGGTCCGGAGGCTGCGACGCTGCCGATGTCTGGAGGCGGCCGCCCGTCGTTGCAGAGTTTGATCTGAACGAACACATTACCGGTGGTGCGCTCCGCCGAACGCCCACCGTGGAGTTCATCCGAACTGGCGAAGTGGGCTGATCGGACGCCCAGACGACGAGGTGCGTGAGCATTGGCCAAATCACGGCTTCATTAGCAGAACAGACAATGTCTTTACCAGGCCGTCACGCGCGTGACGGCCGGACCGGCACAGAGAGCCCGGTCGCCAGGTCCGCCGATGGTTCGAGACGGCATTCCGGTGCCGCCGTGTGACGGTGTGCTACACTGCGCACGGGGAGGCGAGATCCACATGGGCAGTCGCCATTTATCCTTGCGCCTTGAGTCTGATACCTTCGAACATCTGGAGGCCGCGAGTCGGAGAGCCGGGCAGACCCGCTCGCACCTGGCGAAGACCCTGCTCGAAGAAGGGCTGCGTATGCAGGCCCACCCGGGGATCGTCTTCCGCGAAGGGCCGGCCGGTCGCCGTCCGGGACTCGCGGGCGGCCCGGACGTGTGGGAGATCATTCGCGTGATCAAGGGGGCCAAGGCGGAAGGTGACGGGCCGCTGGGACACACGGCAGAGCTCACCGGACTCACGACTGAGCAGGTGCGGATGGCGGTCCGCTACTTTGCGGCGTATGCTGACGAGATCGACGCCTGGATTCAGCGTGTCGACGAGGAAGCCGCACAGGCGGAGGCGTCGTGGCAGCGTGAGCAAGCGCTCTTGCACCGGTGAAGCTCCTGCTGGATGAAATGTGGCCTCCGGCGATCGCTGTTCAACTCCGGCATCAAGGTTACGATGTTGTAGCGGTTGCGGAACGGCCCGAGCTTCGCGGACAACCGGACGCCATAATCTTCGCCGCGGCTCAGGCCGATGGGCGTAGTATTGTGACGGAGAACGTTGCCGACTATCGCCTGCTCGCCGCCGTCGAGCTACGGCAGAGTCGCTCGCACGCCGGACTCTTCTTTACTAGCGACCGGCGATTCCCTCGCCATGACCCGCGCACTGCTGGTCGTCTGGTTACCGCTCTGATTGAAATTGCGTCGCGAACGCTCGATCCGGACGGCTTCGAGTACTGGCTACGGTGAGTGTGCTGCTTCGCGGAGCATGCCGGCGTCCGCCTCGTCGCGCCGCTCCACCCAGGGCACGGCGTTGGTCGGCGGCAGGTTGGCGATGATCCGCGGGCTCGGACCGGCGTGCGCTCGCGCGTAGCGCAGCGCCTCGTCGAAGGAGTCGGTGACCAACCGGAAGCCGAAGCGCTCGCCTTCCTCCGGCGTCACGCCCTCGGTGACGAGCACGGTGCGGCGGTTCAGGATGCAGCGCTTGTGACTCCAGACGTGGGTCGTGCTGCGCGGCTCGCCCTCCATGCGGGTGACCAGGCGGGTGATCTCGTCCAGACTCCGCGCCAGCAGCTCCTCTTTGCAGACCATGTCACGTCGCCGCCAGTGCTCGTGGGCGGCACGGCCGTCGTCGGATAGCCGTGTCCACTGCGCCGTACACTCGACGAACTCCTGCAGCGTCTCGGCCAGCGGCCGGTTGCTCAGCGGCTGGTGGCGGGCCGCCGAGATGCAGGCAATGATCACACCGTCCCGCTTGGCAGCCTCCTCGGCCAGCTCGATCTGCATGTACATGCTCATCAGCTCGCCACTGTTGGCCGGCGCAAAGAGGTAGATGTCCGCCGGGGCCACCGGTGTCATGGCGTGCTGCTGGAGATAGCGCACCGCGACCGGCCACTCCTCGCGGAAATAGCCGGCGAAGACGGTATTGGCGGTGAAGTCGATCTTAAGTCGCAGGCGCACAAAGTCGGCCGCGTCCATCACATCCTCGCGCATGGGGTTGCCGGGTCCCCAGCAGGAGCTGGTCCGGTTGGTCATGATCTTGGTGTGGTTGCGGCGCACCGTATCATTGCCGGCGACGCCGGGGAGGATGATCCCGCCGCCACCTTGATAGCCGTAGAGGCTGGGGCTACAGGCGCCGACGCCCACGACGAGGTCCGCCTCCGCCACCACCGTGTTGACCCACACCGGCGTCCCGGCCCGCGTCATGCCCACGTAGGTGACCGCCCGCTCGTCCATCGGGTCGTGCTCGAGATAGCGCACGCGCTGCAGGATGGCCTCACCGATCTTGGCCCGGGCGCCTGGATGGCCGTGCATCCCGGCCGCGTGGACCAGCGTGATCCGCTCGTCCGGCACACCGGCCGCGTTGAGGCGATTGAGCAGATAGAGGCCCACCCCCTGCTGGCCGAACACGGTGTCCTGCATATCCGTCACCAGGAGCGCGACACGATCGCCCGGCCTGGCCATCTGCTCCAGCCGCGGGCAGCCGATGGGATCGGCCAGCGCGCGCTCGACCAGCTCCACCGGAGTGCCGAGCATGGGCAGGTCCGGCTTGGTAAGCACGCGCGTCTGCTCATCCGGCAGCGAGATCGACAGGGGGCCGCGCCGCCAGTCCAAGGTCCGGGTTGCCATGGGTGGCCTCTCTGCTTCAGTCGCCTTGCGACAATCCCGGTCTGCGACTACGCCGGCTCCTCCATCGTCGGGATCCACTCGTCCAAAATCCAGCGCATGTAGTCCAGGTAGCGCAGCGATGCGCGCATGCGGTCGCCGTTGCCGCCTTCGTTGCAGACCCAGCCGCGGAAACCGGCGCGCCAGAGTAGCACCGCCGCTTCGCGGAAGTCGAGATCTCCGGCATCAAGGTCGGTCACCCAGGAGTAGGCGCGCCCCGTTTCGGGGACCAGCACCCGCCGGTAGTTCTTCACTTCCCAATAGTTGGTGCGCGGGGCGAGCTTGGCGATCTGCGACCGCCAGACTGACCGCCAACCGCATGCGCCGCTCCTTGCCCGTCTAAGGCTCCAACGTCCCGCCGTCTCGCGAGAGGATACACTCCCAGCCGGAGCTGGGCTTCCCTGGCGATATGAGCAAGGACGGATGAGACAATGGCGGCAAGATGGCTGTCGCACCGAAGAGCGCCGATTGACGCGCCGAGTTCTGAAGGGGGGACGTGCCGAGATGAAGATCGCCGAAGTTGAGTCGCTTGTGGTCGGCGGAGGCCATTTCGTCCGGATCACGACGGACAATGGGCTGGTCGGCCTCGGCCAGTCCGCCTGCTGGGCCTACCCGAAGGCCGTCCACGAGGTTATCCAGAGCTTTAGGAGCTACCTCGTCGGTCAGGATCCGATGCGGATCGAGCACCACTGGCAATACCTCTACCGAATGGGCCCCTTCCGCGGCTCCGTGCTCAGCGGCGCGGTCAGCGCGGTGGACATCGCCCTCTGGGACATCAAAGGCCAGCAGCTCCAAGCGCCCATCTGGGACCTGCTGGGCGGGAAGTGTCGCGACAGGGTCCGCCTGCACCTGCTGATGGGCGGCGCGAGCGCCGAGGAGGTACACCGGCACGCCGTGGCGGCGGCCGGCGAGGGCTTCACCGCGATCAAGTTCGATCCGGTACCGGCGGGCTACCAGGACATGACCCTGGCGGCGCTGGTCGCCGCCGTGGTCGAGCGGGTTGCCGCGGCGCGCGAGGCGGTGGGGAAGGATGTCGATCTCATCCTGGAGATCCACCGCAAGCTCACGCCCTTGCAGGCGATCCCGGTGGCCGACACGGTCAAACCGTTCCACCCGCTCTTCTTCGAGGACCCCATCCAGATCGACAGCATCCAGTCCCAGGCCGACATCGCCCGGCAGGTGTCGATCGGCGTCGCCAACGGCGAGCGGCTGCACACCATCTGGGAGTTCCGCGAGCTGCTGGCGGCCGGCGGGACTCAGTTCGTCCGCCCCGACGTGGGGTTGGCCGGGGGGCTGACCCACTGCAAGAAGATCGCGGCGATCGCCGAGTCCTACCACGCGGCCGTGGTGACCCACAACTTCCTCGGGCCGGTGCTCACCGCCGCGTCGGTCCACCTCGACACGGCGATCCCGAACTTCCTGGTCCAGGAGTACTCCAAGGTCGACGAGGGACCCGGCGCGGCCGCCTTCGCCGGCACCCTGCGGCGGCAGGGAGGGTATTTGCCGGTACCGGAGGCGCCTGGGCTGGGCATCCGCCTCGACACGGAGAAAGCGGCGTCGGTCGAACCGGCCGTCCGAGGCGCTGGAGCCATCCCGCTGCGGTCCGACGGCTCGGTGGCGTATTCGGTTTGAGGAGAGTAAATGACGCTGTTGGCGTAACCGGGGGTATCCGCGCTTGCCGGTACTGCCACCCGCCGCTAAAGCAGCGGGCTACGTCTACAAAGCCGCCTAAAGGCAGCTGTACGGCGACTATAAAGGCTAACATCGCGCACGAGACGAGAATGCTCATCGAATTTGGCGTGGTTAGCCTGCTTTAGCAGGCTTTGTACGCGTAGCCCGCTGCTTTAGCGGCGGGAGAATCGGCGGTTGCGGCGGCGGCAACATTCGCCAACAGAGTCAGAAATGGTAAGGCTACACGCATGAAAGTTCTCCTCGTTGGCGGCTCCGGTCACGTCGGCAGTTTCGTCACTCCTTACCTACGCCGGCAGCACGAGTTGCGCGTGCTGGATCTGCGACCACCCCGTCACCCGGATGTCGAGTACGTCGAGGGCTCGATCACGGATCCCGCGGCCCTGGCGAGAGCGCTGGAGGGCGTCGATACCTTCGTCACGATGGTCATGAAGAGCGGCCAGGGCGGCAGCTCGACCGACCAGACGCTCACCCAGATAGCTGAGAATTACGAGGTCAACACCCTCGGCCTCCACCTGCTGCTCTTCACAGCCCAAGGCATGGGCGTCAAGCGCGGCGTCCACACCAGCACGATGAGCGTTCACTACCGCGAGCGGACCTGGTACCCGTCCGAAGAGCTGATCCCGCTGGACACGCCCAGCGTGTACGGCCTGACCAAAGGCTTCGGGGAGCTGATCTGCCAATACTTCGCCCGTTGGTTCGACATGAACCTGATCGCCCTGCGCCTGACTGGCCCCCGCACGCGCGAGCAATGGCTGGACCAGCGCCGGCGCCCGCCCGCCTGGCCCGGCGGCCATCGCCTCTACATCACTGACGAGGAAGACCTGGCCAACGCCTACCTGGGAGCATTGAAGGCAGTGCGGACCGGCCACGGACGCTTCGACTCCGTCTTCATCGCCGGCGACGAAGCCGAGGAAGAGCACAACCTTACCAAGGCGAAACGCCTACTGGGCTGGCAGCCTCGGGCGCAGCGGCTGCTGGAGGGCGGCCGGGCCAGCGGTGAAAATCGCGCCTAACAAGCAGCGAACTCCGGCGCCCCCGGCGCGAACACCGGGAACCCGGCACGCCGAGCCGCCTCCGCCCGCCGATACGTGGTCGTATCCGAGGCAACCCGCCCCACCGCGCGCAGCACCTCGACTCGGGCAATTACACTGGAGACACGTAGCGGCCAGTCCTGCAAGAAACCAAAAAGACGAGTCGTTTCCGCCTGAGCGCGCACCAGCTTCACCAATCCGGACGAGTCGAGATACAGCAGCGTCGAGTTCACAATCGTTCCTCGCGCTCAGCTTGCAGTGCGTCGCTGAGCTGGTTGGACACGGGCCCATCGGGCGGCGCCAGATCGAGCAAATCGCCGGACGGGATGGTCACGCGTCCGGCGGCGATCAGACGCCCCAGGGGCGTCGATGTATCCGGCAGCGGGGCAAGTACGGCTACTGCCCGACCTCGCTCGGTTACCTCGATCGATTGGCCGGCGGCGACACGCCTCAAGAAAACGCTGAGGTTCTGCCGTAGTTCTCTCACGCCCACACGCGCTCTACTTCCCTATCGGGTCCGGTAACCCACATGCCCGCAACAGCGACCGGCAGGTACACTTGCCATTGATGTATCAGCATACAGCGAGACCAACCGCCGCTAGCCAGGAACGCCTTGCGCTTGCCGCCGAGCTGGCGGACCGGTATCCGACCCAACATTGTCGGGAACTGGCCGTGACCGGCTCCGTCTCTCGTGGCGTTGCAGTTGAAGAATCCGACCTGGAGCTGAGCCTTTGGACGGAAACAATCCCGTCACCGGAGGAGCGCCGGCAATTCCTGGCGCGCGTCGGCGCTACCGACGCCATCGTCGATCCTTCACTCGGCTCGAAGGATGTCACCTGGGCAATGTTCACGTATCAAGACGTCCGGGTCGAGGCAGGCTGGTACACACCGGCCTTCCACGAGCACGAATTGGCCGCCATTCGCGCAGGTGAGGTGACCGATGACGATCGTCTCTTACTGCCGGGCGTTCTCGTGGACGCGGTCCCGCTACGCAGCGACGGCCTGATTGCGCGCTGGCGTCAAGAGCTAGCGCACTACCCCGACAGCCTGCAACGGCGCCATATTAGCGACGCGGCCAACGAGTGGCGATTTCCCGGCCACCTGGCCGCACGATGGGCGGAGGTCCGGCGCGGCCACCGCCATACGGTGCTGGAGGAGTATGCACGCGACATCCACCGAACGCTGCGCATCCTATTCGCGGTCAACCGGGTGTGGGAGATCGACTGGAAGTGGCTGGAACGAGCGACGCGCGACCTCACAATCCGGCCCGACCGGTTCGTCGAGCGGATCGAGGGCGTCTTCGCCGCGCCGCGCCTGGCGGAGAGCCTGATCACCTGCCTGGAACTGATCCGCGACACCTTGGCGCTGGCGCCACCTCCTCACAATGTTGCCCAGCCCACGGCCAACGTTTTGGACAGCCTCCGCGGCAATGCGGGCAGGTAACTAGCAACGGCAGGCCACCAACAACGGGTGCTCAGGATGGACTCGTTGACTTGGGTTCCGCGCACTCAACAGTCATTTGGGATTCGGGGACGGCGGCACGAATCCTCGGCGCCTCGGAGGCAGTCCAGCAAACACGCTACCAAACACTGATGCGCCTTCCAAACGAGCAGCAAGGCCTCTACGCGCGGTTGGCGTTGACCGGGCGCCTTTGAAACGGATGCGTCCCGGGCAGCCCGGGACGCCGCGGTGCGATGAGTGCCGGGCGCAGGAGTCAGTACTATTTAGCGTACGCAGGTTGGATCGAATACACGGCGAGCGGCGGGTGTCGGGGAAGGGGTAGGGGGTGGCTAACACCCCGGAGGGGAACGCGAACGCCCTCATCCCAAAGGGATATAAGGAACTGCTCGGCGATCTGAAGGAGCGCATCGGCGCTGCCCAGGTCCGCGCGGCCCTCTCCATCAATCGAGAGCTGGTTGGGCTCTATTGGCATATCGGGCGCGCCATAGCTGCGCGTCAGGAGGAGCACGGCTGGGGCGCGCAGATAATCGTCCGGCTCTCAGCCGACCTCCCGCAGACCTTCCCCGAAATGAAAGGCTTCTCGGCTCGCAACCTGCAATACACGCGCACGTTTGCCAGCGCCTACCCGGACGAGGCAATCGCGCAGCAAGTTGCTGCGCGATTGCCCTGGGGACATGTAATGCGTCTGCTCGATACCGTGTCCGATCCAGAGGCACGGGCGTGGTACGCGCGCAAGGCCGCCGAGGATGGCTGGAGCCGCGCCATCTTAGCCCATCAGATCGGGGGCAAGCTCTATGAGCGGCAGGGCCGGTCGCAGACCAATTTCGCCCGGACTCTGCCCACGCCCCAATCCGACATGGCCCGACAGGTGCTCAAGGACCCGTACAACTTCGATTTCCTCTCATTGGGGGAGGAGGCGCGAGCGTGACCTCGAACGCGGACTCCTGGCGCATATCCAGGCATTCCTGCTTGAGTTGGGCGCCGGCTTCGCCTTCCTGGGCAGCCAGTATCATTTCGAGGTCGACAGTCACGACTATTACATCGATCTGCTCTTCTACCATGTGAAGCTGCACTGCTACGTAGCCATCAACGTGAAAGTAGTCGACTTCGAGCCCGAGTTCGCCGGCAAGATGAACTTTTATCTCTCGGCCATCGATGATTTCTTGCGGCATCCGCACGATCAGTCGAGCATCGGCCTCATTCTATGCAAAGGAAAGAACAAGGTAGTGGCTGAGTATGCGCTGCGGGACATGAGTAAGCCAATCGGAGTGTCGGCGTACAACCCGCTGGAAACGTTGCCCGAACGGTTGCAAGGGAGCTTGCCGACTATTGAGGAACTGGAAGCGACGTTGGCCGATGCAGAGACGGAGCGATGAGCGCATCGCCGCGGAACGACATGCCTGCCCCCTCGACAGCTGCTAGGATGCCTGTGCTAGTCGGTCGTACCGGCAGGCGTAATTGCCGGTGACACCATCGAGCCGGAGCTATACCCCAAAAGCAGAGATGCAGGAGCGTTCATGACAAGTAGCCTGTCGGACGACGCGATAGTACTGCGTGCCAACGGCATGGCACAGGGTATGAATCTTGGTACCGTTCTCGACGCGAAAACCATCTCCGACAACCGACACCGTTGCGAAGTGTGGACGCTCAGCGACGGACGACGGCTGGTTCTACGAGAACCCGGCCCCACCATCCAGCAGGCAGCCGCTATCTACTGCAAGGAAGCCATGCTGTATCGGACTTTGGCAGCTCGTGGTGATGTAGCAGTCCCTTCTTGGGCCCGCACTGGCGAGGCCAATGGGCGGCCCTACCTTTTGATGAACTGCCTGCCCGGAATCCCACTCGATCGTGACCTGTTCGCATCCTTGCCGGAGGCGAGCGTGAACTCAATCGTTGAGCAATGCGCTCGCTCTCACGCCGCGATCCACCGCACCGATATTGATGGATTTGGCGAGAGTGATCAGCGTCTTCTGACACTTGTCGGACCAACAGTTGCCGACGACTACCGCGCCCGATGGGAATCGGTGTTCGAGAAAGTGGCGGCCACCCGGACCCTCACGCCGGCTGAATTGGAGAGACTGCGGCGTCTGGTCGGCGAAGGCATCGCGGCTCTTCCCCAGCGACTGCCCCTCATCCTGGTCCATGGCGACTACTGGGGCCACAACATCCTGGCGACCGACGGGCCGCTAGCCGCGGTCAGCGGCGTGCTAGATTTCGAGCACGCGGGTCGCGGTGTGCGTGAGCACGACTTGGGTCTCATGTTCTGTCTCACCCTCGCCTCCCACGAGAACGCCTCCTCCCTGTGCGCCAGGTACTTAGACGCCTACACCGAGGTAGCGCAGCCGCCAGAAGGGTTTCGCGAACGGATCAGGTGGAATTTCGCGCTGCGTGTCTCGATCCTGATCGAACATTCTCTGCACTACGTTCCGCTGCTGCGCCGCACAATTTGGGCCCGAACCTAGCAACAGGGCTGCGGGGGCGCATATGGACCAACTGACGGAGCGTCGCACCATCAGTCAAGATCAGTGTCAATTTGATGCTAGGACTAATGAGCGGCCTCATAGTTTTCGAGACAACCCTGTTTTATCGGTGATAGGCGCAGGCCACGTCGACCGCGTGACCAGTGGGGCCTGGCCGTTGAGCAAACCTAGCTCACCGGCTCAGCTGCGAGCAAGCCCATGCGTCGACGAGCGTCGCGGTACTCCCGCACGGTCTCCCACCAGGGTTGGGCCTCGACCTGTGTCCACTCCCCCAGGGTCGGACGCTTTCCAGTCGCGTCCCAAGCCAGCCAGAAGGAGAAGACGGCGCCATCACGGTCGAGCACATACCCACTCGACTCCTCGATGCTCTCGGGGTCACCTACGGGGAGAAACATTCCCTCACCGGTGACGAAAAAGAACGTGTACTCCCCGGGCAAGAGGCCACGCTGCCCAATGAGATCCTCGAGGAGACGCTGCGCAGGCGTCCGCTGGGCGGCCGTATCTCTCACTACCATCACTACTGCCTCACGTAATCCGACTTCGGGAGACGACGCACATAGTGTTCCGGGCAGGGGAAGTGCGTCGTGATCGTCGCCTCATCGTCGGTGAGGGCGGTGAAGCGACCCGTGCGACGGTCGTAGTAGCCCACTCGTGGCTCCCCCAGCGAACCATTAGTGTACGCGCTGCCACGGCTCCGACGAGGGCGACACGCCTAGCCTGCGCCACCACTTGGGGTCGGCAGGACGCCGAGTTGCTGCATTTGGGCGATCGTGTCGGCTCCTCCCCATGTGTCGACGAGTTTCCCGCCGGAGATGCGAAAGACGCGGACGCCGCCGTGGCTGAAGCGCTTGCCGGTCGCAGGAATCGGGCCGATCTGGCTCTGCCAGACGCCCCGGTGCGTGCCGGTCGCGGTGAAGATCGTGGCAACCATGTCTCCCTCAGCGATCTGATCCTCGACGGTGATATGGAAGTCGGGAAAAGCAGCGCGTAACTTCCGCGTGAGGCTCTGGATATCGGTGATGTGCTCGGGAGTGATGATCTCCTCGGCCACAGCCAGCTTCCCCTGATTGGCGATCTCCTCGAAATAGCGGCGGACAAGAGCCTTGTTTTCGTCCAACGAGCCGATCATGTCATCCCCCAGCGAGCGCAAACTGACGGTCAGCATAGACAGTGGCGTCAACGGACGCAACCGTCCGGCGCGCCTGCTCTCTACCGGGTATCCATTGATCGGCGACGTGCCACTGCTCGTTAAGCGTGGTCGGGCCGCTAACCAGGCGGACGTCCTGCTGCGTGCCCCCCGGCCGTTCGATCCGCCTGTGTTGAGTTGCCTGCCGTTTCTACTCGCCAACGGCTGTCGCACGCCGCGGCCGTTGGGTGGGGGCGGCAAGTGAGCAAGATCGGAGAAGTACTAGCCAGCCCGGCACGTTACAACATGCGATCGGTGCCGCGGCATCGCGGCGGGCATAGCAAAACCGAGGAGAAAGACCAATGATTACCGAACCAAAGTTGGAGGATCGCGCCATGCAGCCCTACGCGGCGATTCGAACCCAGGTGACCATGCAAGAATTGGGGACCGTGATCGATCAACGGCTTGGGGACGTGTTTGCCTGGTTGGGAAGCCAGGGCGTATCGCCAGCTGGCGCGCCCTTCATTCGGTACCTCGTCATCGATATGGCTGCGAAACTCGATATCGAGCTGGGCGTCCCGGTCGCGACCGCCTTGTCCGGCGATAGCCGCGTTTCCGCGGGTGCGCTCCCGGCAGGCCGCTACGCGACGCTCATCTACAGCGGACCGTACGACGGTCTCGTCGGGGCAAACGCTGCGCTGCTGGACTGGGGAGCAAAGAAGGGTGTCGTCTGGGACACCTGGGCTGCGCCGGGCGGCGACGGGTTCGGCGCCCGCCTCGAATCGTACCTCACCAACCCAGCAGACGAGCCGGATCCCGCGAAATGGAACACGGAAGTCGTGATCCGGCTGGCGGATAATCAACCTCGCTAGGCCGTGCCGCTCTGATCTAACGCGAGGGCGCTGGCCTGCTCCAGTGTCATTGCCTGGCCCTCCGCCCATGCCGCCGCGAAAGCGTCCGCGCCGAGTTGGGTGCGGAGGGACGCGATCACCTGGTCATCGTCCGCGCGATCGGTGAGGATGATGCTCATTCCCAGGGTCCGAAAGTGCGCGGGCGCCGCGGCAAACAGTCGCGCAGCCCGCGCGGGCTGCCCTTGACTGGCCGACGCCCTCGCCAACCCGAGCAGACTCATGACGGTCCCAGGTCGCTCGCCGAGCCGCCGCCACAAGGCGAGGCCTTCCACGAAGGCAGAAGTCGCACCCGCCGCGTCTCCTTGGGACAGGACCGCATTCCCCAGCCCAAGCAGCGCCTGGGCGAGGGAGCGCTGATCGACGGTGCCCCGAAATAGGGCGACGCTGCTCTCGAAGTGTGCGCGCGCGGCGGCATAGTCGCCCTGGGCGGCGGCGCCGCCGCCCAGGGCGTTGAGGATGACGCCATGGCCCCACTGGTCGCCCACCTCCCGGTAGATGGCCAAGCTTTCTTGATAGATGGCGGCAGCGGCTGGAGCATCGCCCAGGAGCAACGTCGCATCGCCCAGCACGTTCAGGGTGAATGCTTCCCAATCCTTGTTGCCCACCGTCCGCGCGAGCGACAGGCTCTCCTGATACAGGGAAAGCGCCCGGCCCGGGTCGCCCTGGCTAGTGATCGTCCTCCCGAGGAAGGTCAAGGAGTAGGCGATCCATTGTTTGTTCCCGATCGCTCGCCAGATGGCGAGACCCTCCTCGAGTCGGGAGCGCGCGATGGCAAAGTCGGCCTCAGCCCAGGCCAGGATCCCGGCCCCGAAGAGCGCCTTGGCCCGGGCGGCGGTACGCATCGGTCCTCCCAGCCGGGCGAGTGCCGCCTCCAACCGGCTCCGCCCCTCCGCCACGTGACCGCGGATGTGCCAGAACCAGGTCAAGGCCCCGGCCAGGCGCAGCGCGGTCTCCTCCTGGCCCGGCTCACTCGTGCTCCACACCAGCGCCGCGCGCAGATTGTCGTGTTCCTCCTCCAATCGAGGCAGCCAGGCTTCGGTTTGGGCGCTGAGCAGATGCGGCTCGGCTTCCTCGGCCAACGCCACAAAGCAGGCCGCGTGCTGGTGCTGCGTCGGGGTCGCCTCTCCGCTGGCAGCAAGCTGCTCGAGCGCGTACTCGCGGATGGTCTCCAGCATCCAGAAGCGGGGCTCACCATCCACACCCGCGGTCTGGCGGATCAGGCTCTGGTCGACCAGCGCCGCCAAGCCGTCGAGGACGGGGGGAGCCGGGGCGAGGGGGCGACTAGGCGCGGCAACTTGAGGG
>Ga0207416_1002427_pt1 | contig 20434 bp, 19 predicted proteins | sample PaiPotPPM11metaG_FD_184107 | JGI IMG/M metagenome (GOLD analysis project Ga0207416, IMG submission 184107) | Iron sulfur acid spring bacterial and archeal communities from Banff, Canada, to study Microbial Dark Matter (Phase II) - Paint Pots PPM... ...
AAACGCGGCGCGCGCTCATCGTTCACGAGGATCAAAAATTTGGCGGCGTCGGCGCCGAGATCTCCGCAACTATCGCCGAAGAAGCGCTGTTCGACCTCGATGCGCCCATTCGCAGAGTGTGCGGGCCCGATGTGCCCGCTATGGGATACGCGAAAGAATACGAAGAAGCGTTCATGCCGAGTCCGGAGCGAATCGCAGGCGCCATGCGCGAGCTCGCCGAGTTCTAATCAACAATGGCTACCGTAAAGATGCCGCAGCTGGGCGAGACGGTCACCGAAGGGACTGTCGGGCGGTGGCTTAAGAAAGTGGGCGAGGCCGTTGCGAAATATGAGCCGCTGCTCGAAGTTGAGACCGATAAGGTAGCCTCGGAAATCCCGTCACCGTTTGCAGGGACGCTCGCAAAGATTCTTGTTGAAGAAGGCACAACCGTCCCCGTCGGCGCCGCAGTGTGCGAGATCAGCGAGTCGGCCTCGGCTGGAACCGCGTCCGCGGAACAGACTTCGCAATCAAGCACCGCGGGGAACGCCTCGCAGCCGGCCGCATCCGCTGTCTCTCCCGTATCCGCTGTACCTCCTGTATCTAATGTAGAGCAACCCGCTGCGCAGCGTGCTCAGGTCGCCGTACGCGACGGTATCCGATACTCGCCCGCGGTGCGCAAGCTTGCGCGCGAGCACGGGCTCGATCTGGGTCAGCTCACCGGCAGCGGGCGCGGCGGGCGCTTAACCGCAAAAGACGTGCTGCAGCACGTCGAGTCCGGATCGGCGCGCTTCTCACCGGCGGCGCAAACGGCGGCGAGCATCGTCGCGTCCGTACCCGCGGAGAGGCCAGCACCCGCTGCAGCGCAGGTCAAGCCGGCCGTCGTGGCGCCACCCGCAGAAGGCGACACCTCCATACGCGTTACCCAAATGCGCAAGACGATTGCCGAGCACATGGTGCTGTCGAAGACCACCATTCCGCATGCCTGGTCAATGGTCGAAGCCGACCTAACCGACCTCGTCAAGTGGCGCGAACGAGAAAAAGACGCGTTCAAGGCGCGAGAAGGCGCTAACCTTACATACCTGCCGATCGTGGTGCTTGCGGTGTGTAGCGCACTGCGCGAATTCCCCATGGTGAACGCCACCTGGGCTGGCGACAAGATTATCCTTCGCAAACAGATCAATGTGGGCATCGCCGTGGACATTGAGGACGGGCTCGTCGTGCCCGTTATCAAGGATGCCGACCACATGAGCTTGTCGGGCGTGGCGCGCAAGATTGTCGACTTGGTAAATAAGGCGCGCAGCCGCAAACTGACCATGGAAGAGATGTCGGACGGCACGATAACGGTCGACAACACCGGTGCCCTCGGCAGCATTGCATCCTATCCGATTATCAATCCGCCGCAGGCAGCGATCATCACAACGGAAGCAATCGTGAAACGTCCCTGGGTTGTTAACGATGCAATCGCTATCCGCTCGATTATGAACCTGTGTTTGAGCCTCGATCACCGGGTACTCGACGGTTCAGTCGCTTCCCGTTTCCTCCAGTCGGTGAAGCGCCGTCTTGAAACTTTTACCGGCGCGGCATAGTTCAGACGCTTTTCAGGTCGCCGACTTATGATTTTCTGATGCTCGCGAAAGCCTTCGCCATCACCATCTTAATGATGAGCATTTTTGCTGCACATGTCGCTCAGGCGGCTTTGTCGTCCCACGATCTCGTCGGCGTGTGGAACAGCGTGCGCAGCTTCGGGCCGCACATCGACGGCAGCGCGATTGTCTTGCGCCGCAGCGGCGACACGTGGAACGCGCACCTTGGGTTTGAAGACGTAAAGTTCGGCTGGTTCACAGAGTGACGCAACCTTCAAATTCTCAGACGGCGAATTACGGATTCGTTCTCATGCAGGTACTGTAGTCGGCCAATGGATCCAACCAAACACAGTCACAACGGGTAACAGGTTCGCCACGCCAATTGTCTTTACGCCCTCGGGCGACGGCATGTGGGTCGGGCGAGTGCATCCGCTTGCCGACGCCCAGCATTTCTATCTGTTCATCCAGCCGGCATCGGGTGGTGCCCTCAGCGCCTTCATCCGGAATCCCGAAGGCAACCAAGGCGCACGCACCGGCACAAGGCACGTGGTCATTTCCGGCAACGCCGTTTATCTTCGAAAAGAAGGCAGCCGCGACATTGTCGGACGAGTGGATCAAGATGGCAGCGTGATTTTTCACTTTGACGGGTATCCGGACGACTTTGCCTTTAGAAAATCGACAAGTGGGGCGCTGCCGAAGTTCGCATACCATATCCCCGAGCCGATCGGCGATGGGTGGGCGACAGCTTCGCTGCACGATGTGAGGCTCGACGCCTCAAAGATTTCCGCCTTGATGAGTAGCATAGAGAGGCCGCCAACGTCTGTTGGCGCTCCGTATATTCAAAGCGTTCAAATAGCGCGACATGGCAAGCTCGTGCTTGACGAATATTTCAACGATTTTACAATCGATCGGCCGCACGATGTCCGTTCTGCCGGCAAGAGCATCACAACACTGCTGCTGGGAAGAGCAATGCAAGGGGGCGCGCTCGGCGCACAGGCTCCGGTGTACCTGTTCTTCCCGCAGTACATTCCTTTCGCTCACGACGACGTGCGAAAACAGGCAATGACCGTTGCGCACCTCATGACGATGTCGTCGGGCTACGCGTGCGATGACAACGATGATAAATCACCCGGCAACGAAGACACGATGGAATCTCAAACAGCGCAACCGGACTGGTATAAATATACGCTCGATCTCCCGATTGTTGCCGAGCCCGGAACGCACGCTGTTTACTGCAGCGCGGGCATCAATCTCCTCGGCGGAATCATCTCGAGAACGACCGACGCCTGGCTGCCCGACTACTTCTACGACACATTCGCACAGCCGATGCAATTTCGCCAATATGGGATGTGGCTGACGCCGCTCCCGCTCGATACCGCTTATATGGGGGGCGGCGACTACTTCTTGCCGCGCGACTTTCTCAAATTTGGCCAGCTGTTTCTCGACCATGGGCGCTGGAAAGGAAACCAGATCGTCGATAATGCGTGGCTTGTAGAATCAGCGAAGCCGTGGGCAAGTCTTAACCGCCCCGGTGACTACGGTTATGGTTGGCATCTGTATACGTACACGGTGAACGGGCGGAAAATCAAAGCGATTAGCGCAGGAGGTAACGGCGGCCAGCTACTGTTCGCGTTCCCGCAGCTCGACATGACGGTCATGATTACGGCAGCCAACTACGGGCAGTATCCCGTGTGGCAGAAGTTCGTCACCGAGCTTATACCCACGGTTCTTAGCGCCGCAGAGTAGTGAGCTTTCAGTGGCCGATAAGGAACCGACTCTCGAAGTAAACGCCCCCGATCGCGTTGCGAAACGCAAACTGCCCAGAGGGTGATAGGTTTACGGGATAGTTCGTCGAGCGCCAGCCGACCAAGTATTGTGTCTTACCGCGGTTCCAACCGTATGCCGCTAAAGTCGAGAAGGCGGATACGGACATTGGGTTGTCCGGCGCCGACCCAGAAGCGGCTATGCGGGTCCACCGCCGCGTGTACGACTGCATCGAACACGCCGACAGCGGCATAGCGATTGCTGGATCCAACGGCCGTGCTGAACCTCAGTGGGCTCCAGACGGGGATGCCTTCTGCATGCAGACCTGCAGAAGAAAATGCCTAGGCAAGATCCCGCGGACCATGCACCCGGCTCGCCATTGCGGCTGCAAGCACAACCAATACACCGGCAGTTGCAAGCGTCGCAGGCAGTGATGTCAAGGTTGCCGCAGTGCCGAGCAACCACGTGCCCAGCGGCATGAATCCCAAAAAAATCATCGTGTACGATGCCATAATGCGCCCCCGCATTTCAAGCGCAGTGTGGCTCTGGAGCAACGCATTTGTCATTCCCATATACAGCATGATGAATGCTCCTAGCGCAACAAGCACACTGGCAGCCGCAACAACAGTCTTGGTGTGCGAGAACACAAACAGCGATAATCCACTGAGCACTGCGCACGCCAGCGCGATCATGCCGCGATGACGGGTGCTGCCAATAAACGCCGTGAATATCGAGCCGGCCAGCGCACCGGTACCAGAGGCTGCCATGAGGACGCCCAACGCATTTGGTCCACCGCCCAGCGTGGTCTTGACGAAGGCGGGTAGTAACTGGATATATGGGCGAGCAACCACAGACACGAGCAAGGCGAGCACGAGCAACGTCAAAATCGCCCGCTGGTTGCGAACGTAGTGCAACCCGTCGAGCAACTCGCGCCATATACCAGGACGTTGCGCAACCAGAACGGGCGGTTTGGGTGTCATCGCGAGCAGTGCCACAAGCACCGCCGCGTAGGACACCGCGTTGATATAGAATGTGTCGGCGACGCCAACGGTGCTGACCAAAATGCCGCCGATCGCTGGACCAATGATGCCCGGGCCGTTAAAGGCGGCTGAATTGAGCCCAATAGCATTAACTAACTCGCGCGGCCCAACCAAATGAGGTACGAGCGATTGCCGCGTTGGGGCATCAAACGTTAAGGCGACGGCGGAAACCGCCGCGAGCGCAATGACATGCCACATGCGCACCACGTGCGTCTGCGCCAGGACAGCTAGCGCCAGAGCTGACACCCCAAGCACGATCTGGCTAATGATGAGAAGGCGTCGCCTGTCCATACGGTCGGCGATCGTTCCCGCGACACCTGACAAAAGCAAAACCGGGATCGCACGCACGAACCCTATGATTCCAAGGTAGAATGGAGCGAGCGCAGGGCGCGGAGCGAGTTCAACGACGAGCCAGCCTTGCGCCAACGTCGCCATCCAGCTTCCTGTGTTAGAAATGGCGAGGCCGAACCAGAGAAGTCGAAACTCGCGGTATGCGAGCGCACCGAAGCGACGCGCTCCCGGCGGCGACTCCGTCGGAGCATCCACATCCTGTCTTGTCGCCGTCACACGTCCTGCTTTCGGGCCTGCGAAGTAAAATCCGTGTCGCAACTCGAAGCTCGTAGCAGCCTTCGTCCTATGCGCATATTGGTCGAGGAGGATTTCCTATGCTACGGAGCATGTGTCTCGCAAGGATCGGACTCGTCGCCGCGATTGCGGTGATCCTCGGAGCACTCACATCTCCAGCAGATGCGATTGCTGAACGTAGAACCAGTGCTGCCCAGCGTCAGTCACTTACGGTTATCGTGTACGCTGATTTCGCGCTCGTGCGCGATGTCCGCCGGCTGAACGTCGACCGTGGACGAAACCGAGTTGTCTTCGATGATGTGTCGCCGCAGATGGATCCCACAACAGCTTTTCTCACTGACCTCAGCGCTAGTGCTCCGATATGGGTGCACGAGCACAATTTTGAAACCGCCGTCCTATCTCCGGACGCAATCTTTGCGCGGGCAGTAGGTCACACCGTTCTCGTCATCCGCTACGATCAGACTCCCGGTCGCGAAACCCGCGAAACGGCAGTGCTCCTCAGCGCTAACGGTCCTATCTTGCAATTCAAGGACCGCATCGAAACTGGGTTGCCGCCCAGTTCGCGTATTGCCTACCTCTCGATCCCCTCGATGCGCCGCACGCCTGGATTTGTCTTCGACTTTGAAAGCCCACAAAGCGGCGCGCGTCCGATCGGCCTTGCATACCTAACAGGTGGGCTCTCGTGGAGCGCCGACTACGTAGCGCGTCTGAACCAAAGCGACGACCAACTTGATATCGACGCTTTTATTACACTCCAAAATAACAGCCAGTTTGCGTTTGATAACGCTTCCGTACGCGTTGTGGCGGGCAACGTCCAGCGTGCAACCGTACAGAGAACCACGACATCAGATGTCTATGCAGTTGGTGGTGTAGCCGCCCCTTCCAACGTGTACGCGGGTCCGAGCCGCCCAACGCGGCAGCCCGTGCTCGAATTGTACCAGTACACCCTGCCGCAACGAACGACGCTCGCGGCCGGTGAAACAAAGCAGTCGCTGCTGCTCTTCGCGCGCGGAATACCCGCGCGGGAGATCTTCGAGGCCTCGGCTGGCGGCGATTTTCAGACCCAAAACGGTGTAGAGCAGCGTCCGGACGTCCAGGTCAGCTTGGAATTCGAGAACGATGGTCATGGGCTCGGAGTGCCGCTCCCGACCGGTATTATCCACCTCTACAAGAACGACCAATCAGGCGAGCCGGTATTTATCGGCGAGAGCGCAATCGGCAATATTCCGAGGAAGGACACGGTTCGCATGGGCTTAGGCCCCTCTTTTGAGGTGGCCGTCCGCCGAGTGCAGACCGAATACCGCGAAATCCCCCATCTCAATATGCCAACCGAATACATAACCGCGTACCGCGTCACGGTGAAGAACGCAAAGTCCAAGTCTGTCGCGCTGCGCTATGTAGAGCAAATCAACGGCGTGTGGCAGATCACGAACGAAAGCCTGCCGCATCAAAAGCTCTCGAGCGATCGGGTATTGTGGTCTATTGCGGTGCCCGCGGGCGGTCAAACCGTCTTGACCTTCGCGGTGGACACTCGCTAGTGCCGGCGCGACGACCCCTACAAACAGTAACGACCGAGCGAAGCTCGGCCGTTTACTGTTATGGTTGGTGGCACTTTCCCCGCGCCTATCGAATCGTACTTTCTAGTTAGTAGATTCGGTTTCGCGGGTTAACTGGGACGCGATCCCCAGAGCCATCATCCGGCGTGAGCCGGATCCCCAACGGTAGGGTACCATCTCCGGGAAATTCAGCTCTCCACGCTTCGAAACGTGGCATCCGTTGTTGCTGAACCTCTCGGCACCGCGGTCGGTGTAGTGGCAGTATACTCGCCTCCACATACAAGCGCAAGTGAACGGTTGTTCGTTTTTCGAAATAAATTGTGGATAGAAGATGATTTGTTGTGGATAGCTTCACGCGCGCGCAACTGCGCGCGCCAACACGTTTACGCCGAAGCGCAGTTGCTCCGTCGTAATGACGAGCGGCGGAGAGATCGCAATGACATTGGACTGAGGGCCACTGGTGAGCACCAGCAGTCCTTGCCGCATGGCTTCGAGCATTATTGCGCCTGCAAGCTCGGTCCGCGGAGCGCCAGCAGCATCGACACACTCCAGACCCCACATGAGTCCGCGGCCGCGAACGTCACCAATCTTCCCCTTGCTATCCTTCTGGAGCTTCGCTAACAGATCGCGGACCGTTTTCTCCAGGTCTGCGCAACCCTCGACGAGTTTGTGATCTTGCATCTCTTTTATGGACGCAAGACCGGCGGCGCACGCCGTTGGGTGTCCAAGAAACGTACTGGTATGAATCGCTTCGCCTTGAGAGACCGGCCAATGATCCATCACTTCGGCCTTCCCAATGCACGCCGCCAACGGAAAACCAGAGGAGAGTCCTTTTCCAACGCAGATGACATCGGGAACGACGCCTGCGTGCTCGCACGCAAACCATCGCCCCGTACGACCAAATCCGGCGAATATCTCATCGAAGATGAGCAGCAGTCCCCTCTCGTCGCAAAGCTCGCGCAACTCTTGCAACCAGCGGTCGGGTGCTGGAACTTCGCCGCCGCGACCTTGCATTGGCTCGACGATGACCGCTCCCACCTTTGCTCCTCCGTCCCCGTCGAGGATTTCTCTGACGGCATGAAGGCAAGCGACCTCGCATGACGGATACTTAAGGTTCAACGGGCAGCGATAGCAGTTCGGATATGGGGCGCGGTGTCCGAAGCCGGCAAGCTGCCGCCGGAACGGAGCCTTAAAGATATCGCGATCTGTTACAACCAGCGAACCATAGCCCAACCCGTGGTACGCGCCCGTGAAACAGATAACGCCCGGCTTGCCGGTTGCAATCGCGGCCGTCTTGAGGGCGGCTTCGATTGCCTCGGAGCCAGTTGAAGCAAAGATAACCCGCTTTGGGCCGTCGCCGGGCGCGAGCTCGCACAGCTTTTCTGCGAGCGCGAGCTTGTTCTCCGTGGGATAGACATCGCCCATCCCATGCAGCATCTCGTGCGCTTGCCGCGCGATGGCGTCAGCAACTGCCGGATTGCTATGGCCCGTCGCAGCGACTCCAAAGAATCCCGTGAAGTCAACGTAGACGTTCCCGTCCACGTCGACGACGTTACCGCCGGCCGCTTGTGACAAAAAGATGGGGAAGTCCTCGCTGACGTACGTTATGTTCCGGCTTTCGTACTCATGAATCTTTGATGCGAGGCGTCTGCTCTTTGGCCCAGGCGGCTCGACCACGATCTCACCGAGCCGAGAGCCCAGTTGCATCTCAGTCACTGGACCCTCGCATTGGCAAAATCCGCGATCTGAGGACGATAGCCAAACGGCGGGCGCTGCATCTCACCGAGTGAGCAGACGCGCAATGCTCCGGCCTTCATAAATATGCGCTGCAACGATGGAGTAACCGGTCCTGCGACTCCAACCGAGTCAAGCTTCGGCCCAAGTGTCTTTGCGGCATCTGCGGCTTGCGTTGCGTCGCGGCATGGTTTCACGATAACGAGTCTGCCAAAAGCGGGGCAGGCCGGTCTAGAGAATGGTTCGGCGCCGACGACGAATTCGGCCACGCCGTCTTTATCGGGCCCGACGAAGATCGTGCCCAGAGCATGAGTTGCCGGAGGCAACGCCCGCACATGGAGCCGCCGTATGAACTCTGCAACTGCCGCTATTTCTGCCTCCCCGGCGTGTGCTCGTGGCAGCGAGGGACTGAGTTTGCACAACGATATGCTCAGCCCGTGCCCAAACAAGATCGCTTGCGCGTCGCTTCCTTCGACATAGATTGTCTGCGGCGACAGGCAACCGCGCTGGTCGAATAAAGCGACGTCAAACGCCGCGGCCTGCGTTGCGGCGCCGATATCGCTTCCGGAAGGTACGAAGCCGATGCTGAACGCGCTGCCATACCCTTTGACGGATCCCTCCGGGGCGCGTCGCTTGACGTCTTCGATTGTAGCATCGTCGCCAAAGACCACGATGCGCTGTGCCAGTGGGAAGACTTTGGCCTCAAAGTCCTCGTCGCCGCCGCTCCAGCGCATGGGCCGCAGAGTTCCTGCCACCGGCGGTCCCAACTGCTCGAACTGAGCTGCAAGTATATCCGCCAATTGCAGCTCGCGGCTCGACGACTTGAGCATCAATTTCGACCCCGCCGCTGCTGCACAGTATGCAGCGGCAATCGTTGGTCCAATGACATTGCCGGGGAGAATTGCGAGCACGGTCAGGTCGGCTTCGGGCGCACGCCACGCGGCCAGCTGCTCGTCGGCGTCGCGGAGCACCCCTTCGAGCGCTGTCTCGACCACTTCAGGCGGCCACTCTCCATTACGAAGAGCCTCACGTGCCGCAACGCGTGCCGCGGAGTTCCGATCGCGCCACTGCGCCGCACCGCGCAGCAAGGCGTCTTGGCGGGCGGTCAGCGAGGTCAAGTCAATCACGGGCGGCGCCGAGCATGGTATCCACAGCAATGCTGCAACCTTTGGGCGGAGCTGCCAGCGAACGGCTGACATAGATGAAGCCTTCATCGCTTTGAGTGACCAGATCCCCAGTGAGGATCGCTGCTACCGAGCCTCGGTTACTCAGATCGAAGACTTGCAAAAGACCAGTCGATCCATGGGGTAGCTCGTGGGCAGTCACCGCATCAACAACGAGCGTGCGTGTCCAGTGAGGACCAACTTTGAGCTGCTCGCGCACATGTCGTCCGGCGAATGCATCGGAAAGTCCGGCGTCATACCACTGGCTCCCCAGCTCGCACATACCGTACTCCGCGACGCAGAACTCGTGACTCACGCCGAATGTGCCAGACAGCGCGTCATAGAGATCATCGCGGGCGACCGAGCGAGATTTACCTTTAAAGCCGCCCGTTTCGACAATGCGACTGCGCTCAGGAAGATTGAACCTCAACTTTGTGGAGGCACAATAGTCGAGGAAGTGGACGAAAGCGAAGGCTGTGCCGAAGACGAGCGTCCGCTCGCGGCTCTCTTGGAGCGCCTTTGCGATACCTTCAACATCGAGCGCGTCCTCTCTCATGAAGAAGCCACCGCCGTTGCCATACGTCGAGTATAGCTTCGATAACATGTAGGAAAGCGATGACTGGGGCGCATCGTCGAATGATGGCGAAAGGAGTATCATACGGATCCTATCGAGATCCGGTATCACACATTGGCAGAAATGGGCGAGCAACGAGGCGTCGTAGAGCTTTGTGTTCTCGAGCTCGTGAATGGACCTGTCGCTCGAATTGTGCGACGGGTCGCCGGAACGAGTTGTACCGCTTGATATAAATGTAACTGTGGTGCGCTCCTCCGGGAAACATGCGATCCGCGCGTCGCCGAACGAGGCAGCCGATAGAGCCGGGACTGCTCGCCATGAGTCGACGTTCGAAGGGGTATGTCCTCGCTGATCGCAGAGCTGCCGATACGGATCGTTGTTCGCATATTGATATGCGAAGAGCTCAAGCGCGAGCTGATCGAATTCCACGCTGTCCGGATCCGAGCACCGGATGTAGGCCTCGATCCTGCGATCGAGGTCGGCTGCAATTTGATCCGCACTTCGAGGTGTTTGTAAGGAGATTTTCTCCAAAGCGGTATGCGTTTTGACAGCGCGGTACCGGCAGACCTCTGTGCGCGGGCAGGGCAGCTTCCGCCGCCACACAAACACAATGCCTAATCTTGATTCTTGAACATTTTCCCGTTGGACCGTTACAGTGCAACTGCGTCATCATTGGCGATGAGCAGACAAAAAGCGCTATTGTCGTTGATCCTGGCGATGACTTAGAACAGATCGTCGACGCGCTTAAACGGCACGAGCTCAAGGTAAAAGCCATTATTGCAACGCACGCGCACATCGATCATGTTGGCGCGCTCGCGGCACTCAAAGAGCTTAGTGGCGCTCCTGCCATGATGCATGAGGGGGACGTGCCGCTCTACGAGCATCTTGCTCAGCAGGCAGCTTGGTTGGGAGTGCCGACCCCAAGCACGACAACGCTCGACCGCTTGTTAAAGGAAGGCGAACGTCTTGATGTGGGCGGCCGAACTCTTCAAGTAGTCCACACGCCCGGGCACTCTCCGGGCAGCGTAAGTTTCGTTGTGGACGAAGTTATTCCAACAGTGCTCTCTGGCGATACGCTTTTTGCCGGCAGTATCGGCCGCACGGATCTATGGGGCGGCTCGTTTCCTGAAATCATTGAATCCATTCGGCGCAAGCTCTTGACGCTCCCAGATGAGGTTGTCGTGGTTCCTGGTCATGGCCCACTCACCACGATCGGCGCCGAACGTGCCACAAATCCGTTCTTGGTCGAGCCCGTATGACCGAGAAGCCCTCGCAAGATCAGCCACCTCAACAACAGCGCAATCCATATCAACTCGAGCGAGACGCTGAGCTCGAAACATTCGCGCAAGGAGTCATTGACGAGGCAATGGGCAAGACCGCGACATCACCCCGCCAGTTTGCCTATTACTCAGCACAGGCGGCCAAGCAGATTGCACAATACGTGCTCGACCGCTTCACGCGAAAAAAGCAGTAATGTCTGAAGAAATCGGGTCGACGCTGCCACCTCCGCTGCTCTTCGAACTAGGAGCGCATCCAACTAGTGATGTCGCGAAGGCGATATTGCTGCTTACATCTGATGCTGACGGTGCCGCGCGCGTGGCAGTACTCGGCTCGCCGGAACTATCCGTGAGAGATGCGTCGCACATTGGCTTGCGGTTGCATTCTGACTCGAACGCCTGCGCTAACGTCAAGCGCTGCGGTCAGGCAGCGCTGTGGTGCGTGCTTGATGCGGCAGCGTACTGCATTCGCGGTACGATTGCCAAAGCGCCGGCGAAAGTAGCGGATGCGGAATTGGAGAGCTTTGAGCTTACGATAACCTCGGTTCTGCGCGACTTCCAATCTAACGCGCCGATGGTGTCCGGTCCCACCTACCGGCGGCTGTCTTAGGACGAATGTGAGCACTCGGACGAATCCTAGTTACGTGAAGTTTACGGTGCGTGGGGAGAACGCAAACGTCACAATATCCGTCAAGTGGCGTGAATTCCCCGACTTGCACGATTACCACGATGGTAACTGGCTTATCAGCGATATTACAATCATGGTCCCAGGATTCAAGGGTTCGTTCGACTTCTGCCTCGACGCGCCGGCGCTTGCTGGTTTTCTGCAAGAACTTAACCAGATGAAGGCGACGGTTAGCGGCTCGGCTTCCTTCACGCCCATAGAACCCAGCATTAGCTTGGTTGGAGAAATGACCAACATGAGGCAGATAAGATGGAAAGGAATCGCGCAATATCCATTGGGATATGGAAGTGAGTTAGATTTTGAATTTGAAAGCGACCAATCGTACCTACCCGAAGTTATTTCGGAACTGGAGAATGTGCTGAGTTTATTTCCTGTGCGCCGTCAAGCTGGTGAAAGCAACCGTTCTTGAAAATTACCGAGACTACAACTGCAGCTCGTGCCAGCGGCGGACATACTCCTCAAACGCCAAGCAAAAGGTCGCGTGACTCCAGGTGAGCGGGGATACCGACAGTGGGACTCCTGTCAGCGGGTGAGCTTGCTCCGCGAGGACGCCGCTGTGGAACGAGTGATCGCACACCCACTGTAATATTTGGCGTGCATCGTTGAGCTCCATCATCGATTGTGCCGCCGCAATTCCATACTGCGCGAGCCACAGCGTGCAAATAAACCAGGGATTCCCAGGCACCGTCCCTGGCACGTCTTGCCAGCGCTGATAGTAGTCGTTTTCGTAGCGTGCGCAGCCGCCGACGCCAGTCTTGATCCACAATCGGTCACGAATCGCCGCTACCGTGGCCTCAATGCGCGGATCGCGCGGCGCTAGCATGCCAAAATACCACAGGCCGAAGAGCGAGCTATCCACTGTCTCATCGCGGATCAGCGTTCCGTCCGGCGTGAAGTTGATCATGCGCAGGAAACGGTTGAGATCGGGCGCCCATAAGTACTTGCCGGCGGCCTGATGAATCTCTTCGGCCACCGCGCTGTACATTGCGCTGCGGCGCGACTCTCCGAATAACTCCGTAAAATTAGCTGCAGCGCGCAGCCCCGCCCAGACCGCTCCAATCGTAAACGCGTGTATGCCGTGACGTTCTTCCCAGAGATCGTACGAGGTGAGTGGCAGCTTCGTGGCGGGGTCGCGATAGCGGCACATAAAATCCGCAGCGACCGTAATGATGCGACGATACAAGGGCTGGATGAACTCCACGTCGCGATACTTTTTGTAATGCTCCCACAGCGCGTAGAGCACGAGCGCAGTTTCGTCTTCTTGGATGGGCAACTGCTCGCGGCCGGACGAGTCCATCCACGGGTGCCAGGATGAACCGAGCGATCCATCAGGATTATACTTGTGCAAGAGGTATCCACCCGCGGTCATCGCGTCTGCGCAGAATTTAAAAAAGTTTCCGGCGGTGGCGTGGTGTCCTGCTTTTATGAGGGCTGTCGCCACGAGCGACCCATCTCGCGGCCACATGTACGAATACGTGTCGCGAGCAAAGCGTAAGATGTCCGTGTCGTTGGCGGCAATGATCGCGCCGTGATTATCGATCTGGGTTCGAATGATGAGCAAGCTGCGCTTGTATTGTTCGAGGAGCGCATCGTCGAGATCAGCGGCGTCAATGGGCTCTTTGTTAATCCACAGCCGCCAATAATCGAGCGTGCGCGACATAAAGGGTGAAGGTCCCCGCTCGCGCACCAAGTCGTCGAGCGCATGTACATCGCCATAGGTTTCCGCAATTGCGAGCCAGTGGTGAAACGTGACCTCCTCGCCGGCAGGCACGGCGCGTGCGTGCAGCGCTATCGTGCCGTCGACTGAGCCCTGCGCTATAGGATTGCGGCTGAGTTCTCCATCCTCGGCATCGCGCCACGTACCTTCGAGACCGTTGACCTCTTTTAATCCGGTCGCCCACGACGAAATTCCGACATGATGTGCTGTGCTGTCGCCGATCTGCCCATTCATGAGGAAATATCGCCGCCGCTTGTATGCGATGAGCGCGCCGAGGTGGGGATGGTAGGCAAATGTGTCGCCGACCTCGTTGCCTTCAATATGCAAGTCATAGTGGAAGAACATCCGGATCTCGCGCGGCCCCGCGGCAAGGTTGGTCACTTGGAAGCGCCGGAAGAAAATCGTCCGGTCGAAATCTACCGCGTCGTTACAGACCAGGCGAACTTGCAGTCCGTCGTGTTCGAGAGTGATCCGCGTGACGATCGAGTCGGACTCGTACGCGATGGAACGCCGCCACGCGTCGTCGGAAAGCCATGCAAACTGACCTTCGATCCAAATGCCCGTGCGGTTGATGTCGCCCGGGCTGTGATTCTCGGACCCGACGTACGGAAAATAGATATCCTTCAGCTGGTAGATGCTATCGAACGTGATGAGCATCGAGCCATTGCCGACGGGGACATCGCGAGGCATGGCGCCTCTTTAAGGGAGAAACCGAGCCGGACCTTTGCCGACTATGCGGCAGTCTTCGGCTGTGTGGCGCCCGTGAGAGCGGTGACTGCGTCAGCCGTGCGGCTGAAGATGCTGCAGGTGCGGTCGCGGGCGCATAACTCCAAGACGTGCTGCAAGCGAGGCGAGCTCGTCACAAGCCCAACCGTTCCACCCAGATCTCGAATCGAGCGAAGCGCGCTCACGAGCATTCCAAGCCCGGGCGAATCCACTGATTGGACTTTGCTCAGGTCGAGCACATAGTTCCAGTTCCCGCGTTGCGCGCACGACATCAGTTTGGAGCGAATAGCCTCCATTGCGTCAACGTCGAGCGCTCGACCGGCAGCGACGATTTCAACGCCACCCGATCCGTTCTGCGTCCCGGAAGCAGCGGAGCGAATGCCGAACAAGGCGCTGAAAAACCTATCTCGCGGTTGCATAATGAATCACCGCTTGTAGGACGGTCCCGCCGGATGTTCGTGACGCCTGGACCGCGCCGGTCCCGCTTTTGTGACCCAGGCCGCCGAATTCCATATGATTGTGGAAGATATCCAGCTCACAGAGAAGGTTCCACGACATGGGTTACCTGCCGATAATAAATGAAGAGCGACGCTGAGGAGTCATACGACCCCAATATGGATGAGCAAAAGCCGGTAGAGGCGGGTTCGAGCCCGACCTCAGACGATTTTCGTGCAATAGCTGCGACCTTTGCCCGTTCAAACGGCGACAAGGCGCTGGCCGAGCTTCATGACATCTTCTATGCGCGCGGGATTCGACGCCTCACCGTTGCGACGATCGATCGCGACTTTGCAAGCCCAGTGCGCTACCATTACCACGCCGATCGCGGCCAGCAAGCGGCTGAACCGCTTGATGCTCAGACACTCGCATTTGCTCTTGCGTCGGAGCAACTGTGCGAATTGCCAGTGGTTGCCGGTGTGCGGCACATCGACCCCGGATCGCGAACCTCGCGCGGACGGCTCGCCTATGCGATGGTCTGTCCGATTCGCATTGCCGGCGCGATCATCGGGTTCAGCGTGCTGCAATCCGACACGACGTTTAGCGCCGGTGACAACGCGCTCTTAGAATACGCTTCCGTCCTCGTCGGCCAAAATCTCGAGATCGCGCGTGAAGCGGCACTTGGAGAGCACGGGGCCAAAGCGCTCAACCTGCTGCTGGAAACAGCACGCGCGCTCTCGAGCGGGCTCGATTTGGCGGACCTTTTTGCCAAGTTCCACACGCTTGTCGGCCGAGTCATGGACGCCTCGCTTTTCGTCGCTGCGCTTTTGACGCCCGATGGTCAGAATTTGGAGATCGAGTACAGCGCTGAATTCGGCCGCCGCTCAGTTGATCGTGTACGCCTTCCATTAACGACGGTCTCGGGCGATGTCACGCGTTCCGGCCACCCGGTCATCATTCGCAGACCCGAGGACTGGAATGCCGTTCGCTCCGTCACGCTCGGCGATGCGGAAGAGCCGGCCTCAGCGCTTATCGTGCCAATGAAGCTGGGTGATCGAGTCGTCGGCGTACTTTCCGTGCAGAGCCCGCGCGCGCATTCATACTCCGAATCCGATTGTGGCCTGCTGACTGCTATTTCAGAACAAGCCGCGGTGGCAGTTGAAAACCTCAAGAACTTGCGCGCCAGTACCCAACGAGCCGCAGACCTCAACCTGCTTGTTGAAGTTGCAAGCGCCGTGTCGTCCGAGCTCGACCTGCACCGAGTCTTTGCCAAAATTCACGAACAGGTCAAACGCGTCATCGACGCGCCGCTGTTCTTCGTGGCGCTGCGTTGTGGTGAGAGTGATGCCGTGACGCTTGAATACCTCGTCGAAGGCGAACGCGTCTTCCCACCCGCCGAACACAGCCTCAAGGGCACGATCGTCGGCAGAGTAATAGAAACGGGCAAACCCGTGCTCGTGCGCAATAAGGAAGAGCGCGACCGGCTGACGAGCAAGAGAATCGGCGAAGGACCTACGACCGTTCAATCGATTGTTGCGGTGCCTATGAACGCCGGCGGCCGCACCATCGGCACCATCTCAACGCAATCGTATGAAGCGAACACGTACGACGAGCGACACCTCAAGCTCCTGTCGGCGATCGCGGAGCAGTCCGCCGTGGCCGTGCAAAATGCAAAGTTGTATGAACGCGCAAAAGTGTTGGCCGAAAATGACGCGCTGACCGGTTTGCCGCACCAGCGCTCGGTACAAGAGCGCCTTGCCTACGAGCTAAAGCGAGCGCGGCGCTCGAATTCGAAACTCTCCCTGCTCATGATGGACATCGACAAATTCAAAGCCTTCAACGATACGTACGGGCATCCAGTGGGCGACAGCGTGCTGAAGGAAGTTTCCGCCGTTTTGCGCCGGGTGGCTCGTGAGACAGACGTCATCGGTCGTTACGGCGGCGATGAGTTTTGCGCCATTCTGCCCGAGACAGATCGCGAGCAGGCATGGAAATTCGCGGAGCGTCTTTCGGCTGAAGTGAGTCGGGAGCCGTTCCGCATTGACGAGCACCAATCCATCCCCATTCGGCTGTCGATTGGCGTCGCCGTGTATCCAGACGAATGCGAAGGCCGCGACGATCTCATCGGCGTCGCAGACGCCTCGCTCTACGCCGCCAAGCGCGGTGAAGCCCAGCAAGCGATTAAGTCGGATGATATTATCGCAAAGCTAGAAGGCGACCTCAAGCCCTTTGCAGCTTTCATTGCAGCACTCGCAAACGCTGGCCGCGCCAAGCGCGAACAGCTCATAAAAGTGAACTCGCTCGCCGCTCGATATGGCAATGCGACAAATCTCGACGACCATCAGCGCCACGTGCTCTTGTGTGCGGCTGCGCTGCTGGACATAGGCGAGCTCGCGATTCCGGGGCTCATTTTGAGCAAGCCAGGCAAACTCGAGAAAGAAGATTACGAGATCATCAAGAGGCATCCGGAATTTGGATATGAGATGCTCAAGGGTCTCAAGGATTGCGAGGCGATCGCAACTACAGTCCGCCACCATCAAGAGCGTTTTGATGGAGCGGGTTACCCGCACGGGCTTGCCGGCACGGAGATTCCCTTACTCTCGCGTATTTTGTCTGTACTCGAGGCGTATGTCGCGATGACCAGTGACAGACCTTATCGCCGTGCTCTATCTCGCGAAGGTGCGATCAAAGAACTGCAGGCAGGTGCCGGCACGCAGTTCGATCCGCAGGTCGTCGAGAGCTTCCTCACCCTCGACGCCTAGCGGACCTATTTTTCGACGGGTTCCCGGTCTTTGGTTTTAAGCTTGACGACGGCGAGCGCGAAGTGGCCGCCCACGTCCTTGCGAACTAAGTAACCGCCTGGAATGCGGTCGAAGAGCGCAAACCCTGCTGCGAGCGCTTCCTCAAGACTTTCAAAAACTCGTATGCCGTTCATGTTTAATGCTTACGACGCGAGTGCGTCTGCCTGAAAGGCGGCGAGTGCGCGGCGAGCATCCGTCATGGTGCCGACGACCGTGAACGTTCGCGACACGCCCGCGAAGTCCATGAGGCGGCGGACCGACGGGTGCTTGCACACAACGACCGGCGTGGCGCCCGCGTCGTTGAATTTCTTGAGGCCCGAGATCAGCGAGCCGAACCCCGACGAGTCGAAGTTTTGCAATTTCGACATGTCGACGATAACGTGCGAGGGGCGGCGATCGATCATGCGCGAAACCGCGCGTCCAAACCGCCGTGCGCTGGAAACGTCTAAATTCGCCCCGACAGAAATGGTATCTGTCGGCACTTGGGATGGCCCGCGTCGGGCCAGTAGCGGAAGTGTTGCGGTTTTCATTGCGTTGTGAGCGGCGTCGCCGGCCCTTTCTTTCTTCCTTATGCCCTACTCTGTATACGCTGCAATCGTTTCATATGGACTCAAGTTGGCGCACTTCACGTTATTCGGTTATGCCATTTGTCTCACGCTCGATCCACGAAGGTGGTTAAACGCGAACTAGGCGTTCCGGTTGCGTTCCGGTACCCTTCGAGATAGTAACGCGGAAGTGCCCCTTGATATTCCTATAGGGGCGTTAAGATCAGGTGAAAGTTAGTTAATTTTTGAGAAACTTTCGGCCGCCGTCGTGGGGGCTTGCGCACTCCGGTAGTTGGAGAGCGTAATATGGAGAGCTTCAAGCACGCGCTCGGGGTAATCTCGCTTTCTTTCAGGATACCCGCCTAGGTAGTCCTCGACGTCCTTCGTGGAAATCTGCTCGGCCTCTTGGACCGTTTTGCCCTTGGCAAGCGACGTCACGATCGCGCAGGTGGCGACGCCGAACCCGCAGCCCGTGGTGAAATAGCTGATATCGTCAATGCGCTCCCCAGGACCGATCTTCAGATAAAAGGTGTACATGTCGCCGCACGAGTCGGAGAAGTACTCGCCCGTTGCCGTCGGGTTTTCCATCTGAGCAAAACCGTCTCTGTTGGTTACGAGTTCTTGAAACTTCGGAAAATCCATTAAACCTCTCCGGTCATTGCAGGCACCGCGCTTGCGGGCCGTGCGGGCGACTTAGTGGAAGCGGCGAGCTCGAACTCGCAGTGATCGTCACCACGGGAGATCGAAGTAACTTGGTGCGGCTTGTGGGGCAGCACCTCTTCCATGAGCGAGTGCACCATGGAACAGATCTCGGGATGAGTGGTCACGGTATCCTTAAACGGGCAATTGAATTCTCGGAAGGCAAATCCAGTGGGCGTTTTTTCGTACTCAACGACTACGCCGCGCTCGCGCAAGAATGTCGCAAGCTCGGCGACCTTGCCCGCAAGATCCTTACCGGCGAAACGCGCGGCATGCCGCTGCGCCGAACGACGGCCGATCTTCGAGAACAATTCCTTGAGCTTGGCGGGGTCTTCACGCTGCAGCTCATCCAGCAGCACGTTGAGCAGCAACGGATACCGCTGCGGAAAGAGGCGTTCGCCATCTTCGGTGAGCGAGTACACAAAGGTTGGCTTCGTGCGACCGAGACGCTTCGTGCGCTCGGCAACAAGCCCGTCGCGCTCGAGGCGCGCGAGGTGCTGGCGAATCGCGTTGGGCGTCACGCCTTGCTCTTGTGAAAGCTCGACCGCCGTTCGGGCGCGATGGCGCTTGAGCGATTCGACGATTCGCCCGCGGGGGGTCTGAAAAAAGCTTGACTCTCTCATCATTTTATGCGCACCGCTCGACCAAGCCCCCCTTGGGTTGCTTGGCGAGGGTGTCACCATTAGTATATAGAATGTAGCATAGATTTTCAAGGCTTATCTTGACTATCCTAGTGCCCGGCCTTACAATATAAGAAGTCAAAAGGCATGCCTTACGAGGTTCGCGGGCAGCGCCTTCGCGCCCATGACGGGGGTGTCCCAGTACCAGGGCGTCCGTGCTGAGGAAAGGATTCAATGGCTGACCGACTTCTTGAGATTCGCGATCTTCACGTCAACGTGGCTGATAAGGAAATCATCCGCGGAATCAACCTGATCGTCGATCGCGGCTCCGTGCACGCGCTCATGGGCCCAAACGGGTCCGGCAAGAGCACCCTATCGCTTGCCCTCATGGGCCATCCGAAGTACACTGTCACGAAGGGCGACATTGTCTTTAAGGGCAAAAGCATTTTGGATCTGCCGCCCAACGAACGCGCGTTGCTCGGGATGTTTCTCGGCTTCCAATATCCATCTGCCGTGCCTGGCGTTTCGGTAGCGAACTTCATGCGTAATGCGCTCATGGCGCACTCAAAGGGCGCCGCGCCGCTCACACCCGCGCGGTTCAAGAAACTGCTGGACGAGGGCATTGCCAAACTCAAGATGGATCCGGCGGTGCTCGGCCGTTACGTCAATGACGGATTCTCCGGCGGCGAGAAGAAGCGGCTTGAGATATTGCAGGCACTCATACTGCAGCCCGAACTCGAAATTTTAGACGAAACAGATTCAGGTCTCGACATCGATGCTCTGCGCATCATCGCCGAGGGCATCGAGGCACAGCGCGGTCCAGAACGGTCGATTCTGTTGATCACGCATTACCAGCGTATTCTCAACTACCTGAAGCCCGACGTCGTGCACGTCATGGTGCGCGGCAAGATCGTCAAAGAAGGCGGACCTGAGCTCGCGCACGAGCTCGAG
>Ga0207416_1002430_pt1 | contig 20423 bp, 13 predicted proteins | sample PaiPotPPM11metaG_FD_184107 | JGI IMG/M metagenome (GOLD analysis project Ga0207416, IMG submission 184107) | Iron sulfur acid spring bacterial and archeal communities from Banff, Canada, to study Microbial Dark Matter (Phase II) - Paint Pots PPM... ...
CTTCCACCAGTTGTTTACTGATCGCCAGCCCCAATCCTACGCCGCGCACAGGGCTATTCATATCGCGCTCCAGCCGCACAAATCGCTCAAAAAGCCGAGTCTGATCTGCCACTGGCACACCGCTCCCATAGTCGCGAATACGTAAGGTAGCCGCCTGGCTTTCAACACTGGCCGAGATTTCTAACGGGGAACCGGCAGGTGAATACTTGAATGCATTGCTTACCAGGTTGAGGATAATCTGTCTCAGACGCAACTCGTCAGCTTCTACAACGATCTCATCTGAAATATCCAGTTCGATGCAGCGATTTTCGCGGCGGGTAACGCCCTCCATGATTTCCAGCACATGCGCCACCGCAGAGGCCAGCGGCACAGCCGCCATGCTGACTTCCAGGATATCGACTTCCACACGGCTGGAATCCATGATATTACTGACCATCAATGTCAATTCATCACACCCACGCTGCGCTTTGGCGATGAAAACGGCACGCTCTTCTGTATTCAAACGCTCATTATAATTGTGCAAGAGCTCGATATAGCCCTGCACGGCAGTCAGCGGTGTGCGCAATTCGTGCGATGCCGTCATAATAAACTGGTCTTTCAGCTTATCGAGTTCCTTGAGCTTTTCATAGGCATCGCGCAGGGCTACAGAGTCCCGGTAAGCCTGCTGGTAGAGCCTGGCCGTTTCCAGGAGAGGCGCGAACCGCGCCAGGATCAGCTCTATGACCTCAAAATCAGGGCCAGCGTACTGCTGACCATCACTGCGCGCCCCCAGCGCCAGCAGTCCAATCATTTTGCCCTGCGCGCGCACAGCGATCAACAGGGGATTGTTTTCAACCGATTCCAGGGTTGACAGATAGCGCGCCAGGCCCGTCGGCAGCTCCCCTTTCGCCCTGGCCGCTTCGCTCAATAAAAGCGGACGCTCGAAGTTTTTCACGTTGCTCACCAGGCTAAGCTGCTCTGAGAGCCTGTCCCTGGTCTCAGTAGAAACGATATCACCTCGTGCGGACAGAGCATCGTCCGCTGACCTGCTGGCGGTCAGCAGCAAATGGGACAGGCGCTGGCGAGCAGCATCGCGCTGGTCGTTTCTATCAAGTTCAGGAGCAAGCTGGTAATAGCTGCTTTCCTGGTCGAGTACATACAGGCATACTTCGTCTATCTCGAAAGAGTGAACCATAGCCACTGTTAGCAATTCTGCCGCCTCATCAATATCTAAAGTCTCACGCGCAAGCTGTGCAGGTTTCTCAATGGATTGGCGATAATGGCGAATTTCGTTGAAAAAAAGTCGCTCGGTAATTATATGTGCCAGCCACCAGACAAACGGAGCCAGCACGACCAAACATAAAGCCACCACTGCGACATACGCCGTCCGGTTCAGCCATGTAATGCGGATTGTAAGCGCCACCACCATATAGCCCAACACAATAAGGCTTATAACGCCCACGACCCAGACAACAATGCGGCGAATATACATATCGAAGACGAGAATTTGATAACGCAGGATAGAATAACCAAGTGCGAGAGGCAAGAGGATAGCCAGGAGCGTACTGAATTGGGAGCCAACCGCAATATTTGGTGGCAAATGCAATAACTGCGGAAATATCGTCAGTAGCAAAAAAGGAGCGAATGTTAGTACGACCCCACCCATAAATATACGAATTTGCTGGCGCTCGCGCAATGTAGGCAATGTTCTGTAGGAAATGATAATGGTGACTATGATGCCTACCAGGACAAACAATACGTAGAAATTAGCGCCGGAATGATACAAAGTGTCAGAAAACGGCAGCCGAAAGTAATACAGTATAACTGCTGCAACTATCACGACGCATAGCAGGCTCACTACTATCAAATATCCCCGCAGCAGATAATAGCTTGCTGGTTGACGATGGCGCTTTTCCCTTGATAGCATCGATGAAAAGTAATTTCTTGGAAACAGGGTCAAGAAGATAGCAAAGAACGCGAGCGTTAGTAAGCTACTGATATCACTGATGAAATTAGAAAGAGACATTCTCTTATCTAAGACTGATCCCGTCTCCACAACGAAAGTCATCATCATGGTAAATGAGCAGCAAAAAAGAAGCAGGGCAACGCGCCGGTCACGCGCAAAGAGCCAGACGAGGCTGCCGACCACCAGAAAGATCAGCGCGATGAGGGATGAAAAGCCGAAGCGAAACCAGAACGTAGCAAGGGCAGTGGCGCTTGCGCCGCCCTGGGGGAAAAAACGCAGCCCACCCATGTACAGCAAGAAGAAATAGACAATGATTGCAAAAAGTATGACCAGAAAGCGTCCAACACGAATACGAACCCAGTTCAGATACCTCATTCTGTTGCCTCCCATACGTCACGCCATAAACGGGTCCATTACTTGAAGCCCAGCAACAAACGCAGTTCCGGGGCAAGAGACCGCCGCGATGAAATTGCCAGAAAATGGTCTTCGGCACGTTCGCGGTAGAGCAGGCTGACACCCCAGGTAATCATAATCCCCTCGCGCAGAGCCTGCATATGCTCCTGTTTCTCTTCATCGGATGGTTCACGATCTTCCTGAAGTGATTCACGTATGCTGGCGGCAAGCACAACAGGCAAGGTTTTCTTCCCTCGAACCAGGTCCGTCTTGATGCTTCTTTCAACGCGAATGTCCGACGAAGCATCAGCCGATTCTAGTAGATAATACAGGTCATGCGCATCGTTGTCAAGCTGATGAGCTATCCCCAGCAGTTCTGCCATTTCCGCAAACTCGGCGCTCTCAGCATCCGTCGCACCTGCGCAGGTAGTCCCCAACAGGCAGGCAAGGCGCATAATGGCCCCGGCTTTGGCGGCAGCAATTTCGATGCATTCCTCGCGTGTGAGATCACGGGCTTCACGCTTCTCTGCCAGAAGGTCACGATGCTGCCCGGAGGTTGCAACCAGCGTTGCCTCATCCATTTCGCCCAGTAGTCGCAACACTAGCGCCTGCTCAACTCCTTGTTGCAAGAGCGAGAGTAACGACTGCTGTGCCATAGCCAGAAGGGCAGTCGAGATGTTCAGCGTGCGTGCCGCTCCAAGTTCTAAAATGATTGATGTTTGATCTTCATCTTCCACATCGTCAAGCAAGTCCAGTGCGCAGACGAAGCATTCAGTCGCTATAGCCACGCTGCTGGCAAGAGCAAGATCAATGTCGGGAGAAATACATTGGGCTACTAGAAGGGTCAGTAAAGGCCAGGAGCCAGAAGGCAGACCGGGGCTAGCAGCGCTTGCGTCATAAGAGGATCGAGAGAGAAGCTTGCCGCGCTCTTCAAAGGCGCGCCTAACGTCCGCCTGCAACGCAGGATGCAGCGTTGAGAGAAGAAAATGAAGCCGCTCGCGTAGCAATTGCTGTTGAGCGGCAAATGGATTGACAGGGAGTTGAGCTTCTTTGCTCACCGCAACCTCAGCCCGTTACACCTGGTAATCTCCAGGTATAGCTTTAGAGATAGTTGACTACTCCTGCCACCAGGGTTTATTCTCAGACCCAATTGATTGCCCTGCGGACAAATGTGGCACCATACGCGCTATGACCCGCGCAATCCTGGGCGAAAAACCCTCGCGCATAATCACGCCGTCCGGGTTGTTTGCCAGCTCTTCACGCAACTTCTCATCGGTGGAGGCACGATGCACAAAATCCTGAATTATCTGTTCTTCCATGGGGGGAATGCCTTTCTCTACTGGTTCCGTGTCAAATACACGCTTATTGATATACCAGAAAAATTTCTACACAAATTTCCGCCTACATAACCTGATTACAAAGAAAACTACGAACCCGAATTACACGTTTTTCAAAAAACACTCGTAGAACCGCAAATCCACTTGACATAAGTATACACTATCTGCTCTAAAAATGCAAGAGAAGAAAAAAATGCATTTCCCATCGAAAACGGTGCGAAAAAATAAAACAAGAAGAAGAGGGAAGCAGGGATCATTTTCACAATCCTTGCTTCCCTCTTCGAGATCAGACGCTCTTCAGCAGTTATTCGCCGCCAGCCGCGCCTTCGACATGCACCGTTTCGCCCACTTCGCGTTCGATGGCCGCAAGTTCCGCCTCCGAACCCTGAATGACCGGGCCTTTGAACCAGTAGCGTGCGCTCACCAACCACCAGACACCCACGATCACAAACAGACCAAGCACAGCCACCGGAGCGTAGTTGAAAACAGCAAATCCGCTTACGCCCGCCGGTATCGCGACAAAGCTGACTGTTGGCAACATGAACAGGATACTGATGAACACCACCCATGCCACTGCGATGATGCCAATGGGCTTGCTCCAGGCTCCCAGGTGCCAGGGGCCAGGAACGAAGTTTTTGGAGAACAGGCGCAGCAGGATGGGCAGTGCGTAGGCGATGTATAGCCCGATGGTGGCGATGGATGTCACAGCCACGTAGGCTACGAAGTTCCCAACTGTTGGCACAGCCAGGATAAATGCCGCCACAGCCGCCAGGATGATGGCATTGCGCGGCGTGCGCCCTCTATCCAGCCGGTGCCACACGTTGTGGAACGGTACCGCACCGTCTCGCGAGAAAGCGTAGATCATGCGGGAGTTCGATGTGATCGAAGACATACCGCAGAACAACTGCGCGAACAGGATAATCGCGAAGAAGATGGTTCCCAGCGCAAACCCCAGGCGCGTCTCCAGGATGTAGATCACCGGATTGATAGCCGTACCCGCGATAGCCAGGTTCGGCACAGCGGCAACCAGGCCCATCAGTAGCGCATACCCTGCGAAAGCGGAGACCACAACCGACATCACCACGCCCCACGGTGCGCGCGTTGCCGCCCCGATGGTCTCTTCGGTCATATGCGCCGAGGCATCGTAGCCCGTATATGTGTACTGTGCCAGCAGCAATCCCAGCAAGAAGGCATACCAGAGCGGAAAGCCGGTGCCATTGAAGCTAGAATTGGGGGTGAAAAGCGAGCCTGCGGAATTAAGCCCATGGGTCACAAATTGCGCTGGTTTGGTGAAATCGCTGCCGCCCACGCCGCCGAACTGCGAACCTACGATGGCCGCAATCACAACTCCGCCGCTAATTAGTATCACGCCAATAATATGCCAGTACACGCTTATGTCGTTCAAGAAGGCGACAATACGCACACCAAAGATGTTTAGTATAGCGTGCAAGGTCAGAATGAGAGCATAGAGAAGCAGGGTGAACCACTGCGTGCCTGGATCGAGAGCCAGGACACTTCCCAGTTTGGCCGGGATGCCGGGGAACCAGGCGTTGAGTAATACGTCGAGTACGACTGCCGCGCCGTAGTCGATACCAGCGGTGATGGCGAATTGTCCGATCAGGTTAAACCAGCCCGTAAACCAGCCCCATCCAGGCCCTCCCAGCTTGGAGGCCCAGTAGTAAAGCCCGCCCGCTGTCGGATAGGCCGAGGCCAATTCGGCCATGCCCAGCGCTACGATCACCACGAAGACAGTGACGAGCGGCCAGCCGAGGGATGCGGCGGTAAAGCCTCCATAAATGGTGGTGAGGGAGAACAGGGTAACACACCCGCTCAGGACAGAAATGATGGTAAATGAAATAGCGAAGTTGGAGAAGCCGCCCATCGCGCGAAAGAGTTCCTGCGCATAACCCAGGCCATGCAGGCGCCTCATATCTTGCGCAATCAGTTCTTCTTTGGCCTGTTTCTTCGATACAGCCATAAGTTACCTCCTAATGATAGCATTGAGGGCAGGAGCGATTGAACGAACGATCTGAAAGGACGAATACAAGAGTACATGTGTTTTGTTCTATCTGGCAACCGCTCCTTTCCTTACCTGTGGCAAAATACAACAACTGAGCCTGTAAAGTTAAGCTCGGCAACTAGTATACCACAGTGTCCTATGGTACACCAAGCTTTTTACCTGGGCAAAATGTGTTATGTCCACAAATCTGCAAAGTTCGATACTCCTCCAACACATGACCAGGGCGGGGGCAAGCCCCGCCCGTACCCTATACGAGTTTGTGCGGATTTATTCGTCGTAGGGTACGGGCGGGGCTTGCCCCCGCCCTGGTGTCCTCCAGGCATTGACGAACAGGCCCATTCTCTGTACAATCGTGGCTGACAAAACTATTCTCAGAGTATGAAGGTACAAAAACAGCATGAATACTCAACAGTTTGATGTTGATGATGAATATGAAACAGAGACCATATATCGCCATTCCCTGACCCCCACGTTCCCCGACCTGCTCGGCGTGCTTACCTCGACTCGTCCCGTCGTAGAGTTGGGAGAGCTGGTCTGGATCAATAGTGAGAGCATGCACACGCTGCGAGAACAATTGCAAGCTTTTGCAAAATCCGCTCATCAGTCGCAAATGAGCCGGCCCCAAGAGCACGCGCAGCCGGTAAGCGCGGGCGGGCGGGCCCCCATAACAGCCGGGCCAACGTGGGATACGCGCTATCATTTTTTCGATGGCACCGAGCGCACCATCAACTGGCTGCTTCTGCTGGACACGCTCAACTTTTGTTTCTGGGCGGAGAAAGATCAACCGCGCTGGTCTATCTCGTACAAAGGCGAGACGCTGAACGGCTACTGGGCCGAGGCCGCCGCGCTCACCCGCGCTGTAGAAGAAGGATACGCGCTGTGGGATGCGCGCTACCTGAGCGACATAAGCGCCGCTGACCTGGCTGCAATTTTTCGCGGCGCGCCTTCTCCCGCCACGAACGCGGCCAGCCCGTCTGCTCCGGCAGTTGAGATTCCCCTGTTTGAGCAGCGCTTAGCCAATGCGCGCGAAGCGGGTCGTGTGCTGCTGGAACGTTTCGATGGACAATTCGCGCATGTCATCGAAGAGGCAGCCGGGAGCGCGGTCAGGCTGGCTTTGCTGCTGGTCGAACACTTCCCCTCGTTTCGCGATGTCGCCAGTTTTCGCGGGCAAGATGTGCGCTTTTTCAAACGCGCCCAGATTTGCGCAGCTGACCTGCACGCCGCATTCGGTGGGCAACACTGGGGCGCATTTACGGACCTGGATCAGCTCACCATTTTCGCGGATTACAAGTTACCCCAACTCCTGCGTCATTTCGGTGTGCTGGAATATCACCCCACGCTGGCCGAATGTATCGACGGGCAGGAACTGCTGGAGCCGGGCGGCGAAGAGGAAGTCCAGATACGCGCGGCAACTATCTGGGCCTGCGAACTCCTGCGACAAACGATCAGCGCTGCCGCAGGCGAACTGGAAACGGCTGCCGGTATCGATGCGCAACTGTGGCTGTTGAGCCAGCATATTCCGAATATGCGATCCTACCATCGTGTGCGCACAATCTATTATTAGTTACAGTACCCTCATTGCAGTACCCTCAAGCGGGTCGAGAAAGAAAGGGAACTCCTGCCGCTTCCAGCGAGGAAAGTATACTTCTTAAACCTGAAGAGGTCAAGTGAAAACACACCAGGAACACCTATGCAATTACACAGCCTACTGTCTGCTTTAGCGGAGCCGCCGGTGCAGCAATGGTCGGCCTCCGGCGCATTCAACCAGGCGATGGAAATTACCGGCCTGGCCTATGATTCGCGCAAGGTGACGCCGGGCGCGCTCTTTATCGCCGTGCCTGGCTCGCATACCGATGGCCGCGCGTACCTGACCGAGGCCGCGCAGCGAGGCGCGCTTGTCGCGCTCGGCCCAACACTCGCAGGCATTCTTCCATCCGGCCAACCCGCGCCTCTTCCTTATATAGTCGTGCGGAACGTGTTGAGCGCGCTGGCTGATCTCGCCTGCGCCTTTTACGCCTATCCCGCGCAGCATCTCTGCACCATTGGTGTTACAGGCACTGATGGCAAAACAACAACCAGCAATCTCATTCATACCATCCTGCGCGCAGCCGCTAAACGCGCCGGACTCATGACCACCGCCAACTTCAAGCTCGATGGGCAGGAGTGGGAAAACACGACCCGCCAGAGTACCCTCGAAGCATTAGAAGTGCAACAGTTGCTAAGGCACATGGCTGACGACGGCATCACCCACGCTGTAATCGAGGCCACGTCGCACGGCCTGGAATTGCAGCGCGTGCGCGGCTGCGCCTTCGATGTGGGTGTCGTCACCAACATTACGCACGAACACCTGGATTTCCATAAAACATTGGAGAACTACCGGCGCGCCAAAGCGCGCCTGTTTGAAATGCTCGACCCCGCGCGCGATAAAGGTCTAAATGCCCGCCCGGTCGCTATTTTAAACCGTGATGATTCGTCTTATGAGATATTGCGGCCCTATTGCCATGTTCCTATCTTAGACTATGGCATCGACCGCTCCGCCGCCGTCCGCGCAGTTGATGTACAGCTCGCTGCCGGCCGCACGCGCTTTCGCGCCATCCTGCCCGGCAACGAAGTTGAGATCGAAACCCGGCTCGTGGGACAGTTCAATGTCAGCAATTGCCTGGCGGCCATTGCGACCGCGTATAGCCAGGACATCGCGCCCACCATTATCGCGCGGGCGCTGGCAACCGTCGCGGGTGTAGCGGGGCGCATGGAGCGCATCGACGAGGGACAGCCCTTCAGCGTCATCGTCGATTACGCCCATACCCCCGATAGCCTGGCGAAGGTGCTGGCGACCCTGCGGCCACTGACAACGGGTAAATTGCTCGTGGTCTTCGGCTCTGCCGGGGAACGCGACGTGCTCAAACGTCCTATTATGGGACAAATTGCCGCTCAGATGGCGGACTTTTTCGTTATTACTGATGAAGACCCGCGCGAAGAAGACCGCGAAAAGATACTGCGAGAAATCGCCAGCGGGAGCGAGGAAGCAGGCAAACGCGAGGGACGCGACTTCCTCTGTATAGCGGATAGGACACAGGCCATCGCAGCGGCATTGGCGCGCGCGCGGGCAGGTGATACAATCTTGCTAGCGGGTAAAGGCCACGAACAAAGTATTATCACAGGGAGAGAAAAAATTCCCTGGGACGACCGGCGCGTAGCTCGCGAACAATTACGTTCTTTATAATAGATGTGAAAATGTGTATAATGCCGGGAATAACTTTTTCCATGGAGTTGAAATGACACCGATCTGGTTATTATTAACCTTCATCACTTGCGCGTTTCTGAGCCTGATTTTAAGCTGGATCGCAAAGTTTTTATTCCCAAGATTCCGCAGTGGCGAATTTAAACCCGGCCCGTATCGCCCCGATCTCCAGCCGAATGTCAAAGGCCCCGAAATTAAGACCATCGAACTTCCCCTGGTAGGTGGCCCGGCATTTATCCTGGCGATCATCGCCACCGGTATTGGCGCGGGCTTCGTTTTCAAACTGAACGCGGGGCAATGGACGATCCTGCTTATTGGTCTCGGGGCGACACTTGGCTATATGATAGTCGGTCTCATCGACGACTGGCACAAGGTGCATCGCAATGAAGGCATTTCGGAACGCGCTAAATTTGCCGGCGTGTTGCTCGTCTCGATGGCTGCCGCGTTCTTCTATTACTGGTTTACCACGCAGGGACCCAAACCCTATTCTCCCTATTCAGATATTCTCGGTCCGCTCTTTACAAATTTCCCCCTCGCCTGGCTCATCTTCCTCATGTTGCTGACGGGGCTGATAGGCAGCGTCACCTCTATCTCAGTCGATTTTAGCGATGGCCTGGATGGGCTGGCCGGAGGGCTCGTATTCAGCGCCGCCCTGGCCTTTGGCATTATTATTACTGGCCTTCTCGACGATCCGAAACACTCCGAGGGCATCGTTCTGGAAATCATGGCTCTGCTCTGCGCGGGCGGCGTGCTGGGCTTCCTGCCATTGAACTGGCCCTCTTCCTGGGCCGCGCGACGCAGCAAAGCAAAAAGGCGCGCGAAAATATACATGGGTGATAGCGGCGCGTTGGGTCTCGGCGGCATCCTCGCTATGGTAGCTATCTTCTCGCGCAACGAAATACCGCTCTTGATGATCGGCGCTGCCTTTGTGCTGGAGGGGCTTTCCGCGCTCATGTCAGCCAAGGTACTCACGCCTTTCTTCCGCAAACGGCTGCAATTGCTGCGCTTCGCCAGTCAAGACGAATTTGTGCCCCACACGGAGTTTCCACTGCCATTTCTAGCGACGCCCCTGCATCACCATTTCGATTTGCTGGGTTGGGACAGAAAACGCCTGGTCTACGGAGCCTGGGCGCTGGGGGCCTGCTTCGGCGCGCTGGGCGTGCTGCAAGCCTTCGCCCCCGAAACCTGGCAACGCTATCTCGGTCGTATTCTGATACTTATGCTGGGATGGTTCATCTGGTCGAGCGGCTCCTACACCCGGCGCTACTTCGTAGGTCAGTACACCGCTGACCGTACTCGCCGCCGCCGCCTGGCCCTGTACTACGGCTATCCCCTGAGTTTGATGGGCATCAAGCTCTACCATCGTGTCGAAATAATCGAGGCCAGCGCGGACGTGATTGAAACCCCGTCAGAAGAGCTCGCGCTCTGGCAGCGCATGAATATCTACGACGCGCGCGCCATGCTCGGCCTCTACTGCTACCGCGCAGGCTACTACCCGGCTGCTTTGCTGCAATGGACGCACATCCCCGAAAAGAACCGTAAGCTCCGTCCCAATATCCAGCATTTGTTGGAAGAGCTTGAGATGCGGCTCGCCCTCGAAACGCAAGAAACACAACCATTGCGCCGCGAAGCCATTGCGCAACAGCCGCCGATCCTCACCGGCAACCTGTCGCCCGCCGACCTGCCAAACCCGCACGAGCCAATAACGGCTGAAACGCCCCTCGATGAGCGCGTCGGCAATGGCTTCTCTTCCAGCCCGCCATCGTCGCATCCCGCGCTGCGCCCCGCGCCGCTTCCACCTCACGTATCAGGCGCTCGCTATGAGGCGAACGGGAGCGATCATCAAGAAGAACAGCTCGCGCGACCGGCGCTACGCAGCGGTTGGCTGGCTCGCCTGCGGCACACTCCCCCTCACGGCAATACTGGCAGGGATAACGCCGCTAAAAAATAAGCTGTGTGTCGTCTATAGTACAGCGGGCCTCATGGCGACCGCCAGGGTCGCCACTACGATACACGAAAACACATAGAAGGCGTCGTATGGTAGTGGCGACCCTGGCGGTCGCCATGAGACTCGTGGTCGCCATGCAAACTCACGGTCGCCATGTAAAGAGTGATAAAGCTCTTCACTCTTTCACCCAAATGTGCTATAGTGCTTTTAACCTCCTGTTAATATAATTGGATTCACACTTTTTTAGTGAGCCATTGAACAGCTATGGGGCCGAAAAGTTGCTATACTTGGAGCAACCTGTTGAAGTGAAACGCAATCCATCGGAACCTGCACCTGGTTTGTCTGGAAGAGGAACACATGCGCTTTTGTTTTATCATCGAAGAGCAATATCGAAATGACGCCATGCCAGGAGTGATTGCTGAACAGTTGCTCCAGTGGGGTCATGATGTTGACCTGTTAGAGCCGCAGAAAGCTGTGACCTGCCTGACCGATATGAGACAGCAGGGATATGACGCATTCGTCTTGAAATCGCTGGCCGAAGGCCCCGGCATCAGTATTTTAGAGGCGGCAGAGGCGGTTGGCATCCCTACCATCAACAACTCGCGCGCCATTCGCCTGGTGCGCGATAAAGCGGTTGCGGTAGCCTTCGCGCGCGCACATGGATTGCCCATTCCCGAAACCTATTTCGTCTCCCATCCGCGCCTCTTGCACCAGATTCCCGCCGAAGACTATCCTATCGTCGTCAAACCAAGCAACGGCAGTTCCTGCAAGGGCGTCTATCGCTTGAACAGCCCCGACGAACTGGCGGCGCTGGAGATCGCGGAAGCGGGTGAAAGCTTTTTCCTGGCGCAGCGTTATGCAGAAAATGCGGGCTTTGATATCAAAGTCTACGTCACCGGCAACGAAGTATACGCGGCCATGGCCCGGCAATCGGTCCTGCACGGAGAGGTGAGCGAACACTTCGTGCCACTGACTCCGCAGGTGCGCAAACTCGCCTTACAGGTTGGCAAGCTTTTTGGCCTGGACATCTACGGGTTGGATGTCGTAGAGACACCCCAGGGGCCAGCCATCTTGGATATCAATGACTTTCCCAGTTTTGGGCGCATCCCACGCGCTGTGTGGCGTATCTCCGAATATGTGTTACACGCGGCGAAACGCGCAGAGATGCAGCGCGACCTGCTCGCCGCGCGGGCGCGGCAGCGCCGCGAGGCCCAGTTGCGCAAAAAAGCGCAGTCGACAGGCTCGCCACCGTCGCAGAATGCATTGGAACCAGTGGCCTCAGGCGCCACTCTCGATACTCCAAATTAGCAGAACCTCGCAGCTTTCATTTGCGAGTAGACAAGGAATACACTCATGCGTATCTGCCTTATCATGGACAACCCGGAAACACCCCATCACCCGGTTATCGCGGTGGCCTTGCAGCAATTGAGCGCCAGGCACAGCGTGCGCCTGCTGGACGTGCGCACGCTCACCGGCGCGCAGGCCCTGCAAGAGGAGGAACGCCACCCCCAGGCCGACCTCTACCTGCTCAAATCGCACGCCCCGCAAGCGCTGGAAGTGGCTCACGCGTTGGAGCAGAAAGGCGCGCTGGTCGTCAATAGCTGGGCTTCTTCGGTCGCCTGCCAGGACCGCGTGTTGATGGCGCAGCGAATGCACGAGGCGCATCTCCCCTGGCCGCGCACCTGGCATTTCGCCACGCTTGCAAGTTTGCTGGCCGATGAGACCTTTCTCGAGACGCTGGCCTTCCCGGTCATCATCAAGAGCTATTACAGCCATCGCGGCGACCTGGTAGACTTTGTGCGCAGCCGCGCCGCGCTCGAAGCCCTGGCAGGCGACTGGAGCCAGGAACCCATCGTGTTGCAGGAATACGCCGAGAGCGACGGCTGGGATATCAAGATGTGGGTCATCGACCGCCAGATATTCGCGGCGCGCCGCCGCACCCCGCTCGAACCGAACGCGCCCAAAGAAGATATCCTCATCGCGCCGCAAGACCTGCCGCAGGAGTGGGGCACCATCGCGCTGGAAATCGGGCGTGTCTTCAACCTGCGCCTGTATGGCGTTGACCTGCTCGTCACCAACAACGGGCCCATGATTGTGGATGTCAATTCATTCCCAGGCTTTCGCGGCGTGCCAGGCGCGGATACCGCCCTGGTCGAACTGGTGGAAACCCTGGGAAGGGAAAGGAAACTGCTGATATGAGTTCGCCATCTGCCGATACTGGAGTCTCGATCTTAGACCTGCCCAACATCCTGACGCTGCTGTTTGAGCGCGCCGGTCGTCCCCTGTTGCCCGGCGCTACTTCAACGCCTGGTCTGTTCGTGCGCTATCTGAGACGCAAACCGGCACGCGGCCTGGCCGTGATCTATGCCGTCGATGAAATAGGGCGCAAAAGCGAACACGCGCGCGACCCGCACCGTTCCGTCAGCCTGACACTCGATGAGCAGGCCCTCGATGGAGCAGCCATCCAGTTCAGCGCAGCGCAGGCGCGTGAGACAGCCTTTGAAGTACAGCCAACCGGTGTCCTGCGGGCCGAGGCCATCGGCCTGTCGGTGCAGGCATTCCCCGCCGACAACGGCCTGCCCGCGCTCGCCGCCAGCTGCGATATCAGCCTCGGCCCGGTCTTTTCGGCCATCGAGCAGGCAGCGCGGACGCAGCTGCAGGATGAGAACTGGCGGCTCGCGCAGGTCGTGGCCGAACCCGTGCGGTACAAACCCGGCAATCGCTGCGTCATTCGCTATCGCCTCACCCTCAACCGGGATGAGGAACAGAAACAACTGACCATCTTCGGCAAAGTGTACGCCGACCCGCAGCAGGCCCGCACGGTGCAGGCGCTGCAACAGCGGCTCTATGACGAACAGGTGGCAAAGCTGGGCAGCTCGCTTGCCGGGCTGACATCCAGCACGCCGCTCCTGCCGCGCCCACTGGGCATCGTCGATGAGATCGGCTTGACGCTGAACGAAGCAGTGCAGCCGGCCAGCGCGGACGAATCCATGCTGACCGGAACGCGCGCGCTGCAACCCCGCCTGGAACGAGGTCGAGGCGGCGAAGTGCGCTCCATCTCTGTTCCTGACGAGGAATTACGCCTGACGGCGGTTGCGCTGGCGCGCCTGCACACCAGCGAGGTTCGCCCCACCGCAGGATCGCCGCGCACGGGCGCGAAAGAGGCCAAACGCGCCCGCGAGCGCGCCGCGCTGATCTCCAGCCATAACGCGCCGCAGGCAGAAGAAACGCAGCGCCTCGCGCAAGACCTGGCAGCGCGCCTGGAAGCCATCCAGCCCGACAGCTACCGACCAGCGCATGGCGGCTTCAAGTCGAGCCAGCTGCTGTTCCACAGTCACCAGGTGTTCGTGGTTGACTTCGATGGCTTCTGCATGGCGGATGCCGCGCTGGATGTGGGCTACTTCCTTGCCTACCTGCGTCCCAGCGGCCTCTGGTACCATAACCCCGGAATGCGCGAGTGGTTTGAAGCGGCGGCGCAGGTATTCACCTCCACCTACCGCCAGGCCATGTCGGAATCCGGCGTCTCGCCCGCCGCCATCGACGGCATCCTTGAGCGCTCGCGCCTTTACGAGGCCGCGCTCATCTTCAAAATCGCCACCCGGCGCTCCAATCGCTTAAATAGTCCAAGGCTCAAAGAACTTTCAGCCATGCTAGATGAAATTTCAGCCTGTCTCTCTTGAACCCGGCAAGGAGTAAGTAGCTAGTGCAATATATGACGACATAGTATACTCATCGCCAGAGCAGGATTCCTGCCCTGGCCTATCTTAAGAAGAGAAGACCAGGATTCGTGCAATTGTCCACGATCGAGTTGTCCACGATCAAGGAGGAAATAGCTATGGCTACTTAAAATACAATCTGTCTGCCTGGACAGACAAATCAGGAGTGCGTTATGTTATTCAAATTCTTGTTTCGTAACCTCAAAGGCTATCGCCTGCTCGTCGTGCTGGCTATCGTCATCACCATCCTGCAAGTGGGCTGCGATATCGCCGCCGCCTTTCCCCTCAAATTTATTCCGAGCAAGGTAGGTAACGCGGGCAACGACCCGGCCTGCACCTTCCCGTTTCTCAACCCGATCCTCGATAAATTTGACATCCCCCTGTTCGATCCCGCGCTGGCGCCCCTGGCTCCAGGCCAGCCGAACCAGATACCGGGCGTCACACCATGCCCCATTTCACCATCCGATGCGAACCCCACCCTGGTTCTCACCCATCATAGTACCAACGGCGTCATTGTGTTTTCGATATTGCTACTGATACTCTTCGGCTCATTAAGCGCCTTTCTGGCCTACCTGGACCTCTACATCGCAGCGAATATCGCTCAAAACTTGACAGCACGGTTGCGCAACCAGTTGTTTGAGCATCTGCAACGCCTCTCGCTCGACTGGCATGGCAAGCAAAAGAAAGGCGATCTCGTCCAGCGCGTTACCGGCAATATCTCTGATATCGAGAAGCTTGTCACCGATGGGCTGGTAGACCTGCTGGCAGCCATTTTAACCCTGATAGGCATTGTGGCGGTCATGCTCTTCCTGAGTTCCGCCTACACCGTCATCGCCCTGACCATCGTACCCGCACTCTTCATGATTACTCTTGGCTATACAAAGAGCATCAAGGCAGCCGCGAAGAAGGCGGCGAAAGCAACAGGCCAGGTTTCGGATGTCGCAACAGAAGATATCAACGCCCTGACCGTCATCAAGGTTTTCACACGCGAGGAGAAGGAAGCTTTACGCTTTGGTGATTACGTCGATAAAAACCGCCGGGCAGGACTGCGTGCGGGCGGCTTACAGGCGCAATTCGCCCCCCTGGTCTCCCTGCTGGTGATCCTCGGTACGGCGGCGGTGCTGGGCGTCGGCGGCTATGTCGCGGCCAATAACGCCTTCCATCTCGGCTTTTTCACCATCCAACCCCTGAGCGTGGACGTTGGCACCCTCATCCTGTTCCTCACCTTCCTCAAGCTGCTCTACCAGCCCATGCGCGATCTTTCCAAGCTCACAACGCTCGCCAGCACCGCAACATCCGGTGCGGAACGCATTCAGGAGGTACTCGACCAGGCTCCAGAGGTGCTGGAAAGTACCGTGCCCTACAATGGCCCTACCAACTTGCGCGGTGACATTCGCTTTGAGAATGTCGTTTTTGGATATGCGTCGGGGCAGGTTGTCCTCAAGGGCATCAACCTGCATATTCCTGCCGGAAAGAAGGTCGCCCTCGTTGGCCTTTCCGGGGGAGGAAAAACAACGCTGGTGAAGCTCATCCCACGCTTCTACGAAATTCAGCAGGGGTCTGTGAAAATCGATGGCACCGATAACCGCGCATACCCCCTCACCCTCTTACGCCAGAACGTGAGCATGGTCTTACAGGATTCGGTGCTGTTCGAGGGTACAGTAGCTGAAAACATCGCCATCGGCAAGCAGGGCGCGCCTCTGTACGAAGTGATCGAAGCGGCCAAAAAGGCCAACATCCACGAGACCATCATCAACAACCTCGGTGGATATGATGGCGCCATACGCGAACAGGGCAAGAATCTGTCGGGCGGCCAGCGCCAGCGCATGGCGATTGCCCGCGCCATCCTGCGCGACGCGCCCATCCTCATCCTCGATGAGCCTACCGCCGCCCTGGACGTTGAATCGGAAGCTGAGGTGATGCACGCGCTTGAAAAGCTCATCGTCGGACGCACCGTCATCATGATCTCTCACCGCCTCAGCACGCTCGGCAACGTGGAAGAGATCATCGTCCTCAAGAATGGACAAATCGCCGAGCAGGGGTCATTCCAGGATTTGAAACGCAGAGGTGGCATTTTCGCCGGACTACTCTCCGAGCAGAACCGCTACAACTTAGAGAAGGCAGGCGATAAGTCTATCCTGCGTTCGGCCTTCGTGGCTTACCCCGATGTCTACGACCAGCGCCAGGCCCAACCGCTGCGTCCACCTTTTGTGCCGACCCAGGCGGTCCCCCCGGGCGGGCAAAACTGGCCCTTGCCGCAGGTCTGGCCTTCCCCTTCCATGCCGCAGGCTCCCGCGTACCCCCAAAACTGGGCTGGTAATGGCGGCAACGGACAGCCACAACTGCCGTGGCCTGCTGTCCCTATTGCTCCCCAGAATGCGCGTGTGCTGATCGAGGTTGACGGCAAGGTCGTCGGTGAGCGAGCTTTGAACCAGCCATCGCTCACCGTTGGACGACTTTCCGGCAACGACGTGCAGATACCCTCGCAGCGCGTGTCACGCCTGCACGCCAAAATCCACCAGGAGAACGGCGCATGGGTGATCGAGGACGCGGAAAGCCTCAACGGCCTGGTCTACCGCAGCCAGCGTATTGACCGCCTCGCACTCAGCAACGGGGACCGAATCTACCTGTCCCCGAACGCATCGTTACAGTTCGTCACGCCGTAAAGACTTCTCACCACCCATGCTGCTCACTTTTAAGGTGATGCGCGAGTTGTCGCAGCCAGCGACAACTCGCGCATCACCTTTTTCAAATTTTGCGAAGCGCCGCAGGCGCTGAGGGTTCAAGCCGATTTAGACGCTCGATTGCCCGTTGGGATTATACTTGGCAATTCTCAGAACAGGTCTACCCCCGACATTCATCGGCAGGTACACATATATACCTTGCGGCAAATCAACGACTGCGATTGTGTGCGTCCCCTTGCCAATGATTTCATCGCCAAGTTTGTGAAACTTCCCAGGCGTTATATCAAAAATGGATATACCTGCCTGGCAGCCCACGAACAAGACATCTACATTTAAGGCACTATTGTGATCTATCCTGATGATATCAGGGCCGCCTTGCAAGCGCGTCGTGTTGGGGTCGGTAGGAATCACCTTCATAGCCTTAGGATCGGAGAGGTCAACCCTCGCCAGGTTCTCGAAGAGGGTGCGACCGGAATCGGCGGGAGCAAGATCGGTGCAGGCGATATACCCGGTGTGCTGCGCCGCGTCGATAGCGAAACCATGCGGGGTGCTGCACGAGACCGGCATATCTATTTCACCCACAATCGTTAAATTTACCGGGTCGACCTGCATCAATTCACCCGTGCCGGGAGGCGGCAGAATCACCGGGTTTGGGCTATTCCCATCCGGCAGGATTTGCGAAGTCACGTAGATGAATCCGTTGTCGTACTGGTCGTGACCTACATCATGCCCAAACTTTGGGATGAATTTCCCGGGATTTTTCGGGTCCGCTATCAACGGTATCCCATCCGAGGGACGAACATTTTCTCCGGCAATAAGATCGATATTGCCAAAATTGATGTACTTTATGAGCTTATCATTAACCGCATCAATCACCGCCACATTCTCATTATTCCTGCTTGCATTCTGATCTTTAAGCGGGTCTACCGGAGCGCCCGGATCGGACACAAAAAGGCGTTTCTCAACCGGGTCATAAACCATGGCATCGGGACTTTCGTTGGCCTGCAGCTGAATGGTAGCGGTCACTTTGAGCGTGTGCGGATCGATATCAGCGATATAGTTATCCTGCGCGTCGGCAGCAAAGACCTTATCCAGGCCAGGGGCGTAGACCATACCCGCGACCTGGGGAACATTGACCCGCCCGACAATCTTGCTCGACAGCGTGTTAAAAACAATAATATGCCCATCAAATGGCCCATCACGCGCCGGATCAAAGCCAACATGAGCCGCCAGCAGTAAGTCTGGATTTGGCCCGGTATGGTCAACAAACAGCAGGTGCAGTTCTGGATCATACGCCTGGAAGTCAAATCCGTCGAAATTTTGCGACACGCCAGGAGTCAGCGCATTCGGGTCGGTGCCTGAAGCCAGTAATTTTTCCTCGGCGGCAGAAGGCAGACCACTCGGCAACGGAATATCCTGCACCAGTATGAGCCGGTGGGCAGGAGGGGGTACCACGAACTGATGAGTAATCTGGAACAGCAGGTATCCCAGCAAACTAAAACAAACCACTCCTATCAACAGAGTAAACACCCTGCTTACGCCAGATCTTTTGCCGGAACTTTTCGCCTGCGATGCCGGTTTTGTTTGTACGGCCATAATTCATTCCTCCAGGGAACTTTTCTCTTCGATGTCATGAAGTCATAAGTCTCTCCTGGCATCGGACAATGAAAGCGTTTTCGCCATGGCCTGAACCATAACAAAGGTGTGAGCTTTTACCGGGCAAGCGTTTATGGTAGACGATGCAGCCTATTATAGCAAAAAAAATGTTCATATCCAAGAGGTTATACGAGGGAAACAGGACGTTTTGGCGGTCGCGCGAGTGGAGCATGGCGACCCTCGCGGTCGCCATGCAAGGTAAACAGGGGAAATTGGTCTAGCTTAGCCCATATTGCTGGCGCAGCGCAGCAAACATTTCTTCCAGATGGCGCTCTTCGACGTAGCGCGCCACTCTATCTTCATGCGCTACTCGTTCAGGATGGCCCAGGCGATGGTCCTGAAAAAGGGCCTCGACCCAGGCGGTAAGGGCTTCTTTGTCGTGTTCCTGCATCTCGTGCAACTGGCCCTGCCGGTGAAGCACAGCGCAGAGATCGGCTGGAGTATCGAGACGCCGCGCAATCGTATCCGCCTCGTCGTAATAACGCTCCGCTTCGCCAAACTGGCGCAGGACGCGCGCGACATCCCCCAATCCTCGCAACGCGCGCCCCTCGATCTGGCGCGCTTCTTGTTCGTGGGCAATAGCGCGCGCATGTTCGAAATATTCCTTCGCTTCAGCATATTCGGCCTCCGCTAAGGAGATGGCCCCTAACGCATTGGTGATACGCGCTGCATCCACACGATCACCCAGATCGTTGAACAGGGCCAGCGACTGAGTATAATAGGCCCGCGCATCGTCAACCTTGTGCTGTTTGCGCGCGATGTCGGCCAGGCGGTGCAGTGTCCAGGCCTCGCCCCGCCTGGCCCCCTGTTCGCGGAAAATAGCCAGCGCCTCATTACAGGCAGCGACGGCGCGCTGAAACTCGGCGTGATCGAGATAAATGGCGCTCTGGTCGGTGAGTACCCACGCCAAACCGGATCGCGAACCGAGGGTGTTGAACAGGCGCAGGCTCTCTTCATAATCCGCCGTCGCCTCGGCATAATTGCCCAGCGCCTCGTAGACCGTGCCGCGATCGCGCAGCGTCCAGGGATAGCCCTCGTCATTGGGCAGACCACGAAAAGTCGCCAGGGCCAGATCGAAATGCCCAAGCGCGTCGTAATAATATGCATGGCCGCGACTTACCTCGCCCAGCACCGTCTGCATCCAGGCCACCCCTCTGCTATCGTTGGCCTCGCGAAACAGACGAATAGCCTCCCGCGCGTGCTGCTCGGCCTGCGCGTACTGACCCTGTTCGCGGAACAGGATAGCCAGTTCAAAGAGCGCCCATGCCTCTTCATCACGCTCACCCTGCTGGCGATGCAGCGTCAAACTGCGCGTGAGGCAGCCCAGCGCCTCCGCGTACTTGCCCAGTTCGCGCAGGATCGCCCCCAGACTATACTGCACCTGTGCCTCGCCAGAAAGGTCTGCCTGACCCAGGGCATACGTTTCGGCCCGCCGCAGCATAACCCGCAGCGATGAGGTGTAACCTCTTCCATGCAGCGCGCT
>Ga0207416_1002431_pt1 | contig 20413 bp, 15 predicted proteins | sample PaiPotPPM11metaG_FD_184107 | JGI IMG/M metagenome (GOLD analysis project Ga0207416, IMG submission 184107) | Iron sulfur acid spring bacterial and archeal communities from Banff, Canada, to study Microbial Dark Matter (Phase II) - Paint Pots PPM... ...
CCATGACGTTAGGAGAGCGGTTCACGGTGCTCAATATCAGTGTGATGTATCGGGGATGCGGACTATCAATTGCTTGGAAAATCATTGAGGCAGGGCAAGAAGGGACATGGCGTCCGCATTGGGAAGGGTTGCTCGCAACGTTGGAAGGAGTGGTGCCAGCAGATTGGAAGGTGATCGTAATGGCCGACCGTGGACTGTACGCGGCTTGGCTCTATGAAGCGATCCAGAGACTGGGATGGCATCCGATGCTGCGGGTGAATGAGGAGCTGAGTTTTCGGGCGGAGGCAGAAGAGAACTTCAGCCCGATGGGGCAGCGAGTGAAGAGACGTGGTCGGGGCTGGAAGGGCAAAGGAGAGTGGAGCGAGCATGGGGAGCGCATGAGCGGAACCGTCCTGATCCGTTGGGAAAAAGGGTATGAAGAAAAGCTGGTGGTGGTCACCGATCTGGATGAAAAAGAGGCCAATGCGGCTTGGTACCAAATGCGATTTTGGATCGAAGACGAATATAAAGATCACAAGAGCGGAGGATGGGGATGGGAACAGACGAAGATGACCGATCCCAAACGGGCAGAGAGGCAATGGCTAACCAGGGCAGTAGCGATGCAAATGGCGGTGCTGGTGGGAGGGCAGGAGGAAGCGGAGGAGCAAGAGCACAAACGTCGGAAAGCTTTGCAGCACAAGGGGAAACGACGGAGGGGACGGCCACCCAAGCCGATAGAGAGGCCACGAGCAAGAGAACAAAGCGTGCTAGAGCGCGGGCAGCAAACGATGCACGCAGCGGTGCTGCGAGGAGAGGAGATACCCAGCGGACACGTGGTGACAGAAGAGTGGCCCAAGCAGACCTATGCGGTGCGCAAGCCAACCAAGAGCTGGGTCAAAAAGAGCAAAGAGAAGGAGGCCAAACAACGGTATCAAAAGAACAAGCGGGCGCGAACCTGTCAAGCAGAGAAAGAGGAAGCTGGCACTGCTGCTCCCAAGGGCAAGAAGAAAGAGCATCAGGCCAAACCGCCCAAGCATGTGCAAAAGAGAGAGCGAGCCAAGCAGGAACAGGAAGCCAAGCGTCTGCTTCGACAAGCAAAACGAGAAGAACGCAAGCGCGAACAAGAAGAGCATCGAGAGCAAAAGCACCGAGAGCGAGAAGAGCGCCAACGGGAGCAGGAATACAAACGAGAGCGCCGTCTCCGAGCCAGAGAAGAGCGTGAGCAAGAGCGCCTGCGACGCAGAGCGTGGCATGAAGAGATCAGGTGCGAGCGAGAACGACGCTTGGCACGCAAACAAGAACGGATGGCGAGCTTCGCCTCGGTTGCCGCGGCCACATCATCAGCGGTGTCCACGATATTGGCTGACTACCATGCTCTGGGGTCTCTTCCCAACCCGCCCTAGCCAAAAACCTACCCGGGAAAAGCCCTACAAGCTCCCTTGAGTAGTGGCCTCTTTGTCCTTTGCGCATCGTTTCTCACAAAGCTGAAAGGGGGGTTCAAAAAGAGCAACACATTGCAGCAGCATGCCTCTCATCAAAGTATGCTCCACATGCACGTCACTCCAACGGGAACTATTTTTTCCTTACGTTGAATCTTCTCAATGCGTATTGGGCTATTTGAAGTCTAAAATGTATTTAAAAGGCAAAAAATACTTCTCGGCTTGTGGATAACTTGTAAAAATGTGAGGCTGAGAGGGCTCGAGCTTCTGACACACAGTTTAGGAATTCGTGTCCGAAGGTCTATGAGTGTCTATCAATGTCTATTTCGAGCTCAAAAACACGGGTGAATATCTACTAAAGACTATCAAAATCTACCGATATCTATCGGCGTTGCTGTCACGGTTGGGTTCTCCATCAAGTTAAGTGATTTGAGGATTGCAGAGATTTTCTCGCTAACAAGCGCACCACTTCTGGGGCAGATGGATGCTTTCTTGCCATCTTGCTGATGAGCCTGTTTCACTAAATCTGACGGAGAACCACGGTTGCTGTCAAACTCCAGCCGTCTGATCTATGGGCTGGAGCTTGCTTAAGGAGATGTACTATCTCCGTGTGCTCTATCGGTTCGACTCCAACCAGCAAAGTAAAACTCCTATGACTATCAAATCCAATAAAAATCAGTCTCATTAAGGGAGTGTGTATTTCCTGGATCGGCCTTTGCCTACGGCTTTGAGGACACCCCGATCGAGGAGAATCTCGAGATCGCGTAAGACGGTCGTGTCTTTGGCTCCCGTAATCTCACGGTATTCACGATTGGTGATTGAACCATGACGCTGAACGTGTTCCATCGCCAATCTGATCCGTTGCTTCTGTTCGATGGTGCTTGTGCTTGTTGCCATGCTGAGTGCGTCCCAATCAAACGTCAGTTGGTGCTCTTTGTGAACCAAGGACTCTCGCGAAATAGGATCGGCAAGAAAGGTGACCACGAACTCGCTGGCTTCTTTAAATTTGATGTTTAGACTAATTTAGCTTCGAGCAGCCTGTAGAGGAGGCTCACGTCCATTTATTAAAATAGTGCTCAAGCACCTTCCCAGGGCGATCCAGACGAATTTAGTCTAAACTCCAATTAAATTGTGGATCGGGCAGCCCCATCTGCCTCATTTTATGCAGCATGAACCTGATGCCACTGCCAACCCGTTCCATGTAGCCGGGCACGTCTCTGAGTAAGCCAGCAAGCAGAGGATTCCTCAATTTCGAGATGGTTTCCCCCCGAGCCATCATCTCAACGGTAATGCCAGGCAAGAGGAGCCCTGGGCTATGAATTTCAATCCGATTGGGGTAAAAAAACACCCTGATACTCTCCCCGTCGCGGCTATAATCGCGGTGAACCACGGCATTGACGACGGCTTCACGCAATGCTTCCAGAGGATACTCTGGCAAATCAATCCGTTTCCATCCCTCAATGCGAGCACCAATGGTCATCGATTTCTGCAGAAAGAGTTCTGTTTCGTCGACGAGTGTCTGCAAAGGACCTGTAACAATCTTGCGGTCCAGGTACCCACCAACACCCAGTTCATCACGAAAAAGCATACAGATGACCTCACTGTGTGGCAGTGAGCGTTGCGGATTGGCTCCAAAGAACAGCCGACCAGCATTGGTAGGAAACACACCACCATGGGCACTGACTGTTGCACAGTCCATCCCAATGAGAACCTTCTCTGCCTCCTCAAAACGGCTGCTCTGAGTAGCAAGTAACGAGCGCTGAAGGAAATAGGCCTCGACTCGCTGGAGATCGATGTCTTGCATAGTCGCTTTTCGAGCCGGTTGCAATTCCCAGCGGACAAGTCCACGATCATTCGCCAGCTCAAAAACTTCACCGAGTGTGAGAGGAACGGTATGTGTGCTCCGGCGAATCCAGAACACGCCGCCGGATTGATAGAGAGGTCCGCGATGGGCGGGGACACCAAGAACGACCAGGAATGTGCCTTCGAGTGAACAAATCTCCGGTTCGGGCGGATCAAGCACGAGGAGCGGGTGAATCAGGCGTGTAGCACGCAGAGCCACATCGACTGCTGCACGAGCATCCTGGACGCCGACGATCTTGAGAGATCCATCCTCAACGCCGATGATGAGAGTCCCTCCCTGGGCATTTGCCATCCCGCATAAGCGTTCTGCTAGTTCTGTGGGTCGTGGCGGAGCCACCTTCAATTCCACAGTCGTCGTTTCACCATGAGCGATCAACAGTCGTAGTGCCTCTTCATTCCACATAAGCCAAGTGTTCTCTTTCTCTCTTGTCAATAAGCACTTCTTCTACAGGAGTATACCACACGGATTGAGAGCGTGTGGCGATTATGTGGCGATTATGTGGCGATTAGAGAGTCCTTGCCGATGCGCATCCTTGTCTGTCTCCGATTTTCGCTGAGAATTCGCGCAGCTCCTGGAAACTTCTCTGATCATGTGGAGCGGACCTTGCAGGTACTAACCCAGAGCTACCGGATAACAATGACGGGAGTAATAGGTCTTCAACAGTTTGCCTGGAGCAGGAAAGCGCCTGGCTCCTCGACTGCTGGCTGAAATTGGAGACGATCCTTCTCGCTATGAGAGTGCTGCCAGTTTGGGTAGTGGGTCTCTTGAGGATGATCTGAGGGATCAGGAGGCTCCACAGAGTTCCTGTTTTTGTCGGAGTTCACACTCTCACGTGAGCCAGGATCATCCTCCCCGTATAACCCATTACCCGAGCTCTCCCATGGCCAGCCTTTGTCGCTGCAGCCATCCCTGTGAGCACAAAGATACCAGTCCCGATGGTCACACCAATCCCAAACACCACCAGATCAAGCGAACCAGGAACTTTACGGAGCCGATGTTCAGGCTCCTGGGTATCTTTGATCGACTGCTCAACAGATTTGGTACGCAGGATACGCATACTTCATCTCCTTCCTACCTACCCTCACTTGCATCATCGAACGGCACGCCAACAGCGGAGAGCATTCACCAGGAGCCACGAAAACACTCCCAATTATGACAAACTGACGACGTTACCCTGTCTAACAATAGCACGAAGAGGAAAACAGAGAGGAGACAGCAAGATCTCTGTACGAGCGATTGCTGTGAGAAGCATATGAGGGTCACTGGTCCCTCATGGAGTCTTTGGCAGCCATAGGAAGACGTTCTAGAGAACAGGACCTATGTTTTCCGCAACGGGACCTCTTATCACGTCCTCTGAAGAGTTTGATGGGAGCCAGGGGGTACCAAGGATCGAACAGCTCCAGGCATCACTGTGAAACACCCATGGAAGATGCATCGTGGAAAAGGGGAGGATGCATGTCTTGTGGTGGCAGGATGCTTATTTTGCTTTCATGTGGAGGTCATGATATGCGCTGTCAGCAACAAGGAGATACCCCATGAAAATAACCAGCACAGCATTTGAACACAATGGAACCATTCCAGAGCGTTATACTTGTGATGGAGAGGAGAGGAATCCTCCCCTGCAGTTTGAGGATATCCCAAACAACGCTGCAAGTTTGGCACTGATTGTCTCGGACCCCGACGCCGTCGGAAAAAAGCCGTTTTATCACTGGGTGGTGTTCAATATAGGCCCAAGCACCGATCATGTTGAAGAAGACAGTGTTCCAGCGACTGCCATTGAGGGCAGAAATGATTTCAGGAGAGGAGGGTACGGCGGACCGTGTCCGCCATCGGGTACTCACCATTATATCTTTACACTTTATGCATTAGATTCACCTCTTCACTTAAAGAGAGGAGTAACAGCAGAAGATGTTATTCAAGCGATAGAAGGACATATTCTAGAAACGGCAACATTACTAGGAGTGTATTCTCGAAAGTAATTTCGAAGGTGAGATTCATTTCTCGTCAAGCGGTTGTGGACAGGGTTCGAGTGCTTTCCCACCTAGCTTCACACGAATTTCGTCTTACCTTCAATCAACCAGAAGGATCCTCGCAACTCTCTATCACCTCTTTCATGATGCCCCAACTATCCAGCTTCAGTCAGTGATTTTCAATGGATATGTAGAGGGAATTCACCCGGCTACAGGACACAAACAAAAGCATTGCATTCTCACTGTAGAGGCCAGACGTAAAGAATTTCAGAAACTTAATCTTAAGAAAGTGACGCCCCTTGCTTGCGTACAAAATCTCAAAGGGTTGCTCCTTAAGCCTCTGACTGATCGGGTTCCAGTCGAGCCAATTCGTCGAGTCTTCAATATGGATGACGAGCGCTTTATAGAGACGAAGGATACGTTAGCGAGAAGTGCTTCTATGGTCGATTTAGCAACGATGCCCTGGGAAGTATTTGAGCATCTAGTGGCGCAACTCTTCGAGAAGATCTATAAGGATCTTGGAGGAGAGGTACGCCTGACACGACGAAGTGCAGATATGGGCGTTGATATTGTGGTCTTTTATCCTGACCCATTGCACGGAGGGACGATTGTCATTCAAGTGAAGCATTATTCGACAACCAAAGTTCAGCCGTCGCATATTTGAGAACTTGCTGGAACTATGGACTGGGAGCGTGCGACACGAGGAATTATGGTGACTACAGGAAAATATAGTGATGGAGTTAGGGAACAAGCGAACAAACATAACATCTCTGTAATTGGTGCCCAAGAATTACTCTCTCTTCTCCACAAACATGGCTTCACCCAGTTTTGCCTGAGCAGATAGCAAAGTAAACTGAAAAGACTAATAAACTATATGGAAAGTGTTTCAGAAATGATGGTTCACTCCAGATCTTGCTCCCTCTGTTGCTGAGTTACGTAGCGGGTGGATGGAACAAGAAACAGGAGTGTAGTGTATCTTCCCGAGTTGTATGAGATTGCTCTTGTGGTTTCAGTTTTAGACAAGATAGCCGAGCACGCGGGAGCATATATGTCCAGTACCTGATATACTAGACAGAAGAAAAGAGAGGCATTGGATCACATGGACAAAACCCACCTTACGACTTCACGTTCTCACGCAACACTCTGGTAATCTCTTGCAGACGGTGATGGATAGCCTGAACGCGTGTGCGCACATATTCATGATGCGAGAGGTGTTGTTGCTCGCCTTCACTTTCCTCTCCCTGGGGAACAAGAGTTTCTAGTAATGCTTCTCTTAACTGTCTGGCTCCCCTCGTCGTGTCAGGAGCTGCAAACCAGCGTCGCTCATGCTGAATAAAGCCTCCACCACTGAGAATCGAGCGGATGGTGCCGCGTGCCACTTCATGGTTCTGTCGCTGGTTGATCGCGCTTGCCAACTCTTGAAATGTCAGTCCATCTGGCATTGCCATTAAGATTGCCTGAATAGCCTGACGGTAACTCTCTCCAAGACCACCACGCAGTTTTTTGAGTTCTTCCATGTCTACTAAGCGTGTCTCTGCTTGCTGCACCTCCGTATCCAGCCCGACTTCACGCAGCACAATCTGCTCGGCATTCCACTCTATCTGGAGACGCGTGCCAGCGAGGAGCCAACCCATTTTGTCGAGCAGATCTGGCCCGTAGAAACGGTGGCGGGTACGATCCAACCAGATCCACAAGTCAGTGGCGTCTTCGTACCAGAGGCCCTTGAGAACGGCAGTGTTTTCCTCGCCTGGTGTGGGAGCAGGGTAGATCCCACGTATGGCTTTGGGAACTGGAATAAAACCTGCAAGCAGGTGGATGCTGTAGAGCGTGGCTGTCCATATCGCTTGGGTTCTGGTGGCTGTTCCCTGAAAAATAATCTGTTCTCTCGGCTGTTTCTTGTTTTGCTCCTCATCACTCAGCGCCATCAGGTGCTTGCCTGTGGGAACGTTCTGTTCTGCTATTCCCGCTGAAGTTCTTACAGGTGGGACCTGCAGGCGTGTGCGCTGTACCTGTAGTGGTAGTCGCTCGGTTGGAATCCAATAGTCTACTCCCACGCGACGAAATTGGTCAGTCGTGAGTAACCAAGCACGTAAGCAGCGGTGAACGCTGGCAATAGTATCGTGCTCCCAGCCCAGTTCTTCCAGGAGTGTGAGGACTTGTCCTACCGTTAAAGGCACTGACCAGCGGGCGTGTAAGCGCTCAGTGAAGGTGTCTAATTCTTCTTTGAGGCCCAATGGGAGGGTGATCTGACGCTCGCCTGTGGCTTCCCAGGCGCCCTGTCGGTTTTGGAACATGCGTGGATCATGCGGGTAAAACATGTAGTGCTGGTGATCTTCTTGGTCAAGCTCCAGGAGTTTTTCGTCGAGCTGTTGGCCATCCCAGGTACCAGCTTTCAGTTCGTTGAGCAAACGCGTGTTGGCCAGGGTCTGCTCAGCTAAACGCCAGTGCGGTGGGATGCTGCCTTGTCGGGGTTCGGCCATGGCAAAGCGCTCATCAAAGCTGAGTTTGAGTTCATAGCCTTCTAGACGTGCTGAATGCAAGGCTTCTTTCTCAGTAAATGTCAGCCGCGTCGTTCTCAGACGCTCATAGGCTTCGTCGAGAAAGGCCTGTTCGTTGGGTGATAGTTCGCTCACGCCTGCACCTCGGTTTGGTTCGCTGCTGGAAGATCAACTCCTCCAGCCAGGGCATCCCGACCTTTTTGTGTGATAGAGACTGCTTGATAGGTGTTGCGGGTCTCGTCTTTCCTTTGCCAGTGCTTCTCTACCAGTTGGAGGAGTCCAGCCTCGATCAGGGCATCAATGGTCCGTCGCAGATGGTCTTTGTTGACCTTGCGGTCTTTGAGTTCCTCGAAATGGTCTGAACTACGAGCAGAGGCTGAGAGCGGTTTGATCTGCCCGTCGATGCGCACAGGTGGCGAACCTAAAAGCATTCTCTCAATGGTGCTCCGCCCATACACGCCATTATGATCGCGGATAGTACCCAGCACAGCCAGACGTACATTGACTTCAAGCCGCTCCCCATACAGCCTCACATTGGGCTTCCAGGGCAGTTCGGTGTTCTTGGGACTGCAGAGATCACATTTACCACAGGTCGGTGCATTGTTTTCACCAGTGAGATAATTGATGAGTTCAGCACTACGACAGCGATTCTGATCCCTTCTGAGCCGGATATAGTCAAGCATGTGTTGCATACGTTCCGCAAAACGCTGATAGCGTTGACCAAAGCGTCCTTCAATAGTGCTGAGTGCGTGCTCATTGTGGATACGCTCATCAATTTTGAGGGTGATGCCACGGCTATATGCTCGATAGAGCAGGAGTTCCTGAGCGGCAAGTTTAATGAGCAGAGGATCGACCAGACGGGGATCAATACCACTCGCCTCATAGATCTCGGCAGCCCGATAGGTGACCTGACGATCAGGCTCAGCCCTGAGCGCACGAAATAAACGGTGAGCCGTTTCGCGCTCTGCACTATCGCTGATGCGGTCCAGGATGGTCTCCAGAGGCTGAGTGAACAGGATGGTGGCCTCAGTGGTGCAATCAGCACCGCGCTGGATGAGTCCTTCACCTTCAAATGCATAGAGCAGGATACGAGCTTGGGTGATCTGAATATTGGCCAGCTCGGCCAGACTATCTGGATGACAGAGCAGGGCTCCATCGGGTAAGCGCACAACGGGCGAACCCTCTTCGTCAAAGGCAAGCAAGGCGTTGCGATAGCTCTTGATGACTTTCTTATCCAGAACGCCCAAGCGGGCAATGAAATCTTGGGTTCTTTTGGACTGGGGATGAGAAATCAGGATTGCATACGCTTCTTCGCCATCGCGGCCAGCTCGTCCGGCTTCCTGGGCATAGGCTTCTAGGCTGGCTGGATGATCATAGTGGAGCACAAATCTGATTTCGGCCTTGTCAACACCCATGCCAAAAGCAGAGGTGGCCACGACGACATGTATCTCACCCTGCATAAAGAGTTCTTGAATCTGGTGCCGCTCGGCTGTTTCCAGACCACCGTGATAGGCTTGGGCGGCAATGTTATGGTCGCGCAACAGACGGGCAAACTGGGCAGCACTCTTGCGTGTCGCTGTATAGACAATGCCAGCACCACCGCGCTCTTTGTTGTTGACTAACTGATGCACGATGCCTAAAGCGAGAATGTCACGTTCTTCTTTTTTCTCGACATTGTAGACCCAGAAGGTCAGGTTCTCACGTCCAAAGTTGCCAGTGTGGGTGACAAGTTGATGGCCCGCAGTACCCATTTGTAGGCCCTGCGTGATCTCTTGTTGCACCTGCTTTGTCGCGGTCGCGGTCAGGGCATGGATCGCAAAATCGCTTGCCAGACTGCGCTGCGGCAGGTGATCGGTGATGCCGAGAAAGTCGGGACGGAAGTCGTGTCCCCAGGTGGCGATGCAGTGCGCCTCATCCACAACCAGTTGTACGAGATTGAACTGTGGGAGATAGGCCCGGAAACGTGGATCTCGCAAGCGTTCAGGGGAGATATATAATAGCTTGATCTTGCCAGCTGCCGCCAAACGTAAGACCTCTTCCTGGCTGGCAGCATCCATGCCGGAGACCAGTGAGGCGACGCAGGTGATACCCGGCACCTCTCGCAGTTTCTCAACCTGATCTCTAATGAGAGCGATCAGCGGGGAGATGACCAGGGTTAAGCCAGGACGAATCAGGGCTGGTAACTGATAGGTGCGGCTCTTGCCCGCTCCGGTTGGGAGTAGGGTAAGCACATCTTTGCCTGCCAGCACGTCACGCATGATCTCTTCCTGCTTCTCGCGGAAGATGTCCTGATTCCAGATGGCCTTCTGCACGGCCAGCAGGCGCGGCCTAGCCAGCGTTTCATACTCTTCTACCGCGACAATGCTTGTAGCCAGTTCCTGCTCAGTGAGCACCCGCTGCACATCTGGGACGGTCGGCGCGGGCAGGTCGTCTGGATTGATGTGGAACGGCATCCAGTCGGCAATCTCCTGGAACATCGCGACATCGGATGCATAGCTGATCGTCGGGTTGGGAAGTGAGGAGAGCACTTCGTTGCGATAGAGCGAGTTGCGTAGCCGCTTGTCCAGCAGAATCACCGCACCTCTGTCAGTGGCGGAACGGATCAGACGGCCAAAGCCCTGCTTGAGTAGGATTACCATTTTGGGCAGAAGATAGTCGTAGAAGGAATTGCCACCTGCGTTCTCGACAGCTCCCATTCGTGCTGCTTCGACAGGATCACCGAGACTGGGATAGGGCAGCTTCTCAAGGAAGACGTAGGAGAGCGAATCGCCAGGGACATCCACTCCTTCCCAGAGTGAGCGTGTGCCGAGCAGAGAGGTCTCGCTGTCACTCCGAAAATCATCGATCAGCCGCCGTAGGCTGCCCTGACCCTGGCGCAGCAAGGGATAGCCGCGCTCAGCCAGTTCATCGACGATTCTTTCATAGACAAAGTCGCGGCGCGAGTTAGCAGTGAAGAGACCTAGCGTCTTGCCCTCGAAGGTGGGAATAAAACGGCGCAACAGATCAGCGACGGCTGCCTGGAAATTGTGTTTCAGCTCACTATCACGCGGAGCGGGTAGATTGTCTGGCAGCACAAGCAAGGAGTTGCGATGATAATCAAAGGCGTGGGGCAGTTCACGCGTGACAACCTGTTTGGAAGGCTGGACCTGCTCGACACGCTCACGCTCCAGACCAATGCGTCTCAGGAAGAAGTCAAAGCCCTGGCTATAGACGGTCAACGTGGCCGAGGTGCAGATGGCAGTATCCAGGCGTGACCAGAGTTGCTCCCAGAGAAGGGGACCGACATTGATGGGGACGGCACTCATGACGACCGTCGCCCGATTCGCCTTTGGCTCATTACTGACAGGTTGGCTTGCACCTTCTGCTAGCTTTTCCAGTTCGATCACATACACATAATTGCCGCTCTGCTCAAATTTCCAGAACCATTGATAATGCTCGACGATGGTACGCAGGTCGCGTTGCAGCGAACGAGCCACGCGCACGATGCGCTGGCCGCGTTTCGCTCCTGGCTGGTCTGCCTCGGTCTGGGTGGCATGAATATGCTCGATGAGCTGAGTCAGGGCAGCACGGAGTTCGTGCAGAGACTCCACGGTCGTCTGGGAGGCCGTCTTGAGCACGCCTCCGCCAGGCATACTCAGGGAACTGCGGTCGATACGCACGCGGACCCCGTAGCGCTCGCGCTCCGCACGGGCAACAACAGTCTGGCGATGGACATAGTTATTCAGTTGCTCGCAGAGGCTATCGAGGGCAGCCTGGGTTTTATCGACGATGTGGACCAACTGGCGCAAGATGTGATCGTCTGGCGAAAGCTTCAATCGGCGCAGACAATCATTGATCAGCCCACCTCGGCCAGAAGCATAAATAGCGCGTAAGATGCGGCGCAGCACACGTTCTTCGACGCGCTTCTCCAATGCCTTGGTGGCAGCATCTTCCAGAGTATGTGCCTCGTCACAGATAACAGATCCGGCAAAGGCTACATCCTCTTCAGCCTCAATCCCTAGACTGTTTTTGAGCAAGAGCGCATGATTGACGACAACCAGATTGGCTCGCTCGGCATTTTCGCGTGCTCGACGATAAAAATCAACGGGGATCGACGCACTGGGACGATCATCCTGGCTGGCACGCACACTGGCCAGAACCTGATGCACCGCACCATCGCTATGCAAAAAGCTATCCAGCGACTGAGGTATGACTCCCAGTTCTTCCAGGTTACCATGTGTGCTACTGACGGCAAAACGCACCAATGTCGCAAGCATCCAGGCACGATAGCCAGGAAGATATGTTTCGGCCAGGGCATCCTCGACTTCTTCAGCCAGACGACTCAATGAGAGATAGTTGGCACGCCCTTGGAGTTGGGCATAGCTGATCCCTGGGACAAGCTGTTGGATAAAGGGCAGTTCACGTGTCACCAGTTGTTCCTGGAGGATGCGCGTAAAGGTCGAGACGGCAACGGGACGCCCATTGGCATGTGCATAAAGTGCAGCAGGGATCAGGTAACCTTGACTCTTGCCAATCCCAGTTCCTGCCTCGATGATCGCATAGCCCCCGCTCTGCAGCGTATCAGCCGCAAGATGGGACATTGCCACCTGGGCTGGACGGCGAGTTCTACCCTCCGCTTCTGCACGAGCATAGGTCTGCTCAACTGCCATGCTATCCACGCTACCCATACTGACTGTACTCGGCTCTGCTAACAGGGGAGTAACCTGTGCACCAAAGGTGGCGATGATCTCTGATGGAGTGATATTGTGGGGAGGCGGTGTCAGCAATTGTGCCCAGGGATCATTAGCCCGGCGCAAGAACTCATAGACGGCTTGACCACTCTTCTCAGTGAGGATAAGCTGTTGCAGGTTCTGGACAATCCCGCTGAGCATGGCAACATCGGCATCTGCACGATGGGCATCCTTCGTATCGTAACCAAAACGTTCTGCCAGCGTGCCAACACGGTGGGACTCTTCAGTTGGTAACAGGGTGCGTGCCAGAGGCAGGGTGTCCAGCACAAGAAAGGTAGCAGGGAGTGGTATCTGCAAGCGCTGGCAGGTGGACTGGATCAGGGGACCATCGTAGCTGGCTCCATTGTGCGCGATCAGTGGCAGATCTCCAACAAAGTCCAGAAATTCGGGCAGGACCTGCTGGATTGGCAGGGCATGCTCTAACTCGGCAAGGGTTATCTTGGTGAGCTGGAGCATGCGTTCTTGAACCGCTTTCTCCGGGTGGACAAAGCTCATCCAACGCTCGTGGAGCACCCCATCCAGCCAGCGTTCAGCGGCAATCTGAATGATCTCGGTATAGGGTGAGAGCGCATCCTGACGGGTTGCCTCTAGGTCAAAGATAATGTAGCAACCACGCTTCAGGGACCGTGTTGTGCCAGCCATGGAACTCGTCGATGTGCTAACTGAGTCTGTCTCATCCTCTAGCAAGAGCATGTTTTGTTGTGGTCGGAGTTGCCAGCGCCCTCCACCATCCAGAAGAAAAACCTGCGGCTTCGACTGCAAGAGCTTCGCCAACTGTCCTGGCAGAACAGGGCGACCAAACTTTTTGCCGACTGCATTCGCCAACGACTCGCCCGTCTGTGGCTCTTGCTTCTCCTGAAGCACAGCCGTAGCGATGGACAGAATCTGCTCTCGTGGGTCCATCATCCCTAATTCCCCTTCCCTGCTATTTAGATCAAATATCGCCTGTTCGCTATAAACTGACTCTTGGCATAAAAATACTGCAATGGTTTAGTTCTTCAGCTGTCATCATTCCCCCTTAAGCATCGCCCTCATGGCGTCAATCAAGCGCGTTTCCGTCGCTTTCAGGTCATCTTTAGTTGCCATGTTTTTTTCGTGCGATTCGGCAAACGCTTTCAGGTCATCTTTAGTTGCCATGTTTTTTTCGTGCGATTCGGCAAACGCTTTCAGGTCATCCTTAGTTGCCATGTTTTTTTCGTGCGATTCGGCAAAGTCTACCAGTTTGTCTAAGACCTCTGAATGAGCATCCTGCTTATCCTCAATCGTTTTAAGGCGCTGCCCATGCTCTATGTGAAATGCGCTGTGGTCGCTCTGAGTAGCTTTGATCAACAAAATATCAGATCTTACGCCTTGTATCTCAACCTTGACTGTGTTGGTATCTTCTTGGACTGCATCAAGCTGTTTGTTGATTTTCTCAATGGAGTCTTGCATGCTGCCCGAGTCAATCTCTAGGCGGGTGATCCTGATGGGCTCTGTTTGTTGCTCTTTGAGCTTGCGGAATTCTTCCTTGAGTTGCTCCTGTTCGGCTTTAAGCTGTCTCTGCTCCTCTTCAAGGCGTTCAAATTCTTCGCGTGTGGGTTGGTTCATGCGTGATGTCCTTTCCTTATCCCCGCGTCTGTGGGGATAGGGTGGGGCTAAAGCTCTTTGTGCTTGCACTGTCGGGCACAATGGTCCTATCCTGACACATGCCTTAAGTCGTTACGATAAATTTCAAGTTATGGAATACATCTTAGGAAGTATCCAACGTACATTTCCTCTTTAAAGGTATCGTAGCATGATCAATCCATAAAGTCAAATTGGGTGATAGCACTTCGGGAAGGTTGTTCTCTGCCATCTAGCTTTTCCTTCTCATTTTTTGGACTTTCTTTACTCATGTTGACAGCTTTACTCTTATTAGGTATTCTTTAACAAGCCCTTGATCTGCTCAGACGGCACGGCAAACTGAAGACAGAAGAAATGGCATAGGAAGGACACCACACATGAATCAGCCAACAAGAGAAGAGTTCGAAGCGTTCAAAGCTGAAATCAGAGAGGAAGTCAAGCAGCTCAGGGAACAGCGAACTGAAGAGATCAAAGTCACGCGTGTCGAGGTTGCCAGTGCTGACGTACTTACCCAATTAAAGGCACTTGACGGAAAGCTTGGGCAAATTATCCAAACGCAAACGGATCATAGCGGGAAACTTGAGGCACTTGAGCGAGGCCAGCAGGAACTCAAAGAAGATGTAACGGTGCTTAAAGATGATGTGGGCGTACTCAAAATCGAAATGCAAGGCGCAAGGGCAGATATTTTGCAAATTAGAGAGTCACAAGCAGATCTGAGAGATAGACTCAGCGAACATGGACAACACCTTAAAGCGATTGAGGAAAAGCAAGATAGACATACAGCGACTTTAGGTGATTTGCTCAATTTTGCTGAATCACATGATGCGTTGCTCAAAAACGTAGCAACCAAGGATGATATCAAAAATACGGCAACAAAGGATGATTTAAAGCAGGACTTAGAAGCATTTGGAACACGCCTATTAGACAAAATCGCACAGATGCTCCAGCAGAACCGACCAGAGTCCTAGCAGCTTCCGTTATGGCAGCCTGACGACGAAGTTCACAGGGCCATCCGCTCATCGAGCTGCGCAAGCACCATCGGCCACGCTTGCTTTGGAGTTCTAAAACAGTTTCACCTTCTCGCTACTTTAAGACAATTTCATATGTGAAACCGTTGTACTTGAAGCGAGCAACACCGTCATCAAACAAAATAACGTTTTGTTCTAGCCTGGCAATTCGTTCTTCAAGATCCTTAAATTTCTCAATATCGATGCCTTTTGTTGGTTCTGGTAGTTTCTCATTATGTTCCCTCGCAGCCTCTATGTATGTTTCTAGTGCTTCTCTTCCATTCCTTGCAGCTTCCTCGTAGGTATCTCCCTGTGCTTTGCATTCTGGAAGGTCATGGAAAGTAGCGAGGTATGCATTATCGGTAGCAGACCATTGGATAGACATGGGGTATTGTAACATGAGTTTATATCCTTTCTGCTTTCTATCAACTATCTTCTATCAGTGTAGCATTACCTGTCTCTGGCCTGAGCTTGCAACAAAAAAAGCCGTCGTACTCTACTCTATATGCATGAGCAAGCGCAACGCCGTGAAGAATTCACTGCTTGCAGCCTCAATTTCGGCCATCGGAAACGCCTCTGAAGTAGTGTCATCACCCGATTGGTGACTTGTGCGCCCCTCCAATGCCAGAGCAAACAACTGTTCTCCCAGTTCTAGCACCTCTGTGGCTAGCGCCTGCCGATCCTGCTCTACCATAATTACAGCTCTCCCTTGAAGGCTTTGTCAAGGATAGATGGGAAGAGGGCATTGAGTTCTGCGGATGTTTCGGCTTGTACATGTTTTAGAGCATCCAGTTTGGATTGCAGGTTATCAAGATAGGATACAATATATTGCTGTTCGGAAAGCGGTAGAATAGGCAATGTTAAGTTACGCAAATTACTTAAGGAAATATTCGGGCGAGCAGTTTCAACCTTCCCACTATGTAGGATCTCTTGAGCTACTGCACTGAGAAGAAAATGGAGTAAATATCTACTATTCAATTTCTCAGAGTCAGGGGAAATAACTGCAACAGCCTGATTTATATTTGCTTCTCCTATATTAGAAGGAAAAACACATGCTCTACCAATTGATGCACCAACAAGGTTGATAAGCACATCACCAGAACGGAGTTGCGAACGATTTAACTTTTGGTGAAATTCTACAGGAATATACGTTCTTTTAGAAAGATCAAAATTGCCCCATAGCACATTTTCACTACGCACAAATAGCGGGCCTGCTTCCTGGTATGTGAAACCTTGCCATTCAGGTGACTCACCTTTTGTAATCCGATGAGTCACCTCTTGAAGCTGAGCCATCTTAGAATTTGAGTTATCTGTAGTAAAGAAATGCTTGCTTGTAACAAAAAGAATACTTTTCACCTCTTCCATCGCCTCCCGTCGCAATCCTCGTGCCTCCTCAATCTTAGCAGCCACCTCTTCAATTCGCGCTACGATGCGGCGCTGTTCTTCGAGGGGAGGGAGGGGAATTGTTAAATCCCAAAATTGAGGAGGATTTAATGTCAGTTTGCTAATAGCTGCTCCTCCTTTTGAAAGTGCCAATGCCTGTTCAGCGATCTGAGAGGTGAGAAAGAAATAACTAAGAAACCCAGGATCGGCAATATCTGTATCTATACGGTATGTTGGGAACTTATCTGAAACTATGCAATTATCTACAGTGGAATCAGCAATAGAAAATGCCCCTTTCCATGCAAAAAGTTTATTATACAGGACATCTCCAGACCTAACAATCCATTGTTGTTTTCTCGTAATATTAATTCCTAATAGCTCCTCTCTAACAAAAGCTCCCTTACCATACCAACGCACACCAACACATTTGTATGTGTTGGTGTCATCCAATATAAATTTGCGTTCTATCCTTTTAAGAAATTCATCAAAACGGCAAAGTTTCCAAGTTTTAGGTAATATGTTACTTTCAAAGGTACTAATCATGTTTCTCCCTCCCCAACATCCCTTTAATCTCCTCCATAACCGCCACAATGCGCAGCTCTTTCTGCAAAATGCTCTCCACTAACTGCTCTGGTGGTAGATGTTCAAAATCTTTCTGTCCACTCGGGTTCTTGCGATCCAGATTGCAGTCGTTTGCCAGCAATTCCTCAACGGGGACCTTCCAGGCATGCTCGTTCTCGACACGATTATCCCACCAGTCGATACAGGGCTGGAACTCTTCAAATTGCATGGGCTTGGTCTTGCTATAGCTGTTGCGGCCCTCTGGCAAAGGGATTTCATAGTACCAGACCTCGTTGGTGCAGGATTTCATGTCAAAGTCGGTGGAGGCTTCGCAGGCTTCAAAGAAGAGGATGTTGGTGGGAATACTGGTATAGGGTGCAAAGGTGCCTACGGGAAGGCGCACGATGGTGTGCAAGTTGAACTGGGTCAGAAGTTTTTTCTTGACGATGCCTGCTACGCCATTGCCGAAGAGGAAGCCGTTGGGCAGGACGACGCCGCAGCGGCCATTGGGACGTTTGAGGTGCTCCATGATGTATTGGAAGAAGAGCAGGGCCGTCTCGGCGGTGCGCATGCCTTCGGGGAAGTTGTTGAGGATGCCACGTTCCTCCTCACCACCAAAGGGTGGATTGGTGGCGATGATGTCAACACGGTCCTTGTCCTGGATGTTGCGCAGATTGACGGAGGTCAGGGTGTTGCGCTCTTGCAGGTTGGGTGCTTCGATACCGTGTAGCAGCATGTTCATGATGCCCAGCAGGTAGGACATGGACTTCTTCTCGATGCCGCGCAGATTGTCGTGTAATTGTTTGCGCTGTTCAGGGGTCTGCACCTTCTCTTCCAGGCGGTTATAGGCCTCAACCAGGAAACCAGCGGTGCCACAGGCTGGGTCGAGGATACTCTCGCCCAGTTTTGGCTGTAAGCGGTCGATGATAAAACGCACAACTGGGCGTGGGGTATAAAACTCACCGGCATCCCCGGCGGAGTCACGCATCTCTTTGAGCATGGTCTCGTAGAAGAGCGAGACGGCGTGAATATCATCGGAGGAGTTAAAGTTGATGGCGCTGAGCTTATCCACCACTTCACGCAGAATATAGCCGGAGCGCAAGCGATTATAGGTACCACGGAAGATCGTGCCGATGATGGTGCGAATATCACGGTTGTCTGTGCCGCTTAAACGTCCAAGGTAGGGAATAAGGTCGTCGTTGACAAACTTGAGCAATTCGTCACCTTTGCGACGACCTGTCAAGCTTTCGGTCACCACCCAGTCGCGCCAGCGATATTTCTCTGCGATAATCGGAACGTACTCTTCACCCAGCAACTCTTCCTGAGAGGCTTCAAAGTCGTCAAGATTCTTGAGGAAGAGCAGCCAGACCAGTTGGGGCAAGCGATCAGTATCACCGGAAAGTCCGGCATCCTTGCGCAGGAGGTCGCGCACACTTTTTATCGTCGATGAGAGTTGCTGTTTGTTACTCAAAGGTAACTTCGCTTTCTTTGTCCGCTTGCCCAATTGGGGTGTTGCGGCCTCTTGAGCCTCCTGTTGTTCGGGCATAAGAGGCTGATCATCAGATAATACTAACTGGTGCTGAGTGACGGCCATACGATGACATTTCCTTCCTACCTACAAAACATATTTGCTCTCCATTTCCTCCTCTACCTGAAAGATCGAATGATAATGAGAGGGCCTTTTTGGGATGGAGAGACAAATTCCTATTCAACCATCTCTATAGTAAACTATCTAGCGCAAGTGTTCAAGAAAAGAAGGAGAGAACAGGAATTTTGTCTGTTTCGTGTCGCTCTCCGAGGGCGTTTCGTTACCTCTAAAAAGCTCTTCAGTAAAGGGGTATATGTTCTTTCCTCTTTACATCTGGGCGGTCGCCTTTTTCTAGTTCTTCTTATGTCTTCTGCCTTTGTCGTCTTTCTAGTTCTTTACGTTGTCCTTCTAGTCTTTCATATATCTGCCGCCTTCGCTGTCTTTCTTGAGGCCATTTTTCAGCTACACTTTTTTCTATGTGTTTGAGAATTTTTTCTTTATATTCATCATTATACTTTCTCCTCCTATTATGTTCTTCCTGAACAATAGTAGAATTAAGTGTTTGCTGATAATCATCCATTTCTTTATTGAAGTATTTCCTCTCCCATTCATCATATGCATTCCTTCTAGATATTTCTGGCTTCCTGAGTGTTTTCCGATAATCATACATTCCATTGCTTAAGTAGCGTTTCTCCCATTCATCATATACATTCCTTCTAGCGATTTCTGGCTGCCTGAGTGTTCGCTGATAATCATCCATTTCTTTATCAAAGTATTTTCTCTCCCATTCATCATATACATTCCTTCTAAAATATTCTATTTGCTGTGATTCTTGTTTTACATGTCCTGCACGGATATTTTGATCAAATGTCTGGCGTCTCTGATCTTCTTGATCCCGAGGCAGTCGTAGCAGTCTTTTAAGTTCTTGCTTTCTACGCTGCAAAAGAGCATTGCAATGCTGATCAAATGCCTGGCGTCTCTGATCTTCTTGATCCCGAGGCAGTTGTAGCAGTCTTTTAAGTTCTTGCTTTCTACGCTGCAAAAGAGCATTGTAATCTTGATCAAATGTCTGGCGTCTCTGATCTTCTTGATCCCGAGGCAGTTGTAGCTGTTCTCTAAGTTCTTGCTTTCTACGCTCCAAACGACCATCGTAATCTTGATCAAAATCGTTGCATTTTTTTATATGATCATTTTCTGTTTTTTCTATAAATTTTCGCCTTTCATATTGAATAAAGATGGCTAAATCTCGTATTTCGAGCTCTCTATACTTTTCATCTACACTTAATGAGGTTTTAAACTTATCAATGAGTGCTTGTAATTCTAGATTTTCAGCTTGGGAGGGGTGATGGATATCTGTTCCTTCGTCCAGAGGAGATGAGCTAGGAGCTTGAGGAAGATCACTGTCTACTGATGGTGACCGCGACCCCCGTCGTATCTCATCCACACAATTTGATCGAGCCGTTTCCTGATTACCGGGACGATGTGTTAGTTCTTTAAACATTAAATTGTTACCTCAGTTCAGCATTGAGTTATTGGATAGCATTTCCTTTTCTATAATATTAGTACATATATACTAAAAAGGCTTAAAACAAGTATCAGATATCGAAAATTACCTCGTTTTGCCCTCCATTGTTAAGTCTGCCTGATAGGAGAGCATTTTCTACCGTTGTAGAACTGTGCTCTTGCTATTAAGGATACCCAATGTCAATAGGGGTTTTCCAGGGGAAAAGAGGGACAATTTCGGGGTGCGGCCCGTTGACCTGAAACTGCTGGAAGGCAGGGGAAAGGTCGTCGCGAAAGTGATAACTGATGAGTTGAAGTCGGGCGAAATTCCCGACCTGCCAGATGGACG
>Ga0207416_1002433_pt1 | contig 20399 bp, 20 predicted proteins | sample PaiPotPPM11metaG_FD_184107 | JGI IMG/M metagenome (GOLD analysis project Ga0207416, IMG submission 184107) | Iron sulfur acid spring bacterial and archeal communities from Banff, Canada, to study Microbial Dark Matter (Phase II) - Paint Pots PPM... ...
CATACGCTCCCTCATCTACCTGGTTAAGGGCAGCGACGACAGGTCCTATCCCGCGCGTGAGGAGCACGTCGATCGGACGCGCACCGTTGAGGAATGGTTGCGGAAATGTAAGGAATTCCGCGGCCGCGTCGGGCTGGAAAACCTCGAGGGCGCGTCGCAAGACGTATTCGAGGTCGCTAATGCGTCGTGCGCTCTCCGCGCCGATCGGTTCGCCGCGCAGCCAGCGCGACGTTTGCGATTTTGCAACCCCAAGGAGTTCCGCCGTCTGGTTGTTGCCCAGTAGCTCGATGAGATGTTTCAAATCGGCACGGAGAGGCACGTGGCCAAGGTCGAGCGGGCTTGCCGCCTTGATTCTGAGATGTACAACGCCCGTGCGCCAAGGCCTCGCGTTCGAGCGATGCCGACGAGATCGTCCTTTTGCGGGCTTCACAGGATTAAGATACCACAACGGAAACCGTTGCGCAAGGTCTCGCAACATTCATTGTTGCGGTAAGCTTTTTTTTATTCCTCGGACTTGCTTGACTTGGCCGCTTCGGCTAGATTCTTCACAACGGTTGCGTCGGCGAGGGTCGTCGTATCACCCAGCGGCCGCTCTTCCATGACGTCGCGTAACAGCCGCCGCATGATCTTACCGGAGCGCGTTTTTGGCAGCTCGGGCGTGAACGTAATGTATTTAGGACGCGCAAAGGCCCCGATTTTCAACGCAACGTGCTTGCGCAACTCATCCGCGTCGCCGGAGGATCCGACGCCGCCGCCCTTGAGCGTGACAAACGCGGCGATCGCTTCGCCCGTAATTTCATCTTTTTTGGAAACGACCGCTGCTTCGGCAACCCGAGGGTGATCGACGAAGGCGCTCTCGACCTCGGTCGTCGAGATGCGATGACCGGATACATTCATCACGTCGTCGACGCGGCCTAGCAGCCAATAGGAGCCGTCTTTATCGCGTTTGCAGCCGTCTGCCGGGAAGTAGTAGCCTTGTTTGGCAAACTTACTCCAATACGTTTGGAGATAGCGATCGTGTGCTTTCCAGAGCGTTCGCAGCATCGCGGGCCACGGTTTTGTGATGACGACGTAGCCACCGCCGCCAAGCGGCACGGACTTGCCCTCGTTGTCGACGACGTCCGCAAACACACCAGGATAGGGAAACGTCGCAGACCCAGGTTTTGCCGGCGTGATCCCTGGCAACGGTGAGATGAGGATCATGCCCGTTTCCGTCTGCCACCACGTGTCGACAACCGGACAGCGTCCGCCGCCTATATGCTCGCGGTACCACATCCAGGCTTCCGGGTTGATCGGCTCGCCCACCGAACCAAGCAGCCGTATCGAAGAGAGATCGTGTCGCGCAGGATACTCCGGCCCCCATTTCATGAACGTGCGGATTGCCGTCGGGGCCGTGTAGCAGATCGTGATCTTATATTTCGCGATCAGTGCCCAGAAGCGGTCCTTGTCGGGAAAGTCCGGCGTGCCCTCATACATGACGCTCGTCGTCCGGTTGGCAAGCGGCGCGTACACGATATACGAGTGCCCGGTCACCCAGCCGATGTCGGCCGTACACCAATACACGTCGCTGTCGCGCTTAATGTCGAAAACGTTGAAATGCGTTGACGTGACGCCCGTGAGATACCCGCCGGTTGTATGCACGATGCCCTTGGGCTTCGCCGTCGTGCCGCTCGAATACAAAATGTAGAGCACGTCCTCGGCGTCCATGCGTTCCGGCTCGCACGTGTCGGGCTGCCGGTGGACCATCTCATGATACCAAACGTCGCGCTGCGGCTCCCAATGAACCGGATCGCCGACGCGGCGAACCACGAGCACCTTCTCCACGCAAGTATCACCCGCGAGCGCATCGTCGGCGATATTCTTGAGCAAAATCTTGCCGCCGCGCCGCCAGCCTTGATCCTGCGTGATGAGCACCTTGCATTCGCCGTCGAGGATACGGTCGCGCAAACTTTCGGCAGAAAACCCGCCAAAGACCACGGAGTGGATCGCGCCAATGCGCGCGCACGCCAGCAGCGCCGCCGGCAACTGCGGAACCATGCCCATGTAGATCGCGACGCGATCGCCGCGTCGAACTCCGAGCTCTTTGAGCGCATTTGCTAAGCGGCACGTCTCGCGCAGCAACTCTTCGTAGGTAATCTGCCGCGCATCACCAGGCTCGCCTTCCCAGAAGTAGGCGACCTGCTTTCCATGGCCGGATCCGACGTGACGATCCAGGCAGTTGTAACTGGCATTGAGCTTGCCGCCGTCAAACCACCGCGCGACCTTGGCTTTGTCATCCCAATGCAAGGTCTTGCGCCAATGCTCGAACCAGTCGAGACGCTCGGCTTCGCCTTCCCAGAATTTCTCAAAATCTGCCGCCGCTTGCTTGTAAACGTCGGGATCGCGCACGTTGGCTTGTCGTGCGAAGGCTTCGAGCGGCGGGAACGTACGGTTCTCGTCGAACAGCGCCTCGATGGCCTGCTTGGTTTCGATCGCATGCTCGTGTTGATCCGGCATTGTCACCGCTTCCATGGCGAGCGTAGTTCGCGCGGGTCATTCGCTGCAGCGGGCCGAATTCTTGCGGCATAAAGGATGGGTTGAGCAATGGCAACACAAGTAGGCAGCGCACCGAAAACGAGCGACAGCAAAGAACTCCTTGTCGGCAAAACAGCTGTCATCACCGGTGCCGGGCGCGGCATCGGTAAGGCAATCGCGACGGCCTTTGCACACGCTGGTGCCTGCAGCGTCATCGTCGTCCGCGAACGGGCGACGGGCGAAAAGCTGGCACGCGAGCTCAAAGATCAAGGGCTCAAAGCAGATTTTGCTGTTGCTGACGTCACTGATCCGGCCCAGATTTCCATGCTCGTGCTCGACATTACGCAGCGCTATCCAGTTGTTGACGTCCTCGTCAACAACGCCGGCATTTTTCTCGACGAGGATCGCGCAATGCGGCCATCAGAGATCGACCCGCTGATTCTTCAGAAAACGCTCGACGTCAATCTCTTCGGCCCGGTCCGCGTCTGCAATGCGTTCGCGCCGAATATCGCCAAAGGGGGGCGCATCATCAACGTATCGTCCACCATGGGTCAATTCGCGGGCACGGCGGATGGACGCGGTCCCGCCTATTCCATCAGCAAGGCGGCGCTCAACATGTACACGCAGCTCCTTGCCGCCGATCTGCGCGAGCGATCGATCATGGTCGATTCATTTCATCCCGGATGGGTCAAGACCGATATGGGCGGCCCTCAAGCAAGAGTCGAACCGCAAGACGCTGCTCGTACCGCGTTGTTTCTCGCCAGCCGGCCGCTTTCAGACAAGACCGGGCTGTTCTGGCGCGATTGCGACGTCATCGATTGGTGAAAATATCGCGCCTTCTCAGCTCGCTTTAAGATTCACACAAGGCCTCCCCACGACCTCAAAGGAAACTGCATAAGATGCGAAGCGTCGCGATCTTCTTAATAACTGTATTGTTGAGCGGCATCGTCCTGCCGGCCCAGCCAGCAGCCGCAATGTCCACTGCCAAAGAGATTGCTTTGGGCCAGAGCATCAACCAGCAAATCGACGACGAGAACGTCATTATTACCGATCCATTTCTCACGAGCTGGGTGAACTCCATCGGCACAAAGCTCGCGGCGAATCGATACCGTCAAGATATCACCTACCGCTTCGAAGTTCTCGACACAGACGAGATCAACGCCTTTGCGCTGCCAGGCGGCTACATGCACGCGGATATGGGGCTGCTCAACTTCGTGGGATCCGACGATGAGCTGGCCGCAGTGCTCGGGCACGAAATGGGTCACGTCGAACGCCGCCACGTCGTCACGCTCCAGCAGAAAAATAACATTCTCGGCATCCTCATCGGCGTGCTCTCAATCTTGTCGCCCATCGCCGCCGCACTCGGTGGTTACGGCGGCGACCTCGTGGCCTATAAGTTATCGCGTCAGGACGAGCTGCAAGCCGACCAATATGGCCTTTTGCTCATGAGCCGCGCGGGCTACGACCCGCAATCGAACGTCGACTTAATGTCGCATCTCGATAAGTTTGAATCGAGCGATCCCACAAGTCATGCCGATAAAGCGTTGCTTGACCATCCGCCGCCGAAGGATCGCATCGCTCATCTTATGGGATATCCGGAACTGGATAACCCATCCGCCGAACAAACGATCGCCAACGCGATTCACGACGAGCAAGAAGGCCGATATGCCTACTCGCGTGCGCGCTTGCAGCTCGCTCTCAAGAAGTCTCCTGGCAACAAGATTGCCTTGTCGCATCTCGACCAGGTCGAGATTGCATTGCGAGAGTCGGGTCTGCCTGGAACCCTGCACGAGCGATCGGTCGCATATACGCAGACCCTCGATGCCTTTAGCATGGGCGACATCGCAACCAAGCTCGCCAAGGCACAAGCAATTGCGGCCGATGGTGCTCGCATCGCCGCCGAGCGCGCGAAATCCTCACAGTTGGATCTGCAATCGTTGTTCAATGCGCTCAACGAGCAGACCCACTCTCTCCCCAATCTCGGAACGCCAAAGAAGAAGGGAAACAATCTGAGCAACGCCGTCGACGGTCTCAACCATTTGACGCGCGACATTAACGGCGTGCTCGGCAACTGTTCTGACGTTTTCAGCAGCGGGCCGGGGCTGGCCCATGACAATCTCGGACCTTTCAAAGACATGGCAGACGCGATTAGCAGCGGACCCCCTAGTGAAAAAACGCGTGCAATTTTACCGTTCTATCCCGCCTTGTCCGCGAGCTTGTCCGAGGGCGCCGATCAGTTCGTCAACGGCGTCGACGATGCGCGCGCGTCAATCTCGATGGCGAGCGATGACGTCCACCTGCTGTCAAACTTCTTCGCGGCTCTCAACGCGCTTGACACGACAAGCGGCGACATCTCGACCAAGGACATGCCCAAAGTGCAATCGGCGCTTGATGCGGCGAATGCAGCATGGGATGCGGCGTACGCCATGTCGCAGCGCGCCGCCGATCTGACCTATGGCGCGCAAACGCGCACGCTGTCGGCGAACATTACGCTGCTTGACTTGTATTCATCGCGCGAGCGTTATCAGGCCTATCGCCGGGCCATGCAGTTCCGTTTTCCAGGCACGCCCCTGCCGGAATACCAAACGGTGTTGCAGTCGGGGATCACGCCTGGCGAACTAGGCTGCGACGCTTGGCTGGGCTTTGAAACGAAAGAGCCGATGACGAAGCTCATGCGCATCGAGCACGACGGCGGTCTTTCGTGCGCCGACCTCGCATTGCAGCGCGGCCTCATGACTGAATCAATGGAGATTTCCGAAGGTCTTCTTTACGAAGACTACGTCGAAGTACCGGAAAAGGTATAGCTATTTCGCGGCAGCCTCCGCGGTTCGTTCGACGATGCCGGGGTTCTCTCGGCGCTGCGCACCCAGTCCCATGAGCAATGCCACGAGAGCGAATAAACTCGACGTGGCCCCAGCCCACGCCGGACCATAGCGTCCCAAGAGACCAGTCGAAAGCGGGGGCATCGTCACGCCCGAGAGGTTGTCGAGCGCAGAACTGACACCCAGGATTGTGCCGCGCTGATTCTCGGGGGCGCCGGCAGCCAATAGTGACGAGAGGGCGGGTCGCGCAATCGCCATACCGATGCCAAAGAGCAAGAATGTCGGCAGCATCGTCCAGATGCTGTGAATCAACGGTACGAGCAAGAAACCGCATAGCGCAAGCGCGATGCCGATGTTTGAGCTGCGCCTGTCTCCCAGCAAATCAATGAGGCGCGGCCCCGGCCCGAGCTGAAGAATAACGCTGAGCACTCCAAAGGACGCGAAGAAAAAGCTCGTATTCGTTGCGGTAAAGCCGAGCGCAGCCTGCATGAGGAGCGCGAAGACTCCGAACCAAGCGTAGAGCGCGAGCGAGAAGGCCCACATTTGCAGCAAAATGGGCCCAACGCGAGGGTCCACAAGCGACGCGCGTATGTGGCCAAACGTGGCGACCTGGCTTCCTTGCGGGTTACGAGACTCAGGCAGCATCACGATCGTGACGATAAGCGTGATGAACTGCAACGTCGCGGCGGCTAAGAAAGGTGCGGAAAAGCCGAAACGATCGAAGAGCACGCCGCCGAGCAGCGGACCGAACACGATCCCAGCGGAAAATGCCGCGCCCACGTACGAAAAGGCGCGCCCGCGCTGCCGAGGCTCGACAAGATCGGCCACGTACGCTTGCGTGACGCTCAAGTTGCCTCCTGACACACCCTCAACGATGCGTGCGATGAAGACCATGCCGATGGTGTGCGCGAACGCAAGCATGAACCAGCCGATAGTAGCGCCGATCTGGCTGACGATCAATACGCGTTTGCGTCCAATGCGATCGCTGATGTTGCCCCAGAGTGGACCGGCGATGAACTGGCACGCCGCAAATGTCGAAAAGAGCAAGCCGACGACGATATCGGAAGCGCCAAAGCTTTTCACGAAGTAGGGCAAGATCGGCAGCAAAATGCTGAAGCCGAGGATGTCGATAAACGTGACGCCGAGGATGGGGAGGATGCGCGCGATCATGAGCGGTCATATGAGTTGGCAGTGCTTGCGTCACACACCTTGCCGATAATCCCGTTGACCCGAGTCACAGCTGCCGTGTCAACGCGACGGCTACCTCATAGCAAGTGTAACGCAGATATCTTCGGTCGGTCTTATAGGAAGCCAACGTCACCGACATCATTTCTATCTAACAGCTGAGGCAATAACAACAACATGTGGAGTGCAATCATCTCAGGCGCGGCAACGATAGCGGCCGTGCTGTACATCCAGGGTCCAATCGTCGCTCTCGTCCTCACCGCGGTCAGCTCGCTCGCGCTATTGGTCGTCCTACGCGCCACGGAACATAAGATGTCCGTTCAAAAAACGAGTCCCCGCCAGCTCGAGGTGATCGACGGAAACAACGAAGTCGACCTCCTCTTTCCGCCCCTCAACCAGCAAGCGTCCTAGACCGCAAACCAAATCAGACGCGAACGGGTGGCTCATGCAGCCGCCCGTTTTGTGTGTCTGAACGGGGAAGAAGAGTTGGACTTTGAGCATGGAACAAACGTCATCGTCGTGCTCACACTTACTGCATTTCGCTAACGCTTGAATCTCCGCTCGGCCGTTGCACGACCCGTCTTCTTAGCGCTATGCGTTCTGATACTGAGTATCCGGGCCGCGTCTGCTATGGACGCAGGCGCACCCACCACCACGATCGGGCTTACGTTGCCGGGCATGACGCATCGCACGGTCGTCGTTGACGCCGAAACGCTCTTTCATACGCTGAATGCAGATTTTTTCGCGCAAGATGACAACACGATCTACGTCCAGACCGGCGATATTCCGGCGATGTGGCTGCGCGATTCGTCGGTGCAGGTACTGCCCTATGTGCGCTTTGCCGCAACCTACCCCGCGCTCGGAGCCGTCACTCGCGGTGTCATCCAGCGAAATGCCAAGAACATTCTCACGTCGCCCTATGCCAATGCTTTCACTGCGGGCTACCGATTGTGGGAAGAGAAATGGGAAGTTGACTCGCTTGCGTTTCCCGTCCAGCTCGCTTCCGTGTACTGGAGCGCAACCCACGACCGTTCGATGTATACCGTGCGGCTTCACTGGGCCTACATCCATATCGTCGAGACCTACGAATGCGAACAGCGGCACGCAACCTGCTCGGGCTATCGCTCGCGATTTCTTCCCAACCACGGCGCGGGCGCAGATTTCGCCTATACGGGAATGATCTGGGGCGCATTCCGCCCATCAGACGATCCGGTACGCTATCCCTATAACATTCCGCAGCAGCTCTTTGCCGCGACGATGCTTGAGAGCCTGGCACATCAAGCGGAGGAAGGATACGGTGATGATCGCCTGGCGAATCGGGCTCGCGAACTCGCGGCGGCGATTCGTTTTGGCATCGAGCGCTACGGCGAGATCTACGACTTCCGCTATGGATGGATGTTCGCGTTTGAAGTCGATGGCCGTGGGAATTCGCTTTTGATGGACGATGCGAATCTGCCCGATCTGCTCGCGCTGACGGCCATGCGTCTCATTGCTCATTACGATCCGATGTACATCAATACGCGGCGTTTTTCGGTGTCGCGCGACAACCCATACTACTATCGAGGCCGCTACGGCGCGGGCTTGGGCAGTCCCCACACGCCGACAGGTTGGGTATGGCCGCTTGGCATCATTAGCCAAGCGCTGACGTCGTCGACGGGGGGAGAGGTCGCCGAAAGCATCGAGGAAATTCGCGCGCTCGACGGACAACGTGGCCTGCTCTACGAGAGCGTTGATCCAAACCGTCCGTGGCATTATACGCGAGGCGAATTCGGCTGGGCAAATGCAGCCTACGCGGAGCTCATATTCCGCTGCGTTGCCGGGCTCGAGCCGCCGGTGCCGCCGAGCCAGCCGCTGCCAACCCTATTGCCTCCAGACTACACGCCGCCTCGTGTCACGACCGACTTCCAATCGTGGGATGCAGCCGCAACCATCTATCAAGCCCTCGGACAAATCTGTCGTTTGCGCTCGTACTGCTCGCAATAGTCGGCGTTTTGCAGCGATAGGCTCAGGGTACACCTCACACGACATGAGCCCAAAGGACCCGGATTCGCGGGCGGACGTATCGCCCGCGAGCGAGCTTGGCGTGCGTGAAGCTGCTCTGCAGAAGGAACGCAGCAGCCTCAAGCGATTCTTCAAGATCCTCGGCCCGGGGCTGATTGTCGGAGCATCGGATGATGACCCCTCCGGCATCGGCACGTACGCAGTTGCCGGAGCTTCGCTCGGTTACTCGACGCTGTGGACGATGATCGTCCTCTTGCCGATGATGGCGGCCGTGCAGTTTATTTGCGCGCGTATCGGGCTCGTGACAGGCAAAGGTCTCGGAGCGCTCCTGCGCACGCAGTTTCCCAGCTTCATTGCATACCCCGCTGTCATTGCGCTCGTCATCGCGAATACTATTAACGCGGGCGCAGACATCGGCGCGATCGGTGCGGCGCTTAACCTGCTCGTGCCGGTTCCGATCGTGGCCCTCATCGTTCCGGTCGCCGCAGTCCTTTTAGTGCTGCAGATTTGGGGTTCGTACCGGACGATTGCAACGGTGTTCAAGTGGCTGACGCTTGCGCTATTTGCGTATATAGGAGCAGCGTTTTTTGCGCACCCCGATTTCCGTGAGGTTGTGCGTAACACGTTCGTACCGCATCTCAGTTTCGATCCAAACTATCTGACGACACTCGTGGCAATCATAGGAACGACCATATCCCCATACATGTTTTTTTGGCAGGCCACGCAGGAAGTTGAAGAAGATATCTCGCTTGGACGAAAGCATCTTTGGCAACGCAAGGGCACGACGGACGCCGAGCTGACCTATACGGCGTGGGACGTTGGCATCGGCATGTTTTTCTCACAAGTCGTCGCGTACTTCATCATATTGGCGACGGCAGCCACGCTTTTCAAAGCAGGCCACACCAACATCGCGACCGCCGCTGACGCAGCGAGAGCGTTGGAGCCTCTCGCGGGCCGGTGGGCGTCGCTGCTGTTAGCGTTCGGACTCATCGGCGCGGGGTTTCTCGCAGTGCCGATCCTTACTGGATCGTCAGCGTACGCGATGTCTGAGGCATTTGGCTGGAAGTTTGGATTCGACAAACATCCGGGACGTGCGCCGCAATTTTACGGAGTCATCGCGCTGTCGACGCTCGTCGGCATCGAACTGAATTTTGTCGGCATCAGCCCGATTCAAGCGCTGTACTGGACCGCTGTTATCAACGGCTTTTTGGCCCCGCTCCTGCTCGTGCTCATCATGCTCGTTTCAGGAAACCGAAAAGTTATGGGAGAGCGGGTGCATACGCCTCTCCTGGGATTCTTGGGCTGGCTGACGACGGTTGCGATGCTACTCGCGGTCATCGTCACCATTCTGACGATGCACAAAGGTTAGCCGCTCGGCATGCAGCGGTCGATCTCGTGTCGACCAAGGTGTCAGCTTGCGGTGGGCGGCGCTGGCTCGAGAAGCGACTGGCGAATCTTTCTGATCGCTCGGCGCTGTAGCCTGGAGATATTCATTTGCGACACGTTCAGCCGCCGTGCGATCTCCGTCTGCGGCACTTCCTCGTAGAACCGTAAATAAATGACGAGGCGCTCTTTGGCGTCGAGCACTTCGCACGCCCGCTTAAGACTTGCGGCGTTCTCAAACAGTTCCATCTCGGCATCTGTAATCCCGATTCTCTCCGCCAGGTTGGTCGGCTTCGATTGCTTTTCTGAGTTCGCTAGCTCAGCGTCCAATGAAAGCGCGGAATACGCGTGACCCAGTTCTTGCGCTTCGAGCACTTTTTCGCTGCTCACGCCGAGCTTCGAAGCTATGTCGTCGACCGTCGCGGACCGTCCGAGTTCCATGGACAATGTTTCCGCTGCCCGTGTGACGGCTAAATTAAGATCTTGCAAGCGCCGCGGCACGTGCAGCGCCCAGCCCTTATCGCGAAAGTGGCGCTTGATTTCGCCGACGATCGTGGGCAGTGCAAAGGTGATAAACTCAAAGCCCCGTGCGGGCTCGAATCGATCGATCGCCTTGAGCAGACCCAGCATGCCGACTTGAAAGAGGTCCTCAAGCGGCTCTCCGCGGTATGCAAAGCGCAGCGCAAGATAGCGGACGACGCCTGCATATGCAAGCGTCAACTCTTCTCGAATTTCAGGCGACCGGCTCGAGGCAAACTCCACGAGGAGCTGGCGCGTTCGCTCCCGGTCAAATGAGTACTCGGCGCTCGCGTGCCTGCTCATGTGAAGTAAAGTTAGGCGATGCCCCTGCGAATTCGCAGGGTCAAACCTTCACTTGGGTTCGCGATGTACTCGACCTCGTCGGCCAGACCCCGAATGAGGAACAATCCATCAACGAAGGTGCGGTAGGTCGATCCGTCGCGGTCCTTGGGCGGGCTGGTTATGGTGGGAAAGTTAGGATCGTGAACTTCTACTGTCAGCGAACTGGTGTCCGCCGTAAACGAAATCCGGAGGCGCCCGCCAGGCTGACTATGCTGAATGCAGTACGACACCGCTTCCGCAACGATTATTTTCGTATCCTCGATCGCATCGTACGCCATGCCCGCGCGGTAGGCGATGCCCGCGGCTGCAAGGCGAGCTACCCCGACCCACGCAGGGTGTTTTGGTAGCTCGAGCCCAACCGGATCCCACAGACCCTGCTCGGTGTTCGCTCTCACGGAAGACTCCAGTCGGCCGGCCGCGTGCTTATTCACCGGCTCGAGCTTTTGCGCCGTCTCTTGGGTGCGGGAGGCATTTTCGCGCCCGCTTCTCGCGCCTCGGATAGGCCGATCGCAATGGCTTGTTGCCGGCTCGTAACCTTTTTCCCCGATCGGCCCGAACGAAGCTTGCCCTGCTTCATCTCGCGCATCACGCGCTCGACCTTTTGGCCGGCCTTGGGCGAGTACTTGCGCCCTCCGCGTTTTCCTTGAGATGCCGCTCGTCGCGGTTTGGTTGCCATCGAATGTTACCTCCCCGGCGTCATCAAACACTCGCCGGGCTGCCTACCCTATGTACCCAGCTTTGTGTGAAACGTACCAGCCACGTCGAATCAGTCTTTGACGACTTGACCCCACAGCGCTGTCACGAGAAACGTGGGCACCCACTGCCCGAAAAACAGCGATTCATGTTTTCTCCCGCTGACGAGCATGCCGAATGATAGAAATGCTGCGGTGCCGGCGGCCGCGAGGAAGAACGAGCGCCAGACCGCGTTCGCCGATCGATGGGCGCCGACGGCGTGTTCGACGGTCTCTGACGTATCTCGCACTTTCCGTGCGATTTTGGACTTGTCGGCTTTTTTGGCCATGCCCTCAGCAGTGTCGGCGACGTTGTCTGCCAGCTCATTCCATTGATTGACTGCTTCCATATTCTGCCTCCATCGTGTGCCTGTGATCGTTGCAGATTATACCCCTGAAGCACGTTCGCGAATCGACTGAAGCGGGTGGTCGAAGAGAATTAAGACCGGCGCCCGGTAGTGGAATCCCCAGTTTAGTGGTACGCTGCTTTTGGGTATCTAAAGTTGAGCGAGTTTGCGAGAGCTCGCACGGTCGTCGCGAGGCATTACAATCACGGTAGACCTGCAGCCCAGAGTGCGACCCTGGATTGTCGCCGCGTTCTTCCTTCTCATGGCAGGGCTGGCGCTGATTGACTACGCCCTTCCGACTGTCGCATTGCGGCCGCTATCCTTTATTTTGGTTATCGCAATCAGCGCAGTCGCGGGCTACCGTCTCGGCCTCTTGTCTGCCATCGTGGCGGCCGTGCTCTTTACCACAAGTGAGACGGCGTCCAGCTTCGCATTTACGCAGCAAGGCTTCGTATGGAACACGTTTATCATTGCCGCTACCCTGATCGTTGCCGTCTTGTTGGTAGAGGTCGTTCGCAAAAGAAGCCTGGCTGAAAAAGCAGCGCTCACTGACCTCGCAAACGCACAAGCAGAGCTCGAAGGCATAAAACAATCGCGAGAAACGCAGGCTGCTCTTCAGCGCGCCGAGCAGCGTTACACTGCCGTTGGAGAATCGTTACCATTTGGAACATGGGAAGTGGGCGCCGATGGGCGCCGGCTCTTGCACATGAGCGACAGCTACTGCGAGCTCTTTGGCATGACTCGCGAAGAGCTCGAGCGCGGCGGCTGGCAAGAGCGAGTGCCAGCAGATGATGCAAAACATTTCTTGGAGCTCTGGGAGAATCGCGACAAATCCGACATCTTCGAGGGAGAGTACCGAGTGGTGGGTGTGGACGGCAAGACGTACTGCATTCTCGCGCGGGGGGTGCGCTTGACCAATGGTGAGGGCGAGACGGCGGGCTGGGCGGGATTCAGCCTGGACATTACCGAGCGCAAGCGCACGGAGCAACGGCTTGCGCTATTGTCTGATCTTGGCAGGGTGCTGTCGTTGTCGCTCGAGCCGATCGCCACGATAGAACGCGCGGCCCAGGTCGTTGTGCCCAGGTTTGCAGACTGGCTCGCCGTCGATCTCGTCGGCGCTGACCAGAACATCGAGCGTGGGTTCATCATGCACTATGACGACTCGCTGACAAAAGCTGCGCGGGACCTTTCAAACGCGGATCAACAAGCACTTTACGGTCCAATGTCCGTGAGCGTCATCGCCAAAAAAGAGGCCCAGCTGCTTGAAACCGTGCCGAGAAGAGCGCCGAACGGTAGTGCAGCCGGCCAAGACGCGGTCATCGATGCTTTCCACCCATCGTCGCTCATCGCGGTGCCGCTGGTCGCGCGCGGCCAGACCCTCGGGGCACTGACGCTCGCGACGAGCGGATCGACAAGACAATTCACGGCAGATGACGTGGACTTTGCCAACATCATCGCGCGGCGCATAGCGCTCGCATACGATAATGCTCTGTTATACGAACGCGAGCGCCGGGTGGCTGATATTTTCCAGCGCGCATCGCTGCCTTCGACGCTGCCAAAGATTCCGGGAATTTCTATCGACGCGCATTACGAGTCCGGCGCAAAAGAGGCGGAAATCGGAGGCGATTGGTATGACGCGTTTCAGCTCGCCGACGGCCGCCTCGGCCTTTCGATCGGCGACGTGGCCGGCAAGGGTCTTCAGGCTGCGTCGATCATGAGCACGGTTCGCCTGCTTATTCGAGCAACCGCGCTCGAAGAGCTGACGCCATCGCGGGTCCTCGCCCGGGCTAACCAGCTGCTGCTCAATGACAGGCCTGCCATGGTCACAGCTTTGTTTGGTGTTGTCGACCCGGAAGAACTGACGTTCACGTGCTCGATCGCAGGTCACCCACCGCCGCTTGTGGTGAGCCCAGAGGGTGAGATATCGACTGGGGTGCCCGTGGCGCCGCCGCTGGGCATCGCCGCCGATGCAGTGTTCCCGGAACAATCGCTCATGCTGCCGCTGGGATCTCTGTTGGTGCTCTACACCGACGGCCTCATCGAAGCCAAACGGGACGAGCTTAATCCCGAGGAGACTTTCGCGAAAGTCTTGCAAAGCGTCGCCGGCATGCACGAGGTAAATCCGGCCGAAGCAATCGCCGCGCGCCTCATCGATACGCCGCCTTCCGACGACGTTGCAATCCTTACCGTCCGAGCAGCAGCCAGGCCCTTGCTTGAATTAGATATAACCTTGCCTGCCCAGCCGAACAACGGACGCATTTTTCGCCAGGCGCTGCGCCGTTTTTACCTGGCCGCCGGCTTGAGCGAAGACAAGATTTCGCTCCTCCAGGTGGCAATAGGTGAGACAATAACAAACTCGATCCAACACGCATACGGCGTTCGAGCTGGAGCGGTACGCGTGCGGGGACGGGTCGAGTCTGGCAACCTCGTCATCGAGATTTCCGATACGGGGCGCTGGCGCGCCGAACACGAAGACGGGGGCGGATACGGATTGCAGATTCTCAAGGGTATTGTCCCAGACGTAGCCATTAGTGCTGGGGAGAATGGAACCGTTGTTCGTTTAACACAACCCATAGGGAGAGTGATAACGTGACGAACCAAGCTGAGTTCCTCACAAGCGCGGTCGACGGCGTGCGCGTTGTCGCGATCCATGGAGAAGTGGATATCTCAAACGTCGAGGGCCTCAAGCAATGCCTCGAAAAGGCAGGCGAGGAGCGAGGTCCCGGCCTCGTCGTCGACCTGACCCGAGCGACCTATTTCGACAGCCGCACGATTGCGCTACTGGCCGACTTCGCCACAAAGATGCGAGTCCACCGACAGCGTATTGCTCTCGTTGCGCCCGCAGACGGGTTCGCTGCGCGAATCTTGCAAATAGCCGGCTTGCCGCTTATCGTGCCTGCGTTCCAATCCGCGGCCGACGCCCTCAATTCAGTCAAGCAGCCCACCGGCGCATGAGTCTTCATCGGGGGCTGCTGACCGCGGAGCCGATCGATCGACTTTAGCTGCTGTACTTCAGGTCGATCGTCTTGCTCTCATTGGTTGTTGGAGCGACCGAGGTTATCCTGACGGCCACATTGCCACCGGGTACGGTTGTTATATTGATAGATTGGGCAAAGTGCCCGCTGCTGTCCGCTTTGAGATCGGCAACGTACGTTCCCGACGTCACCGGGAAGATGCCGCCAATGAGCGCTGTCGGGATAGCAACGACGTGCACCGATGAGTTGGGCAGCGTTGTTCCCGTCAAGGTGAACGAATTGCCGACTGCAGACCCGTTCAGCGGACGAATGTTCGTAATGTAGTTGAGCGTCACACTGGTGCCGGACGTGAACGACCAGCTTTGATCGAACGTCGTGCCGTCGTTGGCGGTGCCGGTGACTCGTACTGTATGGCGCTCGGGCGTCAACGGGTACGGCGGCGAAAACAGGAAATCCGTACTCGAGATGTCCGTCGTGCCCGAGACGTCGCGGCCATCGAGCGTGATGTGAACTGAGTTAGGATTCACGGCCGCGCTGAACGCTCCCGATACGACGGGAGCCTTCGCCGCCACCACCGCGTCGGATGCCGGCGTGAGATTGAGCAGGTGAACGCCCTGCGCCTGCGTCCCACCATTTGAGCTGATGGTGACCGTACGGGTATTGTCACTCCAGTCAACGTTCGCGCCGAGCGATTCCGAAATGAAACGAATAGGTACGAGTGTGCGCGATCCCACGATAAATGGCGCGACGTCCATGGTATGGGTTTGTCCGTTTACCGTTGCTGAAGTCGATCCGATGTGGAGCTGAATAGCGCGCCCGTTCCCCGTTGCATTGATGACGCCGTTGTCGTAGACGACACTTGCCCCGAGATGTTCGAACACACCACGCAGCGGCACAAAGACGCGACCGGAGCGCTCGATGGGCGGTTGATCGAATTGGATCGTTTGTCCGTTGACAACGACCGAGATGTCAGCGGCAAGCGACGCCGACCCGCCGAGTGCGAGCGCTACGACAAGCGCAAACACACCGAGGCTGCCGAGAGCTCGCTTGGAAATACGCTGCATCCACTGAGTGCCACGCGTTTCCATGTTTAAGTTACTCCGTTCAGGCAGTAGCCCTACTGCCGGTAATCAAGTTCCAGACAAGTGCAACCAGCGCAACGACGAGCAGCAGATGGATCAGGCTGCCGCCGAAGTGCATGGCAAAACCAACGAGCCATAGCACGAAGAGTATAACGATGATCGTCCAGAGCAAGTTAGCCATTTTCATGACCCCCTTTCACTGTTTGAAATAGTTTCCCCAAAAATCGTTTTGTCAAACACAGTTTGGCCACGCGCGGTCAGGGAAAACGCAGTTAACATGATGGAAATGCCGGGATGAAACAGCTGACTTTTGCGGTGCCGAACTCGGTGTCCGAAGTTCTCTACGAAATAGAGGACCTGCGCCAGATTGGGAAGCTCAGCGAACTGAGCTGCCGGCTCCTCCAAATGTTTTATGTGACTGGCTGGGACGACGGCTTCATTCAGTTCAGCCGGCGAGATTTATGTGCGGCGCTCGGAGCACCCGAGACGGAACTTGACAGGGCCATCGGTGAACTCGAAGCTCTTTGCCTTGTCATGTTCAGAATCGCCGACGACCACGAGGTTGCAGAAGTCGTCGCATTGTCCACGCCCGCGCTCAGCGGCACAGCAGAGATCTGCTGGTGGCAATATTATCGGGTAGAATTCGCCGACTTCTGGTTCGAGCTCAGCGACGACTCGCGCAACGACGCGTAAGCCGCCCGGACGTTACTTTAGTTCTTCTCGCTTTTGCTTTCGATGAGCTTAGCGAATATTTCGCGGAACGATTGCCGCACGATGCCGGGCGTATCGACGTCACCCTTGCGCAAGGAAGCGAAGAACGAACGAGCCTGATCGAGCGACACGTGCGGCGGCAGCATCGGCACGTCCGGATCGGTCACGGCTTCTATAACGTAGGGGCGATCCGCGGATAACGCAGCTTCAAAGGCTTCACCTAAGAGACTCGGGTTTTCGACGCGGGTGCCGCCGAAGCCAAGCGAGCGCGCATACGCGGCATACTGGAAGTCCGGAATATCTTGCGACGCAGGGAACTTCGGGTTGCCCTCAAGCGCTCGCATTTCCCAGGTCACCATATTCAAGTCGCGGTTGTTGATGACAATCACGACGAATCGTGGATCCTTCCATTCACGCCAATACTTTGCGACCGTGATCAGCTCATTGATGCCGTTCATCTGCATCGCGCCATCACCGGCAATGGCAAAAACGGCACGCAGCGGGAATGCAAATTTCGCAGCGATGGCATACGGCATCGCCGATCCCATTGAGGCGAGCCTGCCCGAAAGCGAGAAACTCATGCCGCGGCGCATCTTGAGGTATCGTGCGAGCCACATTGTGCTCGAACCAGCGTCGCCCGCGATAATGGCATAGTCGGGCAACTTGCGCGAGAGCTCAGCGAAGACAAGCTCCGGGTTCACAAATTCGCTAGGGGCATTGGCTCGAGCATCGAGCAGCTTCCACCACTCGGCTACCCAGCTTTCAATCTTCGTCCGCCATCCGTGCTCGGTTTTATAGGTAAGTCTCGGCAGCAGCGCTCGCAGCGTTGCTGCGCTGTCGCCGACTAAATTGAGTTCGGTCGGATATCGCAGACCCAGCATCTGTGGATCGATGTCGATCTGAACGGCTCTTGCTTTCCCTTCCTTTGGCAAGAATTCTGCGTAAGGAAATGAGGTGCCGACCATGAGGAGCGTGTCGCAGTGCGACATCATGTCCGCCGTCGCTGCGGTTCCCAAGAGCCCGATTGAGCCTGTGACGTACGGAAGATCGTCTGGCAACACCGCCTTGCCGAGGAGCGCCTTGGCAACGCCGGCGCCGAGGGCGTCGGCGACCGCCATCAGCTCTTCTGACGCGCCAAGCGTGCCTGCGCCCGCGAGGATCGCGAGGCGCTCGCCATCATTGAGAATTTCAGCCGCTCGCTGCAGATCGTCGTCGCGAGGGACGACGACCGGCCGCGCTACGCCGACCGATGAGTGAACGGTGTCGTGCGCGTGGGCGGGAACCGGAGTTGCGGGCAGATCGGCAACGTCGTGCGGTACGATGACGCAGGTAACGGTGCGTTGAGCGATGGCGATCCGAAACGCCCGGTCGATAGTGTGGCGAACCGCTTCTGGAGTGGTAACCATCTGGACGTAACTGCCGGCAACATCCTTAAAGAGCGAGAGCAGATCGACTTCTTGCTGATAGCTGCTCCCCATGACGCTCCTGGCAGACTGACCCACGATGGCGACCACGGGTTGATGGTCAAGTTTCGCGTCGTACAGCCCGTTGAGGAGGTGAATCGCCCCAGGCCCGGAGGTAGCCATGCATACGCCCACCTCGCCCGTAAATTTTGCGTGTGCGCACGCCATGAACGCCGCCATCTCTTCGTGGCGCACTTGGATAAAGCGTGGACCATTCTCTAGGCGCGCGAAAGCCCCGGTAATGCCGTTGATGCCGTCACCGGGATACGCGAAAACGCGGCGCACGCCCCAATCGCGCAGGCGCCCTACAACGAAGTCACTGACCAGCTGCTTCATCCGTCACCCCAAGACTTTCCCCGAAATCGCGGTTTTAAGCGGCCCGCGGTGTGGGAAGAACTCGCATAGCGTTCAGTGGAACGCAAAGGAGACGAAACATGGTGCTTGCTCAAACATACGTAGTGGCTTTCGACACGTCGCAGACGCAGCAGACGAATTCGAACAGCCAAACGCAAACCTATCCCACGCCGCTTGCCCAGTCAACGACAAGCTCCTCGACGTCCACGTCGACGACAACGACGACATCGTCCTTGACGTCAACGGAGTGGGCGCTTATTATCGGCGTCGCACTGGTTGCAATCGCGCTCATCATCGGGTTAGCTATGCGGAATCGTGGAGACACTACTACCGTCGTTCGCTAGGAGAGATTCTATGAGAACCAGACGTACCGTCGAGAAAACGAAGAAGAATATCAGAGATGCTTCGGACGAGCTCGGTCATCGCCTCAAAGCAGACACCGAACGTGCGAAGCGCTCCGTCGCAGGCGGCGCCATGACGACGACGCAGAAGACGAAGTCTGGCTTGCGAGAAGCAGGACATCGGACCGCGGCGGGAGTCGACAAGACGAAGCGCAAATTGCGCGGGATTTCCTAGTTATGAGTATTCTTGCATGGATCGTCATCGGCATCATCGCAGGCTTTCTCGCCAAATCGGTGGTCCCAGGCGAAGGACCCGGCGGTTTGCTTGGAGACCTTGTCGTTGGTATTGTCGGCGCGTTGCTCGGCGGGTGGCTGTTCACTACGTTTGGCAGCGCAGGAGTGACCGGCTTCAACTTGTGGAGTTTGCTCGTCGCCTTTGTCGGCGGCGTCGTGCTCCTGTTGATCGTTCGCCTGTTCACTCGCCGGCCGGTGCCGTAACTTCGACTCCGTGATGCCCTTAGAGCGGTCGGCCGTGCGTCGACCTACCGTGCAGCGGTCGGCCTCGAGTCGACCGCGCAAACCAAGCGCTGGTTTCGCTTGCTGATGGGCGGGGCATAATACAATAAGGCTATGGGAGGTTGTATTGATGCGTAATTTTGTTCTTGTTGGCATGCTCTGTATGAGCATGATAGGTGCTACGCTGGCTCTTTCAAGCGCTCCGGCGCATGCGGACGTCAACGTCTGGACTGGTACTGTGGTTCACGTTTCGACGACAAACATTAAAGTTCACAATCACGAGGGAAACCAGACCCTGAGCTTCCTGCTCCTTCCTCACTTCAAACAGGTCTTCTCCGACGATGGGAAGACGACCGAACAGATGGCAAAGTTGAAACCCGGCACGTGGGTCACGGTGTATTACGATCAGGACCTCTTAGGTGCGCGGCACGCCGACAAGATCGTCATTCTCAGGACCGGCGCAAAAATGGGGTCGTAAGACTTCATCCAATCCGAGCTTCAATAGAACTCTAGAGGGCGGCACGACGTGCCGCCTTTTTCCTACACATGCGCACCGATAAGACCGAGCTGCGTGCCCACCTTTTCGAAGGCTGCGAGAGCCCGGTCCAAGTGCGGGCGCTCGAGCGCGGCGCTCATCTGGACGCGGATCCGCGCCGTGCCTTCGGGCACGACCGGAAAGCCAAAGCCGGTAACGAAGACGCCCTCTTTGAGCAAGAGGTCGCTCATCTTCATCGCGAACGCAGTCTCTCCGACGATGATCGGTATGATTGCGCTCTCGCCGTCAAGCGGTTTGTATCCGATTGCTTTGAGCCTCTCACGGAAGTAGCGGACGTTCTCACGCTGTTTCGCGAGCAGTTCCGGATGCGATTCGAGTTCTTCGATGGCAGCCAGCGCCGAAGAGGCGACGGTCGCGGGCAAAGCATTGGAGAACAACATCGTACGCGACTTTTGGATAAGCGTTTCGATGAGATTTTTCGACGCGGCGACAAAGCCGCCGGCCGCGCCGCCAAGCGCTTTGCCGAGCGTGCCCGTGATGACGTCGATCTGCCCGGTCAGTCCATAGTGTTCGATCGTTCCACGACCGGTGGGTCCCATGACCCCCGTGCCGTGGCT
>Ga0207416_1002434_pt1 | contig 20384 bp, 20 predicted proteins | sample PaiPotPPM11metaG_FD_184107 | JGI IMG/M metagenome (GOLD analysis project Ga0207416, IMG submission 184107) | Iron sulfur acid spring bacterial and archeal communities from Banff, Canada, to study Microbial Dark Matter (Phase II) - Paint Pots PPM... ...
GTTCTATGCGGATCCCGACGCCGGGCTGCGCGCCATCGCCGCCGAGTTGCGTCAGGCTCACGACCGGCTGATCGCGCCGCACTGGCCCCGGCTGCGGGCTGTCCTCGAGGCCGACATCGCCTACCGGGCCAGGCAACTGGCCGCTGGCGGAATGGTACGGCTTTTCACCGGCCTGCACCCCGACCTGCGCTGGCACGACGGGCTGCTCACTCTCGATGGCGACCATCGCCCCTCACCGGGCAGGCCTCCCGGGGGAGTGGTCCTGTCGCCCGTGGTGCTCGGCCCGCCCTGGGTCATGATCAAACTGCGCACCACGACGCAGACGACAGTGCGATACCCGGCCCGCGGCACCGGAACGCTGTGGGAAGCGGGAACCGGCCCGGTGCCCGGCAGCACGATCCGCCTGCTCGGCCGTCACAGGGCCGCGCTGCTTGAGGCGCTGCGATCGCCTTCGACAGTGACAGATCTCGCCAAGGAACTGCGCGTGTCGCCGAGCGCCGTTTCACAGCACCTCCGCGTCCTGCGCGATAGCGGGCTCGTCGCCGGAGAACGGTCCGGGCGCAGCGTCCGTTACCTCACCACCGAACGCGGTCTGGCTCTGCTGGATCCTGACCCCCGATAGCATCCTCAGCCCCCAGGCGGAAGATTCCAGCCGGGCACCCGCAGGCCGGCGTCCCCGAACAGGGGTCCAGGACACCTTGGAGAGCGGTCTCGGGGATTAAGCGTGACCTGGCCGTTGGGACCCGCAGAGAAGACGTATGGCGGCTCGTTCGGGAGGCAGCGAAGACGGTTACCGGGGAATGAAGTGACCGGTCATATCGGCGACTCCGCGCGCGTTGCGAGATGAACAGTCCATGAGGGACCGTGACCGGACGGCTTCCTGAGCACCTTGATGGAGTCCAGCGGCGAGCTCATCGATTACCCGCGATGACGACAACGCCCAGTGGTCCCGTCGATGAGCACGCTTGTGCTGCGGCGGGGTCATTTGCTGGGTGTCAGAGCGGCTCGAGTTCGTCGAAGGTTAGCCGCGGGTCGGCCAGCCCGCCGGGATGGCGCTGGTACCACAGGGCTGTTGAGGCGATGTCGTCGTGCAGCGGCTGGTACCGCCCGCCTGAGCGCCAGCCCAGCGCTTGGATGGTGACCCGCAGGTCTGTGCTGAACCTGACCGGGTCGGGAAGATGCCAGCGGTACATGCCGAAGCGCTGCTGGCTGCTGTACAGCCCGTCCGGCCTGAGAATCTGCGGCAGCCCGAGGTAGGGGGTGGTGTAGCTGGTGTAACCGGTGCCCGGGATATCGAAGTTCCACGCGCCCCCGAAGTAATCCTCGGTACCGGTGCCGCAGATCGTCGGCAGTTCGCTGTCCCCGTCGAGGTAGAACTTGACCTCGCCCTCGCCCCACCAGCCGGAGCTGTTCGTTCCCCACGCGAGATAGGTGCCCGCGTAGTGCCCTGCGGAGCTGATGCCGTCGATGATCGTGTGCACGGCTCCGGCTTCAAGCGGATGAGAGCGGTACCAGGCAGCGTGCAGGTAGCCCGCCGCTTCCGGCACATCGGCCAGCTCGTAGTCGACCTGGTAATAGACCCTGACCGGGGCCTCCTGGTCCAGGTTCTCCAGCGTGATCGTTGCCTGGCTGCGGAACGGCATTTCCCAGTAGCTGTTGAGCCCGCCGTGCGGGTTCACCGCGACCGGGACCGAACTGACCTGGGTGAACGACGCCCAGCCCTGGCAGAAGAAGTCACCGAGCGGAACAGCGATCGCCGGCTCGGCCGCCCCGTCCCAGTACGCCCGCAGCACCAGGGACCGCAGCCGGGCGGGCGGCACCGTGAGCCACATGTGCCTGATGACCCCGGGCCCGGCGATCGCGGCTACCGTATGCGTCCCGCCGGCCGCGATCTCGACCGAAGGCGATACCTTCCAGCCCGGGCCCAGCTCTCTGGCGGCGGCCGCACCGGTGCCCGTCGCGGCGCCACCGCCAGCGCCTTTCTCGCCCGTGGGGTTCTCCGGGCTGACCGAACGGGACTGCGCGTCCCGCAGCACAGACATTGAAAACGACATGAACCCTCCCTGTCCGGCAGTTTCCAAATGCAGCCCTAACCCTAAGTGGCTGTGCCCGCACCCGCACCGCGTCTGATATCGCCGAGTACGGACGCGGACGTTAACTCTGAATGTCGCTTTTTGCTTCCTCTTGATCGGTGACCTTATGGGTGTTAAACCCGGAAAGATCCGAAATGGAGGTAACAGGATGTCTTTGACCCCCCGTAAGGCAGCTTCGTTGCTCGGTGCTGCCGCGCTTGGCGTCACGGCGATGACCGTCGGCGGCTGGGCAGCCGCTTCTCCCGCTCAAGCCGATGTGGCGAGGCCCAGCGTTCTTGGTGGGACGACGCCCAGCTTTTCTCAGTTGACCCCGAACCAGATCAAAGCCCGCTTGTCCGGCAAGCAAGAGAACGTGGTGGTGGTGTTCGACGACCAGCTCACCAACCTGCCCGCGAACTCGGCCCACCGGTCCACCCGGGAAGCTACGGCCGCGTCCATGCAGGCTCCGCTCGTGGCCCAGCTGAAGCAGGTCGGCGCCACCGGTATCACGGCCCTTTCGCTGCTTAACGCTGTTGCGGCAACGATGCCGACGGCTGAGGCGCAGGCGCTCAGCCACACCCAGGGAGTCAAGGAGGTCGTCCCCGACGGGACCATCATTATCGGAGACGCCACGTCGGCCACGCCGACGGTGGCCGCATCGCAGGTGCAGAAGCAGGCCATCCCGGCGGCGGCAGCCGACGGGCAGCAATTGTGCAACACGTCTCCGAGCGCACCGCTGGTGGAGCCCGAGGCCCTCACCAGCATCCATGACGCGTCCAGCAACCCGGATAACCGAGACGAAGCGTCCGCGATCGCGACGGGCCAAGGCGTCGTCATCGGGAATGTCGACGCCGACTCGCTGGCCGGCAACCCCAACATGATCCGGCCCGACGGCCAGCACGTGATCATCGATGCCCCGAACCCGAACGAGAACGTCTACAGCGACGAGTTCAACGGAGACGTCTCGACCATGGCCGCTCAGGGCACGGTTACCTACACTTACGCGTCTCAGTTGCCCTACTCGAACCTCCCCGCGAACTGCAGTTTCCGCATCGTAGGCGACGCCACCGGCGCCTCTCTTCTCACCACCGGCGCCTTCTCCGACACCAACTCGCAGGGTCAGATCGTGGCTCCCGAGTCGCAGGTCATCGCCGGGCTGCAGCAGGCGGTGAACGAGGGTGTCAACGTCGTGTCGGAGTCCTACGGCTTCGGCGCTCTGCCGGGTGCCAACGACGACCTGCTCGTACCGACCAACGACGCCATGGTGCAAGCGGGCGTTGTCGTCGTCGAGAGCGCGGGCGACAGCGGCTCGTCCGGCACGGTCGAGGCCCCCGCCGATGACCCCAACGTCATCGACGCCGGCGGAACGAACGACCTCAGGCTCCTCGCCCAGGCCGATGGCTACACGAAGGGCTGGGAAGACGACAACATGACGACCTTGTCGTCGGGCGGCACCACTCCCTTCGGCGACGTGGTCGACCTGGTCGCCCCCGGCTACCTGGCGCTCGCTGCCGCCGGCGTCGGCCAGGTGCCGCCGCTTCCGACCGAGGCCTTCGGCGGCACCAGCCAGTCGGCCCCCTTCATCTCCGGCGCCGCCGCCGACGTGATCCAGGCCTACCGTGACACCCACGGCGGTGCCACCCCGACTCCAGCTCAGGTGAAGAAGATCCTCACCAGCACCGCGACCGACATCGGCGCTGAGGCAGACCAGCAGGGCGCCGGCCTGCTGAACGTGTACGCGGCGGTCGAGGCGGCCCGCCAGATGCCGGGCACGTCGCAGACCCAGTCCAGCGCACCCGAATTGGTGGACAGTCCCACCCAGCTCGACGTACAGGGCCAGGGCGGCTCAACGGTCAGCAGTTCGGTCACGCTCTACAACGCCTCCTCCAACCCCGAATTGCTCACCGGCACCTACCGGGCGCTTGGCCGCGAGCGGAGCCTCGGCAGTCCCGTTACCGAGAATGTCAGCGCCCCGTCGTCGAGCGCCCCGATTCCCGCCCAGGGGGCGACCGCGGCGGCACCGGTCAAATTCTTCGTGCCGCCGGGCACCAGCGTGCTCGATGCCGACATGCGCTGGCCGGACCCGACCAACAGCGATGACAACATCCTGACGTTCCTATTGACCGACCCGGCCGGGAAGCTGGCCCAGCTGTCGTATGACTACGGCGCCGCCAACGGGCCGAACATGAGCCCTGACATCCAGCACAGCACGGTCGAGCATCCGATGGCCGGAACCTGGACAGCCCAGATACTGTGGGCGAATGGCCGCGGCCACGTGCAGACCGCGCCGGACGCCCCAGGGCCTTACCCCGGAACCGTGACCTTCCAGGCCAGCGGCCAGAACTTCACGACCAGCCGGGCGTCCGGGCCCGTCATCATCCCGCCTCGCAGTTCCGTGAGCGTGCCCCTTAGGGTCGCCCTGCCGCGGACCCCGGGGGATGCTCCGGAGTCGGTGCAGTTCGCGGGGCTGAACGGGCTGGAGAGCTCGGTGCCGATCGCCCGGCGTACCCTCGTCCCGTCGGCGGGCGGCTCGTTCGGCGCCACGCTGACCAGCTCGGTATCTCGTGGTCCCGGGCAGGTCAAGACGTTCTATGTGGACGTGCCCCCGGGTGAAAAGGACCTCGACGTGTCGTTCTCCGCTCCGGACCACGCCGCCGACGACCCGGTGTACTACTACCTGTTCTCGCCGGCTGACCTCGAGCCTGCCGTCACCGAGTCAGGAAACATCGATGTCACGGCCACCGACACCACACCGACGCCCGGCAACCCGACCGGGAACGCCTCGCTCATCGCCCCCGATCCTCAGCCGGGTCTGTGGGAGATCGACGTGATGCAGGGCGCGACGACCGACGGGACGGAGTTCTCCCAGACCGTCACTGGAGTCGTCGGGTACAACCAGCTCGCGCCCGTCACCGAGACCAATCTCCCCACGTCGGCGTCGACAACCATCGGCTCCGGCTCCAGCGTTCCGATCACGGTAACGGTCACGAACACGACGAACCACGTCGGGTACTTCGAACTGCAGCCGTCGGTGAACGACATCACTGCCGGCAATACCACCACACCGGAAGAACTGGCGCCCGGAGCCACCGGGACGCTGACGGCAACGCTTTCGCCCACGGCAGCCGCGGGCTCCGCGGTGACCGGCGTACTCAGCGTCATCGACTCGACGGACTGGGGTGCCGCGGAACCCGCGATCGGGGTCGCGACGTCGTACTCCGACTTCCACGATTTCGCCTACGCCTACACGGTCGGAAGTTGACTTAGCGGCTAGCACCGGCAACAACGGCACGGCCCGGGCCTCGTCACAGGTCTGGGCCGTCGCCGTATCAGGCATCAGCCTGAGGTGGCCGCCTGGCCCGATGCCCGACTCCGGGATCGGATGTGTGGTGCGTCAGGGGTATGCGTTCTGACTGGCGGTCCGTCGGCTGCGTCATTTTCGCGGAGGATTTCATGATCGCGAAGACTTTTCATCGAATAAGCTGAAAAATCTTCGTGATCATGAGATCAGCAAAGGGAATTCGGGAGAAACGGGCGCGGTCGGGGGAAGGCGGGGCTGAATAACCTCAAAATATCGATGCTGCGGAATCTTCGCGATCATAAAAAGCCGGATCGCTCGCGGCTATCGGCGCATATTTCGCTTGAGTTGGATGCGTGGCAAGCTCTTGCCTTTACCGGGCGGCAAAGACGCCTTCCCGTGGGAAGGCACCGGCCGCTGCGACGGCTCGGGTCATGACCACGTGGGGCGGACGACGAGTTCCTGACGGGCCTGGCGCACGCCAGGCCCCAGCGGCGCCCACGCGGCCTCGATCAGCGACCACAAGAGCGCCTCGTCCTCCGGAGGCGGGATCTTCAGCTCATCTGCCACCCGCCAGACCCTAGCAACCGCCTGCCGCCCGGCACGGGCCACTCCTGTCAGCGGAGCGGCCCCCGTCCCGGGCGTGCCTATAAGATCCGTCGGTATGCGGCGCCCTGTCCCGTGGATCACGCAGTACGCGTCTCCGTCACTCATCGCAGCGATCGCCTACGGAGGGCATCCTCGGGCCGAGGACCCACGCTGGCGGGAGAGCGGGGCGCCCGACCGGGAGACGTACGCGGCGTGGTGCGGGCGCTGGTGCGGGATGGCGTGCTTCCGGATGGCGCTGCTCGCCCGGGACGGGGTGGCGCCTGCCCTATACGAGCTCGCCCTCGGCGGCATGGAGTACGGAGCGTACACCGATGAGCCGGGACGCCCGCAGGGCCTTATCTACCGGCCCTTCGCCGAGTACGCCCGGGACAAGCACGGGCTGCGGGCGGATGTGATCACAGAGCTGGATCCCGCCCGGCTGATCGCCGAAGTTGACCGGGGGAGGCTGGTAATCGCCTCGGTGCACCCGGAGATCCGGCGCCCCCAAAACGATCCGCCCGGGACCGGCGGGCACCTGGTGCTGGTAACCGGGCACACCAATGGCCTGGTCACCTTCCAGAACCCTTCAGGCCACACACCCGAAGCGATCCTCGCCACGCTCCCCGCGCCCGCCTTCGACCGCTTCGCCGCCCGCCGCGGCATCGCCCTCCACCTCTGACCTGCGCCCGGGGCAAACGATAGTCGGAGCTCACAGCACCGTCGATGCACAGCCGGCCCTTGCCGTCACCGGGTGGCGAAGACGCCTTCTCGTGGGAAGGCACCGGCCGCTGCGACGGCTCGCGTCATGGCCTTGCCGATCCGCACGACGTCTTCGGTGTGGCGGTCGCCTAGGTGCTCCCAGGGTGCCGCAGCCAGCCGGTCGGTCTGTTCTTCGACCTGGGCGCGGAGCTGTGCCCCGGCCGGCGTCAGCTTCCCCTCACTATCTAGGAGCCCGCGGCCCGCGAGCCCGCGGACGGCACCGTTCCATTCATCCGGGCTCCACCCACGGCTAGCCCGGGCGAACTCCGGGAGGAACCCCTTTCCGGTCGCGGTATGGGTGACGAGTGCCTCGATGCCGCTCAGTCCTGCGCTTGCCAGGGCGCAGCTGTGACCGTCACCGCGGTGCTCGCGCAGCAGCGACACGGCGTGCCACATCATCAGGTGCGGCACATCGGGCCAGTCCAGGCCCGCGTGCCCGGCGTACAACGGGCGGCCCTCCGGGGCGCACGCGCTGGTCGCTTCGCGCAGCAGTGCGGCCATCGTGGTCATGTCGGCCGACCCGGTGACGTCCGGGCCGAGCAGGCGGGCCAGCGCGGCGTCGACGGCGGCGAGCCGGGCGTCGGCTATCACGTCGGGGCTGGCCAGTTCCCAGGCCGCCGGAATGGACCGGGCTACCAGGCCGGGGCTGAAGTTATAGAAGGCCGCGGTCACCACGCCGGCGCCCACCGCTCCCATCGGGGCCGCCCGGCTCGCGAAGTAGCACATTCGGCCGGCCCGCAGGCCGACGCTGGTGAGCGCCTGCTCGGCTTCGGGGACGAAGTAGATCAGCGAGTGCAGGGAATTGGTGGCATTGTGCGCGCTCCGGACCAAAGACAGGGCCATGTTCGGACCATACAGTCAGCCGCATCCGTTCGGAATATTCGTGTCCCCACACACGGGGGGCCGTGAGCTGGTGTCAGTTGATGTTCGCTTCGCACCCTGAGCGCATGCGGCTGACCTCGTGCCTTGCGACGCGTGACGTAAAGCATGCTTGACATTTCTGGCATGTTAAGGTACCTTGACATTATGAGGAACCGGGTCCGGGAGCAGCGCACCCAGCGGGGCCTCTCGCAGGCCGAGCTGGCCGCGGCCCTGGGCGTGTCCCGGCAGACGGTCATCTCGATCGAGAACGGCCGGTACCTGCCGTCGCTGCCGCTGGCGTTCCGGATCGCGCGGTTCTTCGACCTGACGGTCGACAAGATGTTCGACCCCGATGATGAGGAGGCGGCGACATGATGAGATCCATTCCGCCGAGGCTGCGCGCGCCATTGATGATGCTCGTCTTCGGCGCCGTTTTCGCCGTCATCGCTGTGACCGCCTATGGATGGGGGAGCCTGCTTCATCTCGGGCCGGTCATCATCGCCGGACCAGCCGTGTATTACGTGTGGGGCGGAAGGAATAGTGACTCCGCCGCGATGATCCGCCAGCAGCTCGACGAGCGGCAGGCGTACCGCGGGCTCAAGATCCAGGCCGTGGTGGGGAGGGTCATGAGCATGGGCGTCAGCGTCGCCTTCCTGGCCGCCTGGGCGGCTAAGGCCACGCTCTGGCCGTTCGAGATCTTCCTCGCCCTTTTCGTCGTCGGGCTTCTCGCCGGATGGGTGATCACCCGTGAGCGCGGCGATGGCCGGGATGACAGTCCCGGCAGCCCGGACAACTGGCTGACTTCCAGGCAATAGGCGTAGCGGACCATCCAGAGAACCATTCGTCCGCCCGACTGGCGACACGCCAAAAGCCCAGGCCGCCGCCACCAGGCCACCCGCAAGCCAAAACCCCGTGAATAGACACGCACGCGCCGCTTGGGCGACAATGCGGGGATGGCTCGTGACGGCGGCATGGCCCTGCATCGTCTGGCTCTTCTGAGCGTTCTGGACGGGACTAGGCCCTCCGGCGCGCTGGAATGGGTGTCTCCTGTCGCCCCGGCTGTTACCCAGGCTGCTGTCGGGGCCGGGCACTGGGCCGCCGGGCGCCGGCAGCGGGCCTTGGCCGCGTGGGCGGGCGCCGCCGGCCTCGCGCTGGTGGCGTGGGGACTTGGCGCCGAAGCGCCGACCCGGGCCGAGGCGAAAAAGAACATGGAGCAGCAAAAGGAGCTGCTGCGCAAGCTTGGCAAGCAGGTCCCGGCTACCGCCGGGACGCAAGGAGGACTCAGCCAGCGGTCGCTGGACGCCCTGGACGCCCTTGGGTCTTCGATCGGGATGGTCTTCGGCGTGCGGTCGGGCCTGCGCCGCCCGCGGCGGCTGACGGCGCTCGCGATCGCCCGCGAAGCCCCGGCCATCGTGTTCTATGGCCTGCGGGTGGCCCGGGCCGTGCAGCGGCGCAGGCCGAGGATCGCGGCCGGCTCAGCCCTGGTCGTAGCCGGATCGGTAGCCCGGCTGCGGGCAGCATCGGCTGAACCGCTCGGGTAACCGCAGGCTGGGTGGTCAGGCGGGCGGCGGGCCGATCAGGGTGTGCCGGACCTCGGTGATCCGCCCGTCGACGACCCGGTAAAGGCTCAGGCCGCGGTAGTCCGAACCGTTCGGCAGGTGCCCGGTCCAGACCGCGGCGACCGTGTCATCGCGCGCGACCAGCGCGTCGATGTCGTACACCGGCACGCCACCCACGAGCTTGACCGCCTGCTCGTAATCGTCGCGGGCGCCCTGGGGCCCGTGACCCGGCGGGGTGTGGCCGTAGTCGACATACTCCGGCGACACGATCTCGTTGAACTGCTCGGGGCGGCCCTCGCTGTAGGCGGCGAAATAGGCCCGAACGGCGTCTTCTGGCGTCACGGCGTCTCCTCTGCTCGGCGCTTACTTACTGGGCTGTGGCAGGTGGTGGCAGGAGATCTTCGGGTTCACGCCCAGGTAGTTCAGCGGGCCGGCGATGATCGTGACGGCGATGGTGGCCGCCTGGCTGCAGTTCGCGGGCGGGTGGGTGTAGTCGTGGCGCTGGCCTGCGGCAATAGCGCCGATGAGCAGCCACAAGATGAGCACCAGGGATCCGATGTAATGCATCGCACCTGCCATTCCACTGCCGTCGGCGCGGCGACCCGTCGCGCGGCGCGTACCTCGTCATCCCCAAGTCTGAGCCGTTCGGAACTTGCCTCAACGAGCCAGAAGTCCCGCCCTGCGCTTGACAGCATCTAGGATAACCGCTATCCATATGGATAACCGTTAGGGAAGAGGATCTCGTGCAGCAAGAAGTGGTGCTGGCGTTGCTGGCCAAGGAGCCGTCGTACGGCTACCAGCTCCGCTCGCGGCTGCAGCAGGCGCTCGGCCCCGTCGGCGACGAGATGAACGCCGGGCAGATCTACGTGACCCTGTCCCGGCTCGAGAAGGCCGGCGTGGTGAGCTGCGAGCAGGCGCCCGGGCTGCCGGACCGGCCCGACCGGAAGGTGTACGCGCTGACCGCGGCCGGCCAGCAGCGGGTCACCGAATGGATCACGGATGTGCGCTGGCCCGGCGCCGGGCTGGCGGAATTCCACCTGAAACTGATCGCGGCCGCGGCGGGCGGGCTGGCCGACCCGCTGGCGGTCATCGAGGCGCAGCGCGGCGAGCTGCTGCGCCGACTCAGAGATGCCCAGCGCGCCGCGATGGCCGAGCCGGATGGCTCGGAGGCCGCTCCGCTGCTTGAGGGCATCGTGCTGCGCCTGCAGGCGGACCTGCGCTGGCTGGAGGCCTGCGAACGGTACTGGACCGGGTGGAAGGACCGACCATGAACGACACAAACGACACATCGGTGGTGCGGGCCCGCGGGCTGCGCAAGGAGTACGGCAGGGACGCGGGGCGGGTCCGCGCGGTCGACGGGGTGGACCTGGACGTCGCGGCGGGCGAGACGGTGGCGGTGATGGGGCCGAGCGGGTGCGGGAAGTCCACGCTGCTGCACCTGCTCGGCGGCCTGGACCGGCCCAGTGCCGGCGAGGTCTGGCTCGGCGGGCAGCGCGTCGACCGGCTGTCCGAACGGGCGCTGGCCCGGCTGCGGTGTGATGCCATCGGGTTCGTGTTCCAGGCCTTTCAGCTGATGGACGAGCTGACCTCGGTGGAGAACGTCGAGCTGCCCGCTCTGCTGGCTGGGCGCTCGCCCCGCGCAGCCCGGCGGCTGGCCGCGGACCTGCTGGAACGGGTCGGGCTGGCCGACCGGGCCACGTTCTTGCCCGCAGCGCTGTCCGGGGGCCAGCGGCAGCGGGTCGCCGTCGCCCGGGCGCTCGTCAACCAGCCCGCGGTGGTCCTGGCCGACGAGCCGACTGGCAACCTCGACAGTGCGGCCACCGTGGAGGTGCTCCGCCTGTTCGAGACCCTGCACGTGGCCGGGCAGACCCTGATCATCGTCACCCACGACTCCCGGATCGCGGCCACCGCCGACCGGATGATCTCGATGCGCGACGGGGCCCTCACCGACGAGACCAGGCTCACGGGCGGTACCAGCGGCAAACTCGCCGACACCGCCGGGCTGGGGGGCTGACCGATGGGAAAGCTCTACCTCGTCTGCCGTCTCGCGGTCAGAGACATCCGCCACCGGCCCGCCCAAGCGGTGCTGCTGCTGCTGGCGATCGCGACCGGGGCGGCGACGCTGACGCTCGCGCTCGCCATCCAGGGCACGACGAACAACCCGTACGGCAGGACCCAGGCGGCGACGAACGGACCGGACGTCGTAGCGGAGGTCCTGCCGGGCCCCGGACCGGCCGGGCCCGCACCAGCGGGTGCGGGCGAGCTCGCGCCACTGGAGCACGCCCCGGGCGTGACCGCGCACAGCGGACCGTTCCCGGTGACGTGGACGACGCTCCAGGCGGGCCGCACGACCGCGGGCGCTGAGGTGGAAGGGCGGAGCACCGCGCCCTCGCCGGTCGATCAGCCAAGACTGTCGCAGGGCACCTGGGTCCGGCCCGGCGGGGTGGTCGTGGAGGCAAGCTTCGCGAACGCGCTCGGCCTGCACGCCGGTGACCGGCTGAGCATCGGCGGCAGCTCGTTCACGGTGGCCGGGATCGCTGTCACGGCCGCCGTCCCCAGCTATCCGCAGGCCTGCGCCATCGGCTGCTTCAACTCCACCCCGTACAACCCCGGCCTGGTCTGGGCGACCCAAGCCGATGCCGGGCACATCGCGCACGCGGCGGCCCCCGGACCCGTCGCCTGGCTCTTGAACCTGAAGCTCACCGATCCAGCCGCGGCAAGCGCATTCGTCAGCCGCTATGACGCCGTTGCCTCCCCGGGTGCGCCGTCCCTGTACTCCTGGCAGAGCATCCGCGACGGGGACGCGCAGGTGATCGCCAACATGCAGCTGGTGCTGTTCACGGGAAGCTGGCTGCTCGCCCTGCTGGCCCTGGCCAGCGTGGCAGTGCTGGTCGGCGGCCGCATGGCCGAGCAGACCCGCCGGGTAGGCCTGCTGAAGGCGGTCGGAAGCACGCCGCGGCTCGTCGCCGTCGTGCTCCTCTGCGAGCACGTGCTGGTCGGCCTGTGCGCCGCCGGGCTGGGGCTGCTCGCCGGATGGCTGGCGGCGCCGCTGATCAGCGGACCGGGAGCGGGCCTGCTCGGTGCCCCCAACGCCCCGGCCGTCAGCGGCGCCGCGGTCGGCCTGGTGATCGCTCTGGCGGTCGGCGTGGCGATCGCGGCGACGTTTGTGCCGGCGATCCGCGCCGCGCGCCAGAGCACGGTGGCCGCGCTAGAGGACTCGGCCCGGGCGCCACGGCGCCGGACAGCGGTGATCAGGCTCTCGGCGCACCTGCCGGCAACGCTTCTCCTCGGGGCCCGGCTTGTGGCCCGCCGGCCACGGCGGCTCGTGCTGAGCGTGTTCAGCGTCGCCGTCACCGCGAGCGGCCTGGTGGCTGTTCTGGTCCTGCACGCGACCGCAGCGGGCTGGTCCTTCGGTCCCCGGGTGACCCAGGCGACCACCATCGTCTCGGTCACGCTCGTCGTGCTGGCCGCCGTCAACGCCGTCTTCATCGCCTGGACGACGGCGGTGGAAACACAGCACCCGGCCGCACTCGCCCGTGCCCTCGGAGCCACCCCAGCGCAGATCACCGCGGGCCTGTCCGCTGCGCAGCTGCTCCCGGCCCTGGCTGGGGCGCTGCTCGGCATCCCCGGCGGGATCGGCATCTACGACGCCGCGAAGAACGGCGGAACGACGACGATCCCGTCAGCCCTCTGGCTGGCCGTGATGGTCGCGGGGACGCTACTCGCCGTTGCCGTGCTCACCGCCGTCGCGGCTCACATCGGCGCCCGCCGGCCCGTGAACGAAGTGCTGCAGGCCGAGGCGGCATGACCAGATAGCCAATACAGCTCACAGTGCCAATCCCCAGTATCCCGAACGACTTCTTGATTACTCCCGACGCTTCCACCGCCTCGCGACGGGCGCCCCCGGGCCATCGGCGCCATCAACCGCGGCAGCGGAAGCGCGCACTAGCCCGAGCCAGCTCAGGCCCCTATTGCGGGTGCGGTGACCGTGACGGTTAGTCCCGTGTGACCGTACTTGGCGTAGACGGCGTCGGCGACCGCCTGCGTGGCGACACCCACCGCGACGGTGTTGTCCGCCGTCTGGATCCAGACGCTCGAGATGCCGTCCACGGACAGCGGGGTAGACGTAATCGACTTGTAGAGGGCATTGAGCTGGCGGTAGCTCACCGGAACGTGGACGAACTCGACAGCCGAGTTCGCCGGCAGGACGCTGTTTACCGTCTCGGTGACGGCAGCGGTCGGCAGGCTTGTCAGGCCAACCACGATGACGCCGTCGCCGACCTGCTTGAACCAGACGCCACCAAAAGAAGGCAGTCCGGAAAGAGCATTCCCTACCGCGTTCACGTGACTGCCGAGCGCGCGGCGCGCGTTCTGCTGGGCTGCGTCCCCGCGCGTCGGCGGCGTCGGTGAGCCACGATCCGGCGATGCCGGAGAACTGCCCAGAGTGACCAGAGTGAAGAGTGCCCCCGCAACCGCGATAACCCCAATCGCGCCAAGCCCGGCAATTCTCTTGAACTTCATAATCTTCCTCTTTCGCGCGCAAATGGACAGCCGCAGCGAGCATAAATACTGACACACTACGTGGTGGCGTTACGCGCGCCTCGAGATCCGGTGCCGGCGGCAGCGCGCGAGCCTGTTCATCGGAAAGCTGAGGCGTCTGCCCGCCTGCATCGCCAGCCGGGATCAAGCCATCTATGGCTTGGCCGCGCCCTCGGCTGCGACTTCGTGATACCGGCGCCAGCTTCGGTCAAGGAGCAGCGGGGCTATCTGCCCCTCGACAAAGGCGACGAAGTGAGCGGTCTTCCTGTGTGCCTGGAACGCGTCCTCGTCGGTGTACTCCTCGTGCAGGGCGAAATGGTCAGGGTCCTCAGGATCCCGGTACGCGGTGAAGTTGACGCAGCCCGGCTCGGCCCGGGTCGCGGTGACGTGGCGCGCCAGAACCTTGGCTACCTCATCGCCTCTGCCCGCACGCGCCTGGTACTCCGCGATCACAGTCAGCACTGCCTCTGTCTCGTGCTCGGTCATGCCTCTAATATAGAGGCATGACTCGATCCGTGATCCTTCAGGCCTGGCGGTCTGGCGAAACCGGAACCCTGCCAGGCCTGCTGTCCGAGAACGCTACGTTCTCCAGCCCCGTCGCGGACTACGTCGGCGCCGTGTCCGCGTCGCATGTGCTTGCGCTGATCGCCCGCGTGCTCGAAGACGTGCGCCCTGGGCCGGAGTGGGACGCTGGCAATGAGACCGTGACGGCGTTCACTGCCCGCTTTCAGGGTGAGGAGATGCAAGGGATGATCCGCGAGCAGCGCGACGGCTCGAACGCGCTGGTGCACGTGACGCTGTTCTTGCGGCCTTACCGGACGCTGCGGGCGGCGATCGAGCGAATGGGCGAACTGCTGGCCCGCAGCCCGGTGCAGGCGAGCGCGGAACAGCGGCATGTCGGGCCGGATCGTTAGGGTGGTGCCCCCCGCTGCTCCCCGGCCGGGCCAGCCGGTCCGCGGATCGACTTCGGGCCGCGCGGTCATGGCCTTGTTCGACCTCATCGGCCGCCGATGGACCTTGCGGATTATCTGGGAACTGCAGCAGGCGTCCCGGCCGCTCACCTTCCGCGAGCTGCGCTCAGCCTGCGGCGACATCTCCTCGAGCGTGCTGACCCGGCGACTGCGCGAGCTCACCGACGTGCTCATCACGGCCCGTGCCCGCGACGGCTACACGCTGACCGATACCGGCCTCCGCCTGGTCACCAGCCTGCAGCCCGTCCTGGAGTGGTCACGCGCCTGGAACCGGGAGCTCGCCGCTGACGGTCGTGCACCGCAACTCGTTGCAACAGATTCTGGACAACAAGGTCAGCGCGGTGGAGCACTCCGTCCGGGACAAGCGTGATCGCGGGTCATAGCGGGGAAAAGGCAGCGAAGGCATCAATGTCGAGCTAGCAAACTCGAACAAACCATCCTAATTCGCGCGCCGCTTATGTGATCGCGGGTCAAAAATGGCGATATACGCCCCGGATGACCCGCGATGATGGAAACGACGGAATGGGGCGGGGGTAAAAACGGGACGAAGTACCGTAACTTGGGCTGCGCTCCGCGGCGGCTCACCCGGATGACCCGCGATCACGCCCCAGTCGGGCGGCCGACGAGACTGACAGCCATGTTGGGGCCATGCAGTCAGCCGCATCCGTTCGGGATATTCGCACTTTCTCTTGTTTGCCGGCGTCACGCGGTGGGCGGTGTGAGGCGGAGGCGGAGTGTGTGGGTTATCTCGTCGGATAGTTCGCCGTCTATCCCGAGCGTGATGGTGCCGGTTGCGGTGATGGCGAAGAAGATGTCGATGGTTCCCTCGGACAGGATCCAGGGATCGTTTCCTGTTGCTGCTTGCGCTGCGAGGGCGCGGATCGAGGTAATGGCGTTCACGAGGGTGTCTTCGATGTCTTCGGCGCCGCGGGTCTGGCGGCCGGCGTCTTCTGGCGGGACCAGGGTGATGTCGACGGTGTGGGTGTCCTTCCTGGTCACCCTGGCGCCCAGCCTGAGTTTCATGCCGATGAACGGGAGGCGGAAGTCCAGCCCGCCGCCCGCGGTGCCGGTGGCGACCGCTTCGAGGATGAGCTGGACTGAGGCCATCTGGACATCGCGGTCCTGGTCGGTCCGGGAGATTCCGGCTCGCCGGATGGAGGCCTTGACGACCTCGATCAGGGAGTCCAGCGGAACTCCTGAGCTGGTGACCTTCACGGCGGTGGTTCCTCCGGGCGTTGTCGTGAGTTAGGAACGCGTGACCTTGGCCTGGGGGTCGCCGTAGGCGCTGTAGGCGAGCCAGGTTGGGTCGTCGGCGTGCGTGGCCGCCCGGGCGCGGGCCTCCATCAGGGCGCGGCCAAGCGGGGCACCGGTCTTGAGCCGCCCGTAGAGTTCTTCGGCGAACTCGCGCGCCGTTCCGTCGGAGACCGCCCACAGCGACCCGATGAAGGCCCCTGCCCCGGCTTCGAGGAACTTGCTGGCCCAGCCGTCGAGCCGGTTGTAGGTCGGCGCGAGCCCGGCGCTGCGGCAGGCGTTCATAAAGACCATGGGGGCGGACCTCGCCAGCACCTTGTCGATCACCGCCGTCGTCAGGAGCCTCGGGGTGAACAGGACACCGCCTAGTTTTATCGAGGCGTCGTCGTCCGGTTCGAACCGGTTGTGGCATGCGAAGTGCAGGAGGCCGAAGTCACCGGCCCGGATCAGGTCCTGGAGCGGCGTGAGATCCCCGATTACGGACTCGGGCACCTGGGCGGGATCCAGCAGGCGGCGCATCGCGTCGATCTCGGCTTCCGCTTCGGGCAGCGAGCCGCGCGGGAGGACGAACCGGGCCGGCGAGAGGCTGAGGCTAGCGGCCGGACGCCGGCCGAAAATGGCACGGGTGACGGGAAACTGCTGAACCAGGAAACCCGCATCATGGCCGGGATCTCTCGGGTAAAGCAGCTCCCAGGGCACGGTGTCCTTGTCGGACAGGATGGTGAGCTGCCGGATCCGGTGCTGCCGTTCCCAGAACTGCTCGCGCAGCCCGGCGGGGATCAGTTCGCGCCACAGTTCCGCGCCTGCTTCCACGAGGTAGCTGCGCACCTGGTCGGCCGAGTAGCCGCCGTGGCCCGCGGCCAGCCGGTCCAGGTCCTTCACGAGGTGTTCGATCCGCTGACGGGGCTCGAACGACAGCCTGCTGACCACCTCGTTCGGGTTGTCCTCGTCGCGGAATTCAAAGCGGTAGGCCCGTGACTCCGGGTCATACCGCACCACCAGGCTGACGGAGCCGTCGACCGGCTCGGTATTGATCTCGGTGCTGAACTCGCGCTGCTGACCAGCGCCCCGGCTGGCGTCGGCGGTGACCTCCACCAGCAGCTCGCCGAGGTAACGGCCCCCGACCCACGCCGTGATCGATATGGTCCGGGGGCCTTCCGCGTCGGCGCGAAGCTCGAACATCACGGGGCTGGAATCACCGGTGGGCGGAACGTGGACGGTCAGGCGCTGGTCACTGAGGAGCCGCAGCCCCGGCGCGTGCAGGACTAGGAGAACGTCCCGCCCGCCCGCGGGGACGTTGAAGGGCGCGAGCCGCGCGGTACCACCTGCGCCGGTCTGCACGATGCTCGCGAGCAGGCTGAACGGCCTGCCGACCGGAACAACATCCTGACAGCGGGCCAGCAGGTGACGCCCGTTCGGCGGACCGGCACCGTCGCCTCCCGGGTCGGGTGGTTCCGTTCCGGAGCTCCCGGGATCAAGTTGGGGAAAATTCAGGTTCCCGCCCTTGGCGAATTCGTCCCATCCGCGACTCGGGCCTGGCGGGTAGCTGCGAGACGGCGCCTTCCCCGGCTCGGGCTGTCCGGCACGCTCGCGGGCGATGGTAATCACGGTCCACAGGCCCATGTGGATGCGGTCGCCGTTCCGCAGCGGTACGGCTTCGCCGACCGGGATCTCGCGGCCGTTGACGAAGGTTCCGTTCAGGGAGCCCTGGTCGATGATGCTCCAGGTCCCGTCCGCTGTGACCCTGAGCACGGCGTGCAGCCACGAGACTCCGGGATCGCCAGCCAGGTCGATGTCCGGCTCGATGCCACGCAGCCGGCTGCGCCGGCCGATGATCATCGAGGCCCGCGCCAAATGGATCCGCCGCCGCTCGTAGCCATCTGGGAAACTGACCCCCTGATCGCCGTCTGCCGGCTCCACGCTGTCGTAGTAGGCGCGATCCGCGGCTATCACCGCGGTCCAGGTGCCCGCCGCATCCCGCGTAGGGATCGGGACCGGCCGTCTCGGCGGAGACATCACCGGTTCCGCGAGTGCGGGGGCGTAGCGGACCTGGTCGGCTGCGTGTACCGGGTTGTAAGGCGCCACGCCGAGTGCCTCGCGCAGCGCGTCGGCGAACTCGCCACAGCTTGAGTAGCGCGCTTCGGGCCGCTTGTCCATCGCTTTGGCCAGCACCTCGTCAACCGGGCCAGGAAGATCCGGCCGGGCATCGGTCGCCCGCGGCGGCGGCTCGGACAGGCGCGCCTGCATTGCCGCTACGGCTGAGTCCCGCTCGAACGGCACCGCGCCGGTCAGCAGTTGGTAGGCCACGCAGGCCAGCGCGTACTGATCCGTGTGGCCGTCCACCGCCGGGCCTTCGAGCTGCTCCGGCGCCAGGTAAGCCGGGGTGCCGGTCACGGCCAGGCTCGCTGACGACCCCGTGCCCCTGCCCATCCCGAAGTCTGACAAGTACACCTGAGCGGGCCCGCCCGGGCGCCTATCCACCAGGATGTTGGCCGGCTTGACGTCACCGTGAACCAGCCCTACCACATGCGCGGTATCCAGCGCCGACGCCACTTGGGAAATGAACGCCGCCACGCGGGCGGGCGGCTGCGGACCCTCCCGGGCCAGCAGCGATCCCAGATCCCCGCCGGACACGTACCGCATCGCGATGAACAGCAACCCGTCGGCCTCGCCGACTTGATAGACCGGGATGATGTTCGGGTGATCAACCGCCGCCACGGCCCGCGACGCGGCAAGGAAACGCTGCCGGAAAGCCTCATCAGACGCCAGCGTCGGCGCCAGGATTTTCAGCGCAATGATTCGGCTGAGCGCCTCATCACGCGCCCGGAACACCACCGCGATCCCGCTCACCGCGATCTGCTGCTCCACCACGTACCCGCCGACCCGGGAACCCGGAGCGAGCGCCGCCAGGGCACCGATATGTGCAGCAGGATCCTCGCCCACCACGCCTCCCTAGGGCCCACCGACGACTTACTGCGAACATAGCGATTGCCCGCCTTCGACACCACGCGGGATGATTTATTTGCACGCCGGACATCGGCATCCCGGCACTCCTGAGGATGTCAACGCAACTGCCGGGCGCCGGTCCAGCGCATTCTTGCCGCGGATGATCACGTGGCTACTTCCAGTGGTCCGGGCGAGCGATGGAATGATCGCCAGTCGAAACCGTCTCTGGCAGTTGTGCCTGGCGGATCTTCGCGGCCCCGATTCGGATGAAGGCGTCACAGACCCTCTTCAGTTCGCTGGAGTTACGGTTCGGCGGAAACGCGGCGACCACTCGTGCCTCAGGGCGAAGGCCCTTGAGCTCGCGGATAGCGGACACCATGTCGCTGTCGGCCGAGACGATCACCGCGGTGTCGAAGAGTTCCCTAGCTCCGTCCGCGACCACCGCGGCTCCGAGCGCCACGTCGCTCTCCTTCTCCTCGTACTCAAACCACGATGATCCGCAGGAAAGGCACCGCTTCGACTTCTGCTGGAAGCGGCCCAACCTGATCTCAAGCAGGCTGCTATGTGCGCCGAGCGCGTTCCAGTACAGCTGCTGCCGGCTGAGCGCCGGTGCATCATTCCGAACGGGTGCGGTGAAATAGCGCACCGCGACCAGCTGCTGGCGTGGCGTGAGGAGACTCCGTACCAGTCCCTCGAGGTCAAGCCAGAGATGACGCCGTCCGCCGCCTCGGATGCCGTAGTACAGATTGAACCCGTCGATGTAGGCCGCAACCCGCTCGATCGACTGCGTGGCGCCAGTCATCTGGCTTCTCCAGCCCTCGTCGCGTAGCCTAGCGACGTACCCCGCCATGGGTGACCACCCATGGCCTGACGGCCCCCGCGTCCGCGCAGGGGCCGTTTCTTATGTGCCGAACCGAACCGCGCCTGAACCCTGTTATGCCGGGCGCCCCGCCGAGTGCCGGGGCGGCCCGCCTGGCTCTGGAGAGTCAGGCGGTGTTGCTGTGAGTAGTCTAATCGAACGTGTGTGTGATGTCCATGAAGAGGTGCTGGTAACACCTCGATTGTTTTAGTGGATGCTTGCGCCCTCCTTGCGTGCGCGTGGCGCGTGCGCGGGAAGACGGGGCGATATCCCAGAGCCCGCCTCTTCCGTGCGTCCGCGCACGCGGTTACGATATGCATACGATCGATCACAAATGTGGACCATCGTGCGTGGGGCCGACCAGGAGACAAGACCGAATAGGACCCCGCCATGACCATGGCCAGCGAAACGATCATCCCCGCCCCCCGCAAGCCGCACGCCGCAAAGCTGTCGGCCGCGACCGTTTCCCTCGGAAACGGCACGCTTGAGGAGAAGCTGGCCGCAGCGGCCGCCGCCGGGCTCGACGGCGTAGAGCTCTGCGAGCCCGACCTGCAAGCGAGCCGCCTGTCCCCGGCCCAGGCAGGCCAAGCAGCCGCCGACCTCGGCCTTCGCTTCTACCTCTACCAGCCCTTCAGGGACTTCGAGGCCGTCCCCGGCAGCCAGCTGCAGGCTAATCTCGAC
>Ga0207416_1002436_pt1 | contig 20375 bp, 15 predicted proteins | sample PaiPotPPM11metaG_FD_184107 | JGI IMG/M metagenome (GOLD analysis project Ga0207416, IMG submission 184107) | Iron sulfur acid spring bacterial and archeal communities from Banff, Canada, to study Microbial Dark Matter (Phase II) - Paint Pots PPM... ...
CTCAGGTGCTTCCCAGGAAGACGGTCTTCTTCGGCAGCGGGGACGAAGAAGTATTTCAGCACTGCCTGCCCGTTCTTCAGGCCATCACCGATAATAATTTCTACCTCGGGGGGTTTGGAGCCGGTTCCAGGATGAAATGCGTCGCGAACCTATTGGTCGCGGTGCATACGCTTGCCGCCGCGGAGGCCATGGTACTGAGTACGAAGGCAGGTCTTGACCCTGAGATGGTGATGAAGGTGATCAATCCAAGCATCGCAGGGTCCACCATGTTAGCAGCACGCGGACCGATGATGGCTGCCAGGCGCTACGAGCCGCCTCTAGGCTCTATACACCAGGTGCAAGAATTTATTCCGCTCATCAAAGCGCTCGCCAGAGAATCCGGTTGCCCGACCCCTCTGCTCGACTTAGCATCGGGATATTACGACCGCGCCACCGAGGAGGGACGAGGAGGACAGGACATTGCCGCCATGTTCGCGGTATTAGGGAAAGAAGCAGGCATCGCATGAAGTACCAACTTGGCAGCGCCCTGGTCTCCGGGAAGGAACGTATCATTCTCCATGTCCAGGAGAAGTATATTGATGTAGTAACCGTCTTGAGCGATGCACGTCTCACAGAAGCGCTTCGCTTGCACCAGGCGAAGCCTGCTTCGCTCATGCAAATGATGCAGCAATGGTCTTACTGGCGAGCAACACTTTCCTCAATCGTTGAGTACTGGTTTGACTCTTCCGAACAGGATAGGCAGCAAAGCCAGCTCAAGGCAGATGACATTCACTGGCTCCCGCCTCTGATGTATCCCAATAAGCTCATCTGCCTGGGGGCAAATTATAACGACCACAACGCAGAAATGAACAATACAAAACCACCGAAGTTTCCTTACTGCTTTTTAAAGCCTCCAACCACAACCCTGGTCGGTTCTGGTGAAACCGTTCTCCTGCCTGAGTATGCGAAAATGATCGACTGGGAAGTGGAGTTGGCGGTGGTGATCGGACAGCGGGTCCGCCATGTGCGCGGTGAGGCAGCCCTGGCGAGTATCGCGGGCTATAGCATTGTCAATGATATTTCTGCGCGTGACTGGGTTTCCAAAGAAGAACGCTCGTACCTGGGTCTCGATTGGGTAATGCTGAAAGGCTTCGATGGAGCTGCGCCCATGGGTCCCTTCATTACACCTGCTGAGTTCGTACAAACCCCACAGGCGCTCACACTGACACTCACAGTGAACGGGCAGGTAAAGCAGCACTCGAATACAGCGAGCATGGTGTTTTCGATCCAGGAAATCATCGAACATCTTACCACCGTTATGACGCTCGAACCTGGAGATGTCATCGCAACGGGGACTCCCTCCGGTGTCGGTTATGGAAGAAAACCACCAGAGTTTCTGCGGCCAGGCGATCGTATGGTTGCGGAAATCGAGGGGTTGGGGAGGTTAGAAACAGTGATGAAGTAATGCAATCCGGGAGTAGTTCTCGGCGGTATCGTTCCGTTCGAATGCTGAATAGTATGAAATGAAAGGAGTTCACACCATGTTTACCATGACTCGATCTGTTCCCGTCAACGACAGGGGCGACCCCGATATTCCCGTCCTCAACCGCGACCAGGTATGGAAAGGATTGGAACTGAAGGCGGAGAATGCGTTGCCCTTCGTCCCCAAAATGACGAAATGCGACACAATCGAGCGAGGCGACAATTACCTTGTGCGAGACATTGTCTTTCGCGGAGAACCCGCCCGTGAGCGCGTGACTTTCTATCCGAAGCGCATGGTGCAGTTCGACCGTCTCTCAGGAAGCACCCTGGGCACAATCAAAAACGAGATCGAAGAAGATGCCGGCGGAGAACTCTCCTTGCGCTTCACCTTCTCGCTTGAAAAAGAAGGGATTCCGCCCGATTCATCCGAAGAGCAGGCATACGCCAGGCAGATGGAGGGTGATTACCTGGGCGCAGTCCAGGCTACACTGACAGCGATCCGCAAATGGGTCAAGGAAGGGACCCTGGAGTCGCAATCGGCAGTCTAGCCATTTTAATGTGATCGAACCAGTACGTGGTACAGACGTACCAGCGAAGGAGGATTCTATGTCCGACTGGGTGAAAAACTACTATGCAGTAGTCGATTCCATGGATGTGGAGAAGTTTGGGCCTCTCCACACGGAGGATGTGCATCTTCGTTTCGGCAATGCCGAGACAGTCGTGGGCCGTGATGCTGTAGTACGCGGCATTGCCGATTTCTGGGGAGCGATTAAGGGATTGCGCCACAATTTTGTGCAAACGTGGGAGGAAGGTGATGTCGAGATTGTGGAGGCGCTCATCGACTATACCCGTCACGATGGGAAGGTGGTGACTCTTCCTTGCACCTCGATCTTGCGCAAGAGGGGCGATCTCCTGCAAGACCTGCGTATCTATATGGATGTCTCGCCAGTCTTCGCCTGACGAGTGGCTGCCCGCGTGGGCCGGGATCTGTCCCGGCCCACATAAACAGAATGTCTCCTGGTGTCCTCCTCCAACACGCTATTTCGAGCAATCGCATAGAAACTTTACGAAAAATCGCCACTCCTCGATAAGATCAGCTTCTGTTTGAGGAAAATATTTCAGGTTATCTCTGCTTCTTAATAGAAGTTGGTAAAAATTTCCAGCACTTTTACGCTCGATTCGCATGATAAAGGAGAAAAAGTCCGCTGAATGTACTCGCGCACTTCTTGACAATCGTGGGAAAATTGGCTACATTTGTAATATCTGCCGCGATAATGATTTCGTAAATTATCGAAATCATCGAAGCGCATTGCTCTCTTTTTTCGGGGGGAAGCGGAGAGCGCCGAACACTGGCTTTTGTACAGAATACCCATTTTTGTAAGGAGATGAACATGCGTACATTCCTTTCCAGATGGAGTTGGCAGCCAGACACAAGGAGGACGCAGCCCGTCCGTGCCAGCGGCGGGCAGTTGCGCCGTCGTTCGATCTTCGCCGTAGGTATCCTCGTGGCCTTCGTGTGCGCGGCGGCTACCGGCGGCGGCGCCATCGCACTGGCGGCTCCGTCAGCGCCGTCCAGCCAGCCAAACTTCGGCCCGAACGTCTACATCTTCAATCCCGCTATGCCGCTGAGCGCGATCCAGGCCACGGTCAACGCGGTGGCAAGCCAACAGGTCTCCAACCAGTTCGGAACTCAGCGCTATGCGCTGCTGTTCGAGCCAGGCACATATGGTTCCAGTAGCGCCCCCCTCAACTTTCAGGTCGGCTACTACACCACTGTAGCGGGCCTCGGCCTCTCCCCAGGCGACGTCGTCATCAACGGGTCCATCGACGTATATAACCAGTGTTCCAGCCCCAACACCAACTGCACCGCGCTCGTGAACTTCTGGCGATCGTTGTCGAACCTGACCATCAACGTGACCACCCCCAACGCCGGCTGCTACACCGGCGAATTCTGGGCAGTCTCGCAGGCCGCGCCGATGCGCCGGGTCCACGTCAACGGGCTTACCACCCTTATGGACTATTGCAGCCAACCGTCATACGCGAGTGGCGGCTTCATCGCCGATTCAGAGTTCGACGGCAGCAAAGTGGTCAACGGCTCGCAGCAGCAGTGGCTGGTCAGGAACAGCAAGCTCGATGCCTGGAGCAACGGCGTCTGGAACCAGGTGTTCTCAGGCGTCGTGGGCGCGCCCGCCCAGTGTTTCCCCGCTCAGACGTCATGCGGCCCGTACACCACGCTCGCGACTAGCCCGGTGACACGAGAGGCGCCATACCTGTACGTGGACTCCAACGGGCACTACAACGTCTTCGTGCCCTCCGTGCAGCGCAACTCGGCGGGTACCACATGGGGCAGCGGCGCGACGCCCGGCTCGTCCATCCCCATCGAGAAGTTCTTCATTGCCCAGCCGGCGGACTCCGCGGCCACGATCAACCAGGCATTAGGTTCCGGCAGGGACCTCATCCTGACCCCGGGCATCTATAACCTGAACCAGAGCATCCAGGTCACGCGCCCCGATACCGTGGTACTCGGTCTCGGTTTCCCGACTCTGATCCCTGAAAACGGCATCGTGTCAATGAGTGTTGCCAACGCGAAGGGCATCATGATCTCGGGGATGATCTTCGACGCGGGCGCAACGAACTCTCCGGCGCTGCTGCTGGTTGGAAACGGCCACGGGGGCAGCGACCATGACGCCTCCGACCCGACGGCTCTGCAGGATGTATTCTTCCGTATCGGTGGCGCTGAGCCGGGCAAGGCGACGAGCAGCCTGGTCGTCAACAGCGCCAACGTCATCCTCGATGACATCTGGGCCTGGCGGGCCGACCACGGCAGCGGAGTGGGTTGGACCAGCAACACTGCCGACACCGGCGTCATCGTCACCGGCGCCAACGTGACTGCATACGGCCTTTTCGTCGAGCACTACCAGAAGTACGAGGTGATCTGGACCGGAAATGGCGGCACGGACATCTTCTTCCAGAACGAGATGCCCTACGACCCGCCCAGCCAGGCGGCGTGGATGGAGGCTCCCGGCGTCGATGGCTGGGCCGCCTTCAAGGTCGCCAGCACAGTTACCAGCTTCAGCGGATACGGAATGGGCAGCTACAGCTTCTTCAACCAGGGGGTGAACATCTACGCTGAAAACGCCTTTGAAGTTCCCAGCACCCTCCCGGCGGGAAGTCTCCACGATCTGCTGACCATCTTCCTCTCCTCCAAGTCCGGGTTTGGTGGCATCCTGCACGTGGTCAACAACACAGGCGGGTCCTCGACCATTGCCAACCCGGATACGCCGGTCACCGTGGTGAGCTACCCGTAAAGGCTTGACGCCTCGTCCGATCTCCTGATCACAGGCGCATCAAGCCCCGCCCACAGAGGCGGGGCTTGATGCGTCCTCACAGCAGCTACTGTATCGTGCCATATTTACAAGGATAGCGGTCGGCAGGACTGGCGTTCGATAAACTGTGTGGGTAGCACCACGCGGGACATTTCCAGCGGTTCTCCGCTGATCAGACGCAGGAGCATCGCCGCCGCTGTGCGCCCCAGCTCCAGGCGCGGCGCATGCACTGTGGTCAGGGGAGGGCTAAGTAGTTCAGTGAAAGGAAGGTTATCGAAACCGATCACACTCATCTGGTCGGGCACGGTCATGCCGAGTTCATGGAGCGCCCAGTAGACACCTGCGGCCTGGCGGTCGTTGCCAGCGAAGATCGCCGTAGGCGGCTCCGGCAGCTCAAGCAAGCTTTTGGTCGCCGTATAGCCATCGGCCTCGGTAAAGGCTCCATCGCACTGCAGCTGCGGATCAACCGGCAGCCTGGCCGCGTCCAGAGCTGCGCGATAGCCAGCAATGCGCTCGATCGCGTCCCTCGCCGGGAGGGTCTTGCCGATGTAGGCGATGCGCCGGTGTCCCAGGTTGATCAGATGAGTGGTCGCCACAAAGCCCCCCTCCCAACTGGTAATCCTCACCGAAGGCGCTGTAGACAGCAGGCCGCCCTGGCTATGGATGAGCACAAAGGGCAGGCCCGAGCGTTCGAGATGCTCGATAGCCTCCTCGGATGGAAGGACCACGAGAATGCCATCCATGGAGTGATCGGTAACTGTATCGATCCAATGCACCTCTTCTTCGGGTTGGTAATAGGATGAAGTCAGCACGAGGCGAACCCCTGCCGGGCGCAGTATCTGAGCTATTCCTTCTAGAATAGGTAGAAAATATTCGTCGTCCAGGCGCGGTAAGATCAGATCCACCAGCCCGGTTTTGCCCTTACGTAGGGCGCGGGCTGCGCGATTGCGCACAAAGCCATATTCCTCAATCACCTGCTCAACCCGCGAACGGGTAGGCGTAGCCACATCTGCACGACCGTTCAAGACCTTCGAGACAGTTGGCACCGAGACGCCCGCAATTTGTGCAATCTGCGAGATGGTTGGGCGTCCATCTGTGCTATGCCTTTTTGCCATCGGTAGACCCTCCAAAACTTTTCAGAAACTTTCGATCTCTATTATAGCACATCAGAAGCCAAAATACAGCTTTATTGACGATTGCTTATAGAATGCCGCGAAAAAGTCAGCAAATTACGGAAAATAGTCTTGACAATACCTCCTAAAATCAGTATATTTATACTTATGGGTTTGATAACGATTTCGTAAAATATCGATAGTTCTGCTTTAAGTTAATTCTCTCTGTACTCTTTTGGAGCATCCCGGCTCAACGGCCAGCGGTGACTCCTCAGGGAGAGAGGTAGGAGGTGCTAAGAAGAATAAAACCACCAGGTAACGAAAAAATTGGTTCAGTGACGACCTCTGTTTTTAGACCAGTGTGTGATCTATTTTTGAGGAGGTTTCCCATGTCTCCAAACCTTGCTCGTTCGTCCGGGAAAGCGAGGACATCGAAGATAGTAGTCTTCTCCCTGCTGGCCCTTTTTCTCATTGTGCTGTCCGCCTGCGGCCAGGGAAGCTCAAATCCCTCGTCGTCGGCGTCCAAGAGCAGTGTACTGACCATTGTCCCCAGCCCCAAGGGCGATTTTACCAACGGCTTTAGTCCCTATTCCTCAAGCGCCAACTATGGCTCCCAGGGCATGATTTACGAGACGCTGCTGTTCTTCAACCGTATGAATAGCCAGGTCAATCCCTGGCTGGCCCAGAGCTACAATTTTTCCAGCGATGCGAAAACCCTGACCTTTCACCTGCGTACAGATGTCAAATGGTCCGATGGTCAGCCCTTTACCTCTGCCGATGTGGTCTTCACGCTGAATATGCTCAAACAGTACCCGACGGCCGACGGCAATGGCCTCTGGCAATATCTTCAGAGTGTGCAGGCAACTGATAGCAGCACGGTTATGGTTACCCTGAAGGCTCCCTACACGCCCGTCCTCTGGTACCTGGCCGGCCAGACCTGGATTGTCTCCCAACACGAGTATGCGAGCGTGGGCGATCCAACTAAATTTGCCGATGATCACCCCATTGGCACCGGTCCGTTTATCCTCAACTCGTTTGCGCCGCAGTTGATCGATTTAAAGAAAAATCCCAACTACTGGCAGCCGGGCAAACCCGCGGTCGCCGAGATTCGCTATCCCTCTTTCGACTCGAACACGAGCGCCGAACTCTTGCTTCAGCGGGGTACTGTTGACTGGACCGGCCTCTTTACGCCGAATATCCAGCAGACCTACGTTAGCAAAGACCCGGCTCACAACCGCTACTGGTTCCCGAATCGCAATATTGTCATGCTCTATCTGAACACGGCTAAAGCTCCATTCAACCAGCTTGCCGTACGCCAGGCGATTAGCGACGCGATCGATCGCGACAAGATCTATAAGATCGCCGAGAGTGGCTATGAGCCAGTTTCCAGCCCAACTGGCCTGGTTCTCCCTGCCAACCAGGGCAACCTGGACTCTACATACGCGAATGCTTCGTTCTCGCTCGATCCCACGAAGTCTGCCCAGTTGCTGCAGAGCGCGGGATTTACTAAGGGTTCCGATGGCATCTTCGCGGATAAGAGTGGCAAAAAGCTCTCTTTCCAGATCGATGTCGTAACCGGCTGGACCGACTGGGTAACGGCTGATCAGATTATCGCATCTGATCTGAAAGCGATCGGTATCAATGCTACGGTGAACGCCATCTCCTTTAACTCGTACTTTAGCGCGCTGCAGTTGGGCGCCTTCGATATGGCCATCTCCTGGACCAATCCCGGTCCGACGCCGTTCTACCTGTACAATTCGATGTTGAACAGCACAAACAGCGCAGCCCTCGGCAAGCAGGCCAGCTCGAACTTTGAGCGTTGGATAGACCCCACCACCGATAAGTTGCTGACTCAGTATGCCACCACCACCGACTCGTCGCTGCAACAACAGGCTCTCAACGGCCTGCAGCAGATCATGGTGGAGCAACTGCCCAGCATTCCGCTGGTCTATGGCGCGACCTGGTACGAGTATAGCACCCGTAATTTTACGGGTTGGCCCGACACCAATAACGCCTATGCCTCTCCGGCGCCTTTCGATTTCCCAGATGCGGAAGTGGTGGCTCTCAATCTGAAACCTGCCGCTTGATGCCTCCTCGGAGGGTGGGAGCGTCGCCTGGCGTCATCTGACGCTCCCACCCCTCTATTCTCTGAACAGCACAGAGTGACTCGTGTAACCGGGTACGCTGCCCGGAGAAAAGACAACCCGAGGCATGGGCCAACACCTGTTGATGCTGGCCCATGCATTATTGGAAGGAGTATCCAGGTGAAGCACCTGCTACGCCGTATTGGCTTCTATCTGGTGGCTCTGTGGGCCTCGATTACGATTAATTTTATTATTCCGCGCCTGGCCCCGGGCGATCCTGCAGGCGCGCTCATGGCACGTTTCCAGGGACGTATGACTCCACAGGCCGTCCATTCGCTCGAACTGCAGTTTGGCATTTCTCACGATCCGCTCTGGATGCAGTATTTTCAATATCTGAACAACCTGTTCCATGGCAATCTGGGAACGTCTTTCACCTATTTTCCAACGCCTGTCTCGACGGTGCTGGCCCAGGAACTTCCCTGGACACTGGCCCTGGTCGGCACATCAGTGTTGATTAGCTTTACGCTGGGTACACTGATCGGCGTACTGATCGCCTGGAAGCGCGGCTCCTTCATTGATGGCGTTCTTCCACCTCTTCTCACTTTTTTCTCGGCCATTCCGTACTTCTGGTTGGCGTTGATCTCGCTCTACATACTCGCTTATACGCTTAACTGGTTCCCGCTCAATGGCGGCTACAGTACCTCCACGACGATTGGCTGGAATATGGACTTTCTGCTTAGCGCGCTTTATCATGCTCTGCTTCCGGCCTTTACGATTGTCCTGGCCTCGATCGCCGGTTGGATGCTGGGGATGCGCAACGCGATGATTACCACCATGACCGAGGACTATGTGCTACTGGCAGAGGCCAAGGGGTTGAGCGAGCGTCGTGTCATGCTTTCCTACGCGGCCCGCAATGCAATCCTGCCCAATGTGACTGGTTTTACGCTCTCCCTGGGTTTTGTCGTTGGCGGAGCGCTGCTCACCGAGGTGGTCTTCTCCTATCCCGGCATTGGTTTTGCCCTCCTGCAAGCGGCACAAAATGCCGACTATCCGCTCTTGCAGGGGATTTTCCTGCTAATCGCTCTGGCCGTGCTGGGAGCCAATTTTATCGCCGACCTGGTCTATGTCGTTCTTGATCCGCGTGTGCGTGTGCGTTAGAGAAGGGAGCTGTTGAGATGAGCATATTTCCAGAATGGGGCGGAAGCAAATCGGAACCCACGGCTTCTGCCCCATTTGTCGAAGGTGTCGTGCCTTCCCAGGAAGTACAACCTGCGGAGAAGAATGCTCCCATACAGAGGCGGCGCTCGTCATCTCTGGCCAGTGGTGCGCATACCCTGTGGCGAATCTTTACCATCAATCGCAAGGCGACAATTGGACTCTCTATTGTGCTCTTTTTTTTCCTGGTGGCATTTATTGGCCCGCTGTTTATCCATACCGATCCCAGCGCGTTCTCGAATGATGTGCTAGTCCCCCCTTCGCCGGGTCACTGGCTGGGAACGACCCAGACGGGACAGGATATCTTTAGCCAGCTTGTCGTTGGCACGCGTATCTCGATTCTCTGGGGCTTTGCCACCGGTCTGGTGGTGACGGCGCTCTCGATAATTGTGGGCCTGATCGCGGGCTATCTGGGCGGCATTGTCGATGATGTACTGAGCCTGTTGATCAATGTCTTTCTGGTCCTGCCGGGCTTCCCCCTGGCGGTAGTTCTGGCGGCTTACCTGCCGTCGAAAGGGCCGCTCACCGTGGCTCTGGTCATCGCAATGACAAGCTGGGCTTATCAGGCCCGTGTGCTGCGTGCCCAGACGCTTTCGATGCGCCACCGCGATTTTGTTGATGCCGCCCGCTCCAACGGCGAGTCGACCTGGCGGATTATCTTCTTTGAGATCTTTCCCAATGAAATCGCGATTGTGGCTGCGGGCTTTGTGGGCACGGCGATCTATGTCATTCTGGCCGCAGCCGGCCTGGAGTTCCTCGGCCTGGGAGACGTCAGTGTCATCGACTGGGGTACGATGTTCTACTGGGCCCAGAATAACGATGCGCTCTTACTGGGAGCCTGGTGGTGGTATGTGGCGCCGGGCATGTGTATCGCCCTGCTGGGCGCAGGCCTGGCTCTGATCAACTTTGGCATCGACGAGATAGCCAATCCGCGCCTGCGCGCCGAGACCAGGTTGATCAAGCGTATTTCGCGCTTCTCCGTTTTTCGTAGACGAGAGACACGGGTTGCCAGCTAAAACGTACCTACTTTTTTACCTGCTATCACTTCACAACGATTAGGAGAACAGATGAGCATTATCCACAACACGCCTATCCAGACTCAGAGTGAGACCGATCTGGCGAAGAGATTCCCCACGCATTTTCTCTGGGGCGCGGCCACGGCCTCTTATCAGATCGAGGGTGCGGCCCGCGAGGATGGCCGGGGCGCCAGTATCTGGGACGATTTCGCGAACACGCCAGGCAAGACCTATCAAGGCCAGAGTGGTGAGGTGGCAGCCGACCACTACCACCGGGTTGAGGAAGACACCAACCTGATGGTACAGCTCGGCCTGGGCGCGTATCGGTTCTCGATTGCCTGGCCGCGCATCCTGCCTGAGGGGCGCGGCGCTATCAACCCGGCCGGCCTGGATTTCTATGATCGCCTGGTAGACACGCTGCTGGCGAAAGGCATTCAACCCTTTGCAACACTCTATCACTGGGATCTGCCCTCGCCGCTGGAGCAGGCCGGTGGCTGGCTCAATCGCGCCACCGCCTATGCCTTCGCCGATTATGCCGAAATCGTGACCCGGCGGCTGGGCGACCGCGTCGCGAACTGGATTACGCTCAACGAGCCATGGTGTAGCGCATATCTGGGCTACGGGATCGGTGTGCATGCACCCGGCCTGCGTGATCGCCAGGCGGCGATCGACGCGGCTCATCATCTTCTATTGGGCCACGGCCTGGCCGTACCACGAATGCGTGCTAATCTGGCTGCCGGCGCGCAGGTAGGAATTACGCTTTCCCTGAACCCGGTCTATGGTGCCGACGAGCGGGCCGAGACGGCGCGCGATATGGAACTGGCTAATGCCTTTAGCAACGGCTGGTTTCTTGATCCGATCTATCGCGGCGCCTATCCCGAACGGTTCTTTGAGCACCTGGCGCTCAATCCGCCGCCTATTCAGGAGGGCGACCTGGCGATTATCGCGGCTCCCCTGGACTTTCTAGGCGTGAATACCTACTCGCGCATCCTGATTCGCGGCGCGCAGACGCAGCCGCTGGCCGATCGCTTTGAAGCTGTCTCGCCCGTACCCAATGCCTGCTATACCGATATGGGCTGGGAGATCTATCCGCGCGGGCTGCGCGATCTGCTGGTAGATGTAGGGCGCAACTATCCGGTGGGCAATCTCTATGTGACCGAGAACGGCGCTGCCTTCCCCGATGTCTGGGATGGCGGCGACACGGTCAGCGATCCCCGGCGCGTCGACTATCTGCGCTCGCATATCACAGCCTGTGCCGAGGCCATCGAGCAAGGAGCTCCGCTGCGCGGCTACTTTGTCTGGTCACTGATGGACAATTTTGAGTGGGCCGAGGGCTATACCAGGCGCTTTGGGATAGTCTATATCGACTATCCTACCCAGCGCCGGGTAATCAAAGAGAGTGGCCTCTGGTATGCCGCGCTGCTGCGCGCCTTTCGTGAGGTTCAGAAGTAAGCAGGTCTGCTTAGTGACGTTTACACTTCCCTCCGCTGGTGAGGAGTTTTTCCAGCGCGTGCCGGGATTCCATCGAGAAACTTCACTTCTTTACCGCCCAGGAAGAGGTCCGCTGCGAGGTGGAGCGCAGGACTCTCTTACGACGAGCGACGTTGAAAGTTCTACATGGTTTGATTCGAGTTGCTGGCCGGCAATGAGGCGGAGCAGCATATTGGCTGCCATCTTTCCTATTTCAACCAGCGGCTGGTGAATAGTTGTGAGCGGTGGCGACATCTGGGCGGTATACATTACGTCGTCGAAACCGATCACGCTCATGTGATCGGGGACGCGAATATTGCGCTCGTAGAGTACCCGGTAGACACCGGCTGCCTGCGCATCGTTGCCAGCGAAGATCGCCGTGGGCGGGTCCGGCTGGTCGAGCAAGTAACGAGTTTGCTGGACGCCGTCGCCCAGCAGGTAGGTGCCTTCGCAGATCAACGCGGGATCAATTGGGATGCCCGCGCGTTCGAGCGCCTCGCGGTATCCTGCCAGGCGCGCACGGGAAGTGGTGAGATGGAGCGGGAAGGTGATAATGCCGATCCGCCGGTGGCCCATGGAGATCAGATACTCCGTCGCTGTGTAACCTCCCAACCAGATGGTTGCTCCGATGGTGGGAAAAGCTGTGGTTGGTTCGTTGCGGTCCCCAATGGCGACAAACGGAATGTTCTGCGCCATCAGCGTATTGGCAATGCCGATTTTCTCAAAGGGCAGCAGGAGCAGCACTCCATCGGTCGATTGGTCGAGCAGACGCCGCAACCAGAGGCGCTCCCTGACCTCGTCTTCATTCGTAGCGAAGACCACCAGGCGCTGCCCACTCTCTGCGAGCGCATCTTGAATACCGTGCATAATGCCCAGATCATAGCCCCCCTCCAGGCGCATGATTACCAGGTCGATCAGCCCGCTCTGCCCTTTGCGGAGCTGGCGTGCCGCGTGATTCTGCACATAGTCGCGCTGTTCGATCAACTGCCGGATACGAGCTCGCGTTGGGGCACCCACGCCGGGAAGCTCATTGAGTACCTTAGAGACTGTTGTTGTCGAAACCCCCGCCTCCTTCGCAATCTGCGCCATAGTTGAACGTTTCACCTGATTCCTCTCCAAGGCCGTACTCCTCTTTTCCTTAAGGTCAAATATGCTTTGGTTAGGTAAACGATAACCTAACTTTTGTGATGTTAATCGTACCATGATTTTTCCTGAATTGTCAACCTTCGCAATTACGAATACTCTCATCTGGCGCTTTTGTTGTGCGTGTTTATGCGATAGAGACGAGAAGAAACCAATTTTTTAGGAAAAGCGCTGACCCCTTGACAACCACGTTTTTCTATGCTACCTTTGCTTTCAAGAATAGTATAGAGTAAACGTTACCCTTAATTTTCCCTTTCGTCACCGTTGGACGAACACACTATTTTGGAGGAGGTTGTTAAGCTATGAGGCTGATACCTTCGCTGCGTTCTTTCCTTCCCGGGAACGCTCTCGACCGTATTGCCTCGCGTTCTCTGCGGGCAACCAGGGGATAATACGTTTCTGCCAGTGCCTCTTGTTGCTTGCTTCCACCAATGATTTTCCGCACAGGGAAGTTGGTAGTCCTCTCATCGATGTACGTGTGTTTGTGTTGTGAAATGCTCATACTGACATACTCACAACCTGACATAGGAAGGACATGGCTTTTTTCAAGGAGGTCTTTCATGGGTACGCAATCGAACTTTGGATCTGCTTTCAGCCGGAGGAACTTTTTGCAGCGCTCTGCTGCTGTTGGCGCCGGCGCGCTTAGTCTGGAATCATTTCTGGCCGCATGTGGTTCCGCTCCTGCCACCACATCAGGTGTGGCAACTGCTACGGTGAATACGTTGCCCCCTCCCAGCAATCCTGGTGCTGCCTATCTATTTAATCAGATGGTTCAGCAATTTGAGCAGACTTACGCCAACGAAAAGATTGTGGGCAAGAACGATCCGTATGATCCCACGACCTACCTGGCGAAACTGGCGGCAGGGCAGGCAGAAGATGCGACGGAGAGCTATTTCACAGAGCCACAACTCTTGATTAGCAAGCACGCGCTGGCAGACATCACGGACCTGGCCAGGAGCTGGCAGTACTGGAGCAGTTATAATTCTGGCATTGCCGCGATTGCCACCGATGCCTCGACCGGGAAAATCTACGGCGTCCCTGTCAACGGCTATGCGCTGGGCATCTACTACAACCGCAAGATGTTCCAGGCGGTGGGACTTGACCCCGATAAGCCACCTACAACCTGGGCTGATTTCCGCAGTTACGCCAAAGCATTGACCACTTCCAAAGTGGCAGGCTTTGCTGAGACCAGCACTCAAAACCAGGGGGGATGGCATTTTACTAACTGGATGTACACCGCCGGTGGTGATATGCAATCTGCCGATGGCACCAAAGCAACCTTCAACAGCACCCAGGGTGTGGGTGTGCTTCAACTGCTCAAGGAGATGCGCTTCAGCGACAATACCATGACGAAGCAGCAGCTTTTCACGCAGGCGGACACGCTTCAGTTGCTGGCGACGAACAAGGTAGCGATGGTCGTAATGGCGCCTGATCAACTGAATACTTTTAAGACGACGCTTGGCGCGAACCTGGACGATTTTGGCATTGGGCCGATGCCGCAAAATGGGGGCAACGCGGCGCTGACCGGTGGCAACATTTTCATCTTCAATCCCAGGTCGTCGCAAGCGGCGATTAAGGCTGCCTTCGATTATATCATCTACTCCAATTTCAATCTGAGCGTAGTGGAAAGCAACCTGGCTGCAGCTGCCGCTGCCGGTCAGGTGGTAGGCGCTCCCACCAATGTGCTCTTTACCGGCGCGTTTCAGCAAAAACTGAGCGCTTTGAACGCAAAGTATGCGAACGTGCCACTGGCGAACTATGCGTCGTACATCAATTCGAACTCCATGTTGCGCCCTGAGCCGCACAATCAGACGCAGAAGATGTATGCGACGCTCGACTCGGTGATGCAGGCGATCCTGACCAATCCGAACGCAGACCCACAGACGCTGCTGAATCAGGCGGCTCAGCAGTTCCAGCAAATTCTCGATTCGCCAGCCTCCTAGTGCAGGGATGCGAGGGAACAGCTTTCCCGCTGTTGGGAAAGCTGTTCCTGCTCGATGGACATCTTTTCCTGAAGAAGGGGATATCTATGGGATTCTCGTCATCCTCTCTACCTCTGCCAGAAACAGCGCCCGAGTCTCTGGATACACTGGCGCAGCGCAGCAGCGCTCCCTCTTTTCTCAATGGGATACCAGTTGTTCAGAAGATTAAGCGGGTTATCCGGCGCAATTTTAGTGGATATCTCTTTTTGTTGCCCGCGCTTCTGATTTTTGGGCTTTTTGTCTGGTACCCGATTATCCTGGGTTTTATCATGAGCTTTCAGAGTGTTGATCTGATCACCCCCGCCATCTGGACCGGCTGGGCCAACTTCCGCGCAGTGTTCTCTGACCCGCTCTTCGCGATTGCCTGGCGCAACACACTGGAGTATACCGGCTACGCCTTGCTCTTTGGCTACGCGCTTCCGATCATCCTCGCGCTGCTGATCAACGAAATGCGTCACGGCAAAGGCTTTTTCCGCCTGGCCTTCTATTTGCCCGTCATGATGTCACCTATTGTCACGGCCTTTCTCTGGCGTTGGATCTACAACCCCGATTCGGGTTTGCTGAACGCTTTGCTCAACCTGGTTCATCTACCCGCTGGCCTCTGGCTCGAAACTCCCAGCAGCGCTCTAGTGGCACTGGTGGTGATTACGACCTGGAGTAATGGCGGCGCCACCATACTGATCTATCTGGCCGCTTTACAAGGCGTGCCTGCTTCGCTCTATGAAGCAGCAGAAATCGATGGCGCGAGTCTCTGGAGGCGGCTCTGGCATGTGACACTGCCCAATATCCGGCCAATCATGCTGCTTATGCTTATCTTGCAGGTTATTGCAACCATGCAGATTTTCACCGAGCCGTTCGCAATTACGGGCGGAGGACCACAGAATGCGACAACGAGCGTCGTCATGTTGATTTATAATTACGCTTTCCAGTACGACAATCTTGGGGAGGCAAGCGCCCTGGCTGTTCTGCTTTTCCTGGCCCTGGCTGTTTTCGCACTTATCTATATGCGCTTGACCCGCCGCTCGATGGAAGGAGACTAAACGATGGCACTTTTACTGAAAGACTCGCTGGATCCGGTTCTCAAAAGCGGCAGGCCAAAATGGAGGCGCAAGCCTTCTGACATGGAGGCGAGCGAACGCACTCTGGTCTCGCGGCTCGCATTGAAGCGTCCCGGCGGGCGCTTTCTCTACTGGCTGGTTTTTATCCTGTTGCTCGTGAGTACCCTGAGTACTCTGGGGCCTCTGTACTGGGTGTTTAGTGGCGCACTCAAGCCCTCCCTTGAGCTTTTTGCGACGCCACCAACATTCTGGCCCATGCATCCAATCTGGAGCAACTATATCCAGGCCTGGAATGTTTTACAGTTGCCTCGCTATTTTATAAACACATTAATCCTTGCCGGTGGGGCCGTGTTCTTGCAGTTGCTGGTCTCGGCCACAGCCGCTTACGCGCTCTCGAAATTACGAGTTGCCGGCAAAGGCATCATTCAGTTTGCCTTCTTTTCTACACTGATGGTTCCTCCAATTGTTTACCTGGTTCCGCAATTCGTCAATATCAGCAACCTTCCTTTCATCAATGTATCGCTGTTCAACTCCTGGGGAGGCGTCTGGCTCCCCGAGGCGGCGAGCGCTCTTAATATCCTGTTGCTCAAAAGCTTTTTTGACAACATTCCGGCGGAGTTGACCGACGCCGCGCGCCTGGACGGAGCTAATGCCTGGCAGATGTTTACCCGGATCATCCTGCCGCTTTCACGTCCGGTCCTGGCAGTGGTCACAATTTTTACCGTGATTGCGTCATGGAAAGATTTTCTCTGGCCTCTGCTGGTACTCGCTGATAGCAACCTGCAACCGTTGACGGTCGCGCTCTATCACCTCTCCGGCTTGAACTCAAATCTGCCATTTAATTACCTGGTTGCTGGACTTGCTCTTGCCAGTATTCCACCAATTCTCGTGTTCCTGATTCTCCAGCGCCACATTATTCGTGGCGTGAATCTGACCGGGCTGAAAGGATAGATAGTAGTGTTCTCTATTTCCACAGGCGCTCAGCTATTCTCTACGCCTCCTCACGGATATCAAGCCCTGGGGGCAGCGACAACCATTGAAAAAACTGCCTCAAAGGTTTGCTTGCGCGTTGGCTCAGCAACTGTCGAAGCGACAGCGCTTGCTCCTGACCTGTTTCGCGTTGGTTTTTTCCCACATGGCCGCTCTGCCTGCTATCGCTCCGAAGCGGTCGTTTCTCAGGAGTGGGAACCGGGGCCGGTTACGATTTCCGAGGAAACTGACCGGGTGACCATTGCAACCTCTGCTGCAAGCGCTCATCTCTCCTTTGATCCCTTGCGCATCGGGTTCAGTGATGCAACGGGACGTGTTTTTGCTGTGGATGATCCAGAGCTTGGCATGGGTTGGTTCCCGGCGTCAGGAGAAGCTTCTGCTATCGATCTGCCAAATCCGCCCGGTACGCTGGGAACCCCTGTGCGTGTGTATAAGCAGCATCTGGCCGGGGAGCGCTATTTTGGTTGTGGAGAGCGCACAGGCGAACTGGATAAGACGGGGTCTCAGCAGATTTTTTGGAATATTGATCCACCGCGCGGTCACACGACGCTACAAAATAATCTGTATGTCTCGATTCCATTCACACTGGTACTGGCGGGCGGTCAGGCCTGGGGCATCTTTCTCGATAGTACGACGCGCGTCGAGTTTGACCTGGCGCATGAGGATTCTCAGCGCTCCTGGTTTAGTGCCTGCAACGGAGATCTCATCTACTACGTCTTTTGCGGCCCAACACCTCGGGATGTCCTGGCGCGTTATACGGACCTGACGGGACATACGCCTCTGCCTCCGCTCTGGGCGCTGGGCAATGGACAGAGCCGTTTCAGCTACGAGACAGCGGAAGAGGTGAGGCGGGTCGCGTACACGTTTCGGGAGCGCGATATTCCCTGCGATACGCTGTATCTCGATATCGATGCGCTCGACGGCTACCGCGTATTTACCTGGGATCGCACTCGTTTTCCTGACCCGGCGGGACTCTTTGCCGAGCTAGGGGAAATGGGTTTCCACGTGGTCAATGTCGTGGATGCAGGCGTGAAGCTTGACGAACAGTACGCGGTTTACATTGAAGGCCGGGAGCGAGACCTGTATTGCCAGACGGCGCAGGGAGTTGACTATCAAAACGCCGTCTGGCCGGGGGTCTGTGTCTTTCCCGATTTTACCAATCCAGAGGCGCGAACGTGGTGGGGAGAATTGCACGAGTCATTGCTGGATGCCGGAATCGCAGGCATCTGGGCCGATATGAACGAGCCCGCGCTCTTTATCCCGCTCAACTCGACCATGCCACCAGATGTAATCCATCCAGGCGGGGGCCAGGCGAGACTGCATCTTCAGGTGCATAACGCCTATGGCTCATTGATGGTTCAGGCCACGCGCGAAGGTCTTTTGCGCTTGCGACCCGGGCGGCGGCCGTTCGTCATTTCGCGCTCTGGCTACGCAGGCATACAACGCCATGCTTTGCTCTGGACGGGTGACAACTCTTCTACGTGGGAACATCTTACTATGAGTCTCTCCCAGCTGCTGAACCTGGGACTCTCTGGTGTCGCCTGGGCAGGGGTCGATATTGGCGGCTTTTATGGAGACGCAAGCGGCGAACTGCTTGCCCGCTGGACGGAGTTTGGCATGTTTCAGCCCTTCTGTCGCAATCACTCGGAAAAGCAAACGCGCCACCAGGAGCCATGGCTGTTTGGCGAACCATATGAATCCGTCTGTCGCGCCATGCTCAAGTTGCGCCAGCGTCTTCTACCGTACCTGTATACGCTCTTTGAGGAGTGTCATCGCACGGGAGCGCCTGTGCTGCGCCCGTTGTTCTGGGCCTATCCAGAGGATACGGCTACCTATGGGATGGATGACGAGTTTTTATGTGGCGATGCGCTGCTGGTGGCTCCGGTCACGCGTCCCGGCGTGGAGTACCGGCACATCTATCTTCCCGCAGGGAGCTGGTTCCACTTCTGGACGGGAACGCGCGTGGATGGTCCTGCGCATGTTCTGGCTTATGCTCCTCCTGGCCAGCCAGCCATGTATGTGCGAGCCAATACAGCGCTGCCGCTCTGGCCGGAGATGAATTACGTTGGCCAGCAGGAGGCTGATCCGTTAACATTTGTGCTTTACCCCAGTGAAGGAAGCGGCATTGCTCTGTTTTACGAGGACGCGGGCGAGGGCTATGAGTACTTGAACGGGGATTATGCCCGGCGCAGTATCTCATGCGAGGTCGAGAGCGGACTCATTCGCGTGACGATAGGTGAGCAGGAAGGGGCGTTTGTGCCCACACGCCAGCATATCCAGCTTGAACTGCGCGAGATAGCTTTTGAACCAGAAGTTGTTCAGTCGAGAGAGGCTTTTACTGCCTGGCATTATGATCCTGAGCGGAGATGCCTTATCCTCACCCTGGATGAAACATCCTCTTCGCAGGTGATTGAATTATCGACAAAGACAAGAGAATAGATGAGTTGGACCTTCGTTTCTCTTCGTTCAAGATAAGGATAATGGTAGACGGGCTTATCGCACATCCACATACTTGCGCCGCAACTGTTCTGGTGAGACGCCGAATCGATAGAGGGTGCGCAGGTACCACATGAACAGTACGGTGCGCGCCAGGCCGTTCTTCTCATGACGACGCGCTGAGGTGGTGACATAGAGGGGCAAGAGAATCATCTTGCCAATTTTACGAAGGCGCGTGATGATCTCCAGATCCTCCATCAACGCCATGTCAGCAAAACCGCCGATGGCTCTAAAGCTCCTGGCTCGCACGAAATAGGCCTGGTCGCCCGTAAAGATGCCGCGCCAGCGCGAACGCAGGTTGGTGACAAATGCCACCAGCCGGTAGGCCAGTTGCGAGCAGTTAAAACAGATGCGGAACGCGCCGCCTACGACACCGGGCGCAGCACAGGCACGTTCGATAGCAATAAAGGCATCATCCGGTAGTATCGAGTCGGCGTGCAGGAAAAGCAAGATATCACCCGTCGCGACAGCCGCGCCCCTGTTCATCTGCGCCGCTCGTCCGCGTGGCGAGGAGATAACCTGTCCAAAACGCTGAGCGATGGCGACCGTCGAGTCCTCACTCCCTCCATCGACAATCAACAATTCGCAATTATAGAGAGCGCATACCCGCGCAAGCTGGCAGAGCTGCTGCTCAAGCACCGCCTCTTCATTCAGCACGGGCATGATGATCGAGAAACGCATACGGAAGTCTCCTGATGGTTGATGGTGTACCAGGGCGACCGCGAGGGTCGCCCGTACAATACACGAGTGACCCGGCGAAGCCGTCGTATGGTAGGGGCGACCCTGGCGGTCGCCCTGGCTACCCTATCGCGCCGCTGCCGATTGCTCCTTCACGCGGCGGGTGGGCAAGGGCACGAACGCGCTTTCGCTGGCGTGCGGCTGCGCCGGGCGCATCTTCGCATTGAGGGCACAAAAGGACATCACCCCGCGCGGCGAAGCATTGTGGAAGCAGCAGCGTTCGACGCGGCTCATATCGATGTCGCTCTCGTCCATGAACGGTTTGACGAAGAGGGTGAGCGTCT
>Ga0207416_1002438_pt1 | contig 20355 bp, 14 predicted proteins | sample PaiPotPPM11metaG_FD_184107 | JGI IMG/M metagenome (GOLD analysis project Ga0207416, IMG submission 184107) | Iron sulfur acid spring bacterial and archeal communities from Banff, Canada, to study Microbial Dark Matter (Phase II) - Paint Pots PPM... ...
GGCTATATGAACGGCTCGCACGATATCGGCGAGGCCAGCGTGTTACTGATGTGGGAGCAGGGCGAGGACTATCGCGACGTGCGCACCATCGGCTTCCTACTTGAATTCTGGACTGAAGGCATGAAGGATTTCTTCACCTTTATCGAGAGCAAACGTAGGGCGCAGAAGGAGATCGACGAGAACGTACAATCGGGACAGTTCATCCCTTGCTCGCTGGCAAAGGCAAAGCGACTCATTCAGGAGGCGCTCGACGTCAACAAGAAAATGCACACTTCGCCTTACCGCGATTACCGCCTGAATGTCTCGCTGGTCAACCAGTTGATCCTGGAAGCGCCGGATATCGGCGAAGAAGAGCCAGATGAGATCGACGCGGAGCATGAAGAAGCTGATGAAGAGGGCGAAGAGACGTTGGATTTGACGCAACTCACGCCAACCGATGTGATCGTCAATTTCGTCGAAGCATGGGTCGATGGGGACTACGAACTGGCCTATGATCTGCTCGCCATCAATAGCCCTCTGCGTGAAGGATTATCGCAAGAGGATTGGGCCGCTCGCCGCGATAAGTGGGCCGAGGAAGCGCAGCCTGACTGGCTGCGTCCCAGCTTCGTCCGCGAACACGAGAACCCAGCGTCCGGTCTCTGGCTGCCCAACGCGCTGAAACGCCGCCCTTCCGCGACGCAAGAACTGGAGGCAGGCTGGTCAGTTGAACTCAAGGATACCGCGTTTGTGGAGGCGCTGCCGGAATTGACGCCGCCCACGCTCGTTTTTCAAGAAACCGGGCGGCACTGGTTCTGGATCACATATAGCATTGTCCGAGAGGAAGATCGCTGGTGCATTCACAGCGTCGCCGACGAAGGCAACCGGCTGCGCGCCCTCACCACGGCCCAGATCAAAAAACGCATCAACGACATGGAAAATGAAGCCAACAAGGTCGTCAAAAAATCGCCGCCTAAAAATATCGACAACCCGGAAAAAGCTCTGGCGGAACTCAGCAGCATCATTTCACTGATGAATACGACGCTCTTCTTTGAAGACATCCTGCTGGCAAAACCGGATGCCGGTGAAGAAACCATCCAAGGCGCTTACCAGACCGCCATAACGCTCGGCGACTATGAACGGGGCATCATCTATCTTGACATCCTCATGGAACGCTTCCCCGACCAGCGCGCGGAGACGCTCCAGATCAGGGCCGCGACGCAGATGCAACTGGTTGAACGTTATAGCATCGAAGACGTGGAAAGCGACGAGGAGACGGACGAACACATCGCACACCTGGAGGAGCAGGCAGAGGCAGATTTGCGGGAATCTTTGAGCATCAAGGATACGCCGCAGGCACATATGCTGTTGGGGAAACTCCTCTACGAAGCGGGCGACGGTACGCGGCTCGACGAAGCCGAATCTCACCTGCACGACGCGGAAGCCTTCGGCGTCAGCGAGCAAGAAGCACTCCTCATCGAGCATACCCTGGGCGATATTGCCGCGGATCGCGAACAATTCGAGCAGGCTCTCACCCACTACCAGCGCGTGGCCGAGATTGATCCGCAGTACGGACAGATCTGGCATGATATTGGCGATATCTATCTCGAGATGAAGCAACCGCAAGATGCCGAAGCCAGTTTCAAGAAAGATATCGAGCTGCACCCTTCGGACCTGGAGGCATATAATCACCTCGTCGGACTCTACGAGGAAGACGAGCGCTTCACGGAGGCTCGCGAACTGATCGAGCAGGGGCTCCTTGCCAACCCCGACTCCGCGCAACTGCTCGCGCTGCTGGCCGCCGTCTACTATGACAGCGGAGATCGCGAGGAGGCGGCAGAGATTTTGAACGAAGCCGAAGAGGCCGACCCCGATGAGCCAATTGTGAAGATATACCGGGAGGGCATGAAGCAGTTGGATATAAAGCGGGAACAAACGCAGCAATGATACAGCAAGAGCCGTCTCTGCGCCCCATCACCTATCACACCGTCACGCTCGGCGCGCTGACCCGCGAGGGAGACGCGCTGGCGGAGATCACCATACAGGGCGAGGATGGGCAGTCGGCAGAACACACGCTGCCCGTTCCGGCTGGCCTGCCCGGCGAGGTCGTCACCATCGCCGTCGAGATGCCGGTGTCGCGCGCGGGCAAGAGCAGGCGCAGGCGTCACTACAAGCCGCGCCTGCCGCGCGTCTGGATTATGGCGCTTCACCAGCCGTCGCCGCTGCGCGTAGAGGCAGCCTGCCCCGTCTTCGGTGTGTGCGGCGGCTGCCAGTTGCAGCACATGCAGTACGCTGCCCAATTGGAATGGAAACGCGGCATCGTCGATCACCTGCTGCGCGACGTCGGACAATTCGCCGATCCGCCTTTGCGCGAGACCATCGCCTGTGACGATCCCTGGCATTACCGCAACCACATGCGCTTCTCCGTCAATCGCGAGGGGCGGCCCGGCCTGACCGCCAGGGGGACGCACCGCGTGCTGCCGCTCACCGCCTGCCCCATTGCGCACGAGCAAATCAATCGCGCCCTGGCCGTAATGAGCGACCTGCCCAACGCGCGCCCGCAACTGCTGATCCGCTGCGGCGCGGCCACCGGACAGATGTTGATCCAGCCCGCTCCGGGCGAGGAAGCGCTGGCGCAACTGGCGGCGGCGGGACTGGATATCCACACGGAAACGATGGAAGAAAAGCTGGGCGGGCAGACCTTCCGCGTTCGCCCCAGTTCATTCTTCCAGACCAACACGGCGCAGGCGGAGAAGATGGCGCGCATGGTGCTGGACGGCCTGCGCAACGACGCCGGGCGGCCGCTGACCATCGTCGATGCCTACTGTGGCGTCGGCACGTTCGCCCTGCTGCTGGCGCAGCATGCCGCGCGCGTCATCGCCATCGAGGAGTCGCCCAGCGCGATCTATGACGCGCAGTGGAACCTGCGCGATACCCCTAATGTGGACATTATGAAGGGCAAAGTCGAAGCTCTGCTGCCCGCGCTGGCGGAGCAGATCGACGGCCTCGTGATCGATCCGCCGCGCACGGGCTGCCAGAGCAGCGTGTTGGACGCGCTGGCGCGGCATCCCGTGCCGCGCGTCGTCTATGTCTCGTGCGATCCCGCCACGCTGGCCCGCGACCTGCACATTCTCTGTCACGTCCACGCTGCCTACCGCCTACTATCAGTACAGCCGCTCGATATGTTCCCGCACACGGCGCATATCGAATGCGTCACCGTCCTGGAGCATAGCACATGACACAACCCTTAATGTTGGCCTCAGCCTCGCCGCGGCGCAGGCAGATGCTAGCATTGCTTGATCTTCCCTATATTACCACCGTCTCGCCCGTTGACGAGGACGCGATCCGGGAGCAATACGCTGGCCCTAGCGAGGGGCTGGCGCAGTGGCTGGCCGTTGAGAAAGCCAGGGGCGTACTCCCTGACGCCGCCGATCAGTTCGTGATCACCGCTGATACCACCGTCCTGCTCGATGGCGTTGTCCTGGGCAAGCCACGCGACGCCGCGCACGCCCGCGAGTTGCTGCTCTCCCTGCGCAATCGCTGGCATCGCGTCGTCACCGGTGTGGCTGTCGGCGCCATCGTACACGGCGAGTCGCTCATCCGCAGCGCCAGTTGCACGACGCCTGTCCTCATGCGCCCCTACAGCGAAGAGGAGATCGCATCTTACATCGCCTCCGGCGACCCCATGGATAAAGCCGGAGCCTATGGCATCCAGCACCCCGGCTTTCAGCCGACGGCGCGCATTAATGGCTGCTACTTCAACGTGGTTGGCCTGCCGCTGTGCGCGCTGGTCAACTTGCTGGCCGCGTTCGGCTTATACCCGGCCACACCCAGGCACACTCCAACTGACGCCGCGTGTCCGTGGTCAACGCACTGCTTGATCCTGCGTGAGGTGGACCATGACCGTTAACATTATCCTCATCTCCGTCATTGGGCTGCTCGGGCTTGGCCTCGGCCTCTTCTTGCGCCTGCGGCTCGTGCGCCGCCTGAAAAAGACGATTCTCGATAACTGGATCATCCAGTCGTTGGGCGTAATTGTCATCCTGCTGCTGCTAGTTGTCACCGCCATCATCGCATCTTTAGTTATCGACACCCACATCATCGTCAATGTGATGGCGACGCTGGAGGGTCACAAACAGATACAGTTTAGTGATATCAAGCCTCTCGCGATCAACATTATCGGCTCAATCCTGATCATCATCCTGACGCTGGGCATCGCACGCACCGTCATGAAACTGGTCATGCGGGGTCTCGGTGAAAGCCGCGTGGATGTCAACATCCGCACGCTGATCGGGCGCATTTTCTTCATTGTGATCGTCATGCTGGCGATATTCTGGATCCTGTCTATCTGGCAAGTCGGCTTTGATGTACCGCTCGCCACGATTGGCATCTTTGCCGCCGCTTTCACCTTCTCCATTCAGGATGTCCTGAAAGACCTGGTGGCCGGATTTTACATTCTGCTGGAGCATCCCTTTCACATCGGCGATGTCATTACCATCACCAATGCCGGCTTGCCGACGCGCACTGGCGTCGTTGAAGATATCCAACTGCGCATCACCCGGATGCGTATTACCAGCGGAGAGCAGGTAGCCGTCCCCAACTCGCTCGTCTTTGGCGGCATTGTGGTTAACAACACCTATTTCAGCGAACGACGCGCCACGATCACGATGGTCTTCGCGCAGGATGCGTTTCACCAGAACGAGACGCTTGACAGCGTGATCAGCGTCATCAAGCGCCATGAGAAGGTAATGGCGAAGCCTGAGCCGGTTGCGCTGGTCACGAGTTACGCGAGCCAGCACATCACGCTCAAAGTTCATTTCTGGGTGGGCAACTTGCAGATTACCGACGTGCCAGAAGTGATGTATGCTCTTCACGCCGCCTTTCCCGACGCCGATATCGCCGTGGTCGAGTCGATGATCGACGCCTGATGATGCCTGTGCCACCACATACCCGGCCTGGACTTGTAGTTAGCAGAGTACTATTTCGTTCCTAAAGAGAGAGTAGAATCGTTGAAAAGCCATGAGCATCATGTAGCACGGCGTGTTGGTATCCTGGGAGGGACCTTTGATCCCGTTCATTACGGTCACCTGGTCATTGCCGAAGAGGTACGGACGACCCTTGATCTGGCCGTAGTGATCTTTGTGCCGGGCGGAGATCCACCGCATAAACAGGGAGAGAACATCACGGAGGCGCGGCATCGTTTGGCGATGCTGGAACTGGCGACGGTCTCGAATCCATATTTTTCGATTTCGCGGGTTGACATGGATCGTCCTGGACCAAGCTATACCGTGGAGATGCTCAGGCTGTTGCGCGCTCAATGGCAGGAGCTAACGGATATGTACTTTCTCATCGGCTGGGATAGCCTGGAGGATTTCCCAACCTGGTATGATCCAGGCGGGATTCTGAAACAACTGGCCCACCTGGTGGCCGTCCATCGCCCCGGCTATATCGAAGAGCCGTCTTATCGCGAGCGATTGGAGCGGCAAGCGCCGGGGATCGCGGCGCGGCTGCTGGCCATTCCCGCGCCGCAACTGGAGATATCAGCAACGGACCTGCGCCAGCGCGTCGCCGATGGCCGACCAATAAAATATCAGCTACCTGAAACCGTCGAACGTTATATATATGAGCAGGGATTGTACAAGAAGGCGGAATGAACGATGACGGCAGCGCCAATGCAATTTGCAATGGGAGACCGCCTGCGACTGCGTAAGCCTCACCCTTGTGGCGGCTACAATTGGGAAGTCGTGCGGCTGGGCGCGGATATCGGCTTGCGCTGCGAAACATGCGGGCACCGCATTTTGCTGCCCCGCGCCGAAGTTGAACGCAGAACGAAACAAAAATTACCGCCCGTAACGCGACCGGTGGATTTCGACGATGATGATATGTAGGAGCTATGCATGGCTGTAAAGGCCTCACCAGAAGGGTTTCGCACTCTTCTTAAAAAGAGAAACTTTCTGTATATATGGTTGGCGCAGTTGCTCTCGATGACCGTACAGAACGCTTCTAACTATGCTGTGCTGATTTTGATCGAAGAGCTGACAGGTTCCACCACGCTCGTCGGCCTCGCCATCATCGCTTTCAGCGTTCCCGCCCTCCTGCTCGGCGGGCCGGCGGGCGTCTATGTCGATCGCATGAACAAACGGCGCGTCCTCTGGGTCAGCAACATCCTGCGTGCCGCGGCAACGCTCGCCTTCGTGGTCTCTCTGCTGCTCCAGGAACGCCAACTTCTCGTCATTTACCTGCTGACGTTCATCATCTCGTCTATCGGACAGTTCTTTAGCCCGGCGGAAGGTTCGTCGATCCCGCTGCTGGTCAGCGATGAAGAACTGATGCCCGCGCTGTCCCTGTTCAATATCACCTTCATGCTCTCGCAGGCGTTCGGCTTCATCATCCTGGCTCCCATTGTTCTCAGCCTGCTGCCTACCTTCACGCTCTTCGGCGTTACCATCAAGTCTGTCGTCACGCTCTATTTCATCATAGCCCTGATCTATGTCGTCTGTGCTGTCCTCGTTGCGCTTATTCCCGCCGCACCGTTCAAACGCCAGCGCGCGCCCCACGCCAAAGTTACAAGAGACCTGGAGGTCGTCGGCAATATGTGGCGCGAAATGTTCCAGGGATGGAATTTCGTGCGTCGCAACCGACGGCTGTTCCTGGCCGTCATCCAGTTGTCGTTCGCCGGCATCCTCATCCTGGTCATCGGCGAGCTTGCCACACCCATCGTCACCAAGCTGCTGCAACTGCCCGCCACCGCGATGGCTTTCGTCTTCGCCCCTGCTGGTATTGGCCTCGTCCTCGGCTCAATCTTTATGCCGCGCATCACCCAACGCATCGGCAAAGCACGCGCTATATTGATCGGGGCTATCGGTCTCGCTTGCCTCACCGCCGCTATCCCGCTCACCACGCTCGTGACAAAGACGCTGCGTCCCCAGGATTGGAATAGCAGCCCGCTCCTGTTAATCATCATCGGAGCCTTCATGTTCGGCGCCGGTATCGCACTCGACTTCATCAACATTCCTGCCCAAACCGCCATGCAGGAACATTCGCCGGATTGGTGCAAGGGGCGCGTGCTGGCCCTGCAACTCATGCTGTACAGCGCCTGCTCCATTCCCGTGATTCTCTTAATCGGCGTCGTTGCCGACCTGTTCGGCGTTGATCACGTCCTCTACGTGATGGCCGTCTGCGAACTTGCTTTTGGCCTGTGGGGCTTGTACTATGAACATAGACACCGGCACGCGCCGGAGATGCAAAAAACGGCGAAAGAAGAAGAGCCTGAGCCGGAACTCGATACTGTCGCGCCATAAATGCAATGTGGGGCGATTGGGTACAACGACGAAAAGGAAGGGACATGAGCCAGGAACAGATGCTCGCGGCGCAACTCGCGCCCTACACACCCTGGTTGATCATTGCCGGAGTCTTCGTCCTCTTTATTTTGCTGCGCGTCACGCGCAAGGCCCTACGCCAGCGCGTTGACGGGATCGGCTACCGGCTGCTAGGCGATAAAGGGCTGATGATCTGGTTCTGGTTCAACGCGCCCGGCGTGATGCTGCACGAACTGAGTCACGCGCTGGTGATGCTGCTCTTCTACCCTTTCGGCTTTCGCATCACCAGCATCGCTCTCTTCCGCATCAAACCGCTTGAGCAGCGAGACGGCAGGGGACGTCTCATCAAGAGCAGCCGCGTTTCCTCGATACAATTGGGTGAAGTACAATACAAGCGACCGGCGAAACGTTTCATGAGCCATGTTGGCGACGGCTGTTGCGCAATTGCTCCGCTTTTTGGCGGTCTGGCCATGCTGGCTTTTCTCTACTGGGTCGCCACGGGCTACAACATCTGGGAAATTCACTTCAACATCTTTCGCCCCGGCTGGCCCTGGTGGACGCTGATCTTCGCCCCCTATCTCATCCTCACCGTCACCTCGGAACTGTGGCCGAGCCGCCAGGACTGGCGCGGCGCGTACAGACTGATGGTCGGCATCCTTATCTTTTCTCTCCTGGTATTACTCTCGCTCTGGTTCCTGAAAATACTCGCCTTCGACAACGCCACCGTACAGGTCATCGCCTCCATCGCCACACACATCGACTACGTGCTGCTCATCCTGCTCGCCCTGGACATCTTCTTCTTCTTCATTGCCGAGGTCGTGGCGCGGCTGGTGAGGAGATAACCGCCGATCCCGTAGGGGTATTCACAGAAAGAAGACTCTGAACCTGATCGCTCCTGCAATGCGCCAGAAGATCGCCAGGGGCGGGATGAGCAAAGAGGTGACCAGCATTGAAAGGATATGGAGCAGCGCGTGAGACGTGGAGCGCAAGCGCCGCAGGCAGAAGCGCCCCGTCAGAAATGCCCAGAGCGCAAACGCGCACAACGCTGCCGCCCACAGACCCACCAGTAGAGATATCAGGGCCGCCAGGAAAAGCGCGACAATACCATAGTAATGGAAAGGAGGCGCGGGCTGGATACGCTGCCGGTACAAGCGCCGGTGCTTTTTGTAGAGGAGAGCATTGAACTGGCTTTTACGCTGCTGGTGAAGGCTGACATTCCACGAGGCCGGGCGAATCGGATGCACTACCGCTGCTTGCGGCGCGTGTACAAGCAGAGCGCGGTCGCCGCTCTGAAGAAAGTACGTTTCCATCAAGTTGAAAACGAGATCGCTATCCTCTCGCCACGCCAGCGTGAACCGTTCATCAAAGCCGCCTACCAGGGCTAAAGCGTCGCGGCGGTAAAAACAGTTCGCCGTAATAAACTCGGATTTTGCGAGCAAGGCAGCATTATGTTCGTAATCGTTTGGCGTATGATCAAGAGGAACGATGAGCTTTCCGGAGACGCCAATAACCCCGTCCGCAAAAGCTTCCAGGCCAGCGCGCAGCCACTCCGGGCAAGGCAGGCAATCGTCATCGGTGAACGCGATGATGTCACTGACGGCGGCGCGCCAGCCGAGATTGCGCGCCGCCGCAGGGCCATGCACGCCGGTCACAGGCAGATAACGAAAGGTATAGTTATCCGCGCTGGTTTGTTCAATCCAAGATGCAACCTGCTGTCGCGTGCTTTCACAGGCTGCATCATCCACAACGATCACCTCAAACTCCGTTGGATCAAGATCTTGCATAGTGAGCGCGTACAGGCAGCGCTGCAAAAGATCGGGACGCTCGAAGGTCGGTATCACCACTGATACACGATAGTTCTTATCTTCCACAATCTACCTCATAGTTTCTCCAGCAGGAATGAACCAATCGCCAGGGCGTCGAGTGGAGAGGTCCAGAAACACTCAACGGCATCACGCGGCGAACAGACAATCGGCTCGCCGCGCGTATTGAACGAGGTATTGACCAGCGCCGGTACGCCCGTGCGTTTCTGAAAAGCCTTGATCAAGTCGTAATAGATCGGGTTCTGCTTGCGATTGATGGTTTGAATACGAGCTGTGCCATCAACATGGCGAACGGCGGGAATGCGGTCGGCTTTATCCGCGCGCACCGGATACACAAACAACATAAATGGAGAGACGCCGGCATGGTCGAACCAGTTTTCCGCTTCCTCCTCCAGCACGACAGGAGCCACCGGTCGGAAATCTTCGCGATCTTTAATTTCATTGAGGCGGGTCTGCATCGACGCGGAAATGGGCGAGGCGAGGATGGACCGCGCTCCCAGCGCGCGCGGGCCAAATTCCATACGGCCCTGAAACCAGCCAATCACTTTGTCCTGTGCCAACAAGTCAGCGACCTGCTCCGCGACGTCCGTCAGGCGGCGATACGGGAGCTTCGACCAGATCAGAAACTGCTCGATTTCATCATCTGTGTAAGCCGGGCCAAGAAAAGCATGATCCATGCAATAGCGGCGTTCATTACTTTTCCACGTACCTTCACGCTCCTGCGCGTCAACCCACAACGCCGCCCCCAGCGCAGTGCCAGCATCGCCCGCCGCGGGTTGCACCCAGACCTGTTGAAACGGCCCTTTGTCGCGCACGCATGCATTCATGACACAGTTCAGCGCGACGCCGCCAGCCATGCACAGGTTCTCTTCTCCCGTCTGCTCGTGTAACCAGCGTGTCATGCCCAGCACGGTCTCCTCGAGTACCACCTGCAAAGAATGCGCGATATCATAGTGAAGCTGCTCCAGCGGCCCGCCTTTCAAGCGCGGCGGCCCAAAACGCTCCTCAAGATGCAGCGACTGGATAACATACTGGCCATCCGCGGCAAGCTGAACAATTTCGTGAAACATCTCTACATAGCGCGGTTTGCCGAACGAGGCCAGCGCCATCACTTTGTATTCGTCGGAAGAAGGCAAAAATCCCAGGTAGCCTGTCACCTGCTCGTAGAGCAAACCGAGAGAGTGCGGCATGTTGACCTGGCCCAACCAGCGCAGCATGTTGCCCGTTCCCAGGCTATAGCTGGTGGTGGCTTTTTCGCCTCTGCCATCTAACGTGAGAACGGCGGCAGTATGAAATGGCGAGGCGTGAAAAGCGCTGGCGGCGTGCGCGATATGATGTTCCACAAAATGCCAGCGATAGTGTCCCCGCTGCCGCGCGTCACGAAAGCGTGCCTGTAAATGATGAGGAACGCCATCAAGCAAATGTCGCGGCGCGTTCACAATTGACGAGAGAAAGAGCGGGTCCCAGGCGGATTCCCACTCGGAGGGTATGGGATGCGCGCTCGGCTCCAGGGGCAGCGAAATAGCAGCATCATCTCGACGCGAGCCGAGCAGCAAAAACGGATCATAAGAGTAAGCAATATGATCGAGATCAAGCAGGGAAATTCCGGCTTCGCGCAGGCAGTAATCGATGGCATAAAATGGTAATTCATAGGTAGAAAAGGGAATAGGGCGTTTGCCATGCTTCACGCGCGTGAAACGCTCCTCTTCAGCTGCCGCGATGACGCTGCCATCTTGCACCAGGCAAGCAGCAGAGTCATGGTAAACAGCGTTGATGCCCAGAATATTCATGTATCCTCCTTTTGAATACAAGCGACCTTGAAAAATGCCCGTCGCTGGGCAATTCATTGCGCCGGAATCGGGCGCGATCAATCGGCCCCTACAATGAATTGCCCAGCGACACGGACCCACCGCAGGTGGCGTCATTTAGCGATCGTCATGCAAGACCTCTATCATTTTTTCCTTTGCCGTGTCTTTATCCGCCGTGTTCTCTCGCACCTCCCAGCGCGTGGTATCGCCCTCGCGCCAAAAATGGAGCGTGATTTTGCATGGGCCGACCTGCATATGTTGCAACTCGATTTCCGGTAACCAATCGGGCAAGGTGGGGTTCACATAGAGCCTCTGCTGGGGAGCAGCGGCGCGCAAACCAAGCATGACGCGCAGCATATGGAAAATGCTGCCGGTGGCCCAGGCTTGCGGAATATTGGCTCCGCCGGGATAGAGGACGGGAAAATCTATATCGTTCTTACGTTTCACTCCCGCAAAAACTTCTGGAGGGCGATACGAATCGAAGCGATAGATAGCCTGGAAAATGGCCTGGATCACCTGGTTGGCTTGATCATAGAGACCATAGCGTTTAAAACCGGCGGCAATGATGCCATTGTCCTGCGGCCAGACCGAACCAAGCTGGTACATGTAGGGATTGTACGAGGGATTCTTACTCGAAAGAGTACGAATACCCCAACCGCTCCACATATCTTCCTGTAAAAGACGCCTGGCTGTGCGTTCCGCTTTCTCTTGATCGGCAATCCCGCTCCACAGCGTCTGCCCGGCGTTCGAGGCAATGGAGGTGATCTGCTTCTTATCAGGATCGAGTCCGTAGGCATAGCAGCCTTCATCTTTCATCCAGAACGCCTCGTTAAATTTTCGCTTCAAGGTCTCGGCCTGTTGCAATAGAGAGCGCGCGCGCGCTTCATCGCCCAATACATGGAAGGCTTCGGCCATGCGCGTTTTCGCGTCGTAGACATAGCCCTGCAACTCGCAGAGCGCCTTGGGCTGCTTCACCTGGCTGCCATCGGCATAGACGACGGCATCGTGCGCGTCCTTCCAACCCATATTTTCGTAGCCGGGCGTGGAGAACGTCTTATATTCCTGGAACCCATCACCGTCCAGGTCGCCGGAGTGATCAATCCAATCCAGGCAACCTTCGATTACCTGCTGGTACTCTTTGAGCAGATCAGCATCACCCGTCCAGCGATACGCCTCGGAGAGGACGATCAGGTAGAGAATGGTCGCGTCGGCAGTGCCGTAGTAGGGCGTAAAGGGAACTTTATTGAAATGGGCCAACTCGCCGAAACGCAGCTCGTGCATAATTTTCCCCGGTTGGGCATCAGTCCAATCATCGCGCTTTTTGGCCTGGTGTTCCGCCAGGCGTTTCAGCGCGCCGCGCGCAAAACCGGGGGAAACGATCATGTTCTGATAGGAGACCGTCAGGCTATCGCGCCCAAAAAGCGTCACAAACCAGGGGACGCCGGCGGCGGGAACCCACGCTTCTTCCGACACATCCATATCATAGATGCGCAGCGCGCCCATATCCGCGATGGCCTGCTGGCAAGTACGGTAGACATCATTGTTGGGGGTAACAATTGCGGTGCAGCGCGCCTGCCAGCGCGCCTGTACCTCAGCAAAGCTGTTCTTCGCGTCTTTTTCGCTCGCTGCTGACTTGTCTCCCGTAGTGTCGCCCTTTTGTCCAGATGCATGCGCAGTAAAACCGGGTATCTTTATCTTTTGCCCGTGTTCCAGGATCATATCCGCGCTCGCCTGCCACAGTTCGTTTTGCGCCAGTTCGATCTCGAAGAAGACACTGCCGTTGGCGTAGCCCGCGGGAGCCTTTGTATCCACGATCTGGTAGATCAGCGCGCGGTGGAAGTCCTCGTGATCATAGGAGGTACGAAGCTGTTTTTCCTTCTCGTTCCACTGCGTCTGCTGCTTGCCGCGCTGAATGATGTTTTTGGTTTTCACCTCGAATAAGTCGGCGAAATCCGAGCGGATGGACAGTTCCAGTACAAAACTGACCTTCTGGCCGCTATAGTTCACGATTTGAAACTCTTCACGGATACCTTCGCTCACCGTGCGGTTAAGGATCAACCCCAGCGTATGCTCCTGGATGCTGCCTCCCTCGGTCTTGATCTCAGGGTTGGTCAGATGAAAACGCGAAGCATAGAAAGTGAGCTGGCTGGAATTAATGACTTCCCAGGGAACGCGATTGATGTAGAACTGGTAAAAGCTGACGAAGCGTGTATCCATTGCGTAGACGCCCTGGTCGCTCTTTTCGTTGATATACCCGCGTCTATCAGTGACCATGAAAGTTCGTCCCTGGCTAATGGTGATAACCGGCGGCCCAACTTTAATTTCAACGGACATGAATTCCGATCTCCTTTGAAAATGAAGGCATAGATGAATAGCTAGATATCCTCCCCTTGTAGCATCTCCTCTGATGCTTTACCTGGATATCTCTACATTAACACGTTTTATGCTCCCGCTGCTGATACTCAACTATAGAAGCGCGACAGACGGCCACACCACACTCTGAAACCAATCTTGCTTCACAAACGCATTACCTACGGGCGCAACGAAAGCATCGCCAATTCCTGATGTGTGATCGTGCCGCCCGCTCTTACTGCTGAACATAATGTTTGAACGATGTTGCATAACAGCACGCGAGAACGCGGACGAGCGGCCACAATCCTAGAGACAGGCAACGCGTAGATGCTGGGAGTTGGCCCCGTCCGTATTCTTGTTGATGAGACACGTTCTGAGTTGTCAAAGCGTGTCTATTACTACTGATATGTGCCAGTGATAGAAAAAGTAGGCGCATAGTAGAAATATAGTAGGAAATACCTGGAAGGAGTTGAAAATGGCTGATAAACAACTGAAAGATATGCGTGTGGCGATACTGGTGGCCGACGACTTTGAGCAGGCCGAGATGGTTGAGCCAAAAAAGGCGCTCGAAGCGGCAGGAGCCACGACGACTATTGTCTCTCCAAAAGCGGGTCAGGTAACAGGCATGAATCACGATGTCAAAGCTGACACGTTTAAGGTTGATATGACCCTGGATCAGGCGAATCCCGATGATTTCGACGCGGTACTGCTGCCAGGCGGCGCTTTGAACGCTGATTTCCAGCGCGTCATCCCGAAGGCGCAAGAATTCGTCAGGCGCATAGATCAGAGCGGCAAACCGATTGCCGTGATTTGTCACGCGCCCTGGCTGCTGATTTCAGCAGGCTGCGTCAAAGGCAGAACTCTGACAAGCTACCACACCATTCAGGACGATATCCGCAATGCTGGCGGCACATGGGTAGACCAGGAAGTCGTGCATGACCGTAACTGGGTCAGCAGCCGCAGCCCAAAGGACTTGCCAGCGTTTAACCCGGCGATGGTCGAACTTTTTGCTCAAAGCAAAGCGCGGGTAACGCATTAGGGAGGTAAGATATGGCTGCAGATCTCCTGGGAAGAATTTTTCCAGAAGTTTGATGAAAGCAAGCTGGCATTCCTCTATCAGGATGAAACATCCGCTGGGAAGGAAAGCCGTTTCTGTAAGATGGTGAGTCGAAGTTAGGGGATATGGGGGTGCAAGGTATTGCGCCCCCGCGCCTGACAATAAAGAGAGAAGAACGTGAAGATTGCCCAGATCGTATCCCCATGGTTTGCTGTTCCGCCCCAAAACTACGGGGGAACTGAGAACGTCATTTACAACCTGATTGAAGAGCAAGTGGCGCAAGGACATGACGTGACGCTGTATGCTCCTGGAGATGCCCGAACTTCCGCGAAGCATGTGTCGTTCTTTCCCAGGTCGCTCATCGAGGCGGGCGTCCCCTGGCAGGCGCATCTTAAAGCGTACTACCATCTGTGCAATGCCGTGGCTTCGATCAAGCAAACTACTTTTGATATTGTCCACGTACACCTTTCCTCACCTTCGGATATGTATTTGTTCCCGCTGATGGTCGATCTTGAGACGCCGCGTGTGATGATACTTCATAGTCGCTTTCCCTTTGATCACCTTCCTGATGGTTGGGTAGGCGACGCGGATCCTCTCTATATCCAGAAGTGGGGTTTAGCGATGCCAATGGTCGCCATTAGCGAACACGCACGCAACGAGGTTCCTTTCGCCCTCAACTTCGTCGGCGTCGTCTATCATGGTCTGTCTATGGAAGAGTTTCGCCCGATCCAAAAACAACACGGCGATTTCTTTGTCTGGGTAGGACGCTGCGTTCCTGTCAAAGGCACGCACCTGGCGATCCAGGCCGCGCAAGACGCAGGAGTACCCATTGTCCTGGCCGGAACGGTCGATCGCGGCAATCCGGAATCGGTTCACTACTTTCAGGATACGATCAAGCCGCTCGTTGACAATAAGAATGTCCGCTATATCGGCCCGGTCAATACGAAGGAGAAAATTCGCCTGTTGAGCCGCGCGCGCGGCTTTCTTAATCCGATTGAGTGGGAAGAGCCATTCGGCATGGTGATGATCGAGGCGATGGCTTTAGGATGCCCGGTCATCTCATTTCCGCGCGGAGCCGCGCCAGAAATCATTGTAAGCGGCAAGACTGGTTTTCTGGTACACGATGTCGCTGAAATGACGCGCTGCATTCCCCGTATCGATGAGATCGACCGAGACGTTGTGCGCCAGTATGTCGTTGAGCATTTCTCCGCGCGCGTCATGGCTGAGAACTACCTGGAAGTGTACCGTCGGGTAGTAGCCGCTTCTAAAGAAGCTACTAAAGAAGCTACTAAAGCTGCAATTTCGCTGCGTACAGAGGTTGCATAACAGGTCGCGCCTGAAACCGATGTCCGTAGTTGCCCGTGTGTCTCTTATGGAATTTCGTGTAGGTTTGCCGTCAGACAAGAAAATAGGAGGAGAAGTATGGGCAAGTTTTTAAGAACTATCCTAATTGGAGTTGGTATCGGGCTACTGATCTCGCCAATGCCGGGCAAGGAACTGCGCCGCGTCTTGAGCGAGCGATTTCAGAGTATGCGAGACTCTTTTTCTGGAAATGAACCAGGGGATCGCCGGAAGCAAGTCGCCTCCAGGCATATGACTGAGGCTGAGAGCAACTTGAAAGATATCGCCGAAGAGGCGCTGAACACTCCTGGGAACAGCGGGCTTTTCAACGAGCCATTTCAACCGGCTTATCCCGAATACGTGAAACCGGAACAGGACTAGCGATTTACCAATCGAAGCGGTTCACCAGAAATGAACGGCTGTAGTGAAGCAGGATTGGGCTGCCGTGGGGGCAGACAGCCGGGGTTGTGGACTGCGCCAGCGAGGCGATCAACGCGATCTGCTCGCCCTGGCTCAGTTCGTGACCGCGGCGCAGGGCGGAGCGACAGGCGAGGCCGATCAGTAGGTGATCCTCCCAGTCGGCGCTGTCTTCGGCGGCCAGCTCGGCCAGTTCGCGTATGTGACCCGCCAATTGTTCCTGGCCGACGACGCCGGGGACAGAGCGGATCAGGAAACTGCGCCCGCCGAAACGCTCGCATTCTAAGCCCAGATCGCGCAGCATGGGCAGGCGCTGTTCCAACAGCTCGGCCTGGTGACGCTTCATCTCTACAATCACCGGCTCCAATAATAAGTGCGCCTCGCTCAACATCTCTGCGCCTCGCTCGCGCAGGCCGATGTGCTTGCTGCGGAGGTGTTCGTAGATGACGCGCTCGTGGGCGCGGTGCTGGTCGATAAGGTACAGGCTGCCATCGGGCGCTTCTGCCAGGATCACCGCCTGCTGCAATTGCGCGAGCGGGCGCAGTTGCGCCAGGGCGGTTGGAGTCTCCGGCGGCGCGCTCTCGGCTTTGTACGGCTCTGACGACTCGGAGACGTGCAGGCCATGACGGCGCGGACCCGGCAGGCGGCGCTGGTAGAGCAGGCGCGGACCGGGCAGCAAGGCTTCTTGCGGCAGCGCGGGACTGCTTCCCAGCGCCGCCTGCAGCGCCGCAGTCAAGGCTGCCGCGATCTCGGTCTCGCGCGCCAGCTTCACCTCGGTTTTGGCGGGATGGACGTTGACATCGATCTCGGCGGGTGGCAGGTCGAGAAACAGCACGAGCAGAGGATGTTTGCCCTTCGGCAGCAGCTTGCGGTAGCCTGCCTCAAGGGCATCCTGCAAGACGTGTGACTGCACCCAGCGCCCGTTGATGAAGAGCATGATGTGCTGCCGCCCGTTCTGGGCCAGCACGCGATTGCCCACGTAACCATGCAGCGTTGTCTGCCCTGCCAGCGTCACGGAAACCGGTGACAGCATTTCATCTAAGGGAAGCTGGTAGAGTTCGGCCAGGGCCGTCACCACGCTGCCGGAACCGCTCGTTTGCAGGGCAGTGTGTTCGTCGATGGCCAGGTGAAAGCGCGCGGCAGGATAGCCTACGGCATAGCGGCGCAGCAGTTGCAGGATGTGACCCGCTTCGGTGCGCGCGCCGCGCATGAACTTGAGACGCGCCGGAACATTGTAGAAGAGGTCGCGCACCGTGACAGTTGTGCCGCGCGGGCGCGCCCGGTAGCCGCGCTGTACCACCTCGCCCCCGCGCATGATCAGCACGTCCGCCGCCACTTCCGCGTATACTCCTGTCGCCTCGGCTGCCGTCTCAATGGGACGGCTCAGCAGCGTCAATTCGGAGACGGCGGCAATGCTTGCCAGCGCCTCGCCGCGAAAGCCGAGCGTGCGCAGGCGTTCCAGGTCTTCGACGGCGCTGATCTTGCTGGTCGAATGCCGCGCGAGGGCTTGCTCCAACTCAGCGCCGGGGATGCCATAGCCGTCGTCGGTGACGCGGATCAGGCGCAGGCCGCCGCCGCGCACTTCGACGCCAATGTCGCGCGCTCCGGCGTCCAGGGCGTTCTCCACCAGTTCTTTGACCACGGAGACGGGACGCTCGATCACTTCTCCGGCGGCGATGCGCTCGGCCACAGCGGGCGGCAGGATATGGATCGGCGCGCGGGTATAGGGCATGATGCTGGACTGGCTCATCGGGCGGCTCGCACTCTCTTCTTTTGCAGCACGTACAGCAGGTTCAGGGCATCCAGCGGCGTGATCGAACTGACGTCGATCAGGTCGAGATCGGGCTGGCAGCCGTTTTCTTCTGCCAGCGCGTTGGCGATGCGGCGCGCCTCGTCGCTCTGCCATTCGTACAAGTGATCAAGCCCGTTTGTCCCATAATGCCCATTGGCCTCAGCAACGACGGGCTGATAAGCATGGTTTCCAGATTCGAGGGATTGCAGCACCTCAGCGGCGCGCAGCACGATGCCTGGCGGCATTCCAGCCAGTTTCGCCACGTGGACGCCGTAGCTGCGGCCCGCGCTGCCCGGCGTGACCCGGTGCAGGAAGACGATCTCGCCCTGTGCATCGCTGCTGATCGCCATTGTGTAAACGCTCAGGTGCGGCAGTTCGCCGGCCATCGCGGCCAGTTCGTGATAGTGCGTGGCGAAGAGCGTGCGCGCGCCCGTCACTTTATGCAGGTGTTCGACAACGGCGCGGGCAATCGCCAGCCCGTCGTAAGTGCTGGTGCCTCGTCCGATCTCGTCGAGGATGATCAGGCTGTGCGGGCTGGCATGGTGCAGGATGCTGGCTGTCTCCTCCATCTCGACCATAAACGTACTCTTGCCCGACGCGATATCGTCTTCCGCGCCGACGCGGGTGAAGATGCGATCGACGAGGCCGAGGCGCGCGGCACGCGCCGGTACAAAACTGCCGATCTGCGCCATCAGCGCGATCAAGGCGACCTGTCGCAAATAGGTTGACTTGCCCGCCATGTTCGGCCCCGTCAAGAGCAGGATGCGCGCGCCGTCCGCCGCTTCGAGCGACGTGTCATTGGGGATGAAGACATCGCCGTCAAGGGTGCATTCGACGACAGGATGCCGACCGCCGCTGATCTCCAGCTCCAGGCCATGCTCCAGCCGCGGGCGCGTGTAACCCCGGCGCGCCGCTACTTCCGCCAGGCTCAACAGCACATCCAACCGCGCAATAGCCGAAGCAGTGGCGATCAGTTGCGGGTAAAAGACGCTCAACTGGCGCAAGATATCGGCGTAGATGCTGCGCTCCATCTCTTCGATGCGCTCGGTCGCGCTGAGGATACGCGCCTCATGTTCTTTGAGTTCCGGCGTGATAAAGCGTTCGCCGTTCACTAACGTCTGCTTGCGCATGTAGTCGGCGGGTACGGTCTCGGCATATTTATTGGTCACTTCGATATAGTAGCCAAAAACCTTGTTGAAGCCGACTTTGAGCGTCTTGATGCCGGTGCGCTCGCGCTCGCGCGCCTCCAGCGAGACCATCCAGCGCCGCGAGTCGCTGATCGAGGCAACCAATACATCCAGTTCGGCATGATAGCCCGCGCGGATCAGCCGCTCGTCGCCTTCGCCATCGCTGTGACCGGCGGCTCGCGCCAGCGCGCGTTCGATCAGCTCGCTCGCCTGCGAGCAGGCATCGAGTTCGGCGGCAAGCTGCGCCAGCAGAGGCGCGTTGCAGCCGCGCAAGAGCGTTTGCAGGCGCGGCATCACCGCGAGATAGTTGCGCAGCGCCACAACTTCGTTGGGTACGGCAGTACCCTGGCGCACGCGCCCGGCTATGCGTTCCAGGTCGCCAAATTCTTGCAAGCACATGCTGAAACGGCTGCGCAGCGCCGGACTCTCGTACAATTCTTCGACACCCGCCAGGCGCGCGTCAAGTTCGCTCAGGTCGAGCAGAGGCTGCGTCAGCGCCCGGCGCATCTGCCGCCCGCCCATGGGAGTAATGGTACGATCCAGCACGCCCAGCAGGCTGCCCTGCACAGAACCGCCGCGCGCGCTGTGCAAGAGTTCGAGGTTGCGCTGCGTGTGCGCATCTAGCACCATGTAGCTGCTGGTGCGATACGAACGCAGGCCGGTGAGGAGCGAGAGCAGCGCGCCGTTCATTTTTTCCAGGTAGGCGACAAGCGCGCCCGCCGCCGCGATGGCCTGCGGAGCCTGGGCGCAGCCATAGGAGTCGAGCGACTGCGCGCCAAATAGCTTGCACAGCCGAGCGCGCGCCGCGTCAACGGTGAAGAAATACGGAGGACAATGCGTGACGGTGATGTTCTGCGCGGGAAAATGATAGGCGTCGGACGCGGTTCCCTCGACGAGCAGGCATTCCACCGGCTGCAAACGCTGCAACTCGGCATCTAAGGCTCCTGGCAGCTCTTCCGGCGCGAACCACGTCACGAGAAACTCACCCGTGCTGACGTCCACCGCGGCCAGTCCGCTCTGCCCGCGCGCCGCCGCGATGGCTATAAGATAATTGTTCTGGCGTGCCGGTAACAAGTTCGGTTCCGAGAGCGTGCCAGCCGTGAGGATGCGCGTCACGGCGCGATCGACGATGCCATGCCCTACCTCACCTACCTGATCGCAGATGGCAACTTTGTAGCCAGCCTGGATCAGCTTGCCCACGTAGTTTTCCAGCGCGTGCAGGGGAATGCCCGCCAGCGGCACGCGCTCTTCGCCATACATGCGCGCGGTCAAGACGATCTGCA
>Ga0207416_1002439_pt1 | contig 20354 bp, 10 predicted proteins | sample PaiPotPPM11metaG_FD_184107 | JGI IMG/M metagenome (GOLD analysis project Ga0207416, IMG submission 184107) | Iron sulfur acid spring bacterial and archeal communities from Banff, Canada, to study Microbial Dark Matter (Phase II) - Paint Pots PPM... ...
GCCTAAATGATCAGACCTGCCTTAAATAGATCGCCTGCTTTCATCGCAGCGTTCGCTGCCTGTTGTGAATACCAGACCTCTTTAGCTGCGTCGTCTTCATATGACAGTGCGATGCTGGCCAGCGCCACGAACGCTCGGCCCGCAAGCCCAAACATCCCTTCCTCCGAAGCTAGCGAGGCCGCGCGATTCTGAGCATCGAACACTTCCTCCAGCGGTAGCCCCAGGCGGAGACTGGCAACGCCGATCCGTTGCAACATTTTAGCCCGATCGTGATTGGCTTCAACCTGCGCGAGGATGTTTTTCGCGAGTGCAATGGCGTCTCGCGCGTCCGATGACCGCCCAGCATAAGCATACGTCACGGCCAGGAGGCTTATAACCTCTCCCTTTAGGTTTAAAGGAAGGTCGTCACTGAGCAACGGCTCGAGTATTCCCGCAACGTCACGCATCTGATTAATTAAGACTAACGCCAAACGAATCGATAGCTCTACCTTCAGATTCTCAGGGCACTCTCGTGAAATTGCCCGCTGGAGGAGAGACTCCGCACGATCAAAGCGGCCAAGGTCGGCCTCCCCGGATGCGCGCAGGCCCAAAACTAGCGCGTTTGTCGCTCGGATATCGGAAGGCAGACTCTCTAGGGCTAGATTGGTTGCGTCACCATGTCCCTGCTCCGCAAGCTGAAAGCCACAGTCCGTTAGAATCCTCAAGACATCATCGCACGAGCCGAGCTGCGCATAAATGACCAAGGCCGCCGCCGTCTGGCCGGCCTTCTCCAGTGCTGCCGCGGCACGCTTGCGCGTCGCTTCAACAACAGCATCACCCTCTAATTCCATCTGGTGCTGCAAGAAATCGCGGAAAAGGTCGTGACATTTATAGGATCCGGGCCGATCGGGATAGATAAATGCCACGCGCTGACGTAACGACTCTATCGAAGCTTGTGCTTTATCGTAACCCGCGTAACGGAGAACCTCGGCGTTAATTTCCCCGAGATAGGAAGCTAAGTGTAAGAGCTCGCGATCGTCATTGCTCAGCGAATGGTAAACCTGCTCCGCAAGGTAATGGTAAACCATTTCGCGGGTCGTCGCAGTGATGTTGCGCAAATCCACGGATCGTGTTGAACTTCGCAAGGCGAAGCTGAGGGCTGTGGGCCACCCGTCGGTCATCGAGAGTATCTCGTTTAGCTCCTCATCCCTCACCGCTACACGGGATGCTTTAGCTGCTCGACGAGCTTCGTCGACCGTAAAGCGTAAGTCTTGTTCATCGATCGTTAGATCCATCTCACCATAGGCGAGCCATGAGCCTATGGGAAGATTTGTAGTCGACCGTGATGCGAGAATCCAACGAGCTCTGCCCTTTGTTCGTTCGATCAGAGAAACTAGAAACTTAGCAATTTCTGGATCATTTTCAGTAACATGAAAATCGTCAATTGCAATGATTCCAGTAAACGTCTTAATATGCGCATACATCCACATTGCAAGATCGACGCCGACGTTGCTTGAGGAACGGTTCCGTTCATATGCGCCAGACAGCGTTTTACGGGCGTCTGGGGCTGCGTCCAAAAGAGCGTCCGAGAAACCACGCAAAAACCCAAGCAGCGTGGCATGCTCGGGTCGCACGTCGTAGCGTACCTTAGCGGTATCTACCGTCTCGAGATAATGCCGCAAGGCGACAGATTTTCCGTAACCGGCTGGGGCTACTACGAGGACGACCCGCTGAAATGCAGCCGCTGCAATCCGTTCGATGATGCGCGTACGGACAATGGGTTCGAACGCGCCGCCCGAGTCAACGCGCCCGTCGGCTGAAACGGGTCTGATCATTTATTAAGCTTTACGATGGTTCTTTCAGCGGTCCTCTTAGGGCGGGCAAAGTCCCACTGACTAGAGACCAGGGTCGGTCGGAAGAACTCCGCGGCGTCGTAGCACGACTACTGCTTCGTATCGACTGGTGCAACCTAGTTTTGACGTTGCTCTCTGAATGAGCGTCCTGATGGTGTAGACGCTCCGAGCATTCTCAGCGGCAATTTCTTTAGTGCTTTGACCGTCACCGACCGCTCTTAGAACCTTCAGCTCAGTTAGCGTCAATGGATTTCCGGGAGGATTTTCTTCGATCGCATTAGCCGCACATTGTCTGATGCAGGATTCGATGGTTTTTCTGAGTCCGTTTAAGTTATATGTTTGAAGCTGCTCAAGTCGCACGAAAACTGCCGCGTCCCATTCGAGTGGATTCGGCAAGTCCGCCAGCGATAACATCGCTCTGCTCAGTATTTTTGCGGGATGGGTTTCGGCGGTCGCCGCCACCCTTCTGAGGATTTGACGGCCAGAAGCTTTTCGTCGGGCTAGGATCTCTGTGGTCCCACAAAGGGCTTCTGCGAGCTCGCATTGCCTTCTAGCGTATAGGTGGGGAATGTGTATCGAGCTGATTTTTCTTCTTGCTTCCGCCGAGATCGAGAGAGCCTTTGAACGACGGCCAAGAGCAATACAATACATTGAGTGCAAAGCCATATCTGCGGCCTGATCAAATTCGTAATAGCTGTATCCTTGACGAGCGAACGCGTCCATCGAGCGCTCTGCATTTTCAATATCACCGCGCCACGCAGATAGGGTGGCACGCAATTGCTGCATAATGCCTTCGTGTAGGCGTGTCGTACTTGGCATGTCAGTTAGTTCAGCTAGAAGGCCCTCGAGGTTTGCAGCATCACCATGTTGCGTTTCGGCGCACGCGAGTTGCAGTAATGCCGTTTCGAGGCTCGTGCAATCACCACTTTGCGTTGCCTGTGTCCTCGCGAGACGCGCGTAATAAATAAGGTTCCCTAGATCATTTTCTAGGCAGAGACTTATCGTGGCCAACGCTGTGGAGGCTCGCGCAGCAAGCATCAGCAGCCCAGCCCGTTCGGCTAACTCAGCTGCAGCAAGGGCCGCTCGCCGAACCTGAACCAGCGGGAGGCCTATGTTCATCCCAGCGATCGCGGTCCGCAAATTTATCTTCGCGCTAATCGCGTCGTTCTCGATTGCGTTACTCAGGGTTTCAGCCTGAAGCATCGCTGCCTCAGCCTCCGGTACGGCACCCTTTGTGGAATAGTCAGCTGACAGTAGCCCAAAAATTTCTGCCCGTTGGTTAATGGAAGCAGATGGCAGGAGCGGCTCGAGTACACTCGCTGCCGGCAGACCCCGATTGAGTAAAATGATCGCGAGCCGAATTGAGAGCATCGCACCTGCTGCGTCGCCTGGATCTGACGCTGTTGCCCTTCTGAATAATGCCTCCGCTCTATCGAAGTGCCCCGCGTCGGCTTCACGCTGAGCTCGCAAACCCAGAATGACTGCATCGGACGTTCGCGCGTCTTGCGGCAAAACGCGAATGGCCTCTTCGATTACGTCGCCATGCGAATGATCCATGAGATCGAACCCGTGCCGGTGCAAGATGCGCAGAACCTGGGCGTTGGCTTTCAGTCGCGAGTAAAGGCGCAACGCCGCAACGACATTGCCGACATCCTCAAGGGCCGCCGCGGCTTTGGCCTGAAACGCGCGAGCCCGTACCGGATCGCTAATTTCGAACTGACGGTTAAGGAAGTCGCGAAATAGATCGTGGCATTTGTACGATCCCGGAGCTTCAAGCGAAAGAAACGTTGCCCGCCTTCTCACCGTCTCCAGGATCTGGGCGCAATCTGGATAGCCCGCTGCCTCTATCACAGGCACGTCAACCGACGGCAAGTATGACGCTAGGTGCAAGACCTCTCGTTCGCCGGCAGACAATCCCTCATACACTTGCTCGGCTAAGTATTGAAAGAGCATTTCGCGCGTCGAGCTCGTAAGGTTCGCGCCCTGGATGACGGCCGAGTTACGTAAGGCAAGGCTTAGGGCCACGGGCCAACCGGAGGTAGCGTCCATGATCCCGCGCAGAACCGGTTCGGCGAGCGGGCCCTCCGAATGTTCCGAAAGCTCGCGCATTTCATCCTCGCGGAAGGTCAGATCGCGATCGCCGATGACGAAATGCGCATCGCCATATGCGAGCCAACTCGCGACCGGCAGGTCTAACGTGGAGCGTGTCGCCAGGACCCATTGTATGCGTGCCTTCGTGCGAGCAATTAAGGAAGCTACGAAGCGCGAGATGTCGATATCGTCGCTCGCACGGTGAAAATCGTCGATGACGATAATTCCCTCGAAGGTCTCGAGGTGCGCGGCCATCCAGCGCGCCATCTCGTTGCCGGGCGTCGCTGCGAGTGCGCTGTTTTGCGATGCCGTCGAAACGGTCTTGGGCAGCGCGGGGAACGAGGGCGAAAACGCTTCAGCCACGCCGCGCGCGAAACCGAGAAGCGTATTGTGCTCGGCTTGGACGTCAAAACGCAGATACGGGCGCGATTGCTGCGCTAACCAGTGCGAAAGCGCCAACGACTTCCCGTAACCTGCAGGAGCAACAATCAGGATAATGCGGCCCGCAGCTGCAATCTCGATGCGCTGCACCATTCGCGAGCGAATTATCGGCGCAAAAAACGCCTGCCCGGCAGGTCGCGTAACGTCGGCCAGCCGCGTCACTCCGCGGACCTACGACGAAAGCTCTGGAGCCCCTCCGCGACGACGGCCACACCCGAGAGAGGCTCCTGTAATGATCATAATGCTGGACTGGGCGTACGGACGATACGGCAATTGCTGTACGGCGCGCGCACTATGCCATACAGCTGTCATCATCAACCCGTAAGCTTGCCTCACGTCACACAGAAAGGGTGAAGTTATGAACAAGGACAGTACAATTGCGGACACTCTTCCGGCGAAACCCGGTCGGCAAAATCCGTACGCGATATTGCGCGAAACCTACCCCAACGCCGGCAAGCCTTGGAAGAGAACCGATGACGAGGAGCTGCGGCGTCTCTTTGCGGCCGGTAATTCAATCGAGGATCTCACGTTGCTCTTCGGGCGCACGCGCAACGGCGTGCAGCAACGCTTAATCACGCTGGGCGCGATAGCGGCCGAAGCCGCAGCCTAGGGCTGACCGCCGCTTCGACGCCCGCCCACCGCCTCATCGTAGGGTTTGGGCTGCTGGGTGAGCGTCGTGAGCGGCGGCAGCTTCGCCGCACGCAAAGCCGAATCTACCTGCCGTAGGGAGCCCGCCTCAAATGCCGCCACGGCGCGCAGCCGGTCGTTCGTTAGAGCCTGTAGGGCGGCGTTCTCGGTCAACTGCACGGCGGTGGGCGGGGCCGGTGAACCACCAAACGTGCCCATCTGTGTTTGCAAACGCTCGCGCAGGATGTCGGTCAAGAAGTCGTCGTCCTGATCGTTGACCGGATTTTGTGTGATCGAAAGCAGCAACAGTCGAGCCTGCGCCGCGGCCGCGGCGACGCGTAACGCGAGCGCGCCGTTCTGCACTTTGTTCAGAGCTGCGGTCCGCAGGGGCGCTTCATTTAAGACCGTCGAGAGCGTGTTGAGCGCCACATTGACTCTGCCGAAGTCACCAAACACTTCGCGCATGGCCGCGTAACCGGCACGCAATTGCGCGCCGGTGTAATGGGTCCGCGGATCCTGTCGCACGACGATCGTTCGCTTTACGGTTCCGCCGGCACGCAACACCAGCGTGTACGTTCCGGGAAGCACCGTAACGCTGTCCTGACTGAAGGCCGCGCCTTGATTCCAAGTTGGCGTAAACTTCCACACCGGCGGCGCGTCTTCGGTCGTATCCCACGTGAACCGATTTAGCCCCGCTTGGTTCGTAAGGCTTTTCGCTTTGAAGTGACGGACGGCGTGGCCCGACGCGTCGATGATTTCGGCGGTCGGGGCCTTCGCGGCCGGCCGTTTTAAGTAGTAGGTAACGATCGTACCGTAAGGCGGCGCGGCTCCGTCCGCACGCGTACCGAAATAGTTGTGTTCGTTCCACTGCGTTGCGGGCCGTACCGGAAAGACGTACGCCGCTGCGCTCGACAGTCGCGCGGCATCGAGATTCTGGAGCGCCGAGAGATCGTCCAATATCCACACGCTGCGCCCGTGCGTTGCCAGCAAAAGATCGTTCCGGTCCGGCTGAATCGCAATGTCGCGTACCGACGTGGGCGGCAGATTGAAGTTGAGGTTGCGCCAATGTGCGCCTCCATCGAAACTTGCCCACAAGCTGTTTTCGAGGCCTGCGTAAATCAGTTTCGCATTTAGCGGATCGACGCGCACGCTGCGGACCTCTTGTCCGGCAGGCAGGTTTGCGGCGATGTCGCGCCAGTGTCTGCCGTAGTCCATCGTTTGGTAAACATGCGGGGTGCGGTCTCCGATCATGTGGAGATCATAAGCGGCGTACAATACCCCGGCCGCATGCGTTGAAGCCGAGAGGCTCGCAAAACGGCCAAACGGCCTGAGGCCCGGCGGCGTTACGTTGCGCCAGCTCTTGCCTGCGTCGAGCGTCAACTGGATGTAGCCATCGTCGGTGCCAATCCACAACTCCCCGCGCCTCACGCGCGAAGGCTCTATATAAAGGATAGTCTCCGAAGTCTCGGCTCCGGTACCGTCGAGCGTAATGCCCCCGGTTACGACCTCATGACTGCGCTCGTTGCGGGTCAAATCACCGCTGATCGCTCGCCAATGGGTGCCGGCGTCGCGCGTGAGAAACAGCACGTTTCCGCCCGCGTAAACGACGCCCGGATCGAATGGGTCGAACGCAATGGGTGTCTCCCAGTTAAAGCGGTACTTGAGGGTACGCGGGTCGACCACATTTTGGTCGCGCAGATACGGCGACACGGTTCGAATCTCGTTGGTGCGCGTGTCGATGATATCGAGCTCGCCGGCAAAATTTCCGCCGCCGCTCGTCATCCACACGATGCGCGGCTGGCGCGGGTCGGGAACGACCCATGTACCGTCGCCTCCGCCCATGTTCTGCCATTGGCTCGCGCTGATGCCTCCGCCGCTCAACCCATCATTGGGTGCGCACCAGACGCCGTTGTCTTGCAGCGGAGCACAAACGTGATACGGATTTTGGCGATCGAATCCGATGTGATAGAGCTGCGCTATCGGCAAATTGTGCGGCATCTGCCACGTCGCGCCGTCGTCGAATGAAAACGAAGGGCCGCCGTCGTTGCCTTCGATGATGCGCTTGGCGTCTTTCGAGATCCACATGGCGTGGTTATCGCCGTGCACACCGCGCGCGCCGATCTTCCAGGTTTTGCCGCCGTCATTGCTCACGGTTAGACGCACGGACAGCGCCCAAACGTGATCCTCATTGGCCGGATCGACGAAGACGTGCGTGTAATAGAATGGGCGTTCGTTCACTAGCGTGTTCGAGCTCATGAGTTTCCAGTTGGCGCCGCCATCGTCGCTGCGCCAAAGTATGCCCTGCTTCGATTCGATCAGCGCATACACGCGTTGCGGATCGGAAGGGGCAACTGCAACACCGATGCGGCCCGTCTCGCCCGGCGGCAAGCCATGGCCGGCGAGCTTCTCCCACGTTGCACCGAAGTCGCTCGACTTATAGAGCCCGCCTTGTGTGCCGCCGCTCTCCGAGCTCCACCCGGTGCGGCGGTACGGCCACATTCCGGCGTACACGACGCCGGGTTCCTTTGCCGAAGCGGTCATGTCGGACGCGCCTGTTCGAGCGTCTACGTATAACGTTTTCTGCCAGCTTTTCCCGCCATCGATCGTACGATAGATGCCGCGCGCGGCATTATCGGCGAAGGGATCGCCGAGAACCGAGACGAGCACCGTGTTCGAGTCGCGCGGATCGATCAGGATGTTGGCGACCAGCGCGTTGCCCAGCGTAAGCATGTGCGCCCACGACTTGCCGCCGTCGGCGCTGCGATACACGCCGTCGCCCGGCGAAACGTCGTTGCGCGGAGCGCCTTCACCGGTGCCTACCCATACAACTTTCGGATCACGCGGATCGATTGCAATCGCGCCGGTCGAACCCACAGCTTGCGAGTCGAATACCGGTACGAACGTCTGCCCGCCGTTGGTGCTGCGCCAAACGCCGCCGCCTGCCGCTCCCACATAATAGAGTGAAGAATCCGCATCGGTTCCGGCCACCGCGCCGAGCCGCCCGCCGGAGACTGCGGGTCCGACGTTGCGGAAACGCATCTGGTCGAAGAAACCCGGGGTAGGGGAGGGCTTGGGAGTCTCTTTTTTTTCGGCCGCTCCGGCTAGTTGGGTAGCGCACTCAAAAAGAGCCAGCGTCAAGAAAAACAGCAATCGGCGCATATGGGCGGTTTAGGCGCCCACGCCGGCATTCACTTCTTGGCGATGAGCGTTTTTAGAACGTATGCGATCAGGTCGCCCTCCCACTTCAACCGTGGCGCAAGCCATTGCCGCTGCGCCGGGCAGGTAATCTCGCCGAGTTCGATCACCAGCGCTCCGGCACTCGCGCGCACTTGCCTGAAGCCGTAATAATCCCGCAGGTTGTCGGTAAAATTGTCGTTCATGAACCGGAACGGAAAATAGCGAGCGTAAACGCCGCGCCACAGACGAGCTGCAGTGCTCGAAGAGCTGTCGTGGTAGCCAATCGACGCGCCCGTCGAACACGGCCGATCGTTTCCGTCGAAGTGAATAAACGCAGCTGCCTTTACTTCGAACGTCCCATCGAAATCGGCGGGTTCGCGCGCAACGGTAAACCCGTCAGCCCGCAGCACTCGAGCAACTTCATCGGCCACGATCGGCGTCCATTGCCGTTCGCCCGACGCGCCGAGATTACACCGGCGTTGTGGAAAACGCATGCAGCTGGCCGGGCGGCCTTCGTGGCCGGCGGAAATCAATGCGTCGAAATGTTGCGGCGGTGCAGAGGGCGACGGTAACAGCGAGGCCAGCGCAGCGACCAACGCCAGCCATGTCATGCTCCCGTCACGCCGTGCTCTGCGAGTCCGACGAGTTGCTTAATTCCGTCGGACGGTTCGCATTGCAGCTCCGCCAGCAGCGTTTCACGATACTGCCGGTACTGGCGCATGGCCGCAGCGCGATCTCCGCGGCGCAGATGCGCCGTGATGGCGAGCTCGCGGCCCGCTTCGTCGCAAGGGTCGTACCCAATCATTTCTTCGGCCAGTTCCAATGCTTGATGGACATGACCATGGCTGAGCGCGTCGGATGCGAGCCGGTGCGCAACTTCGAGCCTCAATTCGCGAATGTGGCGCTCGGTCGGCTCGAACCAATCCCACTGTAGCATGCGCGCCGGCCGCTTTTGGCGCAGTTGTTCGTAGATCGCCGACAGCTGCGCGCGTTCGGTATCGCCCAGCGCCGTGCGCGAGCGCAAACCGGTAACGTTGCGCTCGATCTCCCATAGGTCGACGCGAACGTCATCGTGCAGCGCGTAACCGTCTTTGCTGCGCACGATGCTCTGATCGACGTTCAGATGCGCGCGCAGCCGGTGCAAGCAAACACTCAAAGCATTGCGAGCGGAGTACTCGTCGAGCTCGGGCCATAGCAGATCGGTCAAACGCGCGCGCGGCACGTTTTCACGCCGGATAGAAAGCGCAACCAGCAGCGCGAATTCGCGTTCCGAGAGCGACAGATCGTGGCCGGCGATACGAACGGTTCCCTTCGCAAGCTGTACTTCGAGGGGCGCGGCCTGATCGGCGCGCTCGCGCTGCAGGCGCGTCACAAACGCGTTGAGCATCCCGAAATCGGCGCGGCCTTCCGCAACGGCGCGCACCGCGTTTTGCAACGCAGGCGATTCACAACGTGCGGCGGCGCGTACCGCTGCTTCATAATTCTCGGCGGCATGTGCCGAATCGTAGGTAGCCAGCGTCAGATAGGCGAGCGACTCAGTAAACGGCGAGTGCAACTGCTGCGCGGCCGCCACGGCCGCGCGTGCATGCCGGATCGATAGTTGCGCCTCGGTCGAAGCCGCCGCCGCGATTATTCGTCCGCACGCGACGAATTTCAAGAGGTCGACATCGCCGGGCTGCTCGGCGCGGCCGCGCGCGGCGGCCGCAAAGTATGAGAGTCCGCGAACTCCGTTGCGGTGCACGATCTCGTCGAGTTCGACCCCATACCGGACGAACGCCGCATCGTCGCCGGCGAACCACGCCCCGAAACACGCTTCACCCAAATCGAAGGCGATGAAATTCCAAAGTCCCGAACGCCGCGCCCCCTCCAGCGCGCGATCCACGAACTGCCGGGCCACCGCGAATTCCCCGCGCGCGCGCGCGATATCGGCGCCAAGGGTCAACAACGTTCCCGACCCGGCAACGTCCGTTCCGCCCACCTGCGGAAGCGCCGCGGTCAAATCGCGTTCGGCTTGCCCAAGCCGGCCCTTTCGTGAACGAATAACGCCCAGCAAATAGCCCAGGTATGCCTCGACGTAATCTTTCGCCGGCGTTTCGCCGGTACGCTCAGCCAAAAATGCTTCAAGCATCGCTTCGGCTTCGTCGATCAAGCCGATATAGCTCATCAGGATAACGCGAAACAGCAGCACGTAACCGCGCTCTGCGGAACTGACTTCCGGCGGAAGCGTGCGCCAGAGCGACTCGGCTTCGTCGAGCAGCTCCTCGGAGTCGATACAGAACATGCGCAGCATAGCCGTGACTGCCCATAGGCGCGGATAGCGCTGCACGAGCGTATGATCGAGCGATGCCAGCACGCGCGCGTACTCCATCGACGGGGCGCGGTCGCGTATGACCTCGTGGCGGCCGAGAACCTCGGCCGCAGCTTCTTGATCGCCGCGCGCCAAATGAAGCTCGGCGGCACGCTGATAGCGCTTGGCATGGGCGTGTGCCGATGCCACGCGCAAGAGCATTTCTTCGCGCTGTTCGCGCCGGTGCTCCACGAGAAGCGAGCTCAGCAAAGGATGCAGCACGAACGCTTCATCCGAGCGAGTTAGAAAAGGTGACTCTTTGGCGAAATCTTCCAGCGCACGCACCGCGCGCTCTTCCGGCAAAGCGGATCGCAAATCCGCGACGCGCGCGTTCGGGATGCACGCGCACGCAAAAAGCGCTTCGACCAATGCCGGATCGAGCGAAGCCAAGACCTGATCCGCAAGGTAGTCGTGGAGTTCTTCGAAGGCGACGTCGTTGAGGCTCTCGAGCAGGTTGTCGATGCGGCCTTCGCTTGCAAAACGGCGCAAGAGAAAGACCGCGATTGGCCAGCCTTGCGACAGTTGCATGATCCGGGCGAGGAAGCCCGGCCGGTCCGCGTGCCCTCCGAAGAGTTCGACGAGCTCCGCGCGATCGAAAGCTAAGTCATCGGCGCGTAGCGTCAAAATCTCGTGAGGCGATGCGAAGCGCGTGAGGTGCACGCGCAGACTTTCGCGCGAGCATATGACGACGATGCGTCCGGGCGGCCGCTGCGCCAGCAAGCGGCTGAAAAATTCGCGCGCCGCCGTATCGCGCACCAAGTGTTCGCTATTTTCAAAAACGAACATGGAATCTTCGATCGGCTCTTTCCAAGCCTCGAGCGCCAGGTTTACTCTATCCGCAACGCTGGTACCGGCGTCGCCCATCATGAGCTCGCGCTGGGTGAGCGTCTGCGTGCGGCCGGGATTTTCTGAAGCCAAGGCCGGAATCAAGCGTCGTGCAAACTCGAGGTCGCCCGCCACGCCGGCTACATCGCAAACGGTGGCTTGGGTTTTTGAAGCGAGCAGTTGGCGGGCGAACGTCGATTTTCCAAAACCGGCGGGCGCCAAAAGGGCAACGATCTGCGGCTGCACTTTTTGGAAGCGCTCCAGCAGCGAATCGCGCCGGATTTCGAATCCCGCAGAGTTTGGCCCAGCTCCCATCGCCGCTACCTTACGACGGCGTCCTGGCAGGGGACTCTCATACATACCGGTACTCTTGTAAGTGCTTTGTAAGGACCTTGTTATAGTCCGTAAGGCCTAGGACAACGGCTCCCGGTAGGGTGTTGTGTACGGCCTCGTACGGAGCGTAGTCTTCGAATGAGGTCTTTCCCGCCTCGACTATCCGGAGATGCTATGGCCCTTTCAACCGAGGCTGCCGCCGACGTTCTGACCGGCACGGAACCCGCCATTTCACAAACCCTGGGGCGCCTGCTAGCACTCGACGAGCAGATAGACGTGCTCGGAGAGGCGTCTTCCCTGGCGGTAACGCTGCGGGGCATGACGATAGGCGAGGCGATCGACACGCTCAAGCGCATGGTTCCATTCGTGGCCGCCCCGGCGCCACTCAAAGCCGCGCGGCTACCCGACGGCAAAGCGCTTTCGACGCTTTCGGACCGCGAGCTAGAGGTCGTCCGGCTGGTAGCCGAGGGCCTTTCGAATAAGGAAATATCTTCCCGCCTGAAACTTAGCGACAAAACGGTGAAAAATCACATTTCACACATCTTGGCGAAGATGAATCTGACCGCGCGCACGCAAGTTGCCGTGTATGCAATACGCGCCGGATTAGTATAGCCGCCGCCTCAGTGTTGAGACGGTGCTGAATAGGGAAAGCTTACCGCATGGTTGACGCGCGCCCAAATTGGCCGAACGGTATCGGCCTCTTAATCATTCACCTTTGCGCCCTGGCGATTTTCGTTCCGATCTTCTTCTCTTGGCCGGCGTTTATCGTCGCCGCTTGCGTTGCGTATGCGACGGGAGCGTGGGGCATTACGCTCTGTTATCACCGCACCCTAACGCACCGCAGCGTGCGGCTGGTCAAACCCGTCGAATACGCGACGGCCATTTTAGGGCTGCTCGCCATGCAAGGCGATCCGATCTCGTGGGTGGCAACGCATCGCCGTCACCACGCGCACTCCGATCAAAACGGCGATCCGCACGATGCCGGCCGCGGCTTCGGGTGGGCGCACTGGGAATGGCTCTTCAAGCCCAACCCCGACGTGCCGCGCACCGTGCCGGAGTTTCAAAAATACTGTCCGGACCTTTGGAACGAGCGATTCTACCGCGCGCTTTACCAACTGAACTTTCCGATCCAAGTCGCTTTTGCCGGCATGCTGCTGGCGATTGGCGGATGGCCGTTCGTGGTCTGGGCCGTCTTCGGCCGCCTCGTTTTTGCCTATCATTCGACGTGGCTCGTGAACAGCGCGACGCACATGTTCGGATACCGCACATACAGGACGACCGACCGCTCCACCAACTCTTGGTGGGTCGCGTTGCTTTCCTTCGGTGAAGGCTGGCACAACAACCATCACGCGTTTCCGTACTCGGCGCGCCACGGCTTGGCATGGTACGAATTCGACATGACGTGGTGGACGATCAAGTTCTTGTGGCTCGTCCGGCTCGCCGACCGCGTGCGCGTGCCGAGCGAGGCGTTGCGCGCCCGCCTGCGCGTAACCGGCCGCAAACCGCACCCAGTCTAGCGCCGGCTTTTCCTTATTCCGGGCCACGTGCGTGCCAGGCGTATGGCACAGCGCTAAGGTATAGCTAGAGCATGCAGCGCATCGACGAACGCTTCGTGTTCTCGGCGTCCGACCTCAATAACTTTCTCGAATGCCGTCATCTGACGGAGCTCGACCGCCTCGTTGCGCTCGGCGAAAAAGTGCGGCCGGCCGAAACCGACGCGATGACCGCCCTGATCGCGCGCAAAGGCGAGGAACACGAACGCCGCTACCTCGACCGCTTGCTCGAGTTGAACGGCGGCGTCGAAGTTTTTGAACGGCCCACCAACAACACCGCGACCGGTTTGCGCGAAGCCGAGGCCCACACGGTCCGCGCGATGGAACAGGGCGTCCGCCACATCTACCAAGCGACATTCTTCGACGGCACGTTTCTCGGGCACGCCGATTTTTTGCGGCGCCTCGACACGCCGAGCGCGCGCTGGGCGTGGAGTTACGAGGTCATCGACACCAAACTCGCGCTCCATCCCAAACCTTATTTCCTCATCCAGCTCTGCAATTACAGCGAACACCTGGCGCGCATCCAGGGCACTGCGCCCGAAACGGGCTACATCATTCTGGGCAGCGGCGAAGAGGTGCAGTTCCCGCTGAACGATTACGCCGCATATTATCGGCATGTCAAGCACTCGTTCTTGCAAAGTATCGCAGGCAGCATCGACGCCTACCCTTACGAGTGCGCGCATTGTTCGGTCTGTCCATGGAACGCGCAATGCACGCAACGCCGCGACAGCGATGATCATCTCAGCCTCGTCGCAGGGATCCGCCGCGACCAAATCGTCAAACTCGAGGCGGGCGGCATTCCCACCCTTGGGCAGCTGGCCGGCGCCGGTCGCGAGCAAAAGCCGAAAAAGATGCCCGAAGCGACCTACGAACGGCTGCAGGCGCAAGCGCAGCAGCAGCACCGGCACCGTATATCCCGGCAGAACGGATCGGGTGGCGAGCATTTCTACCGGTTCCGCGAGCAAACCGACGAACTGAGCGGTTTCGCAAAGCTTCCGCAGCCCGCGCGGGGCGACGTTTTCTTCGATATCGAAGGCGACCCGCTTTACCGCCCAGACCGCGGCTTGGAGTATCTGTGGGGCGTGTATTTGCCTGACGAAGACGAATATAGGGCCTTTTGGGCGCGGGATGCGCCGCTGGAACGCGCGGCCTTCGAACAGTTCGTGGATTTCGTCGTGGAACGCCGCCGGCTCTGCCCCGACGCGCACGTCTACCACTACGCTTCCTATGAGATTTCAGCCCTAAAGCGTTTGATGGGCCGATTCGCATCGCGCGAACGCGAAGTGGATGATTTTCTGCGCAACGGCGTCTTTATCGACCTTTTCCCAGTGGTGCGTCAGGGTTTATGGATCTCTCAGCCCTCGTATTCGATCAAGAAAGTCGAAGCGTTCTACGGAATCCAGCGCGAGACCCAAGTCAGAGGCGGCGACGAGTCGATCGTCATGTTTGAATCGTGGCTCGACCACCACGACGACGCCATTCTCGAAGACATACGCGCCTACAACGAAGACGACTGCCGCTCGACCTACCGTTTGCGCGAATGGCTTTGCGTTTTGCGCGACGAGCTCAACGCCAAGCGCTCCGAGCCGATTCCGTGGCGCCCCGATCCGGTTGTCGAGCCGCAACAAGACGAAGCCAAGACCGACCTCGAAAAGCGGCTGCTTGACGGGCTGCCCGCACCGGACTCGCTCCCGGAACTGCGCGCTTGGGCCCAGGAGCCGCGCGCGCGCTGGCTGCTCGGCAACCTGCTGCAGTTCCACCGGCGCGAGAACAAACCCGAGTGGTGGAAATATTTCGACCGCTGCGCCAACCCGCAGGATCTCCAAGAGTACGACGACGAGGCGCTTGGCGGTCTCGCGCTGCGCACCGACATCCCTCCCTACAAACAAGGGGCGCGTGACAAGAATCTCGTGTACACGTACGATTTTCCGGCCCAGGAACACCGGCTGCCGTTTTCGGCCTACCACGATCCGTACACGAAAGCAAGCGCAGGTGATGTCGTCGAGATCGGCCGGCTTGCGCGCCAACTGAAGATCAAACTCGCCAAGGCGACCGCACCCGCCGCGTTACGCGCGCTGATTCCTGGAAAACCGATTCCAATCCACAAAAAACGTGCTGCTATGGAGCGCATCGCGCAAGCCTATCTTTCGGGCACGCTCTCTTCGCAATACCCCGCGACGATGCACATGCTCTTGTCGCAGCCGCCGCGCCTAAAGGTCGCGGGCCCGATTCAGCCTGCGACCGTCACGCGAGAGTCGGTTTCGGGCGTCGTGCGCAACCTCGAGCGCAGCTATCTCTTCGTGCAGGGACCGCCCGGTTCGGGCAAGACGACCGTCGGAGCGTCGGTAATCGTCGACTTGCTGCAGGCCGGCAGCCGCGTCGGCATCGTCGCGCAGAGTCATAAAGCGGTGCACAACCTGCTGCGGAAGATTGAAGCGACGGCGATGGCGCGAAACTTCCGCTTCCTCGGGTGCCACAAGGAGAGCAAGACCACCGAAGGATCGCCGTACCAAGCGTTGCCGGATTGGCCGATGATCGAAAGCCATGACGACATCGGTGCAATGACTGCCGAGCTTTGCGTGCTTGCGGCCGGCACGACATATGCGTGGGCGGACGAACGGCTTGTCGGCGAGTTCGATTACATCTTCATCGACGAGGCGGGACAGGTTTCACTGGCGGACGCGCTGATCGCATCGACGGCCGGCAAGAACGTCGTGCTACTCGGCGATCCCTTGCAGCTGCCGCAGGTCACGAAAGGATCGCATCCGGCCGGCGCGGACCTTTCGATTTTGGAACACCTTCTTGAGGATCGCAAGACCGTGCCGCCCGATCGCGGCGTCTTTCTGGACACGACGTACCGAATGCATCCGGCGCTGTGCCGGTTCATCTCGGAGAGTATCTACGAAGGCCGCCTGCGCAGCGACGAATCCACGCTGCGAAACGCTGTCGAGGCGGACGGATTTGCGCCGTACGGTACTGAGTTCGTGCCGGTCGAGCACGACGGTAACGGTCGCAGATGCGACGAGGAAGCCGCGTGGATTCGCGGCGCCGTCGGCCGGCTGCTTCGTGGCCGCGTGACCATCGGCAACGAGGCGCCGCGCCCGATAGCGCAAGACGACATTCTGATTGTTTCACCGTACAATCTTCAGCGCATTCGCATCCGCGAGGAGCTGACACAGGCCGGCTACGGCGACGTTCCGGTCGGAACGGTGGATAAATTCCAGGGCCAAGAAGCAGCCGTGGTCATCTACAGTATGGCGACCTCGAGTGCGCAGACGCTGCCGCGTGACGCCGCATTCCTGTTCGACAAGAACCGCTTCAACGTCGCGATCTCGCGGGCTCAGTGCGTGAGCGTGATTGTGTGCAGTCCGCGGCTCTTGGAAACGCCGTGTAAGACGCCGGCGCAGATGGCTATGGTGAACTTGCTCTGCGCGTATCGAGAAGCCGCTTGTTTACGCACGGCGCCTGCGCCGATGGAACAAGCCCCGGAAAAAATCGCGCAATAATTCGAGCCGGAACAACGAGAAAGCCGAGCTCAGCGGGTTGCGCCAGGCCGGCGCTTCCGGCTCGAGTGAGGATGGATCCGGCAGCCTGACCTTCGGTCGGGTTTGCGCCGATTGGCCTTCGTCCCATTGAAATTCCGAAACTTTGCGCTGCGTCCCGCGAAAGTGCGCGAACCAGTTTTTCGGAAACCAATCGTGCGACGGTGGTTCCAGATCGGGCACGCCGAACGCGCGCAACACGTCATATGCGTCGTCCAGGCAGTTTCGCAGAATGGCGCTGTACGCGTGCTTCTCGATCCAAAGCACGGTTTGGTAAGCATTCACGGGATCCGCGTCATCGACATCGACGAACTTTACGTCGTCGTACTCGTTCTTGCGCATGCATGCGACCGGATCGTTGCCGAGCTCGTTCCAGAAATCCATATGCGGGGCATCGGCGTGAATACCCCCGCCGTGGTTCTCGACCGAACCCGCATCGACGCGGCCGGACGGATCGTAATCAAACGCCCAGCCGACATGGCTCGCGCCGTCCCCGCTGCGATATCGAACGAAGACGGCGGCGCGCCCCTTCGACAGGCTCAGGATGACACGCTAAAGGTCGTCCGGACTGATGCCTTTGAAGCCCGACTTGTCGTACTGCGTCTTCTTCGGAGGCGCGTGCACGGCCGTGTGATCCTCGTATTCGCCTTCGTACTGCACCGTCGCGGGTTCGCGCGTGCGGTCGTAAGCGCTCACGAGCTTCTGCATACCGTCGCCGCCCGCGCCCATTACTTCGGCCAGGGCTGCGTCGTCAGCGCTCATCGTATCGTAGACCGCAGCCTCGAATTGATTGCGCGGACGCCCTTCTTCATCGAGATCTTGCCCTTCGGGTTCGATCTGGATGTTGCGGTACCGCGACATGCCCGTACCGGCCGGAATGAGTTTGCCGATGATCACGTTTTCTTTCAAGCCCAATAGCGGATCGTGTTTTCCTTTGATCGCCGCGTCGGTCAGAACGCGCGTCGTCTCCTGGAACGAAGCCGCTGAGAGGAACGATTCGGTGGCGAGCGACGCTTTCGTCACGCCGAGCAGCACCGGATCGGCCGTGGCTTTCCGATCGCCCGAACCCAGCCGTTCGTTCTGCTCGAGGAAGTTGGCGAATTCAACTAGCTGTCCGGGCAGCAGTTGCGTGTCGCCGCCGTCGCGCACTTTGACCTTGCGCAGCATCGAGCGCACGATCACTTCGATGTGCTTGTCATTGATGTCGACCCCCTGCGACCGGTAGACCTTCTGCACTTCTTCCACCAGATAGTTCTGCAACGCCGTCTCACCCTTGACGCGCAGAATATCGTGCGGGTTGAGCGAGCCTTCGCTGAGCTGATCGCCAACGACGACTTTGTCGCCTTCGTGCACGAGCAGATGCATGCCGTGCGCGATATCGTACTCGTGCTCTTCGCCCGTTTCGTCGACGATGAAGACCACGCGGCGGTTCTTCTCTTCGCCAAGTTTGACTTTACCGTTGTGTTCGGCAATCGTGCCTTGGCCCTTGGGTTTGCGAGCCTCGAAGATTTCTTCGACGCGCGGCAGACCCGTGATGATGTCTTCGGTCGCCACGCCACCCGTGTGGAACGTGCGAAGCGTCAACTGCGTGCCGGGTTCGCCGATCGATTGCGCCGCGATGATCCCTACTGCTTCACCGATGTCGACTTTGCTGCCGGTCGCGAGGTTGCGACCGTAGCACATCGAGCAAACGCCGTACTTCGCTTGGCACGTCAGCACCGAGCGAATCTTGACGTTCTTGATCGCGGCATCGAGAATCGCCTTGACCTTCTCTTCGTCGATCTCGTTGTCGCGCTTGACCAGGACCGTACGTCCATCTTTGATATCTTCGGCTGCGCGGCGCCCGATGATACGATCGCCCAGCGGCTCGATGATTTCTTTGCCGGCGGCGATGTCGGATGCCACGATACCGTTGGATGTTCCGCAGTCTTCCTCGCGGATGATCACGTCTTGGGCAACGTCAACCAAACGCCGCGTCAGGTAACCCGAGTCAGCCGTACGCAGCGCGGTATCGGCCAAGCCTTTACGCGCGCCATGCGTTGAAATGAAATATTCGAGGACGGTCAAGCCTTCTTTGAGCGATGCTTTGACCGGGATCTCGAGGATGCGCCCGGACGGGTCGGACATCAGCCCGCGCATGCCGCCCAGCTGTTTGACCTGCGCGATCGAGCCGCGCGCGCCCGACGTTGCCATCATGAAGACGGGATTGAGCGGGCTGAACGAGCTCTGCATCGCGTCGCTGACGTCGTCGCTGGCTTTCGACCAAATGTCGATCGTCTTGTTGTACTGTTCGTCCTGCGAGATGAAGCCTTGCCCGTACAAGCGGTGAAGTTCGTCGACTTCGCCCTGGGCCTTGTTGAGAATCTCGTACTTCGCCTCGGGCAGGATGATGTCGGTGATCGAAACGGTCGTACCGGATTGCGTCGCGTAATGGAATCCGAGATCTTTGATCGCGTCCAAGAATTTTGCCGTCTCGGCGTTCCCGTATTTGCGGTAGCAGTCCGTAATAAGTTTTTTCAGGGCGCTCTTATCGAGAATGTGGTTCACGTATGCGTGGTTCCAATTCTCGGGGAAGGCGTTGTTGAAAATAACGCGGCCTACCGTCGTGTGGATGATTTCCCCGCGCCAGCGGACGTTCACCCACTCTTGCAGCGCGACGTTGCGCGTTTCGAGCGCCATGATCGCTTCGTTCGCGTCCATGAACGACAGGGTGCGCGCGTTCTCTCTGGTCTCGGCTCTGGCTTTCTTTCGCTTGCCGTTGCGGCCGGAAACATTGTATTCATGTTCGACGCGGGCATCGTAGTCGTCGGCGATCGCGGCCTTGGCCGGTCCGACGTACTCGTCCCGATGGAACGTGAGATAGTACAGGCCCAAGACCATGTCTTGGGTCGGAATCGAAACCGGATTGCCGTATGCGGGCAGCAAGATGTTGTTCGAGGACAGCATCAAAATGCGCGCTTCCGCCTGCGCTCCGGCAGATAGCGGCAAATGGACCGCCATCTGGTCGCCGTCGAAGTCGGCATTGTACGGCGTGCATACCAGCGGATGTAAATGGATCGCCTTGCCCTCGACGAGCACCGGCTCGAAGGCTTGGATGCCTAAGCGGTGCAGCGTGGGCGCGCGGTTGAGCAGCACCGGATGTTCGCGAATCACTTCGTCGAGCACGTCCCACACTTCAGGCCGCACGCGTTCCACCATGCGTTTCGCGCTCTTGATGTTGTGCGCTTGGCCGCGATCGACCAGCTTCTTCATCACGAAGGGCTTGAACAGCTCCAGCGCCATTTCTTTGGGCAGCCCGCACTGATGCAGCTTGAGCGTAGGTCCGACGACGATCACCGAACGCCCCGAATAGTCGACGCGTTTTCCGAGCAAGTTCTGCCGGAAGCGGCCCTGCTTTCCTTTTAATATGTCGGAAAGCGACTTCAACGGACGATTATTGGGTCCGGTGACGGGACGGCCGCGGCGGCCGTTGTCGATCAGCGCATCGACTGCTTCCTGGAGCATGCGCTTTTCGTTCTTGATGATGATCTCGGGCGCGGACAGTTCGAGTAACCGCTTCAAGCGGTTGTTCCGGTTGATCACGCGC
>Ga0207416_1002441_pt1 | contig 20338 bp, 20 predicted proteins | sample PaiPotPPM11metaG_FD_184107 | JGI IMG/M metagenome (GOLD analysis project Ga0207416, IMG submission 184107) | Iron sulfur acid spring bacterial and archeal communities from Banff, Canada, to study Microbial Dark Matter (Phase II) - Paint Pots PPM... ...
GTTGAGAAGTCTTTGCCTCCTTCAGCAAATCTTAACCATTCTCATAGTCCTGTCTCAATTGAAGCGTAACGCTGGAGTGGTATATATGGAGGGTAGAGTAAAAAACAGCTCGGGCCGCGTGACGTGGGGCGGTGGCTGGAGGGAGTTTGCAATAGCGGCTGGCTAGCGTACAAAGGAAATTACTGCCATGCTGGATGTGTTAGATTCCCCCATCACACGCCTGGTACAGGACGCGGAGCGGCGGCGGATCGCGCGCGATTTACACGATAGCGTTGTGCAATCGCTGACGGCCCTGGTAGCCGACCTGGAATACTTCCGCATTCGCCAGCTTGCCGCGAGCGGTGAAGCGGGCCAACAGGTGGCGCAGAAGCTCGAAACGTGGCAGGCGCTGGCCCGCGATAGTCTAACCTCTATGCGCGAGGCGCTGGGCGGACTGCGTATGCCCTCGCAACTCGACCTGGGGCTGGAACACTCGTTAGAAATCTTGCTGGCATCGTTGCAGGGCGCGGGCTACCGGGTTGAATATGAATGCGAGGATTGGCCCGCTTTTTTGCCTTATGAATATACATCGAATATGTATTATATCGTGCGCGAAGCGCTGACAAATATCGAGAAACACGCGCAGGCATCCACAATTCATCTCTGCATGTTTGGGTATGAGGGGCACTTGTATATCAGTATCGCGGATGATGGGAGCGGCATGGCGAAAAATGCGGCGCCGGCGTCCAGGGGGAGCGGCTATTCTCAGGGTATACTGGGTATGAGAGAACGCGCGGCCATGCTCGGCGGGCGCGTCACCATCGATAGCGCGCGCGGCAAGGGGACGCGGGTGGATATTGATATCCCTTTGCCCGCAAGTATGCTGGAATAAAAATAGAGACACGACGATAGGGGGACAGGAGTGTCAACGATATTTATTGATCGGGACGGGGTCATCAATGAAAACCGGTCGGATTACGTAAAAAGTTGGGGTGAGTTTCGCTTTTTAGCAGGGTCACGCGAGGCAATCGCTGCTTTGACGAAGGCAGGACATCGTATTGTCGTGTGCACTAACCAGGCGGCAGTGGCGCAAGGTCTGATTTCGCTTGATACGATGGAAGATATTCACCGTCGTATGCTGGCTGCGATAGAGGAAGTGGGCGGTGTGGTTGAAAAGGTGTACGCCTGCACGCACAGCAAAACCGCCGATTGTGATTGCCGCAAGCCGCGCCCCGGTATGCTGCTGCGCGCCAGCCGCGAACTCGCCCTGGATATGAGCGACGCTGTCTTCATTGGGGATAGCATCACCGATATGCAGGCGGGGTCGGCGGCGGGTGTGCGCACTCTGCTCGTACTCACCGGCCTGGGGGTGGAGCATTTCCGCCTGTATTACCAGCAAACCACTGGCCCGTTTCATATCGCCCTGAACTTGAAGCACGCCGCAGATATCATCCTGCAGGGGATGCCCCTGTTCTCAATGACCGATCAGCGCGCGCTCATCGCGGCAATAGGCCAGTAATTGCCGGAAAACGGGCAGTTCTGCCAGCGCTGCGGCATTGCCAATCAGAAGAAGCTTGCGCTGCGCGCGCGTGAGGGCCACGTTCAGGCGGTGCGCGTCGGTGAGGTGATCGCGCAACTGGCTTCCGGCTGGCGGCGTCACGCTGGTCGCGAATGAGATGATGATGATCGAACGCTCTCCGCCCTGGAAACGGTCAACCGTATCGACGCTCAAGTGCGTGGTGGGAGAGAGGGCGCGCCAGCCGCTTTCCTCGTCAGCGGCAAACAGGTGACGGCGCAGATTGGCTACCTGCGCCCGGTATGGCGCGATAATGCCTATATCTCCCTCGTCTATGCCGCGCGCCAGCAAACCAGCCACCACTTCTCGCACAATGCGAGCCTCACAATTGCTCGTTTTTATGCCCTCTTCTCTTCCAGGCTCGCCCCGCGCATCGAGAAACACCAGCGGCATACGAGCATCAAGCGCCCGCGTAATAGAGGGTTTTTCGCGATCGACGCCGGAGCGCGGCGCGCTCAATGCCAGGGTGCGGTGAGCAACCGTTGGATGCGGATGCAGCTCTCCTCCATAGAAGGTTTGCGAGGCGAATTGTGAAATCCAGCGGTTCATGCGATATTGTACCTGTAAAGGGACGCACGCGCTGATGGCTTCCCCGTGTTCCCGCGTATAGTACGCGTCGGCCTGCTTCAACATGCTGAAGAGCGAGTCGGATAGCCCGGCCTGGCCCGCTTCTTTGCTCAGGACGAGTGGTGGAAGCTGTTTTTCGTCGCCCACCAGGATGAAACGCCGGGCGAAACGCAGCGCGCCGAGAATAGCTGGGAGCGTCAACTGCCCGGCTTCGTCGATAATGGCAACATCGAAGTGGAAGCTGTCGTTCTCATGTGCAGTCGCCGCGCTCGTGCCCTCATGCAACGCGGGCGGCGTGTATTTGTCCGATGACCATGTGGCGGTGGTGGATGCCACCACCGGCGCGTTTCGCAGCACGTCGCGCGCGAATTGCTGCTCGCCGTTCTGCTCGACCAGCCGTTTGAGCAGGCGGCGCTGGATGGCGCTATCGACGCTGCGGTCGTGTCCCAGGCGCACAAAGTGAGGGAAGCCCTCGCTTTCCAGCCGCTTGAGCATGTTATCAACGGCCTGGTTGGTGAAGGCGGCCAGCAGCACGCGCTGTCCCTGCTGGCAGAGCTGCCGCACGATTTGCGCGATGACGCTGGTTTTGCCGGTGCCGGGTGGCCCGTGAATGAGCAGGTAATCGCGCATCTGCAGGGCGCGTTCGACCGCCAGATTTTGCTGCTGGTTGAGATGCGGTTGATGAGTGTAAGCGACCGCGTTAAAGCGCGGGTGTTGAGCACCTGCCACGAGTTCGCGTAGATGGGGGTCGGCCTGCAGCCAGCGCAGGAGGTTTTGCAGGGTGCGCACATGCACGATGCTGGTGGCATAGCGGTCAAGCAAACACGGATGGGCGATCAATTCAGGCGTCCAGGTGGTGACTTGCTCGGAACTGATGCTCAGGATGGTGCCGGTCACGACTTCGCCGGTGACGGGGTCGCCATCGCTCAACAAGATTTCGTCGCCCTCGCGCAATTCGGAGGTGTTCTCGCAGGCGAAGGTTTGCAGCCATTCGCCCTGGCCGGTTGGCACAGGCTTCTCGATCAAGTGCAGGTCGCGAATGGCGCTGCCCTGCTCGACGCGCTCGTTGACGGGCGTTTGCCAGAGCCGGGCCTGCTGCGCCTCTATCTCGCGCTCTTCCAGGTGCAGCAGGCGGTAATAGCGCTTGAAGAAGGCGCGGTCGGTCTCGCTATAGGAATTCGCTGCCTGCCTCATGGGTTGGGTTTGCTCATGCTGCCCGTTTTCGCCCGCTTTATCGGGTTGCGGCGGCAGCCAGTCGAGCAGCGATGAGACCGACTGGCACTGCTCGAGCATGGCGCATTTTGAGCAGCGCGATGGCCCCGGCGGAGCGGGCGCGATGCCCGTCACATGGCTGAAGGCCAGCAGGTTGCGCGTCTCATTGACCCGTTGAAACTGTGTGATGGTGAAACGCAGGTTGAAGTCGGTGGCCGCGCCCGGCGTGCCGCTATAGAGCAGTGTGGCAAGCGCGTTCTTCAATCTGGGGTCGCGCCGCACGGCCAGCAGCGAGAAATAGCCCTGCACCTGCCAGCGATGCGCGGATTTGGGCAAATCGCCGCTGGCGCCCCCCGTTTTGAGTTCGAGCAGGCGCTGGCGACTACGCTGCTGCCACAACACGTCGAGCCGCCCGCGCAGGCCAATCTCCGGCGCGAGCAGGAAGGTTTCGGCGCGCACCATATTTTCGCTCGCAGCATCCCCTGTGTCGCCTTCTGTATCGCGGGTGGGCTGCGCGGGCATATCCCACAGGCTCGTGTGCTGCTGCTCGAACCAGTTTGCCAGGCTTTGCAGGTGGGGAGCGGCATCGGCGCGCAGCTCTTCGACGGGGATGCTGGTGATGGCAAGATCGATACTGCTGCGTTCCAGGGCCTGTTCAAAGTGATGGCGCAGGGTAGCCAGGGGCGTTTCTTCACCCCGCTCTGCGCGTCCCTGCATCAACGCGCCCCGGTCATATTCTTTGAGCAATTCCTTGAAACTGCTATGCACCAGGTTGCCACGAATGGCGGCGGCGGATTGTGGCGACGAAGCCAGGCGGTTCAGCAGGTATTGGCGGGCGCAGTAATCGGCGTGGTTCAGGTCGGTGATGTTGAGCAGGGTATCGGGTTCCAGGATGGCAAGCGTGTATTCGCTGGCGATATAGCGGTGCAGGATTTGCCCCTTGTGTTCGGAGGTGGCGAACGCGGCGGGCAGGTGAAAGACGCGCAGGGTGAGATTGTGCCGCCGCAGACCCTTGCCCAGGTCGTTCAGGGATTTTACCAGGCTGCGATAGGTCTGCGTGAGACGCAGTGTAGCAAGCTCGCTGCCCACGGCGAGCGTGATGTAGGGCACTATTTCTCCCTGCGAGTTAAACTCGTGGGCCGAAACGATAGTGCCTTCCAGCTTTTTGACTGCGCACGGCTGGCTGTCCATGGCGCAGAGAAAGCATTCGCCGGGCGGCGTTTCCTGCCGGGAATTGACGGGCGCTGGTATCAATAGAGTACACTCCTGCAACGCGACTGAGACTGGTGTTGCAGGCAGTGTACGTGACGAACAAACTTTCGTCAAGTGGTTGGTACTCTATGGGTTGCCGTCATCATTTTGCGCGCATGACCAGGGCAGGCAGAGCAGAATAGCTCCTGGCTCTACCTCTCCTGCTTGTTGCCGTCATCATTTTGCGCGCATAACCAGGGCAGGGGCAAGCCCAGCCCGTTCCCTACGACGCTTCTGCTTGCTGCGCAAACTGCGGCATGTATGGTACGGGCTGGGCTTGCCCCTGCCCTGGTGTCCCCGCACTTGTGTTTGCTTGTATCGCCCATGCTTTGTGTGATACAGTCTCTCTAACCAGTAGGCAATATATTCTGTATGGGGGTTCTTGTGACTGTCTCAAAACCTCCGGCGACCGCCCTGTTCTCAATGCGGTTCAAATGAGCGCGCGAAAGAAAATTTGGATGATTGATCATGATAACCTGGAAGAATTTCGAGATCCGCAGACCTATGATCTGCAAGACGAGGGTTATGAGGCGGATTATGCATTGACCGAGCAGTGGGCGCGCTCGCTTGGAGGACCTCTGCTCGATCTGGCGTGTGGAACTGGACGCATGGCCCTGCGCCTGGCTGCGCAAGGGTATCAGGTCACTGGTGTGGATATCACGCCAGAGATGATTGCGCGAGCGCGCCAGAAAGCGGCTAAGCAGGGCGTCTCTATTGAGTGGGTTGTGGCCGATGCGCGCACGTTCCACCTCTCGAAGCAGTTTCCATTCGTTTATATGCTGGAAAATGTTTTTCAATTCTTTCTGATGCGAGAGGACCAGGAAGCGATGCTGGCGCGCGTCCGGGAACATTTACTTCCGCAGGGATGTTTTCTCTTTGAAACACGCAATCCCTCCCCACGCAATCTCCTGCAGGTCCGCCATCCAGAACCGCAGACGTTCACGCTGCCTGACGGAGGGCAACTCGTGGCGACTGAGCAGCAATATTACGATCCCATGACCCAGATCCAGCACTACACCCGCCTTTTAAAGTTTCTCCGTCCAGGAGGTCAACACGAGGAGAAGACGCTTCGCACGGCCCTGCGCTATGTCTTTCCCCGGGAGATGGAAGCCTTGCTCTTCTACAACGGGTTTCAGATCCGCACGTGTTACGGCAGTTGGCAGCAAGAGCCTCTCACGGCCACTTCGCGCTCGATGATCTATGTCTGCCAGAAGTTACCCGACAAGTAGCAGTGAGAGACGAGGGCGACCCACCCCTATGATGATGCCGATGATTTTTCTTTCCCGATGATCTGCTGTGGATAGACGATCTCGGTGAGACCGGCTTCGCCTTCTTCGAGGCTTTCGACGCGCAAACAATCTAACAGGCGAGGTTCATCAAGATAAATGCGCAGGACTTTCCCGCGCCATTCTTTGTCGGGGTTCACAGGCAAATCTTCGGGTCGCATCTTATAGACGACAATGTCTCCTATCCGTAGCCTTGTTAAGAACAGTTTATCGACCGGCATACGATGTTATCCCCGTCACATACTCAAGCATAATATATTCAACCTTGCCCCTGTTGTACCCGTCTAAGCAGCGAATCCATACAGCGTTGCGAGAGGCGAGACCTAAACCTAGATGCACAATCGTTCCATGAAAAATTTGGTCAGTGTTAGGAAATGAGTAAGAAATCACGTAGCCTATGCGTAAGTCTTTGCGTTCTACAATCCTCATATCTACATTTCACCTTTCTCACTCCGTTTCGAGTCTCATGTACTTTAAGTACCGACTATGTGTATAGAACCGTTGATTGCTAACCTGGGACTGATGTGTGCCTGATCGCTCATAAATCTTTTATAGTATAATCTGGTAGCTACCAGAAGTCAATACCAGGATGGTGAGAAATTTGGTAGGCCGTGTTACAATATGAGAACATTCCTGGTATGTCTGTGGTAGTTACCAAATAAATTCAACAACTCAAGGATGTTAAATACTTATGCTGCCGGAAAAAGATACAAAAATTGATGAGACAGTTGAAGAACTTAGCGGGCGCATCACACGGGGACAATACGTAGCAGGTCAACGTTTACCATCAGAGCGAGAGTTAGCTGATGAATTGAATGTCAGTCGGGTGACGATTCGAGCAGCTTTGTTGAGACTTCAATCGGAAAATCTGGTTGACGTTGTTCCAAGAGGGGGCGCTTTTGTACGCTCTCCAGGTACAAGAGCGATCATTGCTAGTGGACCCGAGCTAAAACAGTCAGGCTCATTTATTCGTGCTATGGAACAACAGGGAAGACAAACATTCGTTCGTTTTGTTGAACCATCCTCCATCATTCCTGCTGGAAACGAGATAGGAGCGAAAATGGGTGCTGACCCAGACACGCCGGTCTTACGTCGTTACCGCATTCATCTCGTGGAACGTGTTCCCTATCGTATCTTAGACAGCTACTATCTTGCTTCCCTGCTTGGTGATTTGCTTGGTAAGGATGAAGGGTACGTTCCTCTCTTCAAGTGGCTACGAGAACATACTGGAATAAGAGCGGCGCAAGTAAGAGAGCGCCTCGATTGCCGTATGCCATCTGCGGAGGAAGCTCGTCTTTTGAACATCTCAAGAGGACAGCCTACCGTTGATATGGATCGCTGGGTGTGGGGAGATGATGGAGCGTTGTTTGAATATACTCACATTGTGGCTAATGCTGCTCTGCACGAATTTGCTTATACATATGACCTGAATGAGGAGGCCAGCAAATGACACATCTTGATGCTGCATCTTATACAGAACTGGTACGAGATATCGCGCTTACCCTGGCAAAGAAACAACGGCTTGCTTTTGCCTCGGATTTTCACGCCTTTGCGGAGGGAAGAACGCTGACACTGGCAGGGGTCACATTCGAGGCATTTCCTAAAGGACCAGACACCAGGCGGAGTGACGGAGACGTGGTAGCACATGCGATTGTGATGGCATTGGCGGCGGCGGTCAATAAAGGAGATATCGATGACTGGTTTCCTGACCAGGGGGAAACCGGCGTAAGATCAATTGACTACCTGCCTGAAATGCGCCGTCGTCTCATCGTGCCTGAACGTCTTATTCTCAGTACCATAGACGTAACGATTCTCTGCGGAGAACAGCCGCGTATGAAAAAACGTCTTGCTGAAATGCGACACAACATTGCCGAAGGGCTGGAAATAGACATCGATCAAGTTCATGTGAAAGTGAGTAGCATGGATGGACAAGATGAGGTAGCAAGGCTAGAGGGTATTGAAGCGCGTGTCTTAATCAGTCTATGGGAAGGACTTTAATAGACCCGTGATTCTCTCCTACATCCAGGCGCGGCCACTATTGGAGGCGCGCGAGCGCGGGCAGGCCGTCGTCGAGACCTCGCCTGATCTGGGCATGAGCAACACCAGCGCGACATTGAGCGCAGAAGGCGTGCGCTTTGCGACGGGAGAATGGCTGGACTGGGCCAGCGTTGAAAAGATCAGCCAGACCGAAGTCAAGTGCTACACGATAAGCGAGCAGGGAATACAGCCTGTTCAGGTGTTCTCGGAAGAAACGAACCGCCTCTGCAGTCTGCTGCCGACGCGGGGCGCGCCAAGTATGCTGATCGCTGGCTTTGTGATGCACCGTATCAAAGAGATTGATCCCTGGCAGCACGCGCAGCGCATGATCGGGGCTATCGCCCCGGTGAAGGGGTCCGTACTCGACACCACGACCGGCCTGGGCTATACTGCTATCCTGGCTGCCAGAGCTGCTGAAGGCGTGACCACTATCGAGCTTGATCCGGGCGCGCAGGCCATCGCGCAACTGAATCCCTGGTCGCGAGAACTCTTCGCCAATCCCAGAATCACGCGGGTGATGGGCGATGCCTGCGAAGTGGTGCCAACTTTTGCCGGTGAGAGCTTTGACCGCGTCATGCATGATCCCCCGACCTTTGCGCTGGCCGGTGAACTCTACTCCGGCGTTTTCTATCGCGAACTTTACCGCGTTCTCAAGCGGGGTGGACGGCTCTTCCACTATGTCGGTGACCCCGAAAGTAAGGCCAGTGGCGGCGTGACACGCGGCGTCGTGCGGCGTTTGCAGGAGGCTGGCTTCTCGCGTGTAGCGCGGCACGCGGAGGCGTATGGGGTGGTGGGCTATAAATAGCGAAGGCGCATGAAGAGCTATCAGCTTTCCTCTTTTGCTTCACCCTCTGAAGAACCGGCAGGAATGGCTCTCCACGCAGCTTGATGGTTTCCATCCTGCACCGGTGGCCGTAACCACAGAGAAACGGACGCAGGCTGCATCGTCTCCTGCACCACTGCTAGCAGGTGTTCACGCAATGTTGCCAGGTCCACTTCATGGCGCAGTGTGGCGCTGAAGGTTGCCAGCGTGCGGGCGGCGTCATACTTGCGGCGGTAGAAGCGGCGATCGATGATGTTCTGGATGCGGCGGCGCAGGGGATGGCTCAGGGCGACGATGGCGAGGGTAGAAATGACCAGCACTACCGGCTGCTGTGAGCCTCGCCCGGTAATCGCTTCCGCCAGGCTCTCCAGGCCAATCACCAATCCAGCATAGAGCGCTGCCAGCAGCACGGTGAGCGTGCCGTAGACCAGCGTGCGATTGATGAGTATATCCACGTCCCACAAACGGTAACGCAGGAGCGCGACCCCAAAGGACAACGGGACGGGCAGGGTGAAGATAAAGTAGCCAAGAATTGTGCCGAATAACTGATAGGGAGAGTCAGGCTGACCGAGCGATGGAAAGATCAACTGGGGCACGAATCCTGTAATGAGTGCTAAGGAGATGACAAGAGCCAGGCTCCAGGCCACCCACTTGATCTGCTGGCGTTGCCTGGGATTGGACACCTGGCGATACCGGTAGATCTGGGCGAGGGCTAGAAGACTGAAGCATCCTGCCCACACGACATCTCCAAGCAGAGTCACGATCAGGGTAGGGGATAAAGCGGGAAAGAAGTTCACGATCCCCCAGGCGAGGGCTAACGGCAGTACCCAACGCGTCCAGCGTGGCACAAACCGTCCATCAGGGAAGAGCGTAAAGGTGAGGAAGAACGAGATCGTACTGAGGAAGTTGAAGCAAGCCGAGATGAAGAAAGCCAACGAGGGTGAGAACAGGTGGGTCAGCATCGTCAGGTCGTTATCGGCATTGGCAGCACTGATGGAGATAAACATGAGCGCAACCAGGAGGGCCAGCCAATCATCGGACTTGCGCCAGAAAATCAGGGCGGGAACCAATAACCAGACCAGGATAGTGGCAACTTTGATGCTGAGAGCGATGGCTGCGTAGGTATTGAGCGACAGGCCCAGCGAGTGGATGACCGGGGCTGTCTTCGCGCTCAATTGTCCATTAGCGCACTGCGCTGCAACCGAACAGATAGTATGAAAGAGCGCAAAGTACACCGGCAAGCTCGCTACAAAGATGCCCATCATGAGAAGCACGAGGAGAACCCAGGCGCTTCTCGCCAGGAGAAGCCAGCGCCCGCGCAAAATTGTATCAGGTGCGCTAGCGCGATCAGTATTGTCGGCGAGAGCAATGGTGGAAGATGATCTGCTCAATGTTGTCCTCCTTCCTGCCGGGTCTGGAGCCTGTCGTGTCGTTGATCCTGATTTAACCACAATGACACATGTGCCGGCTGCATCGTCTCCTCGACCACTGCCACGAGCTGCTCGCTCAACTGGCTCAAATCTACCTCGCTGCGCAGTGTGGCGCTGAAAGACGCGAGCGTGCGCGCTGCGTCATACTTGCGCCGGTAGAAGCGGCGATCGATGATGTTCTGGATGCGGCGGCGCAATGGCTGGAAGAGTGCATAAATAGCCAGGGTGGAAATCACAATCGCCACATCGTTATTCTGCTTAATGATCCCGCCCAGCAAAGCCTGTAAACCGATGATGAGGCCCGCGTAGACGAGCGCTAGCGAGAGTGTGAGCGTACCGTACACCAGTGAGCGATTGATCAGCAGGTCGATATCGTAGAGGCGATAGCGCAGCACGGCAAAGCCAATCGAGATCGGAATGAGGGCGATCAACACGTATATGAGCGGCTGCACAATAAAATTGACAAGCGGGCCCTCTGCCATTTGCAAAAGCGCTGGAATAACAAAACTCAAGCCCCAGAGCGCGTTCATCAGTAGGAATCCCCCGATGGCCAGGGTGAAACCGTAGATGACCCACTTGGTCTGCTGTCTCTGAACCGGATTCGAGACGCGAATATAGCGATACATCTGTGTGAAGAGGCCAATTCCCAGCAGAATATAGTAGATGAGATAATAAATGTTATCCACGAGTGTCGCAGGGGCGTTGGAAAAAGGCGTCTCGATAATCCAGGCCAGGCTGCACAGCACCCAGCACACTCCCAGGAATCGTGTCCAGCGCGGAACGAAGCGTCCGGTAGGAAAGAGATAAAAGAAGAGAACGATGGACGTTCCCCCCAGGAAACCCACGAGTTTCGCAGCCAATATCCACAGTGTACCCTTTTGCGCGTCATCGTTCAGGAAACCTGGGAAAGCGGCTCCAAACGTGAGCAATGTGAGCGAGACAAACCAGGCCAGAGGCTCATCGGGCTTGCCCCACCTGCGCCAGAAGATGACGACGGCGACCGCGAACCACACGACCACAAACAGCAGTTCGAATGCCAGCAGGTACCCTGCGTAGAATCTGAGGGAGAGGCCGAGGGCTTTGAGCGCTCTCGCCTGCTGTGGGCTGAATATAGCGTTGGGGCCATTACACGGGGCACAGGTCGACTGATAGTCTTGAAATTCGAGCGGAGTGCCAGCGACGACGAGAATGGCCGCCAGGATAGCCACCGCTATCCAGCCGATTCTGGCAAACACGAGCCAGCCTCCACGCAAGCGAGTGCCAGTCGTATTCCCCTGAGCAATGTTTTCAGCTGTCGTAGCCGGCGCATGTTGAAGCTTCATGCCTGCCCACCTCGTGCGATCATTGGGACACTCTGGCAGCCGATCATGTTGTGCTTATTGTCGGCTGCCATTGCCTCACCGGTTTAAGGCTACCAGTAGAAAAACGCGAATGTTCGTCACTCTACACATTATCACATCAGCGTCCTGAAATCGTTACGAGAACCGTTACAAACGGCTGGAGTTCGTTTCCTCTCTCCTTGTCGATAATTATATTGCAATATAGTTGTACTATCGTCAAGGCGTATTGGAAGGGTATAATATGGCGAAACGTCAGAAGGGGAAGCGCGGAAGCCTATATATCTTGAGAAATGAGGATACACCACATGTCATTGCCACCCGTGCGCACCATCACATTAGGTCTCGCCGACCCACACCCACTGCCTTTCGATAGAATCCAATACGCGGCTGGCATATTGAGCAAGGCCAGCGCCCGTTATACAGAGGCAGGCTACGAGGTGCAAACGGTGCGCCTTTCGACCCGCCCTGTGCTAGACGACCTTGCCAATTGGCCGCCTAAAATGCTGTTGGGTTACGCGCAGGAGCTACAGCGCATGTTGGATAATGTCGAGCTAGATTTCTGCTCGCTCGGCCCGGCGCAGGCGGCGCGACCGGATTTTCCCCTGGACCGTATCAATCTGATTGCCGATGTGCTGGCTGCCACAACTGCTATCAATATGACGGTGCAACTTGCCACAGACGAGTATGCCCCACGCCTGGAAGTGGCCCGGCGCTGCGCCCATGTGATGAAGAGGCTGGCGGAGGAAACGCCGGAGGGGTTTGGCAATTTCCGTTTCGCGGCGCTGGCCTGTGTCGCGCCGGGCTGTCCCTTCTTCCCATCGGCCTATCATGACGGGCCAACGAGCCTTGCGCTCGGAACGCAAAGCGTGGGTATCGTAGCGGAAGCGGTCCAATCTCTGCGGCAGGAGAGCCATGCGCCACTCGATTTAGGGATTGCCAGCGAGCGCATTCAACAGGCGCTAGTGGAACATCTCTCGCCCGTCGTTGAACTGGGACAGCAGTTCGCGGCTGAACAGCACGTGGCGTTTGGTGGTATCGATCTCTCGCCCGCGCCGCTTGGGGATGCGAGTATCGCGGGCGCGTTGGAGAAGTGCGGCTATGGACATATTGGCGCGCCGGGGAGCGTTGCCGTTGCCGCCGCGCTGACCCATGCCTTGAAGCATGCGAACTTGCCTACCTGTGGATATTGCGGCGTGATGTTGCCCGTGCTGGAAGATGCCGTGCTGGGGAAACGCTGGCAAGAGGGGCTGCTGCACGTCCATCAACTGTTATTATATTCGGCGGTATGCGGCACGGGGCTGGATACCATTCCCCTGGCGGGAGACAGCGGGGAAGAGGAGATTGCGCGCCTGCTGCTGGACATAGCAACGCTGGCGGCGCGCCTGCGTAAACCGCTCTCGGCTCGCCTCTTTCCCGTGCCAGGGAAGCGATCAGGCGAGCTTACGACGTTTACATCACCATACCTGACTAATACGGTCGTGAGGTGAAAAGCGAGTATCCTCAGATCAGGCGTCGGAATATTGCAGGTTGCTGCCCCACAGCACATCCAGCACGCCATCGTAGGAACTTTTCAGGTTCTCATACAGGCTGGCGTTCTCGATGGCGAGGGCGGCAAGGCGCGCCAGCACCGTGAGAAACTGGATATCGTCGTCATGGAAGGTGCAGCATTCGCTGGTATAGACGCGCATGACGCCGATGGCTTTGCCGCGTACTTCCAGAGGCACGCACAACACTGAGACAATGCCCTCGCGTTTGGCCGCCTCGACGTACTGGAAACGCGAATCGTTGCTCACATCATAAATAATGACGGTCTTGCCCTGGAGCGCCTCGCTGTCGATGGGGCTATGCTCCACTTCAACCGGCCCCTTTGACAGGTATCCTCGACTCAATCCGTGGTAGGCGCTCAATTGCAGCTGTCCCGTGCGCGCATCAAGCAGGCGCACGGCGCTGGCTTTCACGCGCATGGTTTTGGTAATATTCGTGACGACGGTTTGTAGCACCTCTTGTAGCTCGAGACTGGAAGAAAAGGCCAGCGCGGCTTGATAAAGTGCCGTGTAATAGTCGCTATGCAGGCGCTCAGGCTCAGCAGCGCCAGTAGGATTGGGCGTCATGTGCGTACTCCTTCCCGTTTTGAACTAGAAACTGTGATGGTTGGAGCGAACAAGAAAAATGCCAATATGTATAATTATACCATATGGTTCCCTTTTATATTTGACAAAGTGCGACATATTCCAGCCATAGAGAAAGCTCGAAGAAGGTAAGCTGAATGCAAAGACGCTGTCTTAGTATAGAGAAGATGATAAAGGCACTCTATGTATGCTCTCCTGGCATTGGTGACGACGGTTCTAACGTCTTTACTCCCAATATTCAATAAGCAAATATTGCGTGATGCTCCTCCGGCGCTTGTTGCCTGGGCCGTCAATGCGTTTTCGCTTCCTCTATTAGCACTCGGCACAGTTCTGCTTACGCAATGCAGGTTTACCCCGTTCTCCTGCACATTACAACTTCCACGCCTGGACAGCATTTTTATCATTGCATTGCTTGCTTCTGTGGCGCTTAATTGGGGTGCAACGCTCCTGTCAACCTATGCGCTAGAAAAAGCAGATGCCTCGCTGGTCAGTCCGTTACTCACCTTTAATCCAGCATTTACCTTGCTTGCTGCATGGGTTGCCATTGGTGAAACTCCTGGCATACGAGAAACTATAGGCGTTGCTCTTATTTTATGTGGTGTGTACCTGCTAGAGGTAGAAGAAGCCCGAACAGGACTCTTCACACCTCTGCTTGTGCTAGTGCGTCGGCCTGGAGCATTCCTGGCAATTTTTGCAAGCGCCATGTGGGGAATAACAACGGTTTTTGAAAAGCTTGCTATTGAGCATATGACACCGCAAAGTGGGCCGTTTGTTGCCCTGGCTGGTACTGTACTTATGGTTGCCCTGCTTACGCCAGGAGCATTTTTAGCATCTGGTAGAACAGAGACACCGAAACATGAGAGGGGATTGGATGGGCTGCGTATGCATCCACGCTCTTTGCTCCTGGCTATCCTCATTGCAGGGGTTGCTCCCCTCTTTGGCTTTACTGCAATTGCGCTTGGGCTTGTTGGCTATGTAACTGCTCTCTTTAAGCTCGGTGCCGTATTTACAATTGTATGGGCGTGGCTTTTCCTGGGAGAAGGTAATATACGTCAACGCCTGCTTGGTGCCGGTGTGATGGTCGTTGGTGGTGCGCTTATTGCTTTATAGCATAACTCGTCACATGCATCAATCTACAATCCACAACCCTAAATTCTTCATAACGCCCACCCTATTGCGCGGGTGGTGGGTCTTGCACTACCCACACCCTGCATGGCGCGTTGGCGAGCACGAAGGGAATCGTTTTTCCCAGGTCGTTGCCGCCGCCTGTCCCTTTTTTCGCGTTGCGCACCAGTCCCAGCAGGATCAGGGCGCAGCCGTGGTCTTTGGCCTCATCGACGATGGCCGGGCCGGCGTCGCGTGTTTGCACGACTTCGGCGATGGCATCGCAGCCCTGTTCGTCGGCGATAGCCATGGCTTCGGTGAGGATCTTGTCGGCGTTTTCGGATTCTTTGGTGAGGGTGGCTTTCAGTGGAAGGGTGCGGGGAACTTCTATAATATGGACTAAGTGAATTTTGCGTTTTCCTCGTTTTGCCATGAAGCAAGCCAGGCGCACTAACTCTTTGTCAAGTCGTTTGCCATCGACGATGACGGCAATATCGCCGATAGCTCCAACCCCTGGAGCCGCTTTGCTCGTCTCTGCCTCTTCTCTGGCTCTACGGAATATATGAACCATTGTCTTTCTCCCCCTGAATGGAACGCGATAAACAGCATCTTTTCTTGCTTACAGTATCCTACATTGGACCGTCTTCAAAAAGTTCCATCAGGCCACTTTGATTCTAACTCTTAACCGCCCTCTCGTCAATAGCGATTGTGTACAGAGTATCCATCATATTGCGTAGAAAAATGATGAGATTGACTTACTCAGGCGCGATGGTAGCAGTCAGGCCATAGCTGAGAATGCGCTCCTGGTAAAACTCGGCAGTTTCTTTAGGGCAGGTAATGACGATGGCGCTTCCCATCAGATGCGCGGTCAGCATGATCTGCTCGGCCTCCGCCTGGGTAAGCGTATTGATGGTATGCAAGAGAACAGCGACGACATAGTCCATGCTATTGTAATCGTCGTTGAACAAGATCACATTGTAGGGAGGAAGCAGCTTCGCGCGCAGGCGAATTTGCTTTTCCGTCTCTACTTGTAAAAGCGGTAGATCGCGCGTGTTGGTCATGCCTGATATGCTCCTGTAACAAGTGTGAATGAGTAGAGTGAATACAACTAAATCTAGTATACACAGTACCGTGATACCTCCTGGTAGTCAAGTGGGGTATTCAATTTGCGGTACTTTTTACTGTTTGCAAATCAGTCAAAAAGAGGGCAACCAGGAAATGAAGCCTTATCCTCCGACGCTCCTGTCGATCTTCCCCTTGTTATTCAGCAAGATGGCGCGCGCCTTCGATTTGCGGCTGATATTATCCGGGTCGGGCAGGCGAATAGCGATGACCGTGCGCGCTTCTGTGGTTGGCTGCACTCGCTCGGCGTTGACTGTGGTGACATCCTGGCCTATCGCGCCGCGCAGCCGTCCCCTGCGTGTCAGGCCGAGAATCGCTCCCAGGATGATGCCCACCACCACGCCGGCCAGAGTACCGATGAGGACAGGATGCGATGAAATGGCGAAATCGGTAACACCGAACATGACCGCGCCCAGTAGCAGGCCGAAGACGACGGCCAGCAGGATCACCGTGACCGGATTTGGCCCCGAACGGGTGGTTTGCAGGAAGACGGCGGCGCGGTCGCGGTTCGGCCCGTGCTCGCGGAACTGACTCCCGCTCACCGAACCAGCCGCCATACGAAAAACCTCGTCTTCCCCGAAGCCCTCTTTATGGAGTTTTGTTTCTGCCGCGTCCGCGTCGCTTTCGGCGTTGAAAACGGCCAGCAGATCAAAGTTCATGTGTTGTTGCTGCATGAAATACTGCTCCCCTTACGCAAGTTTTTGCTCTTTCCAGAACCATTATAACGAATGGGTCAACCAGGGCCGGGCTTGCCCCCGCCCTGGCAACGTTATGATGCAGGTGGTTTCACCTTCCTGAAAATGCTGTAAAGCAAGAGATCGTAGGCTGCTTTCAGTCCGCCGCATAGCAAAAAGGGCAGGCCCAGGGTGAGCGCGGCTCCGGTGAGTAACGCGCCTGCCAGCAAGGGGCTGAGCGACAGGGCGACGCTGCGCGCCATCGTCGTCAGGCTGGCGGCGGCGGTGCGCTCGTCGGGCGCAACCAGCGTCATGGTGTAGGCCTGCCTGGTGGGTACGTCCATCTGCGAAAGCGACTGGCGCGCCAGCAGGCAGAGCGCGGCGAGTGGGAAGGTCGGCATGAAGGGTACGAGCATGAGCAGGAAGTTGGAGGGCAGGTGCGTAAAAACCATCGTGTTGAGCAGGCCAATGCGTTTTGCCAGCCATGCCGCGACAGGGAAGGAGAGCGCGGCCAGCAGATTTGTGCCGAAGAAGAGTGCGCCCAGCGCGGCGAGCGGGACGCCAAAGCGTATGTGGAACCAGAGCGAGAGAATGGTTTGCACTACTAATCCACCGGCGAATGCGTCAAGCGCGAAGAGCGCGGCCAGTCGTAAGACGATGCCGCGCGACTTTTGCAGCGGTTTGCCGGATTTTATCATGGCGGATTGCAGCGTGCGCGGTTCCCTGTAAGGAGTTTCAATTTTATCAGACAGGCTTAGAAATAGCGTTCCCATTGCCAGGGCGATCAGGGCATAACCCGCGAACATGGCGCGTATGGCAAACGCCGTTTCCATGCCCATCGTCCTGTGCAGAATATCGGGGATGATGACGGCCAATCCGCCCGCCGCGCCCGCCAGCTGGGCCATCAGGTTGTAGCGGGCGAAGGCGTCCATGCGGCGTTGTGCTGTGCAGGTCTGCGGCAATATTGCCTGCTCTATGGCCGCGAATGGCGCGTTGTCCGCGCTGGACGGGCTGAGTGTGCCAAAAAAAGCGGCGAGCAGTAAAACAAAGAGGTTGCGCGAGAACGCGAAGGCCAGTCCCGACACTACCATCAACAGGGCAAGGAAAACCAGCACGCGCCTGCGCCCGATGCGGTCCGCGAACAGGGCCACCAGGATAATAGCGATAATATCCCCTACCAGAGCCGCCGTGAGTACCAACCCAACCTCAATGGTCGAGAAGCCAGCCGAGGTTAGCGTGATGCCCAGCAAAATGCTGGTGAAGCCATAGCCAAACGAGCGAATAGCACGCGCCATGACCACGCGCCATCCATCCGCGTTCATCCAGCGGAATGTCGAAGGCTCTGGTTCTGGTTTGTCAATTGCGCTGCTCACGGTATTGTTCTCTACAGGTGAAACGTATGCTGGTCTTCAAATCACTTGAGCAATCATACCCCATCGATCTATTTCATAGCTACTGAGATGAAAGCCTGGATCAGAGGAGGGGTTTTTCCGGCATCGTATCGGGTTTGGCCTTCTTCAATCGCTTGAATTTATTTTTGTAGGGGTCAAATCGGGCCTTTCGTAGAATCACTAAAACGATGATGGTACCAGTAATCGCAAAAAGAAGAATCCCCATTCCGGCAAAAAACTCTATCTTAGCAGTGTCCCAGACTTCGTCGCGTGTACCAAAAAACACACCATCCGGGGCGTAAGGAGAGTCAGGGTTATAGAGTATCGCTACAGTCTCTCCTACGTAGGCACTGGAAGTAGTATCAATCGGAAATTGAAATGGTAATGTCTGTCCTGTGATTGTGACAAAGTTTCCCGCGGCTATTATTGCTTTGCCCGTTGAATCGATAGCTGTGACTGTGCCAGTTGTGGAAATTCCTGTTGAATAGAGCTTTTCCGCGCTGTGATAGTCTCCTAAAGCTGCTGCAAGGATTATGGGGCCGAAGAGATAGCATAAAGCGATGCAGCTACAAAAACCGAGGAATACGGACCCCTGTTTTTGACGGCTGCGTTTTCTCAAAACATGTTTTTGTTTCTTCTTCATACTCTAATATCTCATACTCTACAATATCCAATCCTACTACTGTTAAACGCATGAGCAATTAAATCATAAAGAGGTTCAATGGGATGCCGCTACTGGTTGTGGCGATGTACAATAAAGAGTAATCCCAGATTCAAGGAAAAGCCATGAGCGATCAAACCCAGGCTGATAACCAACAGCCAGAACGTTTACTTTCAGAACATGCGCATAAGAACCGCGCAATGTGGCAGGCAACTAGTGACAGCTATGAAGAGCGTCATGCTGCATCTCTTGCTGGACAAAATGCGATGGCGTGGGGTCTCTGGCGTATACCAGAAGCTGAACTTCGTATTTTTGGCGAGGTGGCGGGTAAGGATATATTGGAACTGGGCTGTGGCGCAGCCCGCTGGTCTATTGAACTGGCCCGGCTTGGCGCGCGGCCTGTTGGCCTGGACCTCTCGTCGCGGCAGCTCCAGCACGCCCGCCGCCTCATGTCCGAGGCAGGCGTAGATTTCCCCTTGATCGAGGCCAGCGCAGAAGATGTGCCACTGCCAGACGCCAGTTTCGATATCGTCTTTTGCGACTGGGGAGCCATGACCTTCTGCGACCCGCAGCGCACCGTGCCACAGGCAGCCCGCCTCTTACGGCCCGGCGGACTCTTCGCCTTCTCAACTGCCACGCCGATCGAGTTTTTGTGCCTGGATGTAGCAACTGACCGGCTTGCCGATCGCCTCATGAACGACTACTTTGGCATGAAACGCCTGGAGTGGGAGAATGAAGTCAATTTTCAGTTGCCCTATGGTGAGTGGTTACGGCTTTTCCGTCGATCGGGCTTTGTCGTGGAAGATTTGATTGAAACGCGACCATCTGAGAACGCCACCACCAGCTATCTAGATGCCAGCGAGATGGCATGGGCCAGGCGCTGGCCGATGGAAAACATCTGGAAACTATGCAAAGAGCCATAATTGATAGTTGCTCTTTGCAGATAACGTTTATTCTAAGGGCGGGAGTGGAGAGGACGAGGGGAGGGACCCTTGCGGTCGCCCTCGTCCTCTTCTGTGATATAGTGTGAACAGTATTTTGCGCCTGCCCTGTAAGGTGAATCGCATGTAGCCGTTGCAACAGTCATCCACGCAGAAGGATACAATGGAAAGACAGGACGACCCTGCCCGGCCGGGTTCCAGGCGCAAAACAATGCTCATCGTGACGCTTTTAGTGCTTGTTGTACTTGCAACCACGCTGTTCTACATTTCTATTACTCCCGCCCATACCTGGCTTGCGGCGCTTTTTCACACGCAGACCAGCGTTGCTCCACCCGTGAATTCCAATTCTGAAACGACGATGTTCGGGTATGATTTGCGACATACACGCTACAACACGAAAGAACACCAGCTCAATATCGCGGATGTGAGTCACTTGCAATTAAGCTGGTCGGTCTCAACCAATGACCAGATCATTTCTACGCCTGCGGTTGATAACGGCATCCTTTTCGTCGGTTCAAACAACAAACACTTCTACGCGCTGAATAGCAAAAATGGCAAGGCGCTGTGGTCCTATGTGGCAAAGGCCGATATTGGCTCCTCGCCAGCCGTTGCCAATGGCATCGTGTACGTGGGTTCAAGCGATGATAAAATCTATGCCTTCAATGAGCGGACCGGCGCAGTGAAGTGGACGTACAATACATCTAACTCGGTCTGGTCTTCACCATCGGTTGCCAACGGCGTCGTCTATATCGGCTCCAACGATTCCACGCTCTACGCCCTGGACGCTCGCACCGGTACGGGACTGTGGGGTCAAT
>Ga0207416_1002443_pt1 | contig 20323 bp, 19 predicted proteins | sample PaiPotPPM11metaG_FD_184107 | JGI IMG/M metagenome (GOLD analysis project Ga0207416, IMG submission 184107) | Iron sulfur acid spring bacterial and archeal communities from Banff, Canada, to study Microbial Dark Matter (Phase II) - Paint Pots PPM... ...
CGCCTGGCTGCTGACCCCGGGCTTGGCCAGCAGCCAGGCGTAGGCCACGTGGGCGACCGGCACCGCCCGGGCCGCGGCGATCTCGCGCATCTTGTCGATCGCGTCGTAGCCGCGGTCGACGTTCACGGGCGGGATCTTGAACTCCGCACGGCGGCCACCCCCGCCGCCCGGGTCCTCCCGCGTGTACTTGCCGGACAGGAACCCCCCGGCGAGCGGGCTCCAGATCAGCGTCCCCAGCCCGGCGGCCTGGCAGTACGGCAGCACCTCGTACTCGGCGTCGCGGCCGACCAGCGAGTAGTAGATCTGCGCGGAAACGAACGGCGCGTACCCGTGCCGGGCCTGGACGCCCTGGCCGCGGGCGGCGTGCCAGGCCGGGGAGTTAGACCAGCCCACGTAGCGCACCAGCCCCCGGGACACGAGGTCATCCAGGGCGCGCAGGGTCTCCTCCCAGGGCGTGACGAAGTCCGGCGCGTGCAGCTGATAGAGGTCGATCCAGTCGGTGCCCAGCCGCCGCAGCGCCGCCTCGGCGTTGCCCACCACGTGCCGGTAGCTCAGCCGGGCTCGGTCGGGGTCCTGAGGGCCAGCGTCGTACGTGCTGACCTTGGTCGCGATCACGGCCCGGTCGCGCGCGCCGGCCCGCTGCAACGCCGCGCCGAGCAATTGCTCGCTCCGGCCGTCCCCGTAGCCCTCGGCGGTGTCGAACAGGTTGACGCCGGCGTCCAGCGCCAGGCCGACCATCTCGTCGGCTCCGGCCTGGTCCACGCGGGCGTGAAAGCTAGCGAACGAGTACTGACCGAACGTCATCGCGCCCAGAGCCAGCCGCGAGACGGTCAAGCCGGAACGTCCGAGCTGTGCGTACTCCACCAGCACCTCCTGCCGTTCAAAGTCTTGAAGGTTTTGCTTACAACATTACAGACCTGAGACTTGGAACGCATGTGGCTGATCACACATTCACGCCGTGCCTGTGGCTGCGGTACAACCGGACTGTGCGCTCGCGGAAGTACCGGATCGTCACGACGCTGGAGCGGGGCTACAACCGGCTCACGCGGTTCGCGCTGCGCGCGGGCGTGGCCCCGCGGGCGTTCGCACTGCTGGAGACGACCGGCCGGCGCACCGGGCGGCCCCGGCAGACCCCGGTCGGAGACGGCCTGGCCGGCGACACGTTCTGGCTCGTCGCCGCGCACGGCACGCAGGCCGACTACGTCCGCAACCTGCAGGCCGAGCCCCGCGTGCGGGTCAAGGTGGCCGGCGCCTGGCGCTGCGGGACGGCGGTCGTGCTGCCCGGCGACGACGCCGGCGCGCGGTCGCGGACGCTGCCCCACCAGTGGGACAAGGCCATCGGCCGGCTGCTGGCCTCCGACCCGCTGACGATCCGCATCGACCTCGAACCAGGCTCGGCCGGGGCGGGCCATGGGACCTGACCGTGACCGGGCCGCCGGCGCGAGCGGGGTGATCCGGAGCCTGCCCCGGGTGGTGGCCGCGCCGCCGGATAAGCCGGTCCGGTCGATCGCGGCCCGGGGCCAGGAGCGGTCCCGGCGGCTGGCCCTGCACCCCGAGACCTGGGACCGGCGGGAGGCCGCGGTCATGCGGGCCGACTTCGACGAGGCCGCGTCGGGGTGGGACGGTGACCGCGGGACCTACCGGCGGCAGGTCCTGGCCGATGCCCTGGCCCGCGGCGGCCCGTTCCGGCCCGGCCTGGCCGTGGAGATCGCCTCGGGCACCGGGCTGCTCACGCCGCTGATCCAGGCGCAGTGGCCGGCGGTGATCGCGGTCGACCTGTCCCACGGCATGCTGACGCACTCGGCCGCGGCGCACCGGGTCCAGGCCGACGCCGCGCGCCTGCCCGTGGCCAGCGGCCGCGCCGACGCGGTGGTCATCGGGGACGGGCCGCTGTTCGCGGCCGAGGTGGCCCGGGTCATGACCGACCAGGCGGTGCTCGTGTGGTCGAACGCGCTCGGGTCGGGAGCCCCGTTCTTCGTGCCGGCCGACATCGTGGCCCAGGTGCTGGCCGCGGCTACCAGCCGGACCTGGGACGCGACCGAAAGCCAGGCGCACTGGGGCAGCTGGGCCGTGCTGCGCCCGGCCAGTGGTCAGGAAACCCGCAGGTAGACGGCGGTCGCGTCGTCGTGCCGCTTGTCACGGGGGTACCCGGGCGGCGGTGCCGCGCGCTCGGCCTGCCGCACGCGCCGGATCAGTTCGTCCGGCCCGCCGGTGTCGAGCACGGCGAATATCCCGGGCCAGTCGTAGCCGTAATAATCCACGAGCCGGGTAATTCCGTCCGTCAGCAAGGCGACGTGGGTCACGTCTTCGGCGGTGCCGGAAATGGCTTCGTAGGCGGCCCGGGGTTTCGTGCTGGCCACCCAGAAACCGCCCGGAGCATTGCGCTTGGAACGGACCAGGGCCGGCGTGTACGGGCGGCCGCCGGGCTGCAGGTAATCGACCCGGTCATCGGTATGCACCGTGATGCGCTGGCCGGCCTGCAGAACGGCCGCGGAATCACCCAGTACGAGATATTCGACGGCGGGATCGCTGGCCCGCACGATGACCACCGTGGACGAAGGGCTGTCGGGATTGGCCAGGTCGCAGTGGCCGGCGTGCGCGGCGCAGGTGGCCTCGATCGCGCCGGCCAGGGTTTCCGGCAGGCTCATCCGGCTGAGGACCAGGCGTTCGATCAGGGCGGCGGCGAGCTGGCTGACGAGCCACGGCACATCGTGGCGGCAACCGGTCGGCACGCCGTCGAAGTGGGTGGCCCCGTCCAGGACGATCGCCCAGTCGGGTCCGACCGCGGCGTAGTCCTCGTTCGGCCGCGCGGCCGTTCCCGGCATCGTGGCCGACTCGGCCCGCTTGAACGGCACCAGCACGGCTTGCTCCTGGTCATCATGCGTTCGGGTACTGAACTCCGGTACTGAACCGGGCGCAGCTTATTCGTTCGGACGGGCCCGGCGCGATCGATAGCATGACGCATGGCCAAGGCGCTGCTGACCCCGCGAGCGGTGGATTTCCCCCGCTGGTACCAGGACGTGATCGCCAAGGCGGAGCTGGCCGAGAACGGGCCCGCCCGCGGTTCGATGGTGATCCGGCCGGCCGGGTACGCGATATGGGAGCGGATGCAGCGCGAGCTCGACGACCGGATCAAGGCGGCGGGCGCGGCCAACGCCTACTTCCCGCTGCTCATTCCCGAGTCGTACATGCGGCGCGAGGCCGAGCACGTCGAGGGGTTCAGCCCGGAACTCGCGGTGGTCACCATCGGCGGCGGCAAGCAGCTCGAGGAGCCGCTGGTCGTGCGGCCCACCAGCGAGACCGTCATCGGCGAGTCCATGGCCCGGTGGATCGAGAGCTACCGCGACCTGCCGCTGCTGCTCAACCAGTGGTCCAACGTGGTGCGCTGGGAGCTGCGGCCCCGGCTGTTCCTGCGGACCAGCGAGTTCCTCTGGCAGGAGGGCCACACGGCGCACGCCAGCGAGGCCGAGGCCCGCGAGTACGCCCGGCGGATCTTGCGCGACGTCTACGAGGACGTGCTGGTCAACGTGCTGAGCATCCCGGTCGTGGTGGGCCGCAAGACGGCCCGGGAGCGGTTCGCCGGCGCCGCCTCGACGTACACGCTGGAAGCGATGATGGGCGACGCCAAGGCGCTCCAGATGGGCACCAGCCATGAGCTGGGCCAGAACTTCGCGCGGGCCTTCGGGATCGAGTACCTCGCGGCCTCGGGCCGGCGCGAAACCGCGTGGACCACGTCATGGGGCATCACGACCCGCCTCATCGGCGGCATGATCATGGTCCACGGTGACGACCTCGGCTTGCGCGTACCGCCCCGGGCGGCGCCGGTCCAGGCCTGCGTCCTGGTGGTGAAGGCGGGCGATGGCGTCGGCGAGGTGGCCCGCAAGCTGGCCAGCGCGCTGCGCGACGCCGGGATCCGGGCCGCGCTCGACGACCGGGTGGACACGCCGTTCGGCCGCCGCGCGATCGATGCCGAGCTCAAGGGCTATCCGGTCCGGATCGAGGTCGGGCCGCGCGACATCGCCGAGGGCCGGGTCGTGGTCGTGCGGCGGATAACGGGCGAGCGGGCGTCGGTTCCGGTCGACGCCGTGGTGAGCCTGGTCACGGAGGCGCTCGCCGCCGACCACCAGGCGCTCTACGACGAGGCGCTGGCCATGCAGCGGCAGCGCACGGCCGAGGTCAGCTCGGTCGACGAGGCGTTCGAAGCGGCGGGTACCGGCTGGGCCCGGCTGCCCTGGTCGGCGGTCGGCGCGGAGGGCGAGGCCATGCTGAACGCCCAGGGTGTCACCGTGCGGTGCCTGGTGCGGGCGGACGGCGGGCTGCCCGACTCCGACGACGAACCTGACCTCATCGCCGTGGTCGGCCGCGCCTACTGATTGGGGCCGGGTCGCACGTGCCGGGCCGGCGGCCGGAGGCTGGCCGCCGGCCCGGCTGAACTCAAGCGGGTTCCGGGTCCGGCGTCAGCCGTACAGCGCCACGGCGGGCGGCGAGCCGAGTTCGCCCATCCCGCGGGGGTACGCGCCGTGCCACTGGCCGTTGCCGTAGTAGGCCTCCCACAGGTGCCGGTCTTGGCCTTCCCAGTAGACATAGGTGTTCCCGTGGCCGTCGACGCCGGCGGCCGGAGCCGATCCGAGCGTCTTGTAGCCCCGTTTGAAGGGTCCCGAGAGGTTCGCGTCCGCCGGGCCCTGGGCCTCCCACAGGTTGCCATCGCCGCCCTTCCAGAACACAAAGGCGGAGGCGTTGCCTGGCATCGGCGGTCCGTAGGTACTCCCGGGATCAGGAGGAGGACTAGACGGAGTCCCGGGCGGCGTCGCGTTGATCTGCACGTACTCGCCGGGGTCGGTGAGCCGTGTGTCGGCCGCGGTGCGCTGCAAGAACCGCGTGTACGTCCCGGTGGTGTAGGTCGTCCAGGGATCGAAGCAGTTGAAGCCGGCCTGCATGTCGGCGTCGCATTTCCAGACGGCCGCCTCGGCGTTGTTCCACGGGTCCAGCAGATGGAAATCGTAGCCGTACTCCGCGGGGGCCGAGTTCCCGCAGGTAATCTGCCACAAGCCCCAGCCCGCCTTATCCGACAGGCTGCCGCAGAAGTCAACGCCCGGCTGGATAATCCCGGGCAGGTAGGAACTCTCGGCGCCAGTGATAGCCGCGGCGATCTGAGGGTCGGTGTAGCCGCCCTGACTGCCGGTGGGCCCCCCGGGCGATGATCCAGTACCCCTCGATCTGGGCGTAGCCGAGCGTCCCGGTGGGCGCCGCGGGTTGCGGCGGCGCCGGGCGTGTTCGGTGCCCCGTGGCCGGGGCCGGAGGGGCGCCGCGGGCGCCGGAGCCTCGTCGAAGGCCAGGTTCCGCAGGAACCCTCGCGGCGTAGGCCCGGTCACATGCAACTCGAGCCTGGTGAACAGGACGCCCTTACCCGCCTCCCGCGTCGGATCGCCCAGGGTGACGTCCGCGCTGGCTTGGTCCCAGGCCTTGCTGTTCGCGCAATCCGGCGAACAGGCCCTCCAGGTGACGATCCCGGTCGCGGTGGCCCCGGTGCTGGTCCAGTTCGACCAGTCGAGATGCTCAGCCAACTCGCCATCATCGGCGCAGGTCAGCACCATGCTGCTGGGGCGGACTAGGTTTGCCCCCTGCCCGCACACCTCCACGGCTGGGTTCGCCGCGGGTGCGAGGGCGGCCGGGCCCGCCGGGCCGAGCGAGGCCGCCGACGCCGCGGACCCGGCCCCCACGGCGGCGACCAGCACTACTACCGCGGACAGGCTCCATGGTCGGATTAATCTGCGCATGCCACGTTCCCTTCGTCGTCCAATTCACGAGTGGGCTATTCCTCGCGCGTGGTCGGCCGCGAAAGCATTCGGCGGTAGTGGCCCGGGCCGGTCGCTCCCTGGGCCACGGTCGTTTGTCCCAGGAACGGAAATGCCTCATGGACTACGCTTTTCGCCGCCCGGCCGGGCGAGCGGACGTTATGGTGACATACGCCGCGTAAACCGGGCATCCGCCCGAAGTCAACCCGCAGGCCGGGCGGGTCGGCGCCAGGCCGGTGTCTCGCTCGAAGGCAGTCCTACGGATACGCGGGCCCGTTCAGGGATAGCCGGGGATGCCACCGCGGCGTCGAGGTCCCCGTTCGCCGCGGCGGCGGCGTTCGTCGCTCGCGCGTGCGCGGCCTCGGCCGGGGTGTCCAGCGCGTCCGCGACCCGCGACCCGGGCCGGGATTCCCTAGGTTGCCGGCCGCCTTGGGGTCAGGGATTGAGGGTCATGGATTGAGGGTCATGGACTGACCAGACGGAAAGTGCCGCCGAACGCCGTGATCCCGTTGCCGTTTCCTTCCGGTGCGGCCCTGCGGTTGGCCAGCAGCTTGAGCAGTTCGTTGGCGAACAGGTAGAGCGGGTGGCCGTTCCAGGTCACCTGGTCGAGTTTGCCGGGGATGGTGATCCCGCCGACACTGGAGGACGGCACGCCGATTGCGCCGACCCGGCCGCCGGTGATCATCGGCGGCCAGGCACGGGCGCAGGTCGCGCTCGCGGAGCAGACCGCCTTGCCCGGCTTGTCGGCGCTGAACGTGTAGAGCGGGAAGTTGATCCACCCCAACTGGGTCAGGAACGAGGCGGCCACGACCGTCTTGCCGCCGACGGCGACCGTGGCGAGCGTCCCCGCCCACGGCACCGCGTGCGCGGTCGGCGAGACCAGCCACCAGATCCCGTGCCAGGGCGGCGCACCGGGCTCGTCAAAGCCCTCGCCGTAAAGCTCGGTGGCGGGCCCGAAGTCGAATTTGAACAGGTACAGCGGGTGGCCGCCGTAGGTGATCTGCTCGCCCACGCCCTTACGGTCCACTGTCCCGAGCAACGCGGCGTTCACGCCCGGGCCCGCGACCGGCTTGCCCGCTGTGGTGATCGCCGGCCACTCGGGCTGGGCGGCGGTGGGGGGCCCGGTGCAGGTGAACGTACCGATGACCGTCTTGGTCGCCACGGTCGTGCAGCCGTAGCTGGGCGGGTTGTCGGAGGTGATGAAGTACAGGGTGTGGTTCTTGTACGGCCCCGAGCCGACGGCCAGCGCAGGCCCGAACTCGGTGCTCGTTATGACGATCTCGGTGCCCTGCGCCGCCCGGGCCGGTGCGGCGGCCTGCGCGGTCGCGGTCAAGGCCAGGACGGCAGCCAGCGCGGCTAGCGCGGCCAGCGCCGCGAGCGCCCGGTAAAGGGGCCGGAAAGGCATAGCAACCTCCGTTGCACGGACTGGGGCGGATCCGGATGGCACGGACCGGGGCGGATCCGGGTGGCACAGACTCGGCCGGATCCGGCGCAAAGCCTAACCAATGCCCCGTTGATCACCTTTCGCCGGAGCCGGCTCAGTGCCCGGCGCTACGCTCACCGCCCGGGTAACCGCCAAATGCCGCCAGCCGGGCAAATGGTGCCGGTAACGTTTTCAGGCATGGTCTCTACTTCGCGGCAGGTTTTTCGCCAGCCGTCTGGCCGTCATCCAGCCCGCCACCACCCGCGGCAGCACCAGCGGTGCCTGGGGTGGCGTGATCATGGGCAGCCTGTTCACGGTCGCGGTCTGGGGCGTGTTCATCTGGGCCATAGTGGACCGCAAGCGCCGCCGCTCCCGCCGCCACCAGCGAGCCTAGGTCGCAGTTTCATTATCGTGGTGGATTCGTTGCGATAGTTGATTCTGGTGGCTAATCGCGGAGTGTAAGCGACGGCGGGCTGACCGCTGGACTACCCATGTACCGGGCCAAACCAGGCCACCACTGCTCGCATACGGTGCAAACCAGACAGCTCATGACAGATACGGGGCGCCGAAAAACCTTCAACCGCGGCCTGTCACCCATGGTGGCGAGATTATGCCCCAGATGCCGGATTTCCAGCGTCAGACCCGGTGACAAGCGGCCCGGCGCGCCTTCCCGCGCCCCCCGGGCCGGGGCCGCACCGGCCCCGGCCAGGCCGCAACCGGGGAACCGCGCACGCCCGCCCGGGAACCGAACCAACTGACGGGCCGTCAGGCCGAACCAGCGTTCGGTCATGCCCTCGTCCGCCATGCCCAGGCGCACGGCTACCCGCTGCGAGGCGGCGTTGTCCAGGTCGGTGATCGCGAGTACCTGGTCTATCCCGGCCGCCGCGGCCCGGGCGAGGACCGCACGAGCGGCCTCGGTGGCCAGCCCCCGCCCCTGGTGCTCTGGGTGCAAGTGCCAGCCCACCTCTACCAGGCCCGTGGGGCCATCGCCGTCGCTGAGCGGCAGTAGCAGAAGGGTCCCCACCGGCTGTCCCGGCGACCCGTCTGCCGCCCGCGGGACCATCGCCCACAAGCCGAACGGAGCGGAAAGACCACGCTCGTGATCACGCCAGCGACCCAGGCGCTCGCGCGCTTCGGCCGCCGTGGCCAGCGGCCGACGGGGATGCGCGCCAAGCCAGCGCGCCACCTCTTCGCGCGAGTACAGGTCGAAGAACGCCGCGAGGTCGGACTCATCCCAGTGGCGAAGCAGCAGACGGTCTGTCCTGAGCGACTCCATAGCCCAGACAGGGCAATTCACCCCGGTGCCTGCGCGTGATCGACGTGCCATGACGCCAGAAGGTAGCCGATACTGAGTGACCCAGCACGTGACCCAAGTGATCTTGCTCGCAAATCGCGATCAAGGAATCGCCTAGCTCAAAGGGTGGAGCTGAGGGGATTTGAACCCCTGACCCCCTCGATGCGAACGAGGTGCGCTACCGGACTGCGCTACAGCCCCAAGACCGGCTGTCAGCGTAGCAAACTTGGGGGACTGCCCGCTCCCGGTGATCGTTGAGCCGCGGTACTGGCGCGGTGCGGCCAGGTCAGTCGCCCACGGCGCGGACCGTCGCGTCGGTGTACTGGTCGTAAGGTTCGTCGGCGCCCTGGCCGGTGCGGGCCGAGATGTCGATGATCTCGGCGGCCGGCGGGGGCGCTTGCGCCGCGCGGGCGCGTTCGTGGGCCAGGCGGGCACGCTCGCGGGCGGCGTGGGCGCGGGCGCGGGTCTCGGCCCGGTGGAGGGCCTCGGCGTCCGCGTGTGCGGCCTCCCGCAGGAGCAGGAGGTACAGACCGAGCATTCCGGCGGGGGGAATGGCGGTCCACCATCCGGTCAGGCCGATCAGGGCGCATCCCGTGGCCGCGACGGCCAGCGCGACCAGCATCGTGAGCATGCGGCGGCGGGCCTGGACGACACGCGCGCGGGTGCCGACGGGGCTCGGCGGGCGCGCCGGGCCCCCCGAGCTTGGCCGGGCGAGGCCGTGGTCGGCGCCAGAATCAGCCGCGCCCGCTGAGCTACGCCGGCCCGCGGAGCCAGCCGGGCCCGCAGAGCCAGCCGGGCCCGCGGAGCCAACCGGGCCCGCGGAGCCAACCGGGCCCGCGGAGCCAACCGGGCCCGCGGAGCCAACCGGGCCCGCGGAGCCCGGCTCGGGCTCCGCGTCGGAATAGGCGGCACGGGAATAGCCGGCCGGGCCAGCGGTTTCGGCGCCGGCATAGGCCGGCGGATCGGCATCCGCTGCGGACCAGGCGACCTCGGCCTCCGCGTACGTCGCGGAGCGGGCGGCCTCGGGCTCCAGGTAGGTCACGGGACCGGGGGCCGCGGGGCCGGCGTACCCCGAGGGACTAGCTGGTACCGGATGTTCGTGAACCGCCCCGTCGTCATCGGACTCGGCCAGCGGGCCGGGTTCGGCGTCGGGGTAGGCTTCCGCGAACTCCGTGGCTTCGTCCTGGCCAGCCGGGATTTCCGTCTCGGCGGTGGCGTCGTGTGACCGGTGCAGCCAGCGCGGAACGAGCACGCAGGCCCAGATCGCGACGATCGCGAGAAAGAGAATGGCGCTGCTCAACGGCTTACCCGGCTCACGTCAGGTCCGGGCCACCGGATTACCGGGCCCGGGCATGAGGCAGCAACGGGCGTGCTCACGTCACGCACGGTAAAGGCCGGCGTCCGGTTTGACGAGCATTCGGCCCGGAGTGTCGCGAGATCGCGCGCTGGATGGCAGCTTATGCGGCGGGCCGGCGCCGATATGTGCGGTACAAGGCCCGAGACGATATATCGTGTTTGGGTGAGCAGCTCATCGTCGTTTTCCCCGAATGAGATTCGGGCGGCCGCCGAGACTCACCGTGAGCTCGGCCCGGAGTACACAGACGCGGTTGTCGACTCGTTCCTCGACAAGGTCGGGCGAGAGATCGATGCTCGCGTGGACGCCCGGATGGCCGCCGCCGTGCGGCAGATTCCGCAGCCACCGGAGCGGCCCAGGAAACAGGTTTCCGAGGTTGCGGTGCTCGCAGTCAGCCTCGGCTGCGGTATCCCGCTGAGCGCGATCGCGGTGGCCGCGGGCCATCATCCGGCCGGCCTGTGGGGCCTGCTGGTCATCTGGATCGCGATCGCGGTCATCAACATCGCCTACGCGGCCCGGCGTCCGCCCGCCAGCGGTCGCTGACACAGGCTCACGGCCCGCTGACGGTCGGCCCAGACCCGCGTCCCGCTGGCGCCAAGCGCCGTCCGGCTTTAGGCCAGGCCGGGCGCGGAGCGCGGGCCGGCCCTAAGTCAGCCGGTGGCCGAGCGGGACGCGGAGACGGCGCGGCGCCAGCGGGCCAGCAGGCCGCCCGCGGCGTCCTCGGCGGTCATCGCGTAGCAGAGATGGTCGCGCCAGGCTCCGTCGATGTGCAGGCTCCGGCGGCGCAGGCCTTCCTCGCGGAACCCCAGTTTCTCCACCACCCGCCGGCTGGCGTGGTTCTCCGGCCGGATGGTGGCCTCGATCCGATGCAGGCCGATGACGAAGAAGCAGTGGTCCATGGCCATGGCCAGCGCCGTGGGGATCACGCCCCGGCCCGCGCAGGCCTCGTCGATCCAGTAGCCGACCTGCGCGGACCTCGCCGAGCCCCAGACGATGCTGCCCACGGTGAGCTGCCCGGCGAACCGGTCGCCATAGGTCACCACCCAGGGCACGGTCAGGCCCTGCCTGGCCTCGCGCCGCATGGTCCGCGCCATCGAAACGTAGGGGCCCAGGCTGGACCGGTAGAGCGGCGTTTCCGGGTTGGTCGGCTCCCAGGCTCGCAGCCACGAGGCGTTCCGCACCCGGGTGTCGCGCCAGGCCGAGGCGTCCTTGGCCCGGACCGGGCGCAGGCCGACAGGCAAGTCCAGAAGGTCGGGCTCGGTAAGGGTCACCGGCCAGCCGCGCATACGTCCCACGGCACCATCATTCCCTGGCTCGGGTCCGGTTCGCCATTCGGTGAACCGACCAATACGTACTGGATACGCTCCCGGTCACGGCGGGGGTTCAGTCCACCCGGGGGTGGTCGCCGCCCCGTGCCTGGTCTACAGCATGGACCAGAACGCGAGCCAGCGCGGTCATCCCGTCCTTAACGCCCCCGGTCGAGCCGGGCAAGTTGACGATCAGCGTCTGCCCGGCTAGGCCGGCCAGGCCGCGAGAGAGCATCGCGGCCGGCACGCCTGCGCCCACCCCCTCCTGCCGGATCGCCTCGGCGATGCCCGGTATCTCCCGGTCGATCACCTTCCTGGTCATCTCGGGCGTGTGGTCGGTCGGCGTCAGCCCGGTCCCGCCGGTCGTGACCACGACGTCATACCCGCTGCGGACCGCGTCGCGCAGCGCGGTCTGCACCGGGTCGCCGTCCGCGATCACCTGCGGGCCGTCGACCTCGCAGCCCTGCGCACGGAGCAGTTCGACCAGCACCGGCCCGGAACGGTCGGCGTAGACGCCGGCGGCGGCCCGGTTCGAGATCGTGATGGCCAGCGCCCGGATCACGGCCGCTGCCACCGGCCCGTCTTCCCCCCGGCCTTCTCCTCGACCTGGACGTCACCGATCACCGCGGCCGGGTCGACGGCCTTGATCATGTCGATCAGCGCCAGCCCCGCCACCGCGACCGCGGTCAGCGCTTCCATCTCGACGCCGGTGCGGTCAGCCGTCCGGGCCGTGGCGCTGATCCGCACGCCATCGTCGTGCACCTCGAGGTCGACGGTGACCGAATGCAGCCCGATCGGGTGGCAGAGCGGGATCAGGTCCGGGGTGCGCTTGGCGCCCTGGATGCCGGCGATCCGCGCCACGGCGAGCGCGTCTCCCTTGGGCAGCGAGCCGTCACGCAGCGCGGCCACCGCCGCGGGGGAGAGCCGGACCCGGCCCGACGCGGTGGCCGTGCGGGCCGTCACGTCCTTGCCGGATACGTCGACCATGCGGGCCTGCCCGGCCTCGTCGAGATGGCTGAGCGGGGTGGCGGGCTCGCCCGCGCGGCTCATGGCAACACCAGCACGTCGACGGTCTCGCCCTGGGGCAGTCCGTCCACGGACTCGGGCACGATGATCAGCGCGTTGGCCCGGGCCAACGAGGCCAGCTGGTGCGACGCCTGGCCGGAAACCGGCGCGACCGTTCCCTCTTCCGCGTCGAGGATCCCGCGCAGGAACGACCGGCGCTCGCGTGGCGACCGGACCGCCGCGCTCAGGCGAGCCCGGGTTCCTGGCAGCCGTTCGGGATTCTTATTTTGCAGAACGCTTGCGGCCGGCCTGATGAAGAGCTGAAACGAGACATACGCACTGACCGGGTTGCCCGGCAGGGTGAAAATCGGCGTGGCGTCCGGGCCGATCACGCCGAAACCCTGGGGCATCCCGGGCTGCATGGCGACCTTGCGGAACGCGACCGTGCCCAGGTCGCGCAGCGCGGCCTTGACCACGTCGTGCTCGCCGCCCATGCTCACGCCGCCGGTGGTCACCAGCAGGTCGGTGTGCGGCAGCGCGTCCTCGATCGCCTGCAGGACCGCTGCCTTGCGGTCGGGCACGGTCGGGTTCCGGCGCGCCGCGCAGCCGGCCTGGCGGGCGGCCGCGGCCAGCATGAAGCTGTTCGACTCCCAGATCCGGCCGGGGACGACCGGCTGCCCCGGCTCGGCGAGCTCGTTTCCGGTGGAGATCACGGTGACCCGCGGGCGGGGGCGGGCCGTCACCGCGGCGTGGCCCGCGGCGGCGAGCAGGCCGAGCTGGACCGGGCCCAGCCGCGTGCCCTTGGTGAGCAGCACGTCGCCGGGCGCCGCGTCGCCGCCGGCCCGCCGGATCGCGTGGCCCGGCTCCGCGGCCCGGCCGATCGTGACCTGCCCGGAAGCCGCGCCGCCCGGGCCCTCGCCCGTGGTGCCGGCGCCCGTGGTGTAGGCGCCCGTGGTGTCGCCGCTCGTCCACTCCACGGGCACGACCGCATCGGCGCCCGCGGGCAGCATCGCGCCGGTCATGATCCTGATGCACGTACCCGGGGCGAGATCGTGCCCGCCGGTGTCGCCGGCCGCGACCTCGCCGCGGACCGGCAGCGTGACCGGATGGTCCGGCGTGGCCGCGGCCACGTCGGCGGCGCGGACCGCGTAGCCGTCCATGGCCGAGTTGTCGAACGGCGGCAGCGGCCAGGACGCGGTCACGTCCCCGGCGAGTACCGCGCCGTCCGCGTCTTCCAGGTTCAGCTCGCGCGGCGGGAGCGCGCGGATCGCCGCGAGTACCTCGGCCAGGTAGCTGTCCACCGACTGCAGGTCCGTCGATCCCGCCCCTGGAGGGCGGCCCCCCGGATCTCCCCGGGCTCCGCGCTCGGCCACCGTCACGACAGATGATCCAGGTAGTCGCGGAGCCAGGGCACGAACTCGGGCGCGATGTCCTCGCGCTCGCAGGCGAACTGGATCTGGGTGCGCAGGTAGTCGAGTTTGTTGCCGGTGTCGTAGCGGCGGCCGCGGAACAGCACACCGCGGACGCCGCCGCCCTCGGAGTGGTCGGTGACGGCCAGCGTGCGCAGCGCGTCGGTGAGCTGGATCTCGCCGCCCCGGCCGGGCGGGGTCTCCCGCAGCACGTCGAACACGGCCGGGTCGCAGACGTAGCGGCCGATGATGATCCAGTTGGACGGGGCGTCGGCCGGCTCCGGCTTCTCGACCAGGTCGGTCACCTCGACCACGTCGTCCTCATCGGTCGGCTTGATCGCGGCGGACCCGTACTGCGAGATCTGGCTGGACTCGACCTCCATCAGCGCGACCACGCTCCCGCCGTGCCGCTGGCGGACATCGATCATGCGGCGCAGCAGGGGGTCGCGCTGGTCGATCATGTCGTCGCCCAGCAGGACGGCGAACGGCACGTCGCCCACGTGCTCAGCCGCGCACAGGACGGCGTGGCCGAGGCCGCGGGGGGCACCCTGGCGCACGTAGTACATGTCCGCGAGCTCGCTGGAGGCGCGGACCAGGGCCAGGCCTTCCTTGTCGCCCTTGGCCTCGAGCGCCTCCTCGAGCTCCTGGTTACGGTCGAAATAATCTTCGATCGAACGCTTGCCGCGTCCCGTGATCATCAGCACGTCGCGCAGGCCGGCGGAGACCGCTTCCTCCACGATGTACTGGATCGTGGGCGTATCTACGATCGGCAGAATCTCCTTGGGCGTCGCCTTGGTCGCCGGAAGGAACCGGGTGCCCAGGCCCGCGGCCGGGATCACGGCCTTGGTGATGGCATCCTGGGTGGTGGCTTCCGCGGCGCTGGCTGCAATATCGGCCATGCGAGAACCCTAGCCGCCCCCCGGAGGAACCTTTGACCGGCATAGACCGTGACGAGGCCAGGCTGCGGTCCCGTAAGATTGCGCTGCGGCGTCAGTTGCTTACCAGACGTACTCAGATGGACCCGCCTGAGCGCGCCGCCGCGGGGCGCTCCATCCGGGACGCGGTGCTCTCGCTGCCCGAGGCGCAGATGGCGGGCACGGTCGCGGCCTACGTCTCGGTGGGGACCGAGCCGGAGACCCGCGGCCTGGTCTACGCGCTCTGGAAGCGCGGGACGTACGTCCTGCTCCCGCTGCTGCTCGCCGACAACGACCTGGACTGGGCCTCGTACGAGGGGCCCGACTCGCTGGCGGCCGGGCCGCGGGGGCTGCTCGAGCCCACCGAGGCACCGCGCGGCCCGCACGCGGTGACCAGCGCCGACCTGGTGATCGTTCCGGCCCTGGCGGTCGACCGCGGTGGGTGGCGGCTGGGCCGCGGCGGGGGTTCGTACGACCGGGTCCTGGCCCGCATCGGGGCCGCCGTGCCCACCGTGGCGCTGATCTACGACGACGAACTGGTCGAGGAGGTGCCGGTGGGCCCGCGTGACCGGCGGGTGCGCCTGGTCGCCCGGCCCCGGGAAGGAATCACCAGGCTCCGCTAGCTGTTGCTACCATTTAGCAGTTGACCGCGGCGAGTGCCAATCGCCGCGTGGGTGCCGGGGGTCGACCCCCGGGCCAGCACCGCAGAGGGAGGACACCGTGCCGACGTATCAATACGTTTGCACCGATTGCGCTGAGCGGGTCGAGGCAGTGCAGAAGTTCAGCGACGACCCGCTGACGGTCTGCGCGTCATGCGGTGGCAGGCTCCGCAAGGTCTTCTCCCCGGTCGGCATCGTGTTCAAGGGGTCCGGCTTCTACCGGACCGACAGCCGCAAGAGCGCCGAGTCCGCTGCGGCCTCGTCGAACGGTTCCAACGGCAAGAAGTCGGACGCCGCCGCGAGCTCGGACTCCTCCTCGTCCGGGTCGTCCGGGTCGGGGGACAAGCCCGGCGCGGGCGACAAGAAGTCCTCCGAGTCGGTGTCCAGCTCCTCGTCCAAGTCGGGTTCGTCGTCTTCGTCCTCGTCGGGTTCCTCGGGTTCTTCAGGTTCCTCGGGCTCCAAAGTCGCCTGACCCGGCCCGTTCCGTCTGGTTGGCTGGCCGCATGGCGGATGAGACAGTGCGGGCCGAGATCGGCGTTATCGGCGGTTCAGGGCTGTATGAGTTCGTCGACGCGATCGACGAGGTGGCCGTCGAGACCCCGTTCGGGCCGCCCAGCGCTCCGGTGGTGATTGGCGAGGTGGCCGGGCGGCGGATCGCCTTCGTACCGCGGCACGGCCGCGGCCATCAGTTCCCGCCCCACCGCATCCCCTACCGCGCGAACCTCTGGGCGCTGCGGTCGCTCGGCGTCCGGCAGGTGCTCGCGCCATGCGCCGTGGGCTCGCTCGACCCCGGCCGGGGGCCGGGCACGCTGGCCGTACCGGACCAGCTCGCGGACCGGACCACGAGCCGGGCGCAGACGTTCTACGACGAGGGCGGGGCGGTGCATGTCCCGTTCGCCGACCCGTACTGCCCGGTCGGCCGGGCGCACGCGATCGCGGCCGCGAACGCCGCGGGCTGGCCCGCCGTGCCGTCCGGGACGCTGGTGATCATCGAAGGCCCGCGGTTCTCGACCCGGGCCGAGTCCCGCTGGTACGCCGCCCAGGGATGGACGCTGATCGGGATGACCGCCCTGCCCGAGGCCGTGCTGGCCCGCGAGCTAGCGCTCTGCTACACCACGATCGCCCTGGTCACCGACACCGACGCGGGAGTCGAGGAGGGCGAGGGCGTCACCCAGGCCGAGGTGTTCCGGGTGTTCGCCGCGAACATGGAGCGGCTGCGGACCGTGCTCGTCAACGCCATCGAGAGCCTCCCCGCGCAGCGCGATTGCCGGTGCCCGCACGTCCTGGACGGGCTGACGCTCCCCTTCCCGCTCCCGTAAGCCGAGACGGCATCAGACGGCGCGGGCCCGGGGGATACCCCACCGAGGCGTTTTCCGGAGCAGCCAGACCGGATTGGACAGGCCGATGACCTTGCCGCCGCCGTTGAGGACCTGAGTGCGCACGAAGCATCCCCGGGTGGTGTCGATCGCAGTCGCGACCGATCCACCGCCGAGGTCGCCGGCCGCGTAGGTCGCGATCACGCGGCTGTTGGCGGTTAGGTCCGCCGTACCCGCCTGATCGACCGTGCCCCGGATGACCTGCAATGCGCCCCCCGCCGGGATCTCTGTCGCGGTCGCGACGAGACGTCGCGAGTTCACGCTCGAGACGCTGACCGAGCCCATCGGGCAGGAGCGGTCCACCAGCAGATCGAGGCTGCCCCGGTAGTGGGACAGCGAGCCGCACCACGCCCGTCCCGCGGCCAGGGCGGCGAGGAGGGCCGACTCCGACGTGCTGGCCGCCCAGGCCGAGGTGACCCAGTTGTTGATGTTCCCGAACCAGTTCTGTCCGACGTGGTCGTCGTTGGTGCCGTTGCCGGTGAGGAAGGCGGCGTTGCGGGACATGATGTCCCACAGCGCCACGTGGTGGGCCAGGTTGGCCCCGCCGCGCAGGGCGTAGCCGACCTCGAGCAGGTCGACGCCCAGCGCCGCCGGCCGCCGCTCGCTCGGCAGCAGCTTTCTGGCCACGTCCGCCACCATTCTGTCCTGCTGCGCGGGTGAGACCTCGGGCCCGACCGTGGCGCCGTACGGGTGGTTATAGCTGACCAGGCCGTCGGCCGCGTGGATCTGCGGAACGGCGGTTGTCTCCAGGTAGTTGGCCCAGCGGCCCAGGGAGTTCGCTGTCTCGGCGGGGTAGCTGGGCAGCGTAACGGCGCCGCCGAACCAGTTGAGGTGGGGGCGCCCTCCGGACACCTCGAGGCCCTGCCGCTGGGTGACAGACGGGTACTGCACCGCGAGGTGAGCCTCCATGTCCATCTGCTGTCGCAGCAGGACCTCGCCGCTCTTGCTGCGAGTGAAGCGGAGGTAGTCGAAGTAGCCGCCCACCAGGTCACCCTCGCTCGCAGCGTTGAGCATCAGCTCCCACAGCGCGAAGTCACGGTAGTCCAGGTCGGGCCAGAGAGCCGCGATGTCCTCCGAGGGCGTGACGGTCATGGTCGCCCACGGGTTCCTGCTGCTGGTCGGCGACACCGGGATGGTCATCACGGCGAGGTTGCCGTATGCGAACCGGCTCGGCTCGGTCCCGGGCGGGACGAACCGGTAGGACAGGGCGTAGTCGCCGGCCGGGCGTCCGCCCGATGCCTCGTGGTATGAGGTGTAGATCAGCAGCTCGAGATAACCACGAGTCCAGCCGCTGGTCAGCAGCACGTCGATGGTGAGCGATTGGCCGGTGAGATTGTCGCGGTAGTTCCAGTCGGACGGATGGCTGTCCGCGTAATAGCCGAACGTCGCCGTCGTGGTGGAGGCACTCTGCGCGGTCAAATGCATGCTCCCGCCCCTGACGGGGTCGTTAGGGGAGTTTGGGTATTCGACGATTCCGCCACCCGAATTTCTCGTCAGCGGGCCGCCCTCGACCTGCGTCCATATCCAATTTGCGCCCTGGCCCGGGCCGCCTCTCTCGGCGGTGAGGCTGGTGAAGTGCACAACGCGGCGGTACTCGAGCCCGTTCATCCGCTCGTCGTGATCGGTCCACCAGAGCACGTCGACCGAGTTCCTCGCCGCCTGGAAGAGCTGGCTGTCCATCGAGCCGCTCTGCTCGCTGAACGAGGAATGCACGTGCATCGCCATCGAGTACGCGTGGCTGCCGTCCGGGCTGACGGGCCGGTCGGGTGACCACAGCGGCCGCCGCCAGGCCAGCTCGGCGGAACCGACCCCTCCGGCGGCGAGGCCGACCAGACCGACCGCCGTCCCCCTCAGGAAACGACGCCTGGTGGATCCGGTGGCAGATGGGCCTTCCTCGTCGCAGACGCCGTGCGCCCGGTCATCGCAAATCGTCGGCACCTTCTTTCCTGCCGCGGAGACACAATGTTGCTAAGCGTCATTCTCGCTCGCCTAAGTAGAGATTCGAGAGCCCTTGAACGACTCGATGCTTACTTTTCCGTAAACGTGGCGGTAACCAGCAGCGTATTGGTGCCCGGTCAGCGGAACGCGTGCTCGGTATGCTCAAGCTTACGTAAAGTAGCGGAAAGCTTTTGCAATAAGCGAGCTGATATGAGCCAAATGGGCTGGCCAGGCCAGGGCTTGTCTGCCCGGCTGTGGCCCGAAGCTGTACCGCCGCGCCGGTCGTGCGCCGCGCCGCCAGGTACGCAGGCTTAGGTCAGTCCAGATCGCCGGGTTCGATGCGGGCGAGGCGGCGTTCCCGGACGAGCTGGTCGAACTTGTGCTCCACGCTGACGCGGCCGGGGGCGAGCGCCGCGAAGATACCGGTGACGTCGCGCATGCTGACCACGCCCAGCACCTCGTCGCCGGCGACGACGGGCAGGTGCCTGATCCACCGGGCGGCCATCTCCCGGGCTGCCTCCTGCAGCGGCATGTCGGGCGGCACGGTGAACACCTCGGCGGTCATCGCCTCGTCGACCGAGCTGCGGTCGGGATCCGCGCCTAACGCCACCGCGCGCAGCACGTCCCGTTCGGTGATGATCCCGCTCAGCCGCCCCCCGGCCATAATGAGCAGCGAGCCCGTCTGCTGCCGCCACATGCGTTCGGCCGCCGACCGGAGGCTGTCGTCCGGGGACTCGGTGATGGTGGCCTGCGTCATGACGTCCCGAACCTGCATCGCCACGCTCCTCAGCCCGCTGTCCGCCGCCCGGCCTGTTCCCACCCTACGGGCGCCTCACGGAGCGGTTAGGCTGGGTGCGGTCGGCAGGCTCTCGGCCTGACCGCCCAGGGCCCCGATAGCTCAGCGGATAGAGCAACTGCCTCCTAAGCAGTAGGTCGCGCGTTCGAGTCGCGCTCGGGGCGCTCCCTTGTTCCCAGGTCAGAGCCCGTTTCATGGCTTACTGCGATGATCTTCATGAGGCTTGCTTGCGGTTTCGTGCCTGTTGCGTGCCCGATCGCTTCCCGTCGCTCCACCCGGCCTGGCGCTTGCTGCCTCGGACCGTCCAGGTCGTGTCCGCGGGCGGCGGGTCGGGTTCGTCGAGCTGAATGTGGCGATGGGCTCGCCAGGCGGGCTGTTCGATCATCGCCGAGGGCCCGGGCTCGGCCGGGGCGAGATGCCAGCAGTCGGCGAGCGCATGACTTAACTGGTTTAAGCCGGCCTGAGTGTCCATTCCGGACAGTCCGGAACCCCCCGGCTTCATGATCGTGGTTGATTGGTTGCGCTGGTTGCACCGGATCAACCACGATCATGAAACGGCCGGTGTCCGTTAACCGGCCCGGGCGGTTGCTGTGCCCGGAATCTGCCGGTTCGGCGGTTTCAATTCTCGAGCAGCCCGCAGGACCGGCCCTGCGCCACGTTCATGCCGGCCGCAGGCGCGGACCGCCGGCGCGCGCCGCCCCGGGCCCGGGCCTTGTGATGCCGCCGCGGCAGATGCGATCCGCGTGACCCCTGTGCCGGGCCCGGCAGCCTGCCCGCGCGGTCCCGGGGCGGTGAATGTACCGGAGGGCTCGTGGTGGCGAGCCCTCCGGTACAGCCATCACCCGGCGGCGCCCCGGCGCCTGGGGCGGGCCTGACGCAGGCGGTCCAGACGCCGGAGGTCGGCCACGCTTCACCAGCCCGAGCTGGGAATTACTCATCTAGAAGCCCACTGAAAATCTTGGTTGTTCTGGCCTGATCCGGTTGCTGGGCCGGGGCATTGTTGTAGGTATGCAGGGTGAGCGGGCCGGGGTGCCGACGGGGCCGGATGTATGG
>Ga0207416_1002444_pt1 | contig 20321 bp, 11 predicted proteins | sample PaiPotPPM11metaG_FD_184107 | JGI IMG/M metagenome (GOLD analysis project Ga0207416, IMG submission 184107) | Iron sulfur acid spring bacterial and archeal communities from Banff, Canada, to study Microbial Dark Matter (Phase II) - Paint Pots PPM... ...
AAACGACGGACGCGCTCGGCAAGTTCACGTTTTCCGAAGTCCCGGCGGGGCTCTACACGCTGCAAGTCAGCAAGGCCGGCTATGGCGTCTATCGCAACGATTCCGTCGCCGCTTTCATCGGCGAGACGGTAACGGTAAACGTGGCGCTCGCCGAATCCTCGTTTTCTTCACTTCGCACGATCGCATCGGTCTCCACCAACGAAGCGGGCGTCGCGCAGATAAACACGTCCACTGCCGCAATCAGCACCATTAGCGCGGCGACGTTTGAAAATCAGGGCAGCCAGCAGGTCGCGAAAGTGCTCAACGAAACGCCGGGCATCTTCACCACGCCGTATTCCCCGGGTAACGGTAATCCGAGCAACGGTGCCTCGCCGGGCTCCGCGCAGACGCCGCAGATTCGCGGCGCGCTGCCGTACGAAACGGAGTCGCTCATCGACGGTCACCCCGTCTCGGTCGGTTCCGCGGGCACGTTCTCGCCGAACCTGATCAACCCGTTCCTGCTCGACGACGTCGAACTCGTCAAAGGCCCGGGCTCGATGCCGGTGGAGATCAATTACGCGATCAACGGAACGATCAACTACCGTACGCTCGAACCCACCAGGCAGAATAAACAGATCGGAATGTTCGGCCTTGATAAGTGGGGCGGCATCTCGACGGGGTTCAAGGCGACGGGTGAAACGAAGAACCACAAGATCGGGTACGCAGCCGGTTACGTGACCGATGGCGCTCCCGGGCCGTTACAGAACTTTCGTTTTGCTGGCTCGCAGCTTCCCCTCGTTAACGGGCCCGCCGGCGGCCCATATTACGTGAACGGCCAGCAGCTTGCGGCGGTTGGGTCTCCCATCGGTGAAGGCATCGGGCCGGCCGGCTTCGCGCCGTACGACGGCATGGGAATCGTCTTTGCCGAGCCGCTTACCGGCTGTTGCTATACGATGGACACGGGCTACCACTCTACCTCCGAGCTCGCGAAGATCCACTTCAACTTCTCGAACAACACGTCTCTGCATCTCTCCTATCTCGGCGGGCAGTCCGTCACGGGCAACGGAGATGTGAACGCATACGACGCGTCGCTCGTCGGCAACACCGGCCTATCCGCATTCTCCTTTGAACCATGCGGCAGCGCGAACGCTCCGCTGACGTTGTGCAATCCGTTTGCGACGGGCCCGTCCTACAACTGCCCGACCACGGGCGGCGCTCCCGCGTGCGGCTCATCGATTCCCTTCGATCTCAGTTCGTTTAACGGCGTCGGCCACACGTGGCAGCAACAAAACCTCTTCCAAGGCGAGTTCCGCACGACGGTCGGGCAGACGGGGACGTTGCTCGCGCGCTACTATACCGGCTCGTTGAACACCTACGCCTTTGAGGGGTTGTCGTCGCCGCTGAATGTATCGTTGCACAACGCATACGGTACGGTTCCACTCTGCCCGGTCGGCGCAACGTACGATCCGAGCGCGCCCGTAGCCGCGGGCGGTACGGATCCGAATGGGTGGATGTGCCTCACCGGTGGCGTTGCCGTCGCGCCGACGAACACGACGTTCACCGGCCAGAGCGCTACCTTCGCAACCGCCAGCCAAGCGAATCTCTTTATCACGAACGACAGGATGAGCGGTGAGACCCTCCAGTTGCAGGAGCAGCTCGGAGAAAACACGTTCACGCTCGCGTACGATCGTTCCGAGCAGGGGTCATCCTCAACCGCGAACGAGCCGTCCGCCGGCATTATCGTCTACAGCCCCGTCGCCGGATCGAAGCAGACCTTTCAAACGCTCTCGTTGCGCGGCAACCTCGTGCTCAAGCCGAAACTGCTGCTGAATTTCGGCGACTACGGGCTCAACTATCTTAGCCACTACTCGATCGACGGCGGCGCGACGTGGAAAGACTCCTCGCACTCGTACAACGAGCCGCGCGTGGCCCTCACGTGGCATCCCAATGGCGATACCATCTACCGGCTCGCGGCGGGCGGCTCGGTTGCGCCGCCCTACATCAGCCTGGTATCCTCCGGCGGCCCCACGTGGAGCCAGATCATCGGCGGCGTGCCGGCTGCCGGATGGGTGCAAGACGCCAACAACGGCAACATCAACGCCGAGACGGCGTTTAGTTACGACCTCGGCATGGACCACCGCATCGCGCGCTCCACCTCGGTCTCGCTCGATTTCTACCTCACGCAATTGCACAACATGTTTTTCACCCAGACGTCGATCGTAACGGGCGCCGCTGCGACAGGGTGCCCCAATCAGCCGTGCGAGGTGCAGGAGACGGCAAACCTCGGCCAGGCGCGCTACCAAGGCATCGAGTTCGCGCTGAATCACGTGCCGCTATACGGTTTCGGCTGGAAACTGCAAGGCTCGCTGCAGCGCGCCTACACCTACAATTTGCCGCCCTACTTCTACTGCGCCGGCTCAACCGATCCGGCTACCGGTATCACCACTCCGCCAGGACCGGGCTGCATCTATAACACGAACCTCGCAGTCCTTCCCAACGTGAACTTCGGCGGTCAGCCCACGGCAATAGCCGGGGCTCCGAACGGCGTCGCCGGCGGTCGCGTGCCGTATGCGTCGGGCTACGGCGAACTCAACTGGAGCGGGCACCACGGCCAATACTACAACCTCGGCCTCACGTACTTCGGCAACAACAACAGCTTCAACGAGCCGGCGTTCAGCATCATCTCGGCAAACGTGCGCCTGCGGCTCAACGACCACGGTACGCACCTGCAGCTCTCCGGCGATAACCTCGGCGGCGTGTATGCGAATCCGTACGCCGGATTCTTCAACGGCATTCCGCTGCCGCTCGTCGGTGGAGCAATGCAGACCAATCCTCTCACCGGCGCGCCGGTGCCCGTGTCTTTCGCTGCGACGCCGGCCGGCAATTACGGGCCGACGAGCATCCGTATCCTCCTGACGCAAGACTTCTAAGGGAATGATGAATCGACTTGCACCCGCAGTGCTGGCAGCACTTACGCTGCTGCCGGCAGCCCCTGCACTGGCTGCAATTGCGGCAGCTCCGGCGGGCACGGCGCATGGCGTGCCCGCGATGACGTCTCAAGACCTCAGGACTTTTCTCGACGGCCTTGTGCCGTACGCGATCAGGCGGGCAGGCATCGCGGGGGCAGTCATCGTCGTCGTCAAGAACGGAAAGGTACTCCTGAGCAGAGGCTACGGCTATGCCGACGTAGCGAAGCAGTCTCCCGTCATTCCCGATAGAACGATATTTCGGCCCGGCTCGATTTCGAAATTGTTCACCTGGACGTCGGTGATGCAGCTCGTACAAGCGGGCAAACTCAATCTCGATACCGACGTCAATCGCTACATCGATTTCACGATCCCACCAAAATACGGCAAACCCATCACCCTGCGCGACTTGATGACGCACTCGGGCGGCTTCGAAGACACCGGGCGCGATCTCTTCGTGAAACACAAAAACCAGCTCTATCCGCTGGACCAGTACCTCAAGGAACGGCTCCCCGCTCGCATTTTCCCGCCTGGAACGACGATTGCATACTCGAATTACGGAGCCACCTTAGCCGGGTACATCGTTCAGCGCGTTTCCGGAGAACCGTTCGACCAATACGTCGCCCGCCATATTTTCGCGCCGTTGCACATGAACCACTCGTCGTTTGCGCAACCGCTGCCGCCAAAGCTCGCCTCGATGATGTCTGCCGGCTACGCCCAAGCATCCGGAAAGCCCATCCCGTTCGAATACGTCGAGGCCGCGCCCGCCGGTGCGCTATCTGCGACCGGCACCGATATGGCCAAGTTCATGCTCGCTTACCTGGGAGGGGGAACATACGACGGCGGTACGATCCTCGCACCGCGGACCGTTCAGCAGATGTTCACGCTGCAGCTTGCGCCCGCCCCGGGGATGAACGGTTTCGATCTCGGCTTTTATCAAGAGAATCGCAACGGTTTGGAAATCGTTGGCCATGCGGGCGATACCAACGCCTTTCACAGCGATTTGCACTTGCTGTTGAAACAGCACATCGGCATCTTCATGTCGCTCAACAGTGCCGGGCACAACGGCGCTGCCGAAGACGTCCGCGTAAGAATCTTCCGCGCAGTACTCGATCGCTACTTTCCCTATGCTCCCCCGCAAGAAAAGACCGTAGTCGATCCCGCCCCTGACGCCGCGCGCGTTGCCGGCTGGTATCTGACGAGTCGCCGGGAAGAGAGCGCGCTGAGCTTCCTCTATGCGCTGGGACAAGTGCAGGTGACGAAAAACGACGACGGAACGATCTCGGTGAGCATGCTCAAGGATGCCGCCCAAAGTCCCCTGCGCTGGCGCGAGGTCGGGCCGCTCTATTACCGGCAAGTCGACGGACAAGCGCACCTGAAATTCACCGCGGATGCGAGCGGACGTATCGTCTCCTGGACTACCGACGCCTTCATTCCCGTTTTCATCTTTCAGCGAGTCAACGGCCTCACGTCGCTCGGAACTCTCAAGCCGATGTTGACCGCGTTTATCGGCATACTCGCGATATCGCTCCTGATCCGGCTGGGTGCCTGGATTGCGCGGCGTCGCCTCGGTCTGCGGTTGGAACTAACAAAGAACGAGCGCCGCATTCATCTTGCCGCCCGTATCGGCGCAGAGACGTTCTTGGCGATCCTGGCCGGCTGGATCGTGACCTTTTCCCTTCAAGACGCCCTTTCATCAGCGGCGGTCGTCAATATCATGCTGGTTCTGTATACGATCGGCGTCATCGGTATTCTGGGTGGCATCGCAATGGTCGCCGAAACCGTATTGCGCGTCGCGCACGGGCCCGGCGGCTGGCTCGTGCGCTCCGGAGAGATCGTGGTCGCAATCGCCGCCGTATACGGAATATGGTTCATCTTCGCGTTCGGGCTCGCTAATTTCGCGACAAACTTCTAGCATCTAAGGAGATACCACGGTGATAGTTCGGTTCGGATCGGCGCTGCTCGTCGCCATTGCCCTCTTTACATCGTCCGCGCAGGCGGCCGTTCAAACGGCTCCCAAGGCTGCGCCCGCGATGACGACGCAAGATCTCAACGCCTTCTTCGCCGGGCTCGTCCCGTATGCGCTTCATCGGGCGGACATTCCGGGCGCCGTCGTCGTCGTCGTGAAAGACGGTAAGATCCTCCTTGCCAAGGGCTACGGCTACGCCGACATCAAGACGAAGCGGCCGGTCGATCCCGCCACGACGATCTTCCGCCCCGGCTCGGTCTCCAAGCTCTTCACCTGGACGGCGGTGATGCAACTCGTACAGGCCGGCAAGATCAACCTCGATGCCGACGTCAACCAATACATCGATTTCAAGATTCCGCCATACGACGGCAAGCCGGTAACGATGCGCGACCTGATGACGCACACCGGCGGCTTCGAAGAGACCGTGCGGGATCTGCTCGTCGATACGAAATCGCAGGTGTTGCCGATCGATATCTATCTGAAACGGCGCCTACCGACTCGCATCTTCCCGCCGGGAAAGATCATCGCGTATTCGAACTACGGCGCGACGCTCGCGGGCTACATCGTGCAGCGCGTCTCCGGTGAGAAGTTCGAGGACTACGTCGCCAAGCATATCTTCGAGCCGTTGAAAATGGTGCATTCTTCGTTCCTGCAGCCGCTGCCGCCGAACCTCGCGCCGCTGATGGCGACCGGCTACCTCAACGCCTCCGAAGGCACAACCAAACCGTTCGAGTACGTCGATACCGCACCGGCGGGAGCATCGAGCTCGACCGGCATCGACATGGCGCACTTCATCCTCGCGTATTTAAATAATGGAAATTACAAAGGCTACCAACTGCTCAAACCCGCGACGATCAAGGAAATGTGGACGCAGCAGGTCGTGCCGGAGCCGGGGTTGCCCGGCTTCGATCTCGGCTTCTATCAAGACGACTTCAATGGTCTGCCCATCATCGGGCATGGCGGCGACACCGTCGTGTTCCACAGCGATCTGCACCTCATCCCGTCCAAGGGCATAGGCTGGTTCGTCGCGTTCAACTCGGCGGGTAAAGCTGGAGCGGTCGAAGACGTCCGCAACAACCTCTTCAAACGCTTTCTCGATCGCTACTATCCGTATACGCCGCCGGTCGAGCCGACGGTCGCCGACCCGCAGAAGGACGCCGCGCGCGTCGCAGGCTGGTACGTGAGCAGCCGGCGCGTTGCGCGTGCACTCGCCTTCGTCTACACGCTCGGGCAGAGCCAAGTGACGGCGAATCCCGACGGCACGATCGAGGCGAGTTCGATGAAGAACGCCGCGGGCTACCCGGTCAAGTGGCGTGAGGTCGCTCCGCTGCGCTACCGTCAGGTCGGCGGCGATGCCTACCTCGTCTTCGGCACCGATGCGAACGGCAACGTGATTTCGTGGGCTTCGGATGCCGTCAACATGGTCTCCGTTCAGCAGCGCGTCACCGGGCTGCACACGCTCGGATCGATCAAGCTACTGCTCACGATCTTCGCAGGCATCATCGTGCTCTCGCTCCTCATCCGGCTCGGAGGATGGATCGCGCGGCGTAAGCTCAAGCTTTCGCTCCACCTCTCGCGCAACGTGCAGATGCTTCATGCCGCCGCACGCGTCGGAGCGATCGCCTTTTTTGTCGCGCTGATCGGATGGACCATGCTCCTCTCGTCCGAAACCGCGATTCTCTCGCCGTCGTTGCCCGGCAAAATGATCGCGCTCTACGTCATCGGCGTGATCGCCGTCCTCGGCGCACTCGCGATGGTCGCGGAGGCGGTGGTGCGTGTGCTGCGCGGGCCGGGAGGCTGGCTCGTGCGAATCGGCGAGATCCTCGTCGCCCTCGCGGCAGTTTACGCGATCTGGTTCCTGTTCGCGATGCAGTTCGTGAACTTCGTCACGAACTTCTAGCGCACGGTGCTCCACATTCTGCTGGCCGCCGCCTTCGCGACGGCATCTCCGGCAGCGAACGCATATGCGGTGCCCGGCCGACGCGTCAGCGTCGACGGGCACCGCCTGAACCTCGTCTGTCAGGGGTCGGGGCGTCCGGTTGTCGTGCTCGATGCGGGGCTCGGCGACTGGTCGCCGTCATGGATTCCGATCCAACGAAGGCTGGCGTCGCGCACGACGGTGTGCGCGTACGATCGCGCGGGTTACGGCTTCAGCGATCCGGCGTCTTCGCCGCGCACCTCCTTTGCAATCGCGCGCGACTTGCACGGTCTCTTGCATAAGGCGAACCTGCCTGCGCCATACGTACTCGTCGGGCACTCGTTCGGCGGGCTCGACGTGCAGGCGTTCACCGAGATGTATCGCCGCGAGGTAGCCGGCCTCGTTCTGGTCGACGGCACCGCTCCCGACGTCGCGATCCCCGCCGCGGTGACGTCGTTGATGAACGCTCAGCTCGGTGCGGTGCAGAAGTGTGCGACGGCGGCCCGCAAGGGCAAGTTCGCCCGCAATTCGCCGGCGTTTACGGCGTGTTTTAACCGGTTGTGGGGCATCAGCACGGAGCCGAACAACGGCGTGACGCCCGCGCTCCTTGCGGCGGTCAAGGAGCAGGCGCGCAAGCCCGCGCCGTACGATGCCGTGGCTTCAGAAATGCAGAATCTCTCAAAGAGCCAGCGTGAAGTACAAGAAGGCGAACGTTCGCTCGGCAACCTGCCCATCGTCGTACTCACGGCCACCACGCACGGTGAAAGCCAAATGCCGCCTGCGTTGCGCGCGGCGCTTCAACAGTTCGAGCCCGTGTGGCGCAGAGCGCACATGCGCATTGCCGCGCTCTCTACGCGCGGGCAGTACCAACTCGTGCAGAGCGACCACTATATTCAGTTCGATCACCCGAACGTCGTGATCGACGCGGTGGAACGAGTCTTGTCCGAGATTCGCATGTGAGCGACGTCCTCTGGTTCGAGCGGGTTTCCATGCGGGACGGCGTCCGCTTAGCGGCTACGATCTACGTTCCATCGCAATCGGGCGGGCCGCGTCCGGGCGTTCTCGCGATGACGCCTTACGGGCGCGACAGCTACCATGCCCGCGCGCTCCATTTTGCAAACAAGGGCTACGTATCGATGGTCGCCGACGTGCGCGGTCGCGGCGACTCCGAAGGCGAATTCGACCCGTTCTTCAGCGACGGACGCGACGGATACGATCTCATCGAATGGCTTGCGGCGCAGCCGTATTGCAACGGCAGTATCGGCATGCACGGTGGGTCGTATGGCGGAATGACTCAATGGGCGGCGGCTCGCGAGCGGCCGAAGAGCCTGCGCTCGATCGTTCCCACGGCGCCGTCATATCTCGGCTTCGATATCCCGGCACACGGCGGCATCTTTCCGTCGTACTGGATGCAGTGGCTCACACTCACGCATGGGAAGCAGGCGCATCTCAACGGGTTCGGCGATTCGGTCCTGTGGCGCGACATTTTCACGCAGCTCTATCGCGCGCACGAACCATTCGCGCGCCTCGACGAGATTGCGGGATCGACCTCGACGAAATTTCAAGATTGGCTCGCACATGCGGAGCCCGGCCCATATTGGGAGAAGGCGGCGCTCTCCGACGACGACTATGCCAACCTCCGCTTGCCGATCCTCAGCATCACGGGCCTCTTCGACGGCGCGATCGTTCCGACGCTCGAATACGTGCGCCGCCACGCCGCCGTTGCGACGCCGCAAGAGATCGCCCGGCATTTTCTCGTGATCGGCCCATGGGACCACGCGGGCACGCGCGTACCCAAGCCGGAAATCGGCGGCATCCCCTTTGGCCCGCACGCAATGATCGACATCAACGAACTGCATCGCGCATGGTACGCATGGACGCTTGACGGAGCGGAGCGCCCGGCGTTTCTGAAGGATCGCGTGCTCTACTATGTGACCGGCGCGGAAGAGTGGCGTCACGCGCCGTCGCTCGACGCGGCGACGGCCGAGCGTAGGACGTTCTTTCTGCAGGCTCCGGACGGCCGCGCGCACGACGTGTTTGCCTCGGGTACGCTATCGGCCGAAGAACGCGACACGCTGCCGGCGACGTATCGCTACGATCCGCTCGACATCCGCCCCGCCGAGGTGCAGCCCGCGCTCGACATCGTGGGCGGCTTGCAGCCGCTCGATCAAACGGCGGCGCACAACCTCTTCGGTAACGGTCTCGTCTATCATAGCGCACCATTCGAGGATGCCGTCGTGCTCGGCGGGGTGCCCGAGGTGCATCTCTACATAGCACTCGACGTTCCCGATACCGACCTGCAGGTCGCGCTGCATCACGTCATGCCTGACGGCCGCGTTATGGAACTCGGGGTCGACATGCTTCGCGCGCGGTACCGCCGCTCGCTTCGATCTGCGGAACTCATCGAGCCCGGAGCCGTGAACGAGTATGTCTTCCGGCGCCTGCCGTTCGTCGCGCGACGTCTTGAGAAGTACAGCCGCATCAGACTTGTCGTCTCGTGCCCGAATTCGCCGTATACGCAAAAGAATTACAATTCGGGCGGCGACGTTGCACGCGAGACGGCCGCGGACGCGCGCGTTGCCTTGGTAACCGTGCACCATGCCGCTCCGTATGCAAGTTACGTCCGGCTGCCGTTCGGAACGCTGACGACGCCGAATCGGCTCTCCGATGCGGAGCTCGCTCCGTGGGTCGGCGAAAGCACATGACCGTCGATTCGGTTCTCGCAAGGCCGGAACTGGCGCAGTCGCAGCTCGGCCTTGCCTTCTACGACGTCCGGGCCGAAAGGTTTGTCTGCGAACGCGCAAGCGACGTGCTCTTTGCGGGGGCCTCGACGACCAAGCTATTGACGTGTGGCGCGGCGCTGCACGCGCTTGGCGAAGACTACCGTTTCGTCACGCGCGTCGTCCGCACGGGCGAGATCGACGAGCAGGGCGTTCTCCAAGGCGATCTCGTGCTCGTCGCGGCGGGAGATCCGAATCTCTCAGGCCGCATCAACGAGCGTGGCGAGCTGGATTTCTGCGACTACGATCATGCGTTGGCCGGCAGCGGCTACGAGGTAGGCATCGTTGGGCGCGATCCGCTGCTCGTGCTTCGCGCGCTCGCCGGCCAGGTCGCAGCCGCCGGCATTCGCCGGCTGCAAGGGCGCGTAGCCGTCGATCTCGCGGCCTTCGCCGATGCGGGGCCGGAACCCGGAACGGGCGTCATGATTTCATCGATCGCCGTCAACGATAATCTGGTCGATCTCACGTTCACCGGCGGTGCGCGCGCGGGAGATCCGGTCGCAATCGCGGCGAGTCCGGAAACGCCGTACGTTCGATTCGTGAACCGGCTCGCTACCGCGTCGCCTGGGGAAGCGCACGACGTTCGGCTCATCGCTCATACCGACGACCGCGGCCTGCAAGTCGTCGACGTCGCCGGGGCGATCCCGCCGGGGGAGATGGAACGCGGCGCGTACGCGGTCCCGTCGCCTGCCGCTTTTGCCGCGTTCGCCTTCGCGCAGGCGCTTGAAGAACGCGGCGTTCGCGTTGTCGGCGGACCTGCGCTCACGCCGGTCGTTGCGAACGATGATGCGGCCGTCGTTGCGCTGCATCGCTCGCCACCACTGCGCGAAGCGGTGAAAGTCGTCTTAAAGGTCAGTCAAAATCTTCACGCCGAGATGCTTTCGCGCGTCGTCGATACATTCGCAGCGGCGCGTGAGCTGATCGACTCATTTGGGCTGCTCGCCGACGGCGTGTATCAAGGCGACGGATGCGGTGCGGCGGGCACGTTCACGCCCCGCTTCATGTGCCGCTTTCTCGCCGGAGTGCGAGGCCTTCCCTTCGCCGGCGCGTTCGAGCGAGCGCTACCGGTGCTCGGGCGCGACGGAACGCTGCACGGCGTGCAGACGGCGAGCCGCGCTGCCGCGGCGAGCGCGATTCATGCAAAGACCGGCACGATGGCCTATTCCGATCGCATTTTTGCGCGGCCGTTCGTTACGGCGAAAGCGCTGGCCGGATACATGACGACCGCGAAGGGTTCGCAGCTCGCTTTCGCGATCTTCGCGCAGAACGTTCCGGGATCGGTCGACGCGGTGGGCGAGTTGGTCGCTGAAATCGCCGTCTCCGCGTATGAGTCGCTATGATGGCCTCGCGCGCGCTTCTTGCTGTCGCACTCGCCGCCGCATTGCCGGCCGGTTGCACGAAGGGCGCGGCCGTCCGATCGAACGACCAACTCGTCATCGCCGTTTCCACCGAACCGCAGTCGCTCGATCCTCTGCTCCTCGAGGGACCTACCGACATCATGGTCGGCAGTTTGATCTTCTCGTACCTCGTGGCCGATGGGCCGAACGGGAATCCGGTGCCGGACGTTGCCGCCGAAGTGCCGACGTTAGCCAACGGCGGTATATCGCGCGACGGTCTTCGCATTACCTATCACCTTCGGCGGGACGTGCGTTGGCAGGACGGCGTCAAACTTACCGCGCGCGATTGCGTCTTTACCTACCGCGCGATCGTCAATCCGAACAATGCGATCCCATCGCGCTACGGCTACGAAAATATCACGTCGGTTACCGCGCCCGACGATTACACGCTGGTCGTAAAGCTCGCGCGCCCGATGCGCAGCACCGTCGACGGTTTTCTTGCGACGGACGGGAACTACCCGATCATGCCCGAGCATCTTCTGGCGAAGTATCCGAGCATCAATCGGATCGATTACAACGCGCATCCGGTCGGATCGGGCCCTTATCGTGTGGCCGAATGGGTGCGAGGCGATCATCTCTCGCTCCGGGCGAACCCCATGTATTTCCGCGGCGCTCCTCCGATCAAAAAACTGCGGATCGAGTTCGTCTCCGACAGCTCGACGATGCTCGATCGGCTTCGTACGGGGGAAGTCGGTGCGGCTTTCCATCTCGATCCCTCGCTCTATCCGGAAGCGCGCGCGATTCCGAACGTGCGCGTGGTTCTTACGCCGGTCAGCGGAATGGGCGTGTTCGTCATGAATACGGAGCGCGAGCCGACGTCCGACCCGCGCGTTCGCGAAGCGATTGCGCGCGCACTCAATAACCAAGAGATCGTCGATAAGGCATCGCATGGCGCGTTTTTGGCGCGCAACGGCCGGCGCGCGCTTCTGCTCCTAGCAACGGGCAGCGACGTTCAAGTGCCCTCGTACGATCCGGCGATTGCGCGAGCGTTGCTCGACTCCGCGGGTTGGCGCGTCACGTCGGACGGGTTTCGGTACAAGCGAGGACGGCGGCTGACGCTCACGCTTATCACAAGTCCCGATCAGCCGATGGCGAACGCGGTGACGGTCTTGGCCCAGGCGCAGCTGCGTCGCGTCGGTATCGACGTGACGATTCGCAGCTATGCCTCGGCCCTCTACAAAGCACCCGCGGCCGCAGGCGGCCCAATCTTCGGCGGACGCTTCTCCCTCGCGTACGTTCTAGTCACCACCGGCACGGACGGAGATCTCTCATTTCTCTACGATTGTTCGCAGCGTCCGCCGCTCGGGTTCGATATCTCGCGCATTTGTGATAGCCGCGTCGATGCGGCGGCGCGTGCCGGCGCCCAGACGCTCGATCCGCAGATCGCGCGGGAGGACAATGCGCGGCTGGAATCGTTGCTTGAAGCCGACGTTCCCGAGGTTGTGCTGTATCAGCCTCGGCGCGTCAGCGCCTTTACGACGAGACTGCGTGGTTTTACGCCGTCGCTCGTCTCCCCGTTTACGAATGCCTGGAAATGGAGACTGCGTTGAATGCCTAGCTTGATGCGCCGCGTGATGATGTTCTCGATGTGTTTGGCGGTGTTCGGGTTTGCAGCGTGTACGCGCCAGGGCCACCAGCAGTCCCACGAGCCGGGAACGCTCGTCGTGGCGCTGCGTCAGGAGCCCAACACGCTCGATCCCCTGCTGCTCGAGGGCACGGGTGCCTATACGTTCGGAGAGCTGCTCTATTCGTATCTAACGAATTACGACCCGCAAGGCCGCATCGTCGGTGATTTGGCGCTCGAGGCGCCCACTCCGGCGAACGGCGGCGTCTCGCCCGACGGCAAACGCATCACGTTTCATCTCCGTCATGGCGTGCGCTGGCAAGACGGAACTCCGGTCACGTCACGTGACGTCGTCTTCACCTACCACGCGATCATGAGCCCCTCGAACAACGTCTCCACCCGCTTCGGCTACGACGTGATCACCTCGATCGCCGCCCCGAATCCGTATACCGTGGTCATCACGCTGCGCGAGCCCTACTCGCCGATCATCAGCGATTTCTTCGGCGGCGACTCGAACTATCCGATTCTTCCCGCGCATCTGCTCGCGAGCGCGCCGAGCCTCAATCACGTGCCGTTCAATGCGAAGCCGGTTGGATCGGGGCCCTATCGCCTCGAGCGCTGGAGCCGCGGCGATCGCATCACGCTGGTCGCGAACGCCGGATATTACGCGGGAGCTCCGCGCATCCGCCGTCTCGTGCTGCCGTTCGAACCGGACGATTCAACCACGATCGAACGCTTGCAAACGGGCGAAATCGACGCCGCATTCGGCCAGGACGCCTCGCGCATCGCCGAATTGCGCGCCATCCCGAACCACCGGGTCGTCGTCACTCCCGTCCCGTACTTCTACGCGCTCGCGTTCAATTTGAAAAATCCGGTGCTCGCCGACGGCGCGGTTCGTAAGGCGCTCGCGATGGCGATCGATCGCCGCACGCTCACGCAAAAGATTTCGGGCGGTCTCTACCACGCGGGAACGGCGACGCGCGGGCTCTTTACCTGGGCCTACGATCCGCACGTCGCGCAAATGCCGTACGATCCGGCGCAGGCCGCCGCGTTGCTGACACGCGACGGATGGACTCCCGGTGCCGGCGGCATCCGGGTGAAGAACGGCCGGCGCCTGAGCCTGCAGCTATCGTTCGCAAACGGCGAGGACATCACGACGCATTTCGCGGTAGCGATCGCCGCCGAAGCCCGTGCGGTCGGCATCGAATTAACGCTGCGCGGTTACGACCGCAGCCAATATGTTGCTCACGACGGGCCGCTACTGGGCGGCCACTATCAAATCTCGCTCTACGACTACCAAGGCGCGTACGATCCCGATCCCACCTGGCTTTTAGGCTGCGCCGAGCGTTCGCCGAACGGCTTCGACTTCGCGCAGTACTGCAACCCCGAGGTCGACGCGTTACTGCGGCGCGCCGCCGCGTCGTACGATCGCGCGCAGCGTATCGCGTTCTACGCACAAGTGCAGAAGCGCATTGCGGCGGATCTACCCTATGACTTCATCTGTCAAATCAGCGAAGTGGACGTCGTTCCCGACGATCTCGGCGGTTTCGCGCGCCCGATACTCTCGCCGTTTAACTCGGCGTCATCGTGGTTTTGGGGAAGCCCCAAACGTTCGGGGGGCTGAAGACGCGCCCGGCCTCGTCGTAGACGACGCTGGGCGAACGGTCGCGTGCTAAATGGATCGGCGCGTCCAGATCGACGACCTTGCAGACTTGGCCGAGCAGCAGGCCCGGCGCAACCGAAAGCGAGGTGCCGATCATGCAGCCGACCATCGTCTCCAAGCCGAGTTCGCGCGCGCGCGCCGCTATTGCAAACCCGCGTGTGAGACCGCCGCATTTATCGAGTTTGATGTTGACGATGTCGACGCGCCCCACGAGGAGTTCCAGATCGTCCAGATCCTGGATGCTTTCGTCCGCTGCGAGCGGAATCGGCGAATCGAGGCCGTCCATATCCGCATCGCGGTCGCGCGGAAAGGGCTGCTCCAGCAGTTCGACCTTTGCATCGACGAGCACCGGCATCAGCGCGTCCAGCGAGGCGCGATTGAATCCTTGGTTCCCGTCCACCGCAATCCAGGCGTCGGGGCGAGCGGCGCGCACGGCGCGTACGCGCTCGGCGTCGTCCTCCGTGCCGGTCAACTTGAGTTTGAGCGCGCGGGCGTTGGTGAAATCGCGCGCGCGGTCGGCCATAACCTGCGGCTCGTCGGCACTGAGCGTGTAGGTCGTGAGCACCGGACGCGGCTCCGGCAACCCGGCGATCTGCCAGGCCGGGCGCCCTTGCGCTTTGGACTCGAGGTCCCAGAGCGCGCAGTCCACGGCGTTGCGCGCACCGCCTGCGGGCAGCAACTCGATCAACTCCTCGCGCGAGGGCGGGTTTGCAAAGCGGTCTGAGATCGCTTCGATTTGCGCCCGGGCGCGATCGACCGTGTCGTTCAAATAATAGACGCCCGCGCCTTCGCCGTAACCGGTGCACCCCGCGGCTTCCACGCTCGCGACGAGCACGTCGCTGTGATGAAACGTGTAGCCGGTAATCGCGAACGGGCGGGCCAGCTCCCAAGCTTCGATTCGCGTGCTGATCGACATCGCTACATTCTCCCCGTCGTAACGGAAATGGCCGAGGCGGGGCCTTTGGAATTGTTGCGCAGTCTGTGCGGAAAGCCGGCGGAGAAGACGCAGCACTCGCCGGCGTTCATCGGGTAGTCGATGCCGTTGACCACGAGAACCACCTCGCCTGCCGTGATGTAGACCACGTCGATGCCCTCGTGGGTGAGATCGCTCCTGAACGACGCTCCTGCGGCGAGTTCCACGATGACCAGGTCCAAGTCGAGCGCGGGGAGATGGAGCGCTTCGTACGTAACGCCCTTTCCGCGGTTGACGCGCTTGCGATCCGTGCCGGTGACGAACGACGGCCGCGACAGTTTCGACGTGAAGCCCAAAAACGAGCCCAGATCGTAGTGGAAGACGTTCGCGAGCCGCGCTAGGCGGCCGAGCGAAATATCGGAGTCGCCGCGTTCGACGGCTCGGATGAACGATGCGGAGAGTCCGCTCTGCTCGGCGAGATCGCGAACGGCCATCCCGCGCTGAGCGCGAAGACGTTCGATGATCTTGCCGACGTCGGGAATGGCGACCGCGCCGTCGTCTTTGGACGAGGCGGGCGCGCGGTTTTTCTTGCTAGGAGTCGAGCTCATTTATAGGCTGAGGTTACCGCCCGGCTGCAGCCGATCCTCTCTATTCTGGCGCCTACGACGAAATATTGCTCGGCCTCTGCACCTCCGGCCGGCAGCCGCTGTCCCCTCCGCCGAAATATCGCCCTACATCCTAAAATTTTGCCGCCGGGTCCAGGAGGGCCCTCGGTGGCCTTTGAAAAGGGACTCCATGCAAGTGCGATTCAACGCCCCAAGCAAGGTTGTAATAGCCGCGATTGCGGCCGTGATTTTCTCGTGCGCAGCCACGGTCTGCCAAGCGCAACCGTCGCCGAAATTCAGCCTCGAGAGCGTGCTGGGTTACCCGTTCCCGCTCCATCTCGTCGCGGGTGCCGACGGCCGGATGGTCGCGTGGGTGATCGACCAGCGCGGCGTGCGCAACGTCTACGTGGCGTCCGCGCCCGATTACGCTCCGCGCGCGATCACGCACTACACCACCGACGACGGACAGGAAATCACCAGCCTGTCGATCTCGCGCGACGGTGCGTACGTCGTCTACGTTCGCGGCGGCGACCACGACTCCAACTGGCCCGCACCGTTTCCGCCCGATCCGGCGCGCAACCCGGTGGCCCCGCACATGCAAGTCTGGGCGGTTCCGGTGCACGATCCCGGCAAGGCCCTCGCCCTCGGCGACGGCGATACTCCGGCGATTTCGCCCGACAGCAAGCGCGTCGCATTCGTCGCGCAAAATCAATCCGTGTGGTCGGCGCCGATCGACGAACCCGGTAAGGCCGCGCGGCTGTTCTGCGACGAAGGACAGGATTCGGATCTGCAGTGGTCCCCGGACGGCTCCGCGCTTGCGTTCGTATCCATGCGCACCGATCACAGTTTTGTCGGCATCTATCGCGGCCAAACCACTCCGCTGCGTTTTCTCTCGCCGTCCACGTCGCAAGACCTCGAACCGCGCTGGTCGCCGGACGGCGCGAAGATCGCGTACATCCGCACGCCCGGAGTCGGCGGCCCGCCGGTCATGGATTTCGCGTTTATCAAGACGCCGTGGGCGATCTGGGTAGCCGACGCCGCGACGGGAACGGCGCACCGGATTTGGGCGAGCGCGAACACGCTCCGAGCATCGTTTCCAGACGATTTCGATCCGTCGCTGCGATGGACGGCCGGCAATGTCCTGACGTTCATATCGTCGGCGGACAACTGGCCGCATCTCTACGCCCTATCTCCGGGCGGCGGCCCGGCGCGGTTGCTGACGCCGGGTGCGTTCATGGTCGAAGACACGTCGCTCTCCCGCGACGGACGAACCATTTTCTACACGGCGAATCACGGCCGCAATGCGGGAGATTTCGATCGCCGCCACATCTTCAGCGTCGATATCGCCACGGGACGCACGCGCGAGATCACCGCAGGAACGCGGAGTGAATGGAGTCCGGCCGCAAACGCCAATGCGCTCGCGTTCGTTCAAGCCGGTTCCAAGCAGCCTCCCCTCGTTTCGCTTCTGCCGCTCGCCGGCGGAGCGATCCGCCCGCTCGACCGGAATCTCTTGCCCGCGAATTTTCCGCAATCACAGCTCATCGTGCCCAAGAGCGTCACGTTCCGCGCCGCCGACGGACAGATCACGCACGGGCAGCTCTTCGAGAGCGCGGGCGGCCCGGCAAAGAAACCCGCTGTCGTCTACGTCCACGGCGGCCCGCCGCGTCAAATGCTGACGACGTGGCACTACATCGATTACTACACGAACGGCTATGCGGTAAACCAATATCTCGCAAATCACGGCTTCATCGTGCTCTCGGTGAATTATCGTCTCGGGGTCGGCTTCGGGTACGATTACGCGCACCCGGCGAACTGGGGACCTACCGGAGCGTCGGAGTACAACGACGTGCTCGGCGGGAATGCGTTCTTGCGGCGTATGCCGTCGGTCGATGCAAAGCGCATCGGTATTTGGGGCGGATCCTACGGCGGTTACCTGACGGCGCTGGCGCTCGCGCGTAATTCCAACCTCTTCTGCACCGGTGTCGATTGGCACGGCGTTCACGACTGGTCGACGACGGAATTTCTGCCTAACCCGCCGGTGCGTTATCAGATGCCCGATATGAAAAAAGAACGCCGCATCGCCTGGCTCTCTTCACCCGATGCATCGATCGCGAAATGGCGGTCGCCGGTATTGCTGGTTCAAGGCGACGACGATCACAACGTTCACTTTCATCAAACGGTCGATCTGGCGCGCCGCCTGCAACTCGCCGGCGTCCCCTACAGCGAGTTGGTAATCCCGAACGAGATCCACGGATTTCTGCGCTATGCAACCTACTTCCGGGCCGACACGGCAACCGTCGATTATTTGACTCATCACCTCACCACGGGCGCCTGTAGGTAATGCACGCTTTGCGCATCTTTATTGCAACGCTCGTCACCGAAACCAACACGTTCTCGCCGATTCCCACCGGACGGCAGGCCTTTGACCGCAGTCCGGACCAGCCGGACGTCGCATCGATGTCGACGTGGCGGAAGCTGGCGCAGGCCGACGGCCACAGCGTGTGCGAGAGCATCGTGGCCGTCGCGCAGCCGGCCGGCCCGACGGTACGCGCGGTGTACGAGGCGCTCCGCGACGAGTTGCTCGCCGACCTCGAAAAGGCTCTCCCGATCGACGTCGTTCTGCTCTACCTCCACGGCGCGATGGTCGCGCAGGGATATGACGACTGCGAAGGCGACGTGCTCGACGCCTGCCGGCGGATCGCCGGCAAGCACGCCGTAATCGGAGCGGAACTCGATCTTCACGCGCATCTCACCGCGCAGATGCTCGACGCGGCTAACGTGATCGTAGCGTACAAGGAATATCCGCATACCGACATCGTCGATCGCGCGCGAGATCTCTATCGGATTTGCATCGATGCGGCATCCGGGCGGACGCGGCCGGTCTCCGCGACGTTCGACTGCAACACGATCGGCATGTGGCCGACGACGAGGGAGCCGCTGCGTTCGCTCGTCGACGAGATGTCGGCCCGCGAACGAGACGGCATTCTCTCGCTCAGCTTGGTCCACGGGTTCCCATACGGCGACGTCCCCGACGCAGGCGCGAAAATGCTCGCGATCGCGGATGGTGACGAGGCGCTCGCCGCGCGCGTCGCTGAAGAGTTCGGGCAGCGCTTTTGCTCGATGCGTCACGAAGCATTGCTCCAAGCGATGCCGCTCGAGCAAGCACTCGACGCCGTCGCAAACGCCGATCGCGGCCCGCTTGTCCTCGCGGATGTCGCCGATAACGCAGGCGGCGGAGCGCCGGGCGATAGCACGTTCGTTCTCCGCGCGCTGCTCGAACGCGGCATCGACAACACGGTCACCGGAACCTACTACGATCCGATCGCAGTCGATCTGTGCTTTGAGGCGGGTGAGGGCGCCGAAATCGATTTGCGGTTCGGCGGCAAATTGGGGAAAGCCTCAGGCGATCCGATCGACGCGCGCGTTAAGGTTCGGCGTCTGCTCCAGGCGCACGCGCAGGATTACATGGATGATTCGCGCCCGGCTCCGCTCGGCCGCAGCGCTTGGATTCACACCGCCGGCATCGATATCGTCTTGGCCTCCGTGCGGACGCAGGTTTTCGCGCCGAACGCGTTTACGGGCCTGGGCATTACGCTGGAAGACAAGCGCGCGATCGTCGTAAAGTCCTCGCACCATTTTTGGGGCAAATTCGCGCCGCTCGCGACGCAAGTGATCTACGTCGGCACGCCGGGAGCGCTCGCGGCCGATTTCGCCTCGATCCCCTACCGCAAGCGCGACCTGCGGTACTGGCCGCGAACCGGCTAGGTGGGCGATGGATAACGAAAAATTGGCATCGGCGGCGAAATTTTGGCAGGACGCGGCGGCCGGATTCCCGTAGATATTCACCCATGTCCGCTACATCTGCACGCCGGTATGCGATTTTAACCGAAGGGATGCTCGCCACGTCGAGCGGGAAGACCGCGCACGGGGTCTTACGCTATCGCGGCGACTCGGTCGCGGCCGTCATCGACTCGAAATTTGCCGGTAAACGCGTGATTGACGTGTTGCCCTGGCTCGGGTCGACCGCGCCGATCGTGGCCTCGTTCGAAGAAGCCTTAGCATTCGAGCCGAACGCGCTCTTGATCGGGGTCGCGACGGAAGGCGGCCGTCTCCCGCGCGAGCATCGCGCGACGGTCCTAGCGGCGGTAGACGCCGGCCTCGAAATCGTGAGCGGCTTGCACGAACTGCTGCGCGACGACGTCGAGATCGTCGCCCGCGCCGAGCGTTCCGGGTCTCGTTTATGGGACGTTCGCCTTCCTCCCGCGAACATTCCGTTGTTTAGCGGCGCCGCGTATCGCGTGCCTGCGCAGGTGGTTCTCGCGATCGGCAGCGATTGCGCCGTCGGCAAGATGACGGCGATGCTCGAGATCGAACGCGCCGCCAAAACCTCCGGCGCACGCGTCGGGTTCGTCGCGACCGGACAAACCGGTATTCTCATCGCGGGCAAAGGCATCGCGGTAGATCGCGTGATCTCCGATTTCGTCACGGGAGCCGCCGAACAACTCGTCGTGCAGGCGTCTGCCGAGGCCGACGTCGTGCTGGTCGAGGGCCAGGGCGGAATCTTTCA
>Ga0207416_1002446_pt1 | contig 20275 bp, 31 predicted proteins | sample PaiPotPPM11metaG_FD_184107 | JGI IMG/M metagenome (GOLD analysis project Ga0207416, IMG submission 184107) | Iron sulfur acid spring bacterial and archeal communities from Banff, Canada, to study Microbial Dark Matter (Phase II) - Paint Pots PPM... ...
GAGCCACATAGGAGAGCAACGAGCCCAAGGCGGGGTCCCAGAGCTCGCCCCGCAAGTCCTGTCCATCGACCCGGGCCTGCCACGAGTCGGGGGGCGCCTCGGGATCGGAGTTGATCTCCAACTGCAGGCGCTCAGCTAGTCGCGCGATCGCTTGGGCCGAACCGTCCTGGAGCCCAGCGCGGCTGGCGGCCACGGTCAGGGCCCGGTAGAAGATGCCGGTGTCGATGAAGGGTAGGCCCAGGATCGATGCGATCCTCCGACCGACGGTGGACTTGCCAACCCCGGCTGGCCCGTCGATGGTCACGACCGGCGCGGTGGCGCTCAATTCAGACCCACCGACCGGCGCAGCCTCCGAACCTCGCCCACACTCAGCTCGCGCGCCTGGCCCTCCGCCAGCGTGCCCATCCGCAGGGCCCCGATCGAGATCCGCTCCAAATCCTCCACCTTGGCGGCCACGGCCACGCACATCCGGCGAATCTCTCGGCGCCGACCCTCGGCAAGAGAGATCAGCAGCACCGACCGGCGTGGTCCGTTGCGCAGCAGTCGGACCTCCAGCGGGTGGGTAGGCCCGTCCGCCAGCACCGGGCCCAGGCGCAGCGCGCTCAGCTGCTCTCCGCTGGTTGGGCCCGCGATCGTCACCCGGTAACTCTTGGGCACCTGGTAGCGGGGGTGGGTCAGGCGCAGGGCCAGGTCACCGTCGTCGGTGAGCAGGATCAGCCCGCGAGAGTCGATGTCAAGTCGACCCACCGGGAAGAGACCACGCCGATCGCCGACTAGCTCGAGGACCGTCTTCCGCCCTCCCGGATCGCGGGCGGTCGACACCACCCCGACGGGCTTGTTGAGAGCCAGATAGCGCCGCTGGATGCCGCGCTGGGACAGCACCCTACCGTCGAGCCTTACCTCCTCGCGCTCAGGGTCGATCAGGCGCCCCTGTGGAGGGGGAACCTGGCCGTCGACGGTTACCCGACCCGCCGCCACCATCCGCTCGGCCTCTCGTCTCGAGGCGATACCGGAACGAGCCAGCCAGCGCGCCAACCGCTCACTCGGCATCGGTCTCCCCGACCTCGGCAGCACGCCCCAGCCAGGCACCCGCGTCCGGGCCGCGCAGGGGCGGCAGCTCCTCCACCTGGGAGATCCCCACCACCTGCAGGAAGCGCAAGGTCGTTCCGAACAGCCGGGGATGCCCCGGACCCTCCGCCCTCCCCACCTCGGCGATCAGCCCGTGCCGGGTGAGGCTCTCCAGCACAGCCTCGCAGTTCACCCCCCGGATGGCCTCGATGGCGATCCGGGTGATCGGCTGACGGTAGGCGATGATGGCAAGAGTCTCGAGGGCCGGCTTGGAGAGCCTGCCGGCAACCTCCGGCCGCAGGGCACGCTCTACCGCCCAGGCAGCCTCAGGGTGGGTCACCAACTGCAGTTCGTCTCGGTGGCTTTGCAGCATTAGACCCGTCCCCTCGAGGCTGGCGGCGGCGGCCACCGCGGCATGCTCCACCGCTTCGCGGCTCAGCTCCAGGGAACGTGCGAGCTCGCCGATCGAGATCGGCTCGGCCCGAACGAACAGGACCGCGATCACGGCCTCCACCGCATCCGCCTCCGGCAGGCTCTGCTCAGCTGCCACCGGCTCGCTCCACCAGGATCGGACTGCTGGTCGATGCCTGGGTGCAGACCGCCTCACCAGTCCAGATCAGCTCCAGCAGCGCCATGAACAATGCCACCGCCTCGAGCCGATCTCGGGCGGCTTCGAATACCTCATCGAAGCGAAGTTTGGGCTGCTCTTCCAGCAGGCTGCGCAGGGCGTCCATCTTCTCGGTCACCGAGTACCGGGGATGGGGCAGTGCCAGCTCCAGCTCGGTCGGTTCCGGCAGGCGCGACAGCAGTTCTCCCAGGGCCACCGCCAGGAGCTCGGGGCTGAGGTGAAGAGTCGCCTGAGGCTCGACCGGTAGCCCCAGCACTCGTAGGAACGCCTTGGGCCCCGCGGTGGAGTCAGCCAGGAGCACCCCGGCTGCAGCCTTGAAGAGGCGATATTCGGCAAGACGCTCCCCTGGATCTTCCTCTTCGGCCAGCGGCTCGGCGTGGCCGATCAGGGCCGCGTCACTGGTCTCTTCAAGATGACGGCCCAGCTTGATCTCGAGGAGCTTGGCCAGGACCTGGAGGGACTCGGCCGCCCAGAGAAGGTCAGTCTCGCCAGCCGACGCGGCAACCTCGTCCTTCAGGCTCTTTGTCAGAGCGGAGAGTTCCACCGTGCCCAGGTCGAGCTCACCGCGCTGCGCCTCCGACAGCAGCGAGGTGAGGTGCTCCAGCTCGGCGGTCTGCTCAGGGCTAGCCATAGTTCAGCGGGACTCCGGAGCCGCGCCCACAGCCAGCAGCAGCTCCTCGGCGTGGACCCGAGCGGCTCCGGGGGTCGCCTCCCCAGCCAGGAGCCGGGCCAATTCCTCAACTCGAGCCGCGCCTGCCACCGCCGACACCTCACTGTAGGGGCGGCCGTCGCGCTCCGCCTTGGCCACCACCAGATGGACGTCGGCCCGAGCGGCGATCGGAGCCAGGTGGGTTATGCAGATCACCTGATGATGGTTGGCCACCTCGCGCATCAGCTCTCCCACGCGGTTGGCCGCCTCGCCACCCAACCCCTGGTCGATCTCATCGAACACCACGGTCGAGACCCCGGACTCCCGGGTCAAGTGCGACAGCAGAGCCAGCGCTACCCGGGAGAGCTCACCCCCGGACGCGGCCTCCGCGAGCGGCCGGGGGGGATCCCCGGGATTGGCCGCCAGATCAAAGGAGACTCGATCCCATCCCGTGGGGCCTGTAGCCAACCGGGTGCCGTTCGAGGAGAGAATCCCCTCCGCATCCTCGACCTGCCAGATCTCCACGCGGAACTCCGCCTTGGGCATGAGCATGCGACGCAGGTCCGCGGTCACAGCGCTGGCCAGCGCCGAGGCCACCCTGGCTCGCACCGCGGACAGCTTCAGCGACTGATCAGCCAGCTCAGCCTCCAGCTCAGCCTGCTCCCGCCCCAGTCGCTCCAAACCGCTGTCGCCCTCGTCCACTGCCTCCAAGAGAGCCGCCGCCTCGCGGCGACGGGCCAACGCCGAGTCCAAGGAGCCTCCGTGGCGCCGGCTGAGCCGTTCCAGCAGATCCAGCCGCTCCTCGACTTCCGCCAGTCGCCGGGTGTCGTCTGGGAGATGAGCCACGTATGAGCTGAAGGCGAGCTGGAGGTCACGAAGTCCCTCGACCGTTGCCTCGGATTGATCCAAGAGCCGGTCGAGCTCGGCGTCAATCCCCCGCGAACCGCGGGCGTTGTGCTGCGCCGTGGCCAGCAGGTCGGCGGCACCACCCTCGCCATCACCACCACCGAGTGCGGCTCTGACTTCCGCCGCCGCCTCGCGCAATCTGGACGCGTTGGCGAGGCGGTCCCGCTCTTGGCGGAGCTCGACGTCCTCCCCCGGCCGCAGCGCGGCTGCGTCCAGATCAGCTAGATCCAGCCGCGCCTGATCCAGCTCGCCCCGCTGGCGATCTCGCGAGGAGCGCAGTTGCTGACTGGAGCGAAGGTTCTCCTGCCGGCTGGCCCAGAGCTGCGCCAGTCTCTGGAGCAGGGCGGCCGCTTCCTCTCCGCCCAGGCTGTCGAGCGCCGAGCGCTGCTCAGCCTCGCGCAGCCACAGCGACGATGCCCCTTGCCCCTGGACATCCACCAGCTGGGTTCCGAGATCGCGAAGGCTGTTGATCGGCAGCAGCGCGCCGTTGGCCCGAGCGGCCCCGCGTCCCGCGGCGGACAACTCTCGGGTCAGAACCAAAGCGTCCTCCACTGGGATCCCCAGCGCGCGGCAGGACTCGAGGACACCGGCCGGGGGATCTTCGAAGGCAGCACTGGAGTTGGCGCGCTCGGCGCCTCTTCGCACCAACTCAGGATCGGCCCGTCCCCCCAGGGCCAGACCGAGGGCGGACAGCAGCACCGACTTGCCGGCGCCGGTCTCTCCGGTGATGGCGTTGAAGTGGGGCCCGAAGTGGGCCGCGGTGCGCTCGATCACCGCCAGGTTCTCCACTCGTAGCTCCAACAGCACGGCTCAGGCGCGCTGGGGGTCCGCTGCCACCTCGGCGGCCTCGTCCTCCTGGTTGGGCGCGAGCTTCAGAACTCCACCAAACCCGGTCTTGGATCGCAGCCGCTGGAAGAAGCCCGGGGCACCTGGGGGTCGGACCAGACTCAACTCAGGTCCTCGTTTGATGGTCAGGTGCCAGCCGGTCTCGAGGTGGCCCCAGATCTTGCCGTCTGCCCCGGCCACCGCCCGGCCGCGCTGGACCTCTATCTGCACATCCAGAGTGTCCGGTATCACCAAAGAGCGGCTGATCAGGCCGTGAGGGTTGAGCGGGGTCAGGACCAAAGCTGGCACCCGGGAGTCGACCGGCGGCCCCCCGGCAGACAACGAGTAGGCGGTCGATCCAATGCTGGTGGCGACGATCAGGCCGTCGGCGTCGAAGGTTCCCACCAGCTGCTCGTCGGATGTGACCTGAAGACGCACCAGATTTACCCCGTCTGCCTTGGCCACGATCTCGTTGACCGCCACTTGCACGGTCTCGACAACGTCACCGTCGCTGGAGGTGGTGACCTCGCCGCGCAGGGTGCGCCGGCGGACGATCCCGTATTCCCCGGAGACGAAGGCCTCCAGCGCCTGAGGCAGACCCGCCATCTCCACGTTGGTGAGGAAGCCCAGCTGCCCCCGGTTCACCCCCAGCAACGGCACCCCTTTGGGAGCGGCGTGCTGGGCGGAGTAGAGCAGGGTTCCATCGCCTCCGATGGCCACCAGCAGACGGGCGGTTCGAAGCTCTCTCTCCAGCACCGCCTCGACGTCCGCCTGTGCCACCCAAGCTCGCAAGCCGGCCCCCTCGGCGACCGCTATGGCTTGGTTGAGGATCGCCGAATGCGGGTTTTCTCGGAAGTGCAGCAGGAAGCCGATCGAGCTCTCGGCCTCGGCCCCGCTCACCCGCGCCTCCAGCGTTGGCACTTGGACATCGCGCCTAGGATCTTAGGTGCTCGCAGATGGCGGCACGGGAGCCTTGGCTCAGAGCAGCAGCCCCACCGCAACGCCCAGCAGAGCCCCGGCGAAGACCTCGTAGGGGGTGTGGCCGATGAACTCCCGCAAGCGCTCGTAGCGGAAGCCCATATGGCTGCGCAGGTCGTCGAGAACCTGATTCAGGATCACGCTCTGCTGGCCCGCGGCCCGGCGAACTCCGGTGGCGTCGTAGACGACCACCATGGTGAGGATCGCTACCGCCGCGAACAGCGGCGAGCCCAATCCGATTTTGCGAGCCACCACGGTGGTCAGGCAGACCGTGAGCGCGGTATGCGAGCTGGGCATTCCTCCCGACATCCCCAGGGTGCGCAGGCTGAGCCGGTGCTGCCGCCAGGAATCAGTGACTACCTTGAGGATCTGTCCGATGGCCCAGGCCAGAAGCGGCACCCAGAGGAACTGGTTGGTGAGAAGGGCGCTCACAGCTCGCGGTCAGCCGTCCTCGGCCCCCGCCTCTTCGTCGGGGTCAAGCAGCAGCTGGCGCTCCCGAGGCAGGCCATCCGCTCCCGCGGTCAGCTCGCTGACGCGGCGCTCGGCGCCGTCGAGGAGGGCAGAGCAGCGGCGGATGAGGCGAACCCCGCGCTCATAGAGGGCCATCGAGTCTTCCAGGGAGACCTGGCCGTCCTCTAGCCGAGCCAGCACCGAGTCGAGCTCGGCCAGCGCCTTCTCGTAGTCGAGAGTCTCCGGCTCGCCCGGATCGGGCGCGATCGCCGTTTCCTGGTCAGGCTCCATCTGGTCCACCCTCCAGCTCCGGCTGCACTTCGCTGACCCGGCTCAGCAGCCGCCCCCTTCGGAGCCGGGTCGTGATGGTCGCCCCAATCGCCGCCTGCTCCGCGTCGCGCAGCACCTGGCGACCGGATCCATCCAGGGTGATCGAGTAGCCGCGGCCTAAGACCGCCAGGGGACTGAGGGCCTCCAGCCTACCAACTCGGCCCAGGAACTCCTCCCGGGCCTGGCCGAGACGGCGCTGGGGCCCGCGAGCTTGGAGCAGACCCAGCCGCGACTCCAGGCCACGAGCCTCGGCCAGGAGCAGTCGACGCACGGCCCCGGCCAGGCGCTGCTGGCGGGTGTCGAGATCGATGCGGCCGGTGGCTAGCCGGACCGCGGGAGCTAGTCGGGCCAGCCGGCCTGCGCTCAGCGTCAGCAGCCTGCGCTCCTGAGCTGCCCGTCCCTCACCGCCCCGGCGCAGACGCAGCAGGCGTCGGGAGATATCGGCACGCAGGACCGCCAGATCAGGGACAGCGATCTCGGCGGCGGCCGAAGGGGTGGGTGCCCTCCGGTCAGCCACAAAGTCGGCCACCGAGGCATCTGTCTCGTGTCCCACCCCCACCACCACCGGATGCGGGCAGGCGAGGATGGCTCGGGCCACCGCCTCGGAGTTGAACGCCTGCAGGTCCTCCAGTGAGCCACCTCCGCGGACCAGCAGGACCACGTCGATCTTCACCCGGCCCACAAGCTCCAGCGCCGCCAGGATCTCTCGCACCGCCCCTTCCCCCTGCACCAGGGTCGGCACCACCACCACCTCGGTGACCGGACAGCGGCGTTGAACCACGTGGATCACGTCGCGCACCGCGGCCCCGTGGCGGGAGGTCACCACCGCCAGCCGGCGCGGTAGGAACGGCAGCGGGCGCTTGCGCTCAGGGGCGAACAGTCCCTCAGCTTGGAGACGAGCCACCAGCTGCTGGAAGGCCAGAGCCAACGCCCCCACACCCTGCGGCTCCAGGCTGTCGAGATAGAGCTGGAGCGATCCCTGGGGGGCGTAGATCGAGACCGCGCCATGGGCGATCACCTTCATCCCGGTTTTGGGCTCGAACTGCAGCGACCTCGCCGCCGTGCGGAAAAGGGCCGCCTTGATCACCGAGCGGTCGGCCCCGCCGGGCCGGCTGTCCTTGAGGGTGAAGTACCAGTGCCCAACGGCAGACAGATGGCAGTCCCCCAGTTCCGCCTCAACGTAAGCGTCCTGGAGCTGGGGGTCAGCCACCAAGGCGCTCCGGATCAGAGAGGCGAGCTCACCGACCTGGAGAAGGCGCACCCGCTTGCTCCAACCGCTGGCGGCTGACCCGGGCGATATTGCCCAGCACACCGTTCACGAATTTGCCGGCTTCGTCGCCGGCCATCTGCTTGGCCAGTTCCACCGCCTCGTCGATCACCACCGCTACTGGCTCGCGCCGCCGCCAGCAAAGCTCCTCGGTCGCCACCCGGAGCACCGCCCGCTCCAGGGCACCCATCTGGTCGATGACCCAGTTGGTGGAGCACGCCTTGATGGTGGCGTCGATCTCAGCTTGGTGGCTGACAGCCCCCTCCACCAATTCCTCCGCGAACCGGCGCGCGCCCGGGCTCTGGGGGTCCTGCTCCAGGTGGTACTCCAGGGGCTCGCGCCAGTTGCCGGGCTGGAGCTCGAGCTGGAAGAGCACCTGCACGGCCAGCTCACGGGCACGATGTCGCGCCCCCAAGGCTCAGTCCCCCTCGATCTCGGCGATGTGCAGGTTGATCTCCACCGCATCCAGGCCCAACATGCTGTGCACCGCGTGGGCGACCTTGCGCTGAAGCTCGTCTGCCAGCTGTCCCAGCGCCGCCTCCGGCGTGATCGCCAGGTAGAGGTCGAGCCGGATCCCGGTCTCCCCCACCATCTGCAACCTCACTCCGCGATGTCCGTGCTGGCGGACCAGCGGCAGCGAGACGTTGTAGCCGCCGGCCTCGCACATGGCCGCGATCCCGGGGACCTCGAGCGCGGCCAGCGCCGCGATCGAGGCCACCACCTCGCTAGCGACTCGCACCCGGCCCTGAGTTTGGCCGCCCCCGCCCGGCTGATTCAGCAGCGAGGTGCTCACTGAACCCGCTCCAGGTACTTGCCGGTCCGGGTGTCGATCTTGAGCGTGTCCCCCACGCCAACGAACAGCGGTACCTCGACGACCAGGCCGGTGCTGAGGGTGGCCGGCTTGCTGCCGCCGGTGGCGGTGTCGCCCTTGAAGCCGGGGTCGGTGGCGGTGACCTCGAGCTCGACGGTGATGGGCAGCTCGACGCCGATGACCTTGCCGTCGTACTGGAGGACGTAGAGGTGGTCTCCCTCCTTCACGTAGCGGTTGGCCTCGGCGAACTGGGCCTCGTCGAGCGGGTACTGGTCGTAGCTGGCGGTGTCCATCACCACGTAGTGCTCACCATCTCGGTAGAGGAACTGGACGTCGACCTTCTCGATCCGCGCTCTGGAGAAGCGCTCTTCGGGGCGGAAGGTCTCCTCGGTCAGGGAGCCGGTGCTGATGTTGCGCAGCCGCGTGCGCACCACCGCGGTACCGCGGCCGAGCTTGATGTGCTCGAACGAGAGCACCTCCCAGAGCTGCCCGTTGCGCTCCACCGTGGTGCCGGACCTGAGTTCCCCGGCGTTGATCATCGACTGGCTCCAGTCCAAACTCGCTGCGCTTGACGTCTCGCCCTTCCGGGGCGGAACTGATGATGCCAGCTTTGGCCCGCAGACAACCGCTGGCGGGGCCTTCTGGAGCTCTCCAGGTCGTGCTGGCCGCGCTCTCGCTGAATCGCCCCTTGCCGAGTTCCGTTTACGACTTCGGCACGAACGCGACGGCCTTGTCAGAACTTGCTGCCAGAACGCGACTGGCACCGGGCATAGCCCGGCCTAGGGTTGGCCGAAATGGCCGCCAAGTTGATGCCGGACGTTACTGAGCCGGTTGCGCCGGGCCGCCTTTCCAGCTCCATCGTCATCGCCTCGCTCTCCCGGGCCCTTGATCTCGCCGAAGGCGAGCCTATGGGCCACGCGATTCGCACCTGCTGGCTGGGGATGCAGATCGCCAAGTGGCTGGAGCTGAGGCCGGTCGAGCGCCAGGACCTCTTCTACGCCCTCCTGCTCAAGGACGCAGGATGCTCCGCCAACGCCTACAGCGTGACCCGCTGGTTCCAGGCCGACGACATCAGCACCAAGGCCGAGCTCAAGATCACCGACTGGAGCAGCAACTGGCGCTCCATGGTCTTCGCTCTGCGCCAGACCGCCCCCTCGGCCCCGATCACACGTCGCATGGCCCAGCTGGTCTCGGTGGGCAGCCGCGGCCAGGGCCTCGCCAATGAGCTGGTTGAAGTGCGCTGCACCCGGGGCGCGGAGATGGTCCGCCAGCTGGGCTGGGCCGAGCCGGCCGCGGAGGCGGTCCTCAATCTGGACGAGCACTGGAACGGTGGGGGCCGGCCCAGGGGCCTCAAGGGCGAGGAGATCCCCATGCTGGCCCGCATCGCCCTCCTCAGCCAGACGGTGGAGATCTTCTGGCGGCGGGGCGGAGGCCGAGCCGCCGAGGCGGTCCTGCGTCAACGTCGAGGCAAGTGGTTCGACCCGGTTCTGGTGGACATGGTGCTGGCCCACGCCGGCAGCTCGAAGCTCTGGCGCCAGCTCGGCGAGATCGCCCATCCCGAGCATGTCAGCCACTTCGACCCGGAGCCACGGCACATTCCCTCCTCGAGCATGGACGACATGATCCGGATCGGCGAGGTCTTCGCCGCAGTGGTGGACGCCAAGTCGCCGTGGACCACCAACCACTCAGCTCGCACCGCCGCCATCGCTCGCTTGATGGCCGAGCTGATGGATTTCAGCGCCACCGAGCAGGACCGGGTTGGCCTGGCGGGACTCCTGCACGACCTAGGCAAGCTGGCGGTGAGCAACGCCATCCTCGACAAGGCGGGTCCGCTGCTCCCCGAGGAGATGGAGGAGATGCAGCGCCACACCGCCATCACCCACGAAATCCTCTCCCCGCTCTGGCCCCTCGACGACGTGGCCGAGATGGCGGCGGCCCACCATGAGCGCCTGGACGGTAGCGGCTACCACCGCCACCTCCGCGGTCCCGAGATGCCCCATGGGGCCGAGATCCTGGCGGTGGCGGACGTCTACGAGGCGCTGACATCTCATCGCCCCTACCGTCGAGGTATGGAGCCCGACGACGCGGTGGCGGTCCTCAAGAAGGACCAGGGCATCCGACTCGCGGGCGATCCCATCGCCGCCCTGGTCGAGCTGGTGAGCAAGAAGATGGCCACCGAGCCCGCAGCCCGATAACCGGTCCCTCCCTCTCTACATGAAGTAGTAACCGCCTAGGGCACCCTCTGATCTGCTGGGTCGCCCCGGCGAACTGCCCCCGATCTCGGATTCGTGGTTGGCGAGCGTTGGTAATCGATGGTTCCGGGTGAAGGTTCTGCGGACTCGCTGCGGACTGCGTGCGGACCGCGCCTGAAGGCTAGCCGGGCCTCGACCGGCTTCGGGAGCCCACCCGCTCGTTGTAATCGGTCAAGTCTTGGATCTGTTGGAACTCGTTCCGGCCAATCTGACGAACCGCCAGCTTTCGTCCCGGAACACCGATCTTTCCCGATCGTCCGGGCCATGCCATCACTTCAACCTCCGGCACGTCGCTTCCCGGAAGCCCAAGCACTGCCTCCACGGCGGGGGCAAGGTCCGTATCACACGAGGCAATGATCCCGACGTCGAAGTCCCTGTTGATGGCCTTCGTGACCAGATCCAAGGCGAGCTTTACGTCGATCCCTTTTTCCTCGGCGGGCACCTTTGGCCAGTTCTTCGGGTATCGGAGTTGTCGGGTGAACACCTGAGCGCCGCTGAGTTTCCACGCCTCGATCTGGTTGTGACGGGCCGCAGCGGTCCGGGGAGCCTTTCGGGGGTCAGCGACCCCGCAGTAGACCCCGACGAAGGTGAGTTGATAGTGCCGACGGCCGGCGACCGCTAGCTCCTTGGCGAGATTCACCGGCCAGAAGTGGCCCTGATTTTGGGGGGCATCTCTGCCGCCGCAGTACGTCTCTCTGGCTATCCCGTAGCAGTTCTGATAGTCAACAAAGACCGCGACTCGAGGGTCAGCCATAGCGCGAAAAAGAATAGCCCCGCCAGTCCGCCTTTCGGCGAAGGGCGGGGAGCAGTAACTTCGATACTACCCAATCCCGTGGGGACACCGTGGTAACAGTTTGGGACAGTTCCCCGCCTCAGCGTCCCTCGCGCCTGGCCTCCACGTAGGCGTCTAGGTCGGTTCGGGCCACCCTGACCGACCTCCCCAGCCGGACGGTGCGCAGCTCGCCGGCCTTGATCTCTCGCCGGACGTAGACCGTAGAGACCTTCAGCAGCCGGGCCGCCTCCGGGATCGTAAAGAGCTCGCTGGGGTCGGCCACCTGCTCGGGAACTGTACCCGCCTCATCCTCGACTTCGCCCGAGATCACTTCAGACAAGTACCGCGATCTCCAATGTTCCAGTAACGTCACTTCTATTGCTCATTCAGGATAGCTCCAGATACCACCACGCATACTAGAGCCATGGTCAAGGGAGCCTATAAGCCGGCGCTCAGGGTCAGAGCGTTGGCGCTGGGCGGCGCCAACTACCAACGGGCCGGCGAGGAGCACATGAGGGCGGCTCGGCAGGCTGCACTCCTCGAAGGCGGCGGCTGGGCGCTGTGTCCCCGCTGCGAGGGCCGAGGCGGTGGAGTGCCTGGCACCTGCTCCATGTGCGAGGGGCTGGGCCAGCTCCCGAGTCGCGCTCCAGGAGGTGCGCCACTGACAGCTGAGTGAGCACCTACGCGACACGCGCGGATTTAGCCATTCTCGACAACGGAGGGCGGGCCGAAGGGCCCGAACAATGAAGAGCCCAAGCAAAACTACGGCCGACCTTTTCAACCGATTTCGGCGCCTGATTCTCTTCGTTCTCACCATCCCAGCGGTCCTGGCGGTGAGCCTCGCAGCGTTCGCGATCTGGACTAGCAATTCGACGTCACAGCAGCAGATCACCGCGGGCAGTGGGCCTCAGATAGTGCTCAGCTCCAGCAGCCCGAACACCGTGAGCGGCTCCGGGTTGACGCTCACGTTTGCTCCCTACACAGACGCTCAGCCGACATTCACGACTGGCGATCAGACCGTGATGGTCAGCAACACCGGCACCACATCGGCGACGATCGCGTCGATCGTCCTGGCTGGCACTCCGGGCACCGGGGCCAACTCGACGGCCCTCAACTCCGAGCTCTATGTCTGCGTGGCTGACAGTCAGACGGAGTTCGTGCTTTACAACGGCCCACTCTCGGCATTCACGTCCATGACCGGTCCGAACTGGAGCCCTGGCGACGTGCTCTCAGCGGGTTCGGCGAGAGGGCTGATTGTCAACGTCTACGCGGGCGACGCGATGACCTTCTGCGGTACCGTCCCCCCCGGGTCGCAGTCGCCGAACGGTGCGGACGCGCTCAGCAGCGCCCCAGCGCTTACAAACCCTGCTCAGGGCGGGACCGACAACGTTTCGATAAGCACCACCTGGCAGTAGTTCCTCCCAACCGGGGCTGGCGCCCGCGCGGAGGCGCCAGCCCGTCACCATGAGGCACAAGGTGTCCCGTCCCGGATGCGGCAACTGCTGCTCTCTGTCAGCGTTCGCCTGGCTTCTAGCGATCGGCCTACTGATCGAGGCATGGGATGGCAGCCCGTGGCCACTCAGAGCGATCGAACTGGCGATGGTCGCTGCGCTCGTCGTTGCCATCGCCTACCAGCAGCGCGGCCGGGGACCAGACGCCGCCTCAACCCAGCCGACCGCTGTGTACCAGCCGCCCCGGGATGGGTTCGCGGCCGCGGCGCAGGACATCGCCGAGAGGTCGTCCAAGGCTCAGGGCTGAGCGCTGCGGCCGTCGTCGTCGCTGCTCTGGCCTACCGGCAGCTCCACCGGTCCGCTGCGCCACGGAGGAGCGTCCCGGCGCGGTAGCGGCCTCCCAGCGCCGTGGCTGAGCCTCCCTCCGAGCCAGCTGTTAGATGGCGCTGGCGGCCCTCCTGGCGACTCTAGGCTGCGCACGTGCTCAACACGACCCCGGCGATACATGGACCTCCGACGCATCCGTCAGGACCGCTCCCGGTAGGCGTGCTGCATGATCCACGGTTCCTTCACAGGAGACCCGGATGCTTCTCGACCGGGCGCAGGCGCTTGGGCTTGGCCGCGGCGCCTTCGCTTGAGCTCTTCACCTGGTGGCAGTCTCGGCAGACCGCCTGAAGGTTCGACTCGGCATGGTTTTCACCGCGGAAGATGTGATCGACCTCGGTGGCTTGGATGGTGCAGACGGGGAGCCCCAGCCGGCAGCGGTAGCCATCGCGCTCGAGGATGGCGGCGCGGATCTTCGGCCAGTCCCGCGGCAGACGCAGCCGCCTGGTGGAGGTGGCCCACGGCCTAGTCGGCGCGTAAATCAGTCGGGCCATCCCGCCGCGCTGGTGGCTCGGTGAACCCCCAGGACCTCGTAAAAATGGTGGTCTCCCGCGCGTTGGCCGACCGCATCCCAGAGCGCCGCTCGGTAGCGAGCCGGGGCAACGACCCTCGGCACGTACCAGTCCTCCAGCAGCTCGGCACATGGGCGCCCACGCAAACGCGGCGGGATGAACGGATCGCCATGGTCGATCGCGTCCTGGCACCAGCGGAGGGGCTCGTAGGTCTGCAGGTCCTCTGGGATCGCGTCCGCCTTGGCTCGGCGTCTCATCGCATCACCCGGACGCCGTAGGAACCACGCGCCGCACCACGGCGCTGAGGCCGCACATCGCCGAACTCTTCACCGCTTGGAAGCCGGAGGCTAGCGAGCAACCGGCTCAACACAATGGCCTGCTGGCGACTCTCGGTCAGTGCCGGGTTTGCCACCCGATCACCCTTGAAGTTCTCGACAGTTGGCGGTCCCGATGCCGCCTCAACTGCCAGCCGGTCCAAGGTGTCGGCGCAGCGACAGGCTTGCAGCAGCAGCGACTCCTCGTAAGTCTCCAAGTCGTAAACATCGGTCACGCTAGCCCACAACTTCCGCCCGGCCAGGGCGAGCCCGGGGGGTGCCTTGGGTGCTCTCGCAGTGGTCACCGCTCATTCCTCCGTGGGCAAGCCACGCCGGCGCCGGTACTCAACCGCAAGCTGCCGCTGCCTGCGGTACTCCTCCACTGCGGCGTCGATGGCGGCGGCAGGATCGCCATAGATCCCAAGGACTGACTCGGCCTTGTCGCACACGGGCAGCGAGAACTCCCTGAGCTGGATCACACCGGCCGGGCGATCCTTGCTATTGGGATCAAATGCCCGCTGAGCCAGCGCCCGAACGCGCTCCGATTCGTCGATCAGCCTGAAGGTCAAAATGCTGTGCCTCTCAGTTTGCTTTAGTTTGAGCCGATTCTCGCGTGCGCGCGAGCGAGCTTTTCAGATCCGCGCGAGACCCACGCGGTATACGAAGCGGGGAAGATCCCCGCGGCCTTGGGGGGTATCCCCCACCCCCTGCTCGTCGGACTCAACCGTCAGGCCGGAGCCCGCATCGTCGTAGCCCTCATCGCCATGCCCGGACAGCTGACGCTTGGGTAGAGGCGCGTCGAGTGGGATCTCCGAACCGCGTCTCCGTGGCGATTGCCAGTGAGACCGTCCCTGTTGGCCTTTGTGTCTCTTGCCGCCGCTCACTTCCGCGCCTTGGATTGACCGACCTTCCCACCGCGACTTCCCATCTGTGCCGCCTTGGGCGAGCCCTTGGCGAACACATGGGGGCGAAGTTGGGGTGGGATCGGATGACGCGGGGATGGTTTGGCAGTCGGCCGCTTCACTTCGCCACCTTGAGCACGTCGAAGGCGTGATCGCCGCGCGAACGGTAGTCGACAACGGCGTCGACAACAGTCGAGAAGCTGAGGCCGGCAAGTAGATCGGGATCATGCTGGGCGCTCGCCTTCCGGAGAAACGACCAGCGCTGGAACAAAGTCTCAAGCCCGAACTGAGTGGGTGTGATGGCAGCCGTGTTGAAAGATCGCGCTAGGTTGGCCACGTCCGGGGTTACGGTTACCGGTGCGGTGTCGGTGGTCATGTTGGGTGAACCTCCCTAGAGGACGGTTGAGCCGGGTGGCAGCGGCTGATCTGCGTGCTTTGCGGTTTGTGCTCGGACTCGGTCGAGCAAGGTTCCCGACCCTGGCGTCGGCACGGAGCCGCCGATCCCGGTCTGGACTCGGTTTGGTGCCATGCCTGGCGCCGGTGCGGGCATGTGGTCACGGATGGCCTGTTCGAGTCCGGCTGAGTCCGCGGGACTGATCGCACCGATCTCAGTGCAGAACGCCTGGGAGTCGAGCAGCTGCGCCAAGTCGGCTCCGACTACTGCCTGGGCCGCGCGGCTGAGCGCGTCCGCCATCGTCGGCACCTGGCCGGGTATCGGCGGTTCCACAACGCTGACCACAGACGGATCCGGCGTAGCCCGCGGCCGGTCGTGGCCGTGGGCGTTGACGGGCTGAAGGTGCGCGGTAATCGCCTTCATTCGATCGAAGCTGCGCTCGGGTGGTGGGGTATACATCCCGGCGGTGTCGGCGGGAACAAACCGGGTCTGGCCTACTTCGGGCATTGGGTCACCTCATCAGGTTGTCGGTTGACGGTTTGGTCGGGTGGGGCTGAGACGGCGGAAAGGAAAAAAACGCCGCCCCAGCCCCGTCGGATCGCATCAGCCGCGCGCTGACCGACGAACGGGCGGCGGCAAGGGCGCCAAGCTCACCCTCGCACGGCCGCCTGCTCGCGGTTGGCGCTCGCCGTGGGCAGGCGGCTGGGGTTGGAGGAGAGCCAGGACCCCCAAGCCGCCCGGCCAAGGTGGCGCTAGTCACCGTCTGGCACCAGCGTTTCGCGGCGTGCCCAGCAGAAAGAGCACAGCCAGTCGATCCGTTGCTGACCCTTGGGCGCCCTCGGTTGCCGCCGCGGTGCGGGATCGCGAAGCATCTCGGCACCACAATTCGCGCACGTGGGGCGGTTCACCGCCGCCTGCTCGCTCATGCCGACTCAACCTCGATCTTCCACATCGGCGGCCGGTCCCAGGCGTAGCACTTGGCGACGCGGAGGTCGACCACCTGGCTGTCATCGAGCCACAGCGGTGAGCATCCGTCCATCGCCAGCTGGCCGAAGTGGTCAACGTCCGGCCGCTTGACGGGGCGCGCGAGCCCGTGGAGGCGCTTGGGTAGAGACTTTGGTACCGGGACGTAGGCAATCACTCGGAGCATCACCGGGCCGGTGAACTGCGCTCGGTTCCCCAGGGCCGCGGTCGCCGCCTGGCGAATCTCCCAGGCCGCATGAGCCGTCTTGGCGGGGACGTATCCGTGGGGCATGCCAGCGCGAACGGTCACCCTCGGGCGGCCCATCGGCACCGGAACCGCCGGGACGGTGAAGCTCAGAGCGGCCATGCGGGTCTGCCACCGTGCCGAGTGAGCTCCGGGGGCCAGCTGAGCTTTTGGGCGCTCACATCGTCCCGAGGATGGCCCGCTGACGTGTCAGCGAGCAGCCCGTTACCACCGGCCGCTGAGTGTTGGGTAGCAACCTGGCCTCCCACGACGACCTCCCCCTTAAGGGGGGTCTCGTGGGAAGTTAGGTTGCCCGACCTCAGTGAGCCGACCGAAGCAACCTCACTACCCACGGTGTTTTGTCGTGGGAGGTTAGGTTCCGGGCTGCCAGGCAGTGGCAGCGACCACTGGACGGTGCGGCCTTTGACGCGCGTGTCGGCGATGTCCGGATCGCGCCTGATTCGGCCCTCCTTGGCAAGGGTGATCAGTGCCTTGCGGACGGTCTCGGTGCCCGGTGTCGGCTCGCCCATTGTCTCCAGCACTTCCTTTGTCGTCAGCCACCCGTGCGAGAGCTCGGCGAAGGCGCGCTCCCCCACTTCCGCCAAGCGCAGCTGCTCAGGATCGCCTAGCACCACGAACTCCAAGCCACGCTTTTCGTAGACCAGCTCCCGGCGGTCGATCAGCCGAGGATGGCTCTCCAGCAGTCTCCGGTCCGGGTGCAGCTGGTCGAACTTGATTTCTATCGCGATGTCGAACGAGCCCAGCAATGCGTGGGCGCCCGAGATACCCTCTCCGTGCTCGCCGCCGCCCTTGCGCTGATGGTGCGCCGTGACGAGGGTCTTTCCTGCCGCGCGGCACCCGGCAGTCCAGGGGTTTACCACCCGAGCCACCTCCGAGTTGTCGCGCTCGTCTTGGAGCTGCAGCAGGTTCCGGAGCGTGTCGACGACCACGGTTTCCTCGGCGCCGTAGCAGGCACGCTCTAGGAGCAGCTCGGGCGATGAGCCCAGACCGCAGACGATCTGAAGACCGCTCCAGTCGCCCTCCAAGCCGCGGAGCCGCATTGCCCATGTGTGGCGCGACTCTTCGGTGATCAGCAGGACGGTGCGCCCCTCCCCGAGCCACTCGCGAATCAGCCGGATGAGCAGCTCGGTCTTGCCGCATCGGGGATACCCGCTCAGGAGCACCGACCAGCCGGCAACCAGCCAGCCAGGCAGACCCAGGAGCGGGAGGTAGTCGAGCCGAAGCTCATCGTCTGAGAGAGCGGCCAGGTCGGCGCCGTTGAACTCCGCCAATCCCTGCGGGTTCATGCTGCCACCACCTCAACTGGGCGGGACTGCCCAGTTGACCGCATGGCCTCAACCGACCGGCGCACCGCGGCGGCGACTCGGCAGTCGGCCTCGCACGAGTCGTAGCGGCAGCCGGCCTCTATGCGGGCAAGCTCCAGCTCGGCCAAGGCTAGACGGTCGGCCCCGTCCACATCACTTAGTGGCTGCCCGCCTGTTCCGGCCCCACCCGTAGCCGGGCTTAGGGGGCTAGGATTCCTAGCGAGGGCTGCCGCAGTCACGGCAAGACCTCCAGGGCGGGGCCGGGTTTCGCTCCCCGGCTTCGCCCGCTCCCGGCTCGAGTTGGGGATTTGCGACGGTCACGACGCGCGGGGAACGCTCGCCGCGGCCTGAGCTTCGACCCAAGCCGATACTTCGTCCTCGAACGCCACGACCTTGCGACCGAGGCGGAAGGTTCGCGGACCTTCGTCGCCGACAGACCTCCAGAACCTCAGAGTGGCGACGGGAACTCGCGTCCGCTCCGCGATCTCCTCGAGTGTCAGTACCGTTCGCATGGGGCGAAGCCTCCTGTATGACTGAGCAACGACGTGACTACGTCACTCAGTTATAACAGTTCCCGTCAGCGGGTGCAACTGACCGTTGACAATGATCGGTCATCGCTGGTATCGTCTAGTCCGTGGCCGATTTCGTGACGGTTGAGAGCACCGGCCGGATGCGCCCCGACGTCGGTGGGGGCCTCCGCGGTTATGAGAGCCTCCGGGTCTCGGCCCGGCTCCCCGAGCATCCCGACCTCGAGATCCGTGCTCGCATCGCCCTGGTCGCCGGTGTCTACGAGGTAGTTGAGCTCACGCTGCGCAGCGCAGGCGCCAGCCGCGCGGTCACGGCGGAGATGCTGCGTCAGCTCCCGTTGCGGACCCTGGTGCATCGGTCGGTCGGGCCTCTGCTCCGCTCCCTGAACATCGGACAGGTCATCGCCCAGCCACCCGACCAGGACCGGACAGACGAGACACTGCTGCGCAACACAGCCCAGTTTTTTAGGATCGCCCGAGTCCTCGGAGAGCCGCCAACTCAGGAGGTGGCCCGGCGCTTCAGCGTCTCGCTAGCGACGGCGACTCGGCGAGTCGCTGCGGCCCGGCGCGCCGGGTGTCTGCGGACCGACGAAGTTGGCGCCGGCGGCGGTGCCAGATCACGCCTCGAGGGGAGCTGACCACATGGCGAGCATCACGAAGCGACCCGACGGCACTTGGCGGGGCCGGTATCGAGACGAGGCGGGTAAGGAGCACGCGCGCCATTTCGCCCGCAAGGTGGACGGGCAGCGCTGGCTCGATGAGGTCACCACGTCCGTGGTGACGGGCCAGTACGTCTCGCCCAAGGCGGGCAGGGTCACGCTGGCGCAGTACGCGGCGGGCTGGCAGGCGTCCCGGCTTGGGCGCCCCGCAACGCGCGCCCTCACCGACAACGCTCTACGGCTTCACGTGCTCCCAGTCTTGGGGAGCAGGCCGCTCGCCTCGATCCGCCACAGCGACGTGCAGACGTTGGTGAAGGGGCTGTCAGAAACCCTCGCGCCGGGGAGTACCCGCAACATCTACGGCACGCTGGCGAGGTGCCTCTCGGCCGCCGTCGATGACCGGATGATCGCCGTCTCCCCCTGCCGCAAGATCACGCTGCCGTATCCCGATGACAGCGAGATCGAACCGCCGAGCATTGAGGCGGTCGGACGGCTCGCGGGGGAGATGCCCAGCCGCTACCGGGCCGCTGTCATCCTGCTAGCCGGGTCAGGGCTCCGTATCGGCGAGCTGTTGGCCCTCACGGTGGCAGACGTGGACTTTCTGCGCCGGTCGCTGCGCGTCGAGCGCCAGCGCCTACGGGACGGGCAGATGGGGCCGCCCAAGACCCCGAAGTCGGTGCGGACAGTCCCGCTCGGCCAGGTCGCTCTCGACGAGCTAGCGGCGCACCTAGCCGTCTATCCGTCGGGGGAGCGGCTGTTTACGAACGATCAGGGCGAGTCCCTCAGCTATCAGGCGTGGAAACGGGAGTTCTCGCGGGCCTGTGCCCGTGCCGGGGTCGAGCTAACCACTCACGGGCTGCGCCACTTTTACGCCTCGGCGCTCATCGCCGGCGGCGCGTCGGTGAAGCAGGTACAGGCCGCGCTCGGTCATGCGAGCGCTGTCATCACCCTCCGAACCTACGCCCACCTGTGGCCCGGTGACGAGGACCGGACGCGAGCCGTGAGCGACGCTGCCCTGAGCAGCTTGCGGACTTTCTGCGGACTAGACGCCCAGACCGGTGGTGGCTCCGCAGATCAGAGTGACTTGGAGTTGAAGTCAGGACCCTAACGGCCCTGCCTCTACATGAAGTAGAGGATCAGTCCCGCTCCGGCCACCAGGAAAGGTCCGTAGGGCAGGGCGTCGCGGAGACCGAGCCTGCGGGTGACCAGAAGCAGGATGGTGACCACGCCTCCGATCAGGGTGCCGGCGATCAGCGCCCAGAGGGCGTAGAGCTGGCCGTAGTTGAGGCTCATCCCGGTGATTGCCCCGATCATCATCCCCAGCTTGACGTCGCCCCAGCCGAAGCCCTCGCCCTGGTGAAAGAGCTCGCTGACAATCGCGAAGGGCAGCAGCGCGACGCCACCCACCAGGATCCCGAACAGGGAGCGGAACACCGATAGATCCGGGCTGAAGTTGGCCAGAGCCACGCCCAACGCGATGGTCGGCAAGGTGATCACATCGAGGACCAGGCGATGCTTCAGGTCGAACCCCAGGATCTGTATCAGCACCAGGATCCAGAGGCTGTGAACCAGAAGACCAGCGCCCATGCCCTGGCGCAACGCGAAGGCGGCGAAGCCGACGAAGCCCAACGCCGGCAGCAGCAACAGTTCGATCCCGCCTGCAC
>Ga0207416_1002447_pt1 | contig 20274 bp, 11 predicted proteins | sample PaiPotPPM11metaG_FD_184107 | JGI IMG/M metagenome (GOLD analysis project Ga0207416, IMG submission 184107) | Iron sulfur acid spring bacterial and archeal communities from Banff, Canada, to study Microbial Dark Matter (Phase II) - Paint Pots PPM... ...
TTGGCGTGACATCCGGCCTTCTCCTTGAGCCGGCGGTGTGACTGCATCGCCGGCTTCGTCTACGGCCACTACCATACGCCTCCAAACCATCCGCATACACCCTCACCCACAACCTTGGGCCATACCCCCCGCTTGCGTGTCAGTTGCGTTGCGGTGAAAGCCAGCTACACTTGCTCCAGTCCATGATGGGCTTGGCCCGCGCGGTCAGCGTACGGGCGACCACGCAAGCTGGAGCACCAGATGCGCTCCAATTTCGCTCCACCTGCACGGGTAAACGACGCCCTCGGCAACGAGCAACCGTACTGGAGCCGCGTCCTGCGCTCGCTGCGCACGACGCGCGGCCTCACGCAGGACGGCTGGAGCGCCCGGCTCGGCGTCGGGCGCACCACGGTCCAGCGCTGGGAGCGAGGCGAGACCGTTCCAGATGCCGCGGCCGAGGCCGCGTTGGTCGCCGTCTGCCGCGAGCTGTCGCTCTTCCGCCCGTTCGAGGGCAGCCCGCTGCAAGGACAGCCGCTCACGCCCGATCTCCTCGGTGAACTGCTGGCGGCCGCCCGCCTTGACGAACGGCCGCAGGCGAGTTCCCAAGCCGGGCACGGGACATCAGGTGTGGTAAGCCTGTCCGGCGGTGCGCCGCCGGCGCTGCCCACCGGCACGATCACCTTTCTCTTCACGGATGTGGAAGGCAGCACGCGGCTGTGGGAAGCGCATCCCGCAGCGATGCGCGGCGTCATGGCGGGCCATGACGCGCTGCTGACGAGCGTCTTCGAGCGACACGACGGCGTGGTCGTGCGCCCGCGCGGCGAGGGTGACTCGCTCTTCGCCGTCTTTGTCCGCGCCTCCGATGCGGTGGCCGCCGCGGTTGCGGGGCAGCGGGCGCTCGCCGCAGAAGACTGGGGCACGATCGGTCCGCTGCGGGTGCGGATGGGGCTGCACACCGGCGAGGCCGACCTCCGCGAGGGCGACTACTACGGCTCAGCCGTCAACCGCTGCGCCCGCATCCGCGCTGCCGGGCACGGCGGGCAGATCCTGCTCTCGCAGGCGACCGCAAACTTGACGCGCAATACCATGCCCGCCGGCGCCATGCTGCGCGATCTGGGTGAGCACCGCCTGCGCGACCTGACCTCGCCGGAGCGCATCTACCAGGTCGAAGCTCCTGAACTGCACCCTCAGTTCCCGCCGCTGAAGACGCTCGACAGCCTGCCGAACAATTTGCCGCAGCAGCTCACCAGCTTCGTCGGCCGAGAGGCGGAGCTTGACGAACTCGCCGCCTTGCTTGGCCGCGCCCGGCTCGTCACGCTGGTGGGCACAGGCGGCGTGGGCAAGACGCGGCTGGCGCTGCACGTGGCCGGCGCGCTGCTGGAGCATTACCCCCAGGGCTGCTGGTTCATCGATCTGGCGCCGCTCTCCGCTCCTGACCTGGTTCCCCAGGCCGTCGCTGCGCCGCTTGGCGTGCAGGAAACGCCGGGCTACCCTCTGATGCAAGCGCTCGTGCGGGCGTTGAAGTCCCAATGCCTGCTGCTGGTGCTGGACAACTGCGAGCACCTGATCGCCGCCTGCGCCGAGCTAGCCGCCGCGTTGCTGGCTGGTTGCCCGGAGGTCAGCATCCTCGCCACCAGCCGCGAGGCGCTCGGCATCGGCGGCGAAACGCGCTGGCGCGTCCCCTCCCTGCCGACAGCCGCAGCGGACACATTCGAGCAAGACGCATCGGTGGACGCCGTAGCGCAGTTGGCGGGGCCACGCCTGTTCGTGGAGCGCGCCCAGGCGATCCAGCCAGCATTCGCGCTGACGCCGCAGACGGCGCCGGCGGTGGCGCGGATTTGCCGGCGGCTGGACGGCATTCCGCTGGCGATCGAGCTGGCCGCGGCGCGGGTGCGCGTGCTCACGCCGGAGCAGATCGCCGGGCGGCTGGACGAGAGCTTCCGGCTGCTGACCGGCGGCAGCCGCACGGCGCCGCCGCGGCAGCAGACGCTGCGCGGCGCGATCGACTGGAGCTACGATCTGCTCGACGAGTGGGAGCAGACGCTCCTGCGCCGGCTGGCGGTGTTCGCCGGCGGCAGCACGATCGAGGCCGCGGAAGAGGTGTGCGCCGATGCTGCCCTCCCGGCCGACGACGTGCTCGACGTGTTGACCCGGCTGGTAGATAAGTCGCTGGTGCTGATCGAGGCGGGCGACGGCAGCAGTCGGGTGCGACTGCTGGAGACGGTGCGCCAATACGCGGCGGAGAAGCTCGGCGATGCCGGCGAGGAGGAAGCGTTCCGCACGCGCCACCGCGACTGCTTCGCGGCGCTGGCCGCCCGCTTTGAGCCCTGCCTGAGCGGTGCGGCGAATCCGGAGCCCCTCTATCGGCTGCTGGAGGCGGATCTCGACAACCTGCGGGCCGCGGTCGAGTGGAGCCGCCGGCCCGGCGACGACAATGCCATCGCGCTGGCGCGCATGGTGACCCATCTCTACATCCTTCTGGGCATCCGCGGCCGTCGCGGCGAGCTGCTGAGCTGGCTCGAGGATGCCGTGGAGCGCTGCGCCCAGGCGCCGTTGCCGTTGCGCGCCTTGCTGCTTGCCATGACCGCGCAAGAGATCGCCACCCACGGCGACGTTGACCGCGCCTTGCCGCTGGCCCGCCTGGCGGTGGAGTTGTCTCAAGAGACCGGCGACGCCTGGACGATCGGCCATGCGCTCAACGCGCAGAGCCGGGTGCTTCAGCTGCACCGCGATCCGCGCGCGATCGCGACCGGCGAGGAGGCCGCGGCGCTGCTGGCCGAGGCGGGTGCGCAGAATATGCGCACGGACGCGCTGGTGTTCAGCGCCATGGCGGCCGAGGCGATGCGCGATCTGGCGCGCGCCGTTCCGCTCTTCGAAGAGGCGCTCGCCAACGCCCGCAGACAAAAGGGGCGCTACACCATTGGCATTTGCCTGCTGTTCTTCGTCCGCCAGGCCCGCCGTGCCGGCGACTACGCGGAGGCCGCCGCCCGGCTGAAAGAGACTCTTGAGCTGTGGGGCCATGAGAGTCCCTTTTACTTCGCCCATGTCCTTGAGGAAGCCACCAAGATCGCCGCCCGCGTGGGCCAGCCAGAGCTTGCCGTGCTGCTGGCCAGCGCCGGCGAGAGACAGCGCGGCGCGGCCGGTGCGCCGCTGCTGCAGGCCGATCGCCCCGGCTACGATCGCGCCCTCGATGCGGTGCGCGCTGGGCTGGGCGAGGAGGCGTTCACGAAAGCCTGGGCTGCCGGCCAGAGCTGGACGCCGCGGCACGCGGCCGACGAGGTGGCCGCGTTTTTAGATGACGTGACGCACAACGTGCCTGCGGACGGCCCGCACTCCCCCTGACCCTTCTCTCCCATCTCGGCCATTGCAAGAACTTGTGGAAATGGGCGAGCGGGGCGATGCCGGATTGCGCGGTTCGGTACTGTGCGATGCAGCAGCGCTCCTGCAAGCGTGGCTGCGGGCGTATACTCGGCGTATCTCGCCAGCGTCGCGCACCCGCCGTCGCGCGTTTCATGCCGTTCTCCGTTCACGTTCAGTGCAGATGCAGAGGAGCGCACGATGAGCGATCGGTACGGTACGGACAACTACTGGCTGCGGCTGGCGGCGAACCGGCTGAGCCGGCGCCGGCTGATGCGGGGCGGCGCCGCGCTGGGGCTGGCGGGCTGCAGCAGCAGCAATAACAACAAAAGCGCGGCCACGACCGCTCCCGCTGCTGCCACGAGCGCGGGCACTGCCGCGGCATCCGCCACGCGCGCGGCAGCCGCGAGCGGCACGGCGGCGGCTGGCAGTGCGACCGCCGCGGCAAGCGGCACGCCTGGCGCCGCAGTGCTGCCCACGGCGCAGGCCAACCTCAAGACCGGCGGCACGATCCAGGGCGTGATCGTCGGCACCGCCAACCTCGATCCGGTCGCGAACACCACCTACCGCTCGCAATGGCTGGCCGGCTTTCACTACGGCCGCCTCTTTCGCTTCGCCGCGAGCGCCGACCCGCAGACGACGTTGAACCGCACGCCCGTGCCCGATCTGGTGGCCGGCTACGAGGTCACACCGGACGGCCTGACCTACACGATGAAGCTGCGCCAGGGCGTCAACTTCCATCCGCCGCTGTCGCGCCCGCTCACCTCGGCCGATGTGAACGCCAGCTACCAGTACTTCACCGGCAGCGCGAAGAACGTGAACAACGGTGTCTACAAGCCGATCGTCGACAGCCTGACTACGCCCGACGACTCGACGCTGGTCTGGAAGCTGAAGCTGCCCTACGCGCCGTTCCTCAACAAGCTGGCGAATCCGCAGTATCTCTGGATCATGTCCAAAGACGCGGCGACGGACGGCAAGATCGATCCCGCGCAGCAGGCAGTCGGCACCGGGCCGTGGATCTTCGTCAACTCAACGCCGACGGCGTTCACCTGGAAGAAGAACCCGGACTACTTCCTCAAGGGCCTGCCCTACGCCGACGGCGCCGTGCTCGATATTATCCCCGACACTTCGACGCAGGAGGCGCAGTTTCAGGCCGGGCGGCTTGATGTGCTCGGCGTGCCGCCCGCGGACGTGGATGCCATCAAGAAGGCGGTGCCGAAGGCGCAGGTGCAGGAGTACGACCCGGACGGCATGTCGCTGTTCTTCTTCAGCAACGTCAGCGACGCCAGCAGTCCGTTCAAAGACCCGCGTATGCGCCAGGCCGCCTCGCTGGCCGTCGACCGGCAGGCGCTGATCGACGCGATCTACAGCGGCAGGGGCGTTTGGGACAACTTGATCAATCCCGGCCTGGGCAAATGGTATCTGGACCCGCAGGGCAAAGAGATCGGTGAATCGGCCAAATGGTTCAAGCACGATCCGCAACAGGCGAAGCAACTGATCGCCGCCGCCGGCCAGGCCGACACAGAGCTGAAGTATATCTATCCGAACAACGCCTACGGCGACCTCTACAACGCGACGGCCGACGCGATCCGCGGCATGCTCTCCGACGCCGGTTTCAAGCTCAGCGTCGTCACCGTGGACTACCTGAAAGACTGGATCGACGCCACCCACGGCTACGCCTTCCACGGCCTGCCGCCGAACAGTATCGGTTACGCGTTGCAGACGCCGTTTACCGATCCCGATGACTTCTTGACGGGCATGCTCACCAAGGATGGCAACCGCAACGCCGAGTTCGTGGACGATGCGGACCTGACGGCGCTGGTGTTGAAGCAACAGGTCGAGCTGGACGAAGGCAAGCGTCTGCAGGAAGTCTACGACGTGCAGCGGGCGCACGCGGACAAGATGTACTATCCGCCGATCATCTATACCAAGGCGTACACGTTCGAGCAGCCCTGGGTGCAGAACTTCTTCGTGGTCGACAACTACAACTTCGGTACGGAGCAGGTCGCGAATATGTCGGTGAACAACAGGTAAGCGAGGACCTACTCCGCATGTCGCGGCTGTCGCCTCGCGCCCGTTGCAAATTTCAGGACTGTGCGGGCGCGTCGTAGGCCGGAGCGCCGAAGCCGCCGGTGGTGTACCGTGGGCGCCGAACGCTTGTGTTGGGCGGGAGGCGGCGATGGCGCGGGGACTGCTGGCGGGGCTGCGGGTCATCGAGCTGGCGAACGGGCTGGGCGCGGCCTACTGCGGCAAGCTGCTGGCCGACGCCGGCGCCGAGGTGATCGCCGTCGAGCCGCCGGGCGGCAGCCGGCTGCGTGCGCTGGCGCCGTTCGTCCATGGCCAGCCCGGAGCCGATCGCGGCCTGCCCTTCATCTATACCGCCCACGGCAAGCGCTTCGAGAAGCTGGCGCTGGACGAACCCGCGGGCCGCGAGCGCCTGCTGCACCTGCTGACCGTTGCCGACGCCTTCGTCGAAGACGCGGCGCCTGGCAGCCTTGCGGCGCTCGGCATCGACGATGTTTCGGTGGCGGCAGCGAGGCAGGCAGACGCGCGTATCACCGCTGCGGCAGGTACGCGGCGCGCTGCTGATCGCGCCAGCGGGGTCGTGTGCCATGAGGGACGCACGCCATGCGCCCCTACCCTCGTCTGGACGAGCCTCACGTCGTTCGGGCAGACGGGGCCGTACAGAGACTGGCCAGCCAGCGCGATCACGTTGCAGGCGCTCTCCGGCTGGCTGGGTTTCAACGGCGAGCCGGCGCGCGAGCCGCTGCAAACCGGCGGCAACCTGCCGGAGCTGGCCTTCGGCCTGCCCGCCGCTGCCGCGACCATCGCCGCGCTGATCGGCGCCGGCGCGAACGCGGACGGTGCGCCGCGGCATCTCGACCTCTCGCACTTCGAGGCGGTGCTGACCTGGCAGCCGCCGTTCGGCCTGAGCTACCGTTACCGCGGCGGCCAGCCGATTCGCCGCAACGGCAACCGCCTGCTGAGCACGCATCCGTTCACGATCCTGCCGTGCAATCACGGTTCGGAGTTCGTCGGCGTGATCCATCTGACGCACCTGCAGTGGGAGATGCTCTGCCGGATGATGGGCGCCGAGCAGTTGCTTGACGATCCACGTCTGCAAACCGGCGCCGGCCGCGTGGCCAACGCCGATCTGATCGACGCGGCGCTGCTGCCCTGGCTGATGGAACGCACGGCCGACGACTGTTTCCACACGGCGCAGTCGTGGCGCATCCCCTTCGCGCTGGTGCCGGAGGCCGACGCGATCGCCGCCTCGCCGCAGCACGCCGCCCGCGGCTGGCTGGCGGAGCGCGAGCACCCGGCGGCCGGCCGCTACGTCGCGCCTGCGGCGCTCGTAGGGAACAGGGAACAGGGAACAGGGAACAGGCTGACAGACCAGACGTGGCCGGAAGAGGAAGCCTCGGCAGGGGCGCTTCGTGAAGCGCCCTCCATGACACATGATGCAGAGCCGCGAGCAACGCCGACCCGAATGGCCGGTAGCGCCGCGCCCGGCCAGGCAGTCACGCCGGACCAGACAAAGACCGCACCGCCTGCCGCCACGCCCCACGCCCCGCGCCCTGCGCCCTCGTCCCTGCCGCTCGCCGGCATCCGCGTGCTCGACCTGACCTCATACTGGGCCGGGCCGATCGTCGGGCGCTTCATGGCGGATCTGGGCGCGGATGTGATCAAGGTCGAAAGCGTGCAGCGCATCGACGGCTGGCGCGGTTCGTTCGCGCCCGGCGCCGCCGATCGGCCCTACGAGCATTCGCCCGCGCACAACCAGATCAACGTCAACAAGCGCGGGATCACGCTCAACCTGCGTTCAGAAGCCGGCGTGGCGCTGTGCAAGCAGCTCGCCGCCGTCTGCGACGTGGTGCTCGAAAACTACTCGCCGCGCGTGATGGCACAGTTCGGGCTCGATTACCCCGTGCTGCACGCGCTGAACCCACGGCTGGTGATGCTTTCGCTCTCCGGCTTCGGCGCCAGCGGGCCGTACCGCGACTACGTTTCCTACGCCCTCACCGTGGAATGCATGTCCGGCGTGCCCGCCGCCACAGGCTACTCTGACGGCACGCCGATGCAGCAGGGCGCCTCGATCGGCGACCCGCTCGGCGGCCTCAACGGCGCTGTGGCAACCTTGATGGGACTCTGGCGAGCGCGGCAAACCGGTGAAGGCTGCTGGCTGGACGTCTCGCAGGTCGAGGGCGTGACGGCGCTGCTGGGCGACTGGCTGCTGACGTACACGATCAACGGTCGCGTGCCCGAGCGGCGCGGCAACACACATCCGCAGCACTGTCCGCACGGCGTTTATGCCGCAGGGAACAGGGAACAGGGAATAGGGAATAGGGGGGACGAGGGAAGCGCCCACCAGGTGGGCTCGGATGATGAGTGGATCGCGATTTCCGTCGAGGATGAGGCGCAGTGGCGGGCACTGTGCGGCGTGATCGGCCGGACGGAGCTGGCGGACGATCCGCGCTTCGCTGCGCTGCCGGAGCGCCGCGCGAATGCGGCCGCGCTCGACGCGATCATCACGGCGTGGACGCGCGAGTGCGATAAGTACGCCGCGCAGGCCGCGCTGATTGCCGCGGGCGTGCCGGCGGGCGCCTTGCAGAACAACATCGAGACGCTGAGCGACCCGCAACTGCTGGCGCGCGGCTTCTGGCAGGAGATCGAGCGCGAGTTCGTCGGCCGGCACCCGCACGGCGGCAGCGGCGTGCTCGTGGACGGCGCCGCGCCGCCGCTTGTGCGCCCGGCGCCGACGCTGGGCCAGCACACGGCCGAGGTATTGGCCGAGTTGCTGGGTCTCTCCGACTCGGAGCTGGCAGCGTTGGACGCGCAGCAGGTGATCGGCACGCGGGCGCTGTAGCGGCGCAGGAATTCAGCCGCCTGCCTGGCACGCGTGCTAACGTTTAGGCAGGTCAACGAAGGCTCTGGAGGAGCGCACTGATGCCTACGTACGATGCGGTCACGCTTGAGGACTTCACGCGGCGCATCTTCCTCGCCGCCGGCGCGCCGGAGGACGGCGCCACGGCCGTGGCCGAGCACCTGATCGCCGCGAACCTGATGGGCCACGACTCGCACGGTGTGATCCGCATCCCCTGGTATGTGGGCGACATCAAGCGCGGTGTGCTGAATCCGAACGGCCAGCCGTGCATCGAACACGAAGCGCCGGCTTCGGCGCTGATCGACGGCGGCTGGAACTTCGGCCAGGTGGTGGCGAAGTTCGCCATGCAGACGGCGATCGCCAAAGCCCGGCAGACGAGCATCGGCTGCGTCACGGCCTACAATTGCCACCACGTCGGCCGCGTCGGCGCCTATCCCACGCTGGCCGCGGCGGAAGGGCTGATCGGCATCGCGGCGGTGAACAACAGCGGCTCGGGTCAGCTAATGGCGCCCTACGGCGGCGTCGAGCGGCGCATGTCGCCCAACCCGATCTCGATCAGCTTCCCCACGGGCGGCACGCCCTATCTGCTGGACATGACGACGAGTGTGGTGGCCGGCGGCAAGCTGGACGTGGCGCGCAACGCGGGCAAAGAGCTGCCGGAGGGTTGGGTGGTGCGCCCCGACGGCCAGCCGATGCGCGACCCGAACGAGTTCCGCCAGGGCGGCGTGGGCAGCCCCGGCATCGGCGCGATCCTGCCGCTGGGCGGCGTAGTCGGCTGGAAGGGCTCGGGGCTCGCCTTCGCGATCGACGTGCTCTGCGGCGGCCTCTCGCCGGCGGGCATGAGCCGTGCCGGCGCCGATCGCTTCGGCAATGGCCTCTTCTGCATCGCGATCGACGTGGCCGCCTTCACACCCGTGGACGAGTTCCGCCGCCGCGTCGAAGACCTCGTAACCTACTGCAAGTCGGCGCAAAAGCTGCCGGGCGTGGACGAGATCCTGGTCGCCGGCGAGCCGGAGGCGCGCTCCGCCGCCCGCCGCCGCGCCGAGGGCATTTCCCTGGACGACGCGACCTGGCAGCAGATCACGGACGCCGCCGCCAGCGTTGGCGTGGGCGCGCCGGCAGGCGTCGGCGGCTAGCATCTGCATCCACCACAGACTGCCCTGGTCGGATCGTTGTCACCGCCAGATCAACCTGCTACAGTACAACCAAGACGACACGCCGTACGAACCAGACAGGTACAACTATGAATGAACAGGAATACTGGAGCAGCATGAGCCCGAAGGGGCAGATCACGTTGCCCGCCGATATCCGCCGACGGCTCGGCTTGAAGCCCAGGGATATGGTCACAATCCGTCTCGATGCCGAGGGTGTGAGGGTGCGGCCAGCGCCGAATGCGTTTCTAGCGGCTCGTGGCGCCCTGCCGCCACTCTCGCCACCCCGAGACCTGAAGGAAATGACTGAAATCGCTGCTGACGAAGCGGCTGAAGCCGCCGCCCGCGAGGGTTTGCCGGACGGCGATGAGCATTCTTGACACGAACATCACCGTCCGGCATTTGACGCGCGACAATCCCGCACAGCAAGCCAGGGCTGATGCATACTTTCAGTCGCTTGCGGCTGGCGCCGTTATGGCGCGGCTGATCGAGGGCGTACTGGTCGAACTTGTGCAGGTGCTGGAGTCAAGACGACTCTACAACACACCGCGGCCGACCATCCAAACGTGGCTGACGAACCTCATCCATATGCGCGGTGTGCATGCACTTAATCCGCAGATCTATCTCCGTGCCCTGGATCTATATGTTGCCCACGCACGCCTCAGCTTCGTGGATTGTCTTTGCGCCGCGTATGCCGAGCGAGAGCCTGATCTGACGGTCGTGACGTTCGACAAGGATTTCGACCGCGTTCCGACCATCACACGTCAGGAGCCATGAGCTGCGCTACGTCCCGGTGAAGACGGGCTTGCGCTTTTCGCGGAAGGAGTCGCGCGCTTCGCGCGCGTCGTTCTCGGCGCGGCGGCCGTAGGAGATCGCCGTGACCTCGTAGCGTAGCTGGTCTTCGAGGCGGTTATCCATGCTCGATTGCAGCACACGCTTGCTCATCTGCATCGCCAGCGGTGGCCAGACGGCGATCTGCGCCGCCAGCGCCTGCGCCTCGTCCAGCAACCGCTCCGCCGGCACGAGCCGGTCCAGCAGGCCGATGCGGTACGCCTCTTCGCCGTCCACGGCGCGGCTCGAATAGACCAGGTCGCAGGCGCGGCTGTAGCCGACGATGCGCGGCAGGAAGTAGCTGAGGCCGGAGTCCGGGCTGAGGCTGCGCTCGATGAAGACGACTTTGAAGCGCGACGCCGCCGAGCCGACCCGGACATCGCAGGCCAGCGCGATCGACATGCCCGCGCCCGCGGCCACGCCGTTCACCGCCGCGATCGTCGGCTTATCCAGCCGGTAGACCGCCGTGGCGAGGGCGCCGACCCAGCCGTACTCGTCCAGCCGCTCGCGGCGCTGCGGCTGCGGCTGTTCCTGCGTCGGTGGCCCGCCCATCAGGTCGGCGCCGGCGCAGAAGCCGCGGCCCGCGCCCGTCCAGATAATTGCGCGTACGTCGTCATCGTCGCGCAGCGCCGCGGTGACGCGCTGAATATCGTCCTGCAGGCCACGCGAAAGCGCGTTCAGCCGGTCGGGCCGGTTCAAGGTGATGGTGGCGACGTGCTCCTGCACGTCGAGGGTCAGGTTCTCGTAGCTCACAGCCTGCCTCCCGCGGTTCTTCTCCGGGGCCAAGCGTAGCAGGCCGGCGCGCAAGACGGCAGCCGCCAGCTTGTGGTCAATGAAGTTTGGCGCGAATTGGTGCGCACACACCACGCGCGCATGGTGCGACCGTCCCTGCTGTCCTCAGCGCCCTTCAGCGATGCTCTGCTCAGACGAACCGATCAAGCGTGGAGGGCAGGCCGATGCGGCGACGGCAAACCTGGACCTATCTGGCGTGCAGCTTCGGCATGGGCGTGTTCAGCGCCTTCAACAACTACACGCTCACGCTCTGGCTATCGACCTTCACCTCCTCCTATCTGTTGCTCGGGCTGCTGGGCAACACGCGCTCGTTCGAGGGCACGCTCGTCAGCCCCGTCGTCGGCGCCTGGTCCGATCATCTCTGGCTCGGCCGGCTGGGACGGCGGCGGCCGTTCATCCTCGCCGGCGGCCTGGTTTCGGCGCTGCTGCTGGCGCTGACGCCGGCCGTGGCGGCGTGGCGGCCGCCGGCGCTGCTCGGCTTTCTTGCGGCGGGCAAGCCCGGCCTTGTGCCGGCCGTGATCGCCATCTTCCTGTTTACGCTCAGCTTCAACGCCATGGGCGACATCCACGAGGCGCTGATGGTGGACAAGACCAGCACGGGCGAGCGCAACCGCCTCTCGGCGCTGCGCGTCGTGGTCGGCATGGCGGGCCAGGTGCTGGTACTCGTCTTCGGCTTTCTGTTCTGGAAGAACGCCGTGCCCGCCTGGGCCTTCGCCTTCACCGGCCTCGTGATCGCCGCCGGCACGCTCTGGACCGTGCTCGGCGTGCCCGAGGCCCCCTCCCTGGCCCTCCCCCATAGCGATGGGAGAGGGGGATCAAAGGGACGGGTAGGAACCAACTCCAGACAGATCGCCTCGCGGAGGGATGACAAGCTTGTGGCTCAACCAAAGCGGAAAGAATCCCTCCCCCAACGCGTTGGGGGAGGGGCAGGGGTGGGGGCCGCCCTGCGCTTCTTCCGCCAGTACCGCGGCGCGGCGATCTTCTGCGCGGTGGCTTTCGCCTACTGGACCGGCGTGAACGCGGTGCTGCCGCTGATCTCGATCTATACAAAGGACATCCTGCACGCGAGCACGGGCGAGGCGCAGCTTTTGCCCGCGCTGCTGCTGCTGAGCACGACGCTGCTGGCGCTGCCGATGGCGAGGCTGGGCGACCGGCTGGGCAAGCGCCGCGTGATGGCCGGCGGCTACGCGATCGTGATCGTGGCCGGGCTTTTGGTGCTGGTGATTACGACGAAGCAGCAGGGCGCGGCGGTGTTTCTGCTGGCGGGCGTCGGCAACGCGGCCAGCCAGGTGCTGACCGTGCCATTGCTGGCCGATCTGGTGCCGCGCCGCGCGATCGGCCGCGCCACGGGTATGCTGGCGGCGAGCGGCTCGGTCGCGGCGCCGCTGGCGAGCCTGGCAGGCGGCCACCTGGCAGACGTGTTCGGCCCTCGCGCCATCTTCGCGCTGATGGCCGTCTGCGTCGCCTGCGCCATCGCCCTTTTGGCCTGCGTGCCGGCGGGGCAGCCGGCCCTCACCCCTGTCCCCTCTCCCAATCCTGGGAGAGGGGAACTCAGCCCGGGTGTTCGGGGGCTGAAGACCAATGCAGCCATGGATCGGTAGGCGCGAGCAACGGTGCCTGGTTAGCCCGATGCCGATCGGAACGCTTCAAACAGGATCGCCCCTCCCTCTCCCAGGATTGGGAGAGGGAGGGGAAGGGGGAGAGTGAGGGCCGACGATGTACACCCACCTCTACCATCTCGTGCGCGAGCGGGCGCAGAAACACCCGCGAGCCATCGCCCTGGGCGGGCAGAGCGGCGTCGCCTGGAAGACGCTCGACAGCCGCGCGCTATTGCGCCAGGTCGATGCACTGGCGTTGGAGCTGGCCGTTTCCGGTGTGCGCGAGCACGACCGGGTGGTGCTGTGGGCGCCGAACGCGCCGCGCAGCGTCGTCTATCTGTTCGCGATCTGGAAGCTGGGCGCGATCGTCGTACCCTTCGACCGCGAGATGAATGCCGCGGCCGGACGCAAGATCCTCGCCTCCGTCGAGCCGCGCGCGATCATCAACGGCTACGGCGAGCAGCCGGCCTGGGCGGCCGAGGGCGGCACGAGCGACTGGTGGGAGCCGGGCACGCGCGGCGGCGCGGCACAGCCGGCGGGCGAGTGGAGGCGGCCCGCCTCCCAGGGCGGCTGGAGCCGCCCTCCAGAGGAACTGGCGGCGATCTTCTTCACCTCCGGCACCACCGGCAACCCCAAGGGCTGCATGATCACGCACGCCAACCTCGGCTCGCAGGTCGAGGCGCTGCACGAAACGATCCCGCTCGGTCCCGGCTGCCGCCTGGGCAGCATCCTGCCGCTTTCGCACCTGTTCGAGTTGACCGTGGGCTTGCTCTATCCGCTGTCGTGTGGCGCGGCGATTCACTACATCCCCAGCCGGCGCGGGCCGGACGTGGTGCGCGTGCTGAAAGAGCAGCGCGTAACTCACATGATCGCTGTGCCGCAGCTTTTGACCACGATGGGCGAGGCGCTGGAACAGCAGCTTGCGCAGCGGCTGCCCAGCCCGGCGCGGCGGGCGCTGTTCGCCACGGCGGCGCGGCTGCCGCTGGCGGCGCGGCGAAGGCTGTTCTTCTTCGTGCACCGGCGCATCGGTGGGCAACTGCGCATGATGGCGGCCGGCGGCGCGGCGCTTTCGATCGAGACGCAGGCGTTATGGGAGCGGTTGGGCGTGCGCGTGGTGCAGGGCTACGGCACCAGCGAGTGCTCGCCGGTCGTCGCCTGCGGCGCGGGCGACGGCTCGACGCCGCCGGGCAGCGTGGGCCAGCCGCTCAACGACGTGCAGGTGCGGCTGGGCGAGGACGGAGAGCTGTTCGTCAAGGGGCCGAACGTGATGCTCGGCTACTGGCGCGACCCGGAGCGCACGGACGAGGTGCTGTTCGACGGCTGGTACGCCACCGGCGACCTTGCCAGCATCGACGCGCGCGGCAACATCCGGCTCTCCGGCCGGGCGAAGGACCTGATCGTGCTGCCCAGCGGCATGAACGTCTGGCCGCAGGATGTGGAGGACGCGCTGCAGGCGACCGGCATGGCGAAGGATGCGGCCGTTGTCGCGGCGCCGCGAGCGGCGGGCGGCGCCTCGCTGCACGCCTATCTGCTGCCCGCAAATCCGCGCGAGCGCGAGCGGGAGCCGATGCCCATCGTGGCGCGGGCGAACGCCGCGCTGGCGCCGCATCAGCGCGTGGCCACGGCGAGCTGGTGGCTGGAGGCCGACTTTCCGCGCACCTCGACGCTGAAGGTGAAGCGCAACCAATTGCCGCTGCCGGAAGCGCTGCCCGAGGCAGACGCGGCGCCGGCCGTGAGCGCCGTGCTGGCTGAAGACGCGGCGGCGCGGGCGATCGCCGGCATCGCGCGCGTGCCCGGCGTGCGCGACGAGCAGACGCTGGGCGAGCTGGGGCTGGACAGCCTCAGCATCGTCGAGCTGTCGCTGAGCCTGGAGGAGAAGACGGGCAAGTGCGTGCCCGACGACGCGCTCAGTCTCGAGATGAGCGTGGCGCAGGTGCGCGAGTACCTGCAAGGCGCGCCTGCGACCTCAAGCGACGGCCGCGCGGCCGAGACGGTGGCGGCGAAGCAGCCGCTCTGGCCGTATACGTGGGGCCGCGTCTTCCGCAAGCTGAGCCTGCCCTTCGACCTGCTGTACCGGGCGAGCGTGACCGAGACGGCGGTGTTGGGCGCGGAGAACCTGCGAAAACTGCCGAAGGGCGCCGTCTTCGCCGGCACGCACCACAGCTTCACCGACCTGCCGCTGCTGCGCGCTGGGCTGCGTAAGACGCCGGCGCGGCGGCTGGCGGGCCGGCTGGTGGTGGCAACGGGCGCGGGTGCGTTTCAGAGCGCGGGGCCGCTGGCGCGTTTCGGTGTGCTCGCCTTCGGCCTGTATCCACTGCGCCAGCGCGGCGAGCAGGAGGAGAGCATGCGCGGGTTGGCAAAGCTGGCGCGCAAAGGCAACGCGGTGCTGATCTTCCCGCAGGGCACGCATGTGGACCCGGCGCGCGAGCGCGCCGGCGACCCGAAGGTCAATTTCCGCAACGGCGCGGCGCACCTGGCCGCGGCGTTGGAGGCGCCGGTCGTGCCCTTCGGCCTGGCGGGCACGGAGCGCATCCTGCCGCCGAACGCCGACGAGTTCACAGGCCGCAAGATCGCCGGCATTCCCGTTTCGATCCACCGCGGCCCGCTGGCGATCGCCTTCGGCGCCCCGCTGCGCCCTGTGCATGGCGAAGCGCCCGCCGCGTTCACCGCCCGCCTGCAAGCCGCCAGCTTCGCCCTCGCCCGCCAGGCCGAGGCGGCGCTGGATGGAGGCAGTGGGCAGTAGCTACGGACTGGTCGGAGCGCACTCCATCACACCCGGCCGCTGCACCACTACCGGCCGAGAGCAGAGCGACGCCTTGCGAGCCCGCCATCATGCCCGCACGACATCAAAGCGGCTCGACTTGCCTGCCAGCTCAACTGGCTGCTGTCCCCGCTAGCGGATATCGGCGAGAGGGCCAGGCCTGCCGATCTGATACCCCTGTGCGTGGTCAACGCCGAGCTGCCGCAGCACCGCCACGGTTTCGCTGTCTTCTACGTACTCGGCGATCGTCTCCTTGCCGAGACCCTGCGCCACGGTGACAATGCCCCGCACTACGTGGAGGTCGGTCTCGTCCCGCGCCAGGTTGCGCACGAAGCCGCCCTCGATCTTGAGCACATCGACGGGCAGGTGCTTCAGATAGTAGAAGGACGAGAAGCCGACGCCGAAGTCGTCGAGCGCGAACCGGCAGCCCAGCCGCTTCAACGCCCGCACAAAGCGTTGCGCCCCGGCCAGATCGGCGATCGCCGCCGTCTCCGTGATCTCGAACATCAGGCGCCGCGGGTCGATGTTCGTGCGCTCAAGCTCCCGCTGAATGAGCGCCAACAGCGCCGTGTCGTTGAGCGCCATACTCGAGAGGTTGGCGCAGACGCGCAGGGTGGCGGGCTTCTTCGCCTCGCGGCTGAGCAGGTAGATCGCCTGCAGCACGACCCAGCGGTCGATCTCGCCCATCAGGCCCGAGCGCTCGGCCACGGGCAGAAAGCTCTCCGGCTCGCACAACCGGCCGTCGCGCGCGATCAGGCGCAGCAGCAGCTCATACTGCCGCTGCCCGGTGCGCAGATCCTCGATCGGCTGCGCGTGCAGCACGAACAGATCCTGGTCAAGCGCCGTCCGCAACCGCCGCTCCCAGTTACAGGCCGGAGCCAGCGATTTCGCTCCTGCCGGCGACGCACGGTAGAGATAGACATGGTCCCGGTGCGTTTTCGCGCGATACATGGCCAGGTCGGCGCAGGCCAACAGCTCCTCGGCGCTGGTGCCGAGCGCCGGAAAGGGCGCAATGCCGATGCTGGCGCTCACGGCGATCTGTTTGCCGCCGATCGGCGTGGTATGCCGGCGCATCGCTTCGCGCAGGCGGGCAGCCATGGCCAGCGCCTCGGTTTCGCCGGTGCGCGGCAGCAGGATTGCGAACTCGTCGCCACCCAGCCGCGCCAGAATGTCGCCGTCGCGCAACTGGGAGCGCAACATCTGGCCCAGACTGGCCAGCACCTCGTCGCCCGCCCGGTGGCCATGGCGGTCGTTGACGGCTTTGAAGCCGTCCAGATCGAGGAACAGCAGGGCGCCCGGCGTCCCATGTCGCCGCACGAGGGCCAGCTCACGCTCCAGCTCTTCCGAAAAGCGGCGGCGATTGAAAAGCGCGGTCAGGGCATCGTGACTGGCAAGGTGCTGCAACTGCAGCTCCACCTGCTTGCGGGCGGTGATGTCGCGTGCCACACCGAATAGACCGATCACGGCGCCGTTCGCGTCGCGGCGCACCACCAGCTTGTCCTCGATCCAGCGATCCTCGTCCGTCGTGGCGTGCCGCAGGCGATAGGTGCGCAGCTCGGGCGTTTTGCTCGCGATACACCGGTGTGTGGCCGAAGCGAAGGCAGCCAGATCGTCTGGATGGACCAGGCACTGCCACAACCCCGCATCCGCGGTGAACGCCGCCCGTGGGTAGCCCGTGATCTCCTCGACGGGACCGCCGAGCACCTCGATGGTCCCGGACGAGGCGTCGTCGTCGACGGTGACGGCGAAGACAATATCGTTCAGGTTCTCCACGAGCAACCGGTAGTGCGCTTCGCCGCGGCGCAGTTCAGTCAGCAGCGCCGCGCGCTCCAGCGCCAGCGCCGCGTGATGGGCCAGGCCCTCTGCCAGGCGCAGATCGGCGTCCGAAAACGGCCGCCCGTCGCGGCGGTCGTGCAGGTTGAGCACCCCCAGCACGCGGCCGTTGCGGCCGAGAACCGGCACCGACAGCAACGTGCGGAACTGGTACGCCTGCGGCGTGCCGCGTAGATAGAAGAGCGGATCCTGGCTGAGATCGGTACTGCGATATGGCCGTGCGTGGCGAATGACCCAGCCGTTGATCGAGCCGTCCAGCGGTAAGCGCACCGGCCACGTCTCCCAGTGGCCGGCGACACGGCGCGAACGGCTCTGGGCGTGATCGCCCTCATTGCTGACAAAGCTCGCACGGACGACGTCCATCAGGTCGGCCGCGACGTCGACGATGCGAATCAGAACCTCCTCCGTTGGGGCGAGGCCGGCGAGCTGCGCGACCGCCTGCAGCAGCGCGCCGACCTCACGCTGCCGCTCCAGCCGCTCCGTTTCGGCGGTCTGGCGCGCCATCCCGTCCAGCGTGCAGCGCAGGACCATGCCCGCGTGCCGGGCGAGCGCCGCCATCAACTGCTCGTCGCGCTGGTTAAAGCCGCCGCGCCGGCCCGAATTGCAGAGGGTGAGCACACCCAGGCAGCGGCCATCGCGGTCGGGCACAGGCAGCGAGAGCCGCGAGCGTAGCTGGCCGCCGCGGCCCGGCGCATCCGGGATTGGGTCGTTGACGCGATGAGCGAGGCTGGTTCGGCGGACGAGATTCTCGCTCCTGCGGATCGCAGCGCGATCCGCCGCGTGGCTGAAGCCGGCGCCCACGGGCCACTGCGCCAGCGGCTTCAGGCCGGCGTCGAACAGTGTGCAACGCACGTGCTCGGTGCGGATGAGACTCGCCGCCTGCGCGACGAGCGCGCGCAAGACGTTCGTCGGCTGCTGCTCGGCGTCGAGAAACGCCATCGCCTCGCAGAGCGCCTTGAACTCGGTTGCGGCTGCATCGCGCGGCGGGGCAAGGGGTCCGGCGCCGCCGGCGATGCCTTCATGACGGGTTTCGATATTCATCAGTTGTTCCCCACATCTTCCGTGCTTCCGACGGCTGCCCTTCGCCGATCGGTCGATGAACGAACGGCCCGTGCAACGCGCCGGTCGCCCAGCTCAGCGGCAGGCGCCCGCCGCGGCGAGCAAAGGCTGCGCGCCGTTCCGCAGATCCTGGCCCACATGCCACAACAGCACGCCGCCCAGGGCGTGTGTCCGCACATAGCTGCACTTGGCGCCGAAGGAGCGCGGATCGTCGTAGGACACGAGGCCAGGCGCAGCCGGCGCGGTCAGGAAGGGCACGCTGGTGACCGGATCCCACTGCTCAGCCCAGCCTTCGGCCACGAGGTCAAGCACCTCCGGATAGCTGATCGTCGTGCCGCCGGAATGCTTGAGTGGCTGATGCAGTGCGGTGGCATCGTCGAAGCGCTGACCGAAGAACGGCAGCCCCACCAACAACTTCTCGGGCGGCGCGCCGCGCCCGACGTAGTAGCTGACCGCCGTGTCGACGCTCGCCTCGCCGCTGCGGCCGGGGAACAGCGCGGCATTGCTGTCGGAGTGGTCGTCCCACGACGGTCCGCTGAGTCCGTAGGTCATCACGCCGAACCAATCGACGTTCGGCGCCAGAGCGGCCACGTCGAACCACTCTCCCCAGAAGCCGCTCGCCGGCACCGACAGCGACAGCGTGCGCGTCGGGCCAAGCGCCGCGCGCAATGCCGCGACAACGTCGGTCAGGCCGTCGCGCGCCGCCGCGTCGTGCGGGAACTCCCAGTCCAGGTCGATGCCGTCGTAGCCGTCCGCGTCAACCAGCGCGCGGACCTGTGCGACGAAGATCGGGCGCAGCTCCGGCTGCACGACGGCCGCAAAGCCGCGGGTGGCCGCCGGATGGTCGCCGCCGATCACGAGGACGATCGACGCACCGGTGGCGTGCGCCCGCGTCACCAGCGCCGGATCGGGGAACGGTCCCCAGTCGGGCGGCGCCAGCGTGCCGTCCGGCAGCGGTGTCACCGCAAAGTGCGCGACGGTGGTTACCACGCCGAAGTCGATCTGGCCGGGAAGATAGCCGTTCCCACGTTCCCAGGCGGGAACATAGCCCACGATGCGTCGCGCGGCTGACGCCTGGCTGGACGCCGCGGCGTGCCCGCTCCCGGCATGCGCCAGGCGCGGGGCGCCAGTGCTGGCTGCAGTCCAAAGCGTGGCGGCGAGCGCGATTTTCCAGAGCCGGGAAGGCCGGTGTGTCGTTATGGCTGAAAGCCACTGCATCTCCCTGACTCGCTGATCGGCGGCGGAACGGCCTGCCGCACGGGATGCCCCGTGATCAGGCGCTCGCCTGCCGGCCGCCACGCCGGTGGCGGCGAGCCCTTCCGAAACGGCGCCGTGGCATGCCGGCTGCGCCGATCCCCCTGCGGCCGCTCGTCCGGAAACGACCCGGTGAATCGACCGGGGCGGCAGCCCGCGGCGAGTCTGGTGAGCGATCTCACCGCGGGCCGGGTCCGAGCTAGGCGCGACGTAGGTTGCGCAGAGCCAGGCCGCCAAGGGCCAGGCAACACGCGCCCAGCAGCACGAAGCGCAGGGCGGCGCCGAGCGCGTCCTGCCGTCGGTCAAGCAGGCCGCCCGTGCCGGCGTTCGGCAACCGCGGTGTGGCGGCCAGGACCGGCCGCGGCTGCGTGAAGGCTGCCTTGGTGACACCAGCCACGCCGGGAAGCCCGCCAGCCCCGGCGCCGATCACAAACGTGGGACTCGGCGTCGCGGGCACCGCGGGAGCGGCCGGCAGCGGCAGACCAGGAGGAGCGATACTCGCACCCAGTGTCACTACCGCCGTGCCGTTCGCCGTGGGAACTGGCGCGATGGGAGCGCTCGTCACGAACTGCGGCACCGGCGCCGAGATGGCGGGAGGCACGGCGCCGACCAGCAGCGGCAGCTCCCCTGGAGGCGGAACCGCGCCGCCTGGAGGAACCGTGCCCTCGGGCGGTGTGATATCAGCGGGCGGCGGCGTGGTACCAGCGGGCGGCGGCGTAGTACCACCGGGCGGGGGTGGATTGCCGCTGGGAGGAGGTGGGTTACCACCAGAGG
>Ga0207416_1002448_pt1 | contig 20260 bp, 16 predicted proteins | sample PaiPotPPM11metaG_FD_184107 | JGI IMG/M metagenome (GOLD analysis project Ga0207416, IMG submission 184107) | Iron sulfur acid spring bacterial and archeal communities from Banff, Canada, to study Microbial Dark Matter (Phase II) - Paint Pots PPM... ...
GTTGGCGAGTTGCTTGGAGGCCGTCAGTTGGCCCGCGTCATAGTCCGGCAAACCATACTCGCGCATCAGCCTTTCTTTGCGCGCTTGAGGAAATTCCGGCAACCCGGCCCGGATTTCCTCTTTCCAATCCTCTGTGATGACGAGCGGCAGCAGATCGGGCTCCGGGAAGTAGCGGTAATCGTGGGCGAACTCTTTGGACCTCATGCCGTAGGTGCGCTGCTCTTTGCTGTCCCACAGGCGGGTCTCCTGCACGATCGCGCCACCGTCTTCGATGACCTGGATTTGTCTTTCCAGTTCGTAGCCCAGCGCTTTCTGCAAAAACCTGAATGAGTTCAGATTCTTGATCTCGGTTTTGGTCCCGAAATCGCTGGCTCCGGCCGCCCGCACGCTGGCGTTCGCGTCGCAGCGCAGGCTGCCCTCTTCCATGTTGCAATCGGAGACTTCAAGGTAGAGCATCAAGGTCTTGAGGCGCGTCAGGTAGTCATAGGCTTCTTCAGGCGAGCGCAAATCCGGCTCGCTGACGATCTCAATCAACGGGACACCGGAGCGGTTTAGATCGATATAGGAATTGCTGGCGGAATCTGGAAACCCTTCGTGCAGAGATTTCCCCGCGTCCTCTTCCAGGTGAACCCGGGTAATTCCGATCCGTTTCCGTTGGCCATTCAACTCAATTTCAATCCAACCGAATTCGGCCAGCGGCTCGTCATACTGCGAGATTTGGTAACCCTTCGGCAAATCGGGATAGAAGTAATTTTTGCGGGCGAAGCGCGAGCGGGAATTGAGGGTACAGTTAAGCGCCGTTGCCGCTTTCATGGCCATGGTGACGGCTTCGCGGTTCAGCACCGGCAACGCCCCGGGCAAGCCCAAACAGACCGGGCAGACATTGGAGTTGGGCGGCGCGCCAAAGCGCGTGGAACAGCCGCAGAAAATTTTGGATTGGGTCAGAAGCTGGACGTGAACTTCCAGTCCAATCACGGTTTCATACTTGGCGCGAACTTCATCGGCAACGAGCACGGGATATTCTCTCTTCTTTTTTCACTTCGAAGGCGCGCGACAACTCAATCAAGGTGGACTCGCGCGCGCAGGTCATTATAACCAATTTCAAAGGACCCGGTTCCCGCGCAGTCATCCTGAACGAAGCGCGGATCTTTTGGGCGGAGATTCTTGGCAAGAGAGACGGAAGAAAATGGCTCTTTGGCACACAGCAAATTGCGCCACTGCCATTCTCCTCTTTCTCTCGTCCCTTGTCACTGGCCACTTTCTTCTTCGCCTACTCCCTTCCGGTCAACCGCCGGTAAACGTAACGCACCTCGCTCTGAACCTCGCGCAGGCGCTGCCAAAGCGGAGTCTGCGGTGGGAGCAGCTCCCAGCGCCGCAGCAAATCTTCCACCTGCTCGACGTGCCCCTCGTGCTCGGGCAAGCCTGCTGCGGCTTTCCCGGTCACCAGGCGGACGGCATGGTCGAACGACCGCAGAAAGCGCGCGCCTTCGGTCAGCGCCCCAGCATCCTCCTGGCGCATCAATCCGGCTTTTTGCAGGATGGCGATTTGTTCCGGCATGTTGGCGCCTGCGGGCGCGGCCACCCGATGGCGCAGGCGGAGGTAGGAGACCGTGAATTCAACGTCATAGTACCCTCCGGGCGCGGTTTTGGGATTGGACGGTGCGACCGTAATTTCCCTTTCCAACCGCCGCCGCATCTGCTGGATTTCGCCTTCTAACTCCTCCTGTTTTCCAAACCGGTCCAGGACGGCAGCCGAGAGCTTCGAGCAGATATCAAGTCCCCGTGAAACGTTACCCGCCACCGGAGCGGCCTTCACATAAGTCATTCCTTCCCACGTTTGAGCGTCTTCCCGGATATATCGCAACAGCACCTGCTCCGTCACCAGCAGATCGCCCTCCTGTCCTTGGGGCCGCAACCGGCAATCCACTGCGAAAACGCGGCCATCGCGCGTATAGCTGGAAAGCACTTCGATGGTCTTTTCCGCCAGGCGCGTCCAGAAGGCCATCTCTTCAGGGGTGGCATTCCCGTCAAAAAGGAACACCAGGTCGGCGTCCGAAGCCAGATCAAATTCACTGACGCCAAGCCGGCCCAGGGCGAGCACCACCACGGGCAATTCATCCGGCAGCGGGTTACCGGGAAGTGAAAGCGGGTGATGCTTCAGGGTGTCGCACCCGGCAACCCAGAGGGCGCTCGAAACGGAGCGCGACGCCAGCGCCGACCAACGGCCCAGCGAGGTGAAGACCGAAGGCATGGCCGCCAAGTCTCGGGCGCTGAGAGCGAGCGATTGGGCCCGGAAATGCTTGCGCAGAACCGCCATTTGCTGGCGCGCATCCCATCCCGATTCCCTCACCCACGGGAATGGCTCGCAAGCCGGCGCCAGAGAATTTACTTCTCCCCCGTTTTGGGCGCTCAGAGGGATCGCCATCTGCCCGGCCGGCGTCTCGAGCTCCTCCTGTTTCTCCCCGCCAATTGCCGCCAAGTCTTCAGGATGATGGACCAGAAGCTCCGCCAAATACTCACTGGACCGGAGTATCATCAGCGCCTGTTCGAGCTTTCCCGGATTCTCACGAACGATGGCGAAGTGGTCCGCAGAGCTGAACAGGCTGCCCAGCAGGGCCGCAGCATTGGAGCGGGCTGCATCCGGCAGGCTGAATTTCCGCACCACGGCAGCGAGGCCGGGGGCGCGGGCGTCCAGGAAATTCAAGACCGTTGCAAAACTGGCATTACCCGGATCCTCCAGCACGGCGGGTTGAGGGCGAAGCTCGTAAGCCCCTAAGCCGGACGCCGCCGCGCGGGGATGGATGACCTTCTCATAGATGCTGTCCACTCTCTGGAATACTTCCCGCACGCGATGCTGCAGGGTTGCCCCCAGACAGTCACGGCCGCCGGGCGCGGATTTCGGGCCATCCAGCCCCAACCGCCGGGCGAGCCGGTCCAGCGCCGCGTCATCGGCTGGGAGGCGGTGGCTCTGCTGGCCGCTATCGAGCTGAATACCGTGTTCAAGACGCCGCAGGAATTCATAGGAAGTATTCAACGCCGCGTAATCCTGATCCGTGATGCAACCTTTGTCGTTCAGCTTGCGCAGAGCCAGCAGCGTGCCGCCGGAGCGGACCCAATGGTCGCGCTCGCCGTGCAGCCGTTGCAGACACTGGGTGAGGAACTCAATATCGCGGATGCCGCCCCGGTGCCGCTTCACGTCCACCGTCTCGGCGCGGCTCTCGCGCAGTTTTTTGGAAATCCTTTCGCGGGCCAGCAGAACGCTTTCAATGGCGCTGAAGTCGGCCGGCGAGCCATAGACATAAGGCTCCATTCCGCGCAGAAATTCCCGCGTCAACTTCTCATCTCCGGCGGAATGGCGGGCTTTAATCAGCATCTGCAATTCCCAATCGCGGGCGCGATGCTCGTAATATTCGAGCGCCGAGCGCAGAGAAATGGTGAGGTCGCCCTGCTCCCCCTCCGGGCGCAGGCGCAGATCGACGCGAAAGACTTGGCCGTGCGGGGTGTTCTGGGTAATGGTGCGGGTGATGGCGTTGGCCAGGCGAACGAAATGCTCCTTGTTGGAAACAGCGGTATCCCGATCGCTGCCGCCGGAGGTTTCGCCGTCGTGGGAGTAAAGGAAGAGCAGATCAATATCCGAGCTATAGTTCAGCTCGTTGCCGCCCAGCTTGCCCAATGAGACCACGCTGAAGCCGGCTTGGGCGATGCGCCCTTGCGCATCCCGGTACTGCGGATGGCCATAGCGCTTGGCAAGCTCCTGGTCGCAATAGGCCAGGGCGTTCGCCAGGACTACATCCGCCAGAGCCGAGAGCTCCAGTGTGGTCTCCGCCAAGGTGTCCATGCGCAAGACGTCTTTCAACACGATGCGCAGATAGTTTCGCCGCTTGAATCGAGCTAGTTGCTCGGAAAGCCACGGATCCGGGTTGGTGGTGGCAAACCGCGCATAGTCCTGCATCAGCTCGTCGCGCGATTTGAGCTTGGTGAAGTTTCTATCGCGGGCGAATTGCAAGGGAAGTGCCGGCTCGACAAGGAAGGTCTCCGCAAGCGAGGCGCTGTAACCGAAGATTGCAACCAGATAAGTGAGGGCGGTTGGAACCCGCCCTAAGTCGGCGAGAATTTCGGGTGGAGCTTTCTCTGCGTACCGGTCCAGCAGGTTCAAGGCTCCGTCCGGGTCGGGCGATTGTGAGAGCAACGAAGCCAGCGGCGCCAGCAGGCTCGCCGGCAACAGGAGGCTGAGCCGGGACAAGTTGCTTTCCGCCCTTGCCGCGTCCGAAAAAGAGACGGTGGAGAAGTCAGGCCGCATTCTTTCGATTATACCTTCAGACATTTTACGCCCGTGTTAAAGCTGCTTACGGACAGAAGTGCAAACCGGTTCGATGATTCCGCAACGGCGAAGAGGCGCGTTTTGTGCCTGCCCGCAGGCGACCGCAAGGGCCTCCCTTGCGTGGTTGGACGGCGCAACGGTTTGCGGCAAAACAAAGCTAAATTTGTGTCTGAAATTCTTATCAAAGCTCATAACTTGTTGATTCTAAATAAATTGATTAACTCTTCCCGAAAAATCTCAGCATCCTATGCATAACACAAGGGTTAGTCGGTTCTTCAATGGCTTGGATTTTAGCTTTGTTCCGGTTTGTTCCTCGAGTCGTCCTTTGTTTTCAATAGGATTTAGGTTTGTTCCCTTAAACAATCTTGATGATTATCAAGTTAGCTCACGCACTGGCCTTGTGGTACGTCTGAGCAGTCTGCTTCGGACCCTAAAGTCGCTTGGGCTGGGAGAGTTCGCCACGAAGAGGTGCATGAAAGCCCTCTCTAACACGACTAAACTGCGGAAAGCCACCCGTTTCCCTCAAAGAACAGAGGTGGTTAGGGTTTGCGTGAGCTAACTTGATAATCATCACAATCTTTTTAGTGTGAGCACATTTCTATCCCCCAACTCTTCATGCTGCCCATAACTTGTTGATTCCAAGTGAGTTTTATTGAGTTTGGTGGATAAATCGATATAATTTATGCATAATACGAAGGCTTAGCTGCAAACTGCGACGAACGCCTTCCCTTGTCGTGGGCCCCTAGTTTTTGACCCACTGCGATACAACCCTTCTCTGATTTCGCCCCTAGAGGCAATGCTGTTCACTTAAGCTAATCTATGCGGTATGCTTCTCTCATCCCCTTGAGAGGAGGACCGCAGATGGCACGGACGATGGCAGAACTTCCGAAAGGGACGCGGATTACCGATTACATTAGTCTCGGGGTGTTGACCAAGACGTTTTCGTTGGACCAAATTAACGCCGTGCTGATTTCCCAGGGTAAGGCGAGCCAGCGGCAGCGGGAGTTGCCGGCGCACGTCGTCGTCTACTATGTGATCTGTCTGGCCCTGTTCATGCAAGTTTCCTACCGCGAGGTATTGCGCTGCTTGCTGGAAGGGCTGACGTGGTTGTTGGGGCCCGGATGGTCCTGCGCAGCAAGACCCCGGACTTGGTGCGGCAGGAATTTTACGGGCTGCTGCTGGCCCACTTTGCCATCCGTGGCCTGATGCATGAGGCGGCGCTGCAGGCGGGCGAAGACCCCGACCAGCTCTCGTTCGTTCACGCCGTCCGGGTGATTCGCCGCAAGCTGCCCCTCTACGGCGCTATTTCCCCCTGGGGGGAAAACGGCGTTCCATGAAGCGGTGCTGAGCGAAATCTTGCAGGAGCGGGTGGTCTCGAGCCGGTGGCGTCGCAATCCACGTGGCGCGAAGCGCAAGATGAGTAACTTTCCGCTGCGCCCGCGAGGGGCTTGCCCGAAGGTTCGAATTAAAGTCGCAGAGTGCATAAGAATTGTTAAGTGAACAGTATTGGGGCTAGACGGGAGATATGCTAGGTTGGCGCCTTTCTCTGGATGTCTGACGAAGCTTGCTGACACTCCAGATCAGCATCATGCCGATGAGGGCGGCGGTGGTATCAATGCCGCAATCGACCAGCGACGGTCCCCGGCCGGGCACGAATATCTGGTGGAACTCATCGGTAAGGGAGTAGCTACCCGCCAGGAGCACCGACCACAGCGCTGCCCTCGGATCCCAATAAAGGTCCTCCCGGCCCTGGATGCTTGCAAAGATCAGCAAGCCGAAGATGCAGTATTCGGTCAGGTGGGCGGCCTTGCGAAAGTAATGGTGAAGCAAGGCAAAAGTGGGTTGAGTGACATGAATGTGAAGGAGATGGAGGATGGTGGATAGAACAATGCCTGAAAATCTTCCACCGAAAGTGCCGGTGGAAAGGTAAAAGATGAGCCCTGCCCAGCAGCACGTGAAGATCACGCGGAAAGCCCGCTGCGCCTTGGGAATGCGATGTCCTTGCCCGGAGATGTTATTCAAGCCGGTAATTTGGAGCTTCCTTGGTAATGATCACGTCGTGAACGTGGCTTTCGCGAAGGCCGGCGGCGGTGATCCGGATGAAGCGGGCGTTTTTTTGCAGTTCCTCGATGTTGCCACATCCGCAATACCCCATGCCGGACCGCAACCCGCCAACCAGTTGCGCCACCATCTCGGCCAGCAGACCCTTGTATGGGACGCGGCCTTCAATTCCTTCGGCGACAAGCTTGGAAAGCTCTCCCTCCTGACTGTAGCGGTCTCCGGAGCCCGCAGCCATGGCGGAAAGCGATCCCATGCCGCGATAGGACTTGAAGCTCCTGCCCTGGAACAGGATCGTTTCACCCGGGCTTTCCTCTGTTCCCGCGAACAGACTGCCGATCATCACCGTGCTGGCGCCCGCGGCAATACCCTTAGTGATGTCCCCGGAAAACTTGATGCCGCCATCAGCGATCACCGGAATGCCCTTGGGCGTGGCGGCGCGGGCGCAATCCAGAATGGCGGAGATTTGCGGCACGCCGGCGCCGGTCACGATGCGGGTGGTGCAAATCGAGCCGGGTCCAATGCCCACTTTGATGGCATCCACGCCGCGCTCAATCAAATCGCAGGCGCCCTCGTGGGTGGCTACGTTGCCCGCCACCAGGTCCACGCCGGAATACTGCTCGCGCAGGATGCGCACCGCTTCCATCACCCGGGCGGAATGGCCGTGCGCAGTGTCCACCACCAGGACGTCCGCTTTCGCTTTCACCAGTTCCTGGGCGCGTTCCAGGAAGTCGCCGGTGGCCCCAAGGGCAGCGCCCACGCGGAGCCGGCCGTGCTCGTCCTTGGCGGCATTGGGGTATTTGATGCGCTTCTGGATGTCCTTGACGGTGATGAGCCCTTTCAGGATGAATGCCTCATCCACGACCAGCAGCTTTTCCACGCGGCGATGGTGCAGCAGTTTTGCGGCTTCCTCCAGCGTTGTACCCACCGGCACGGTGATCAGGTTCTCGCGCGTCATCACGGCTTCCACGGGCAAGTCAAAGCGCGTCTCAAACCGCAAGTCACGGTTGGTCAGGATTCCCACCAGTTTGCCATTCTCCGTCACCGGCACACCGGAGATCTTGTACTGTTTCATGATCCCTTGGGCTTCGGAGATCTTGCTCTTAGGGCTGATCGTGACCGGATCCACAATCATGCCGCTTTCCGAGCGCTTCACCTTATCAATTTCAGCGGCCTGCCGCTCAATCGGCATGGTCTTGTGGATAATACCGATCCCACCTTGCTGCGCCAAGGCAATGGCCAGGCGCGATTCGGTGACCGTGTCCATGGCGGCGCTGACGACAGGAATGTTCAGGCTGATGTTCCGCGTGAATCGGGTTCGAGTATCAGCTTGCGCGGGCAAAACCGAAGACTTGGCGGGCCGCAGGAGGACGTCGTCAAAAGTCAACGCCTCCGGGATGGGATGTTCTTGCATAACCTCCTCGGAAAACTTCGCCGGCTGGTGCTGAATTCTTAATTGTAATGGTCCTCATTGTGAGTGGTCAAGCGCCGCTACAGCAAAGAAACTGAGACACTGCCGGGAATGACGGTAAAGGAACAAACTGATAAAGAACCGCCAAACCGAGTTAATACCCTTGGATCTCAAGTTTTGCCGTTGAAAATTGGGTGTGAACCGCCTAAAATTGAACTTCGCCTAGGTTGCGGTCTTTGTAACCGGCCACGCTGGCTCAGCATCCAATTTTGACGCGATCTCGGGTTGTAGCACGCTGTCCGCGATGCCTGGGAAGTGGAATGGAGTGAAGGCATTCACGCGAATCCGCTGACCCGCAAATTCAAGGGAATTTAAGGTTTGAAGTTCTAAGGAGCTTTATGAAGAAAGATATTCATCCGAATTATCACGAAGTTACCGTTGCCTGTGCTTGTGGCAGCACTTTCAAGACCCGATCGGCTTACAAAAATGATGTGATGCACGTTGAAATCTGTTCCAGTTGCCACCCCTTTTTTACCGGGAAGCAGAAACTGGTGGATAGTGCCGGGCGTGTGGAACGCTTCCAGCGGAAGTATAATCGCACCAGCCAGGTCCCAGCAGAGTCCGTGCCCTCAAAGATGTAAGAGTTTTACGGCTGACTGTTTGGGTTATTACCAATTCGTGGGAAGAGGCCTGTCGAACTGAAGAGATTGAGAAGTGTGGGCCAGTTGCTGCTGCAAAGGGGAGCCTCTACCAACGTTCTGAACTTGATGCTTCGTGCTGCCAGGGCGCCGGCAAGATGTAGGGTGGTGGCGTCATTCGCTTGCTGTAGCGGCGGTCTGTGACCGCCGAACTTTATTTCTCAATGGATTCCGGCGCTCCCTTCCAGGGCAGGCTCCGAGCGCCGCTACAGCAAATTGCGCCACTACCAGATGTAGCGCAGACTCGATGCATGATTCGAACCGGGAGTATGCTTAGCATTTTTGAATTCAGCTCCCGGATTTGATCCTCTCCCGTAACTGGAAAATCCTTGGCCACTCATTCCTCTTCGAACCCCTACGTTACTCAAGCGAAGGTATACGTGCTTGGGCGCCAAGCCCTTGTTGAAGGAGAGTTGGCGCGTTTTCTGAGCGACGAGGGTTTACTCTTCTCAACGGATACCGCCGTGGCGGCAGAAGTGTTGAACGAAATTGCCGGCCGCACCTGCTATATGTCCTTTGGCAAAGGCCGCAAGAGCAACCGCGAGTATCTTGAAAATATCTTGAGCTCGAAACACGGCAGCGTTTTGGAGCACGCCGTGTGGAATCTGCTGATCACCGGGGTCAGCCGGTCGCTTACTCACGAATTGGTCCGCCACCGCGCCGGATTCGGCTACTCGCAGCTTTCACAGCGGTACGTGGATGAAAGCGATGCGCGCTACGTGGTGCCGCCCCTCTATCAGCAGAGTGAGGCCCTTTACGCCAAATGGAAGCAGACCATTGACTCCGTGCGGCAGGCCTATGCTGAGTTGGCAGAGGCCACAACGCAGTTTGTCCAGGAACAACATCCGGAGATGCCGGCGCGGGACCGCAGAAAATGGGCGCGGCAGGCGGCGCGCTCGGTTCTTCCCAATGCCTGCGAAACCAAGATTTTTGTTACTGGCAACGCGCGCTCCTGGCGTCACTTTGTCGAGCTGCGCGGTAGCCCGCATGCCGACACGGAAATCCGCCTGCTTGCTGTCGAGGTGTGCCGCGTCCTCAAGAATGAAAGCCCCAACCTCTTCTTCGACATTGAAATCGCAGACCAGGCGGACGGCATGCCGGCAGTCACCGTTCTTCACTCCAAGGTGTAAAGGTGAAAAGGCCGGCCGGAATTGATCCTCTGCTTTTTATCCTTTCCTGACTAAGAAGAGAAGGACACCGCCGCGGATTTTGCGGGGAGGTATGTTGTGGAGTTGAAGGCTCGAGATATCTGGACTGATCATCACCGCCAATGGCTCGGCTATTTGAGTGGCTTATTGCAGCAGGTCGAAAGCGGCCGCAAGATTCCTCTGGGTCCGTCCGAACCTTCGCCCCAACTCGCTCACAAGGTCCCTGTGGTCCGCAGGCCATTGCGGATCGCCTACTGCGCTCCTCATCCTGATGACGAATCGCTGAGCGGGGCGCTGGCTTTGCGCCTCCAATTGGAGACAGGGGCCCGGGTCACGGTGGTGGCTATCACCTTGGGGCGGGATGAAGGCCAACACAAACGCCGCTTGCGTGAATTGGAATCCGCGTGCAGCGCCCTGGGGTTTAGCTTGCTGGTTCCAAATTCACCGCGCGGCCTGGAAGAGGTAAACTTGCAATCCCGCCAGAAGCGTCGCGCCCTCTGGCTCCGCAATCGCAAAATGCTCCAAATGGCTTTCGAAGAGATTCGTCCGGACATGGTCTTTGCTCCGCACCACGATGACTTCAACAGCACGCATATCGGGACGCATTATTTGGTGGTCGATGCTCTCCGTCAATATCTCGCGCAGAAAAAGCGGCCCGCGGTGATGCTAGCTGAAACGGAAATCTGGCATCAAATGAATGGCCCTAACCTGATGGTGGGCATCACTCCGGAAGCGGTCGCCACGCAGCTTGTGGCGGCCTGCGAACATGGCGGTGAGATGTTGCGCAATCCCTACCATATTCTTCACGCCTGCCGGTTGATGGATAACGTGCGGCGCGGGTCGGAAGTGGTCGGAGGCCAGGGCGCAGCCGCCCAGCCTTATCCCTTTGCGGAGCTTTACCGCATCCGTTTTGTAGCCGGGAACAAGGTGTTGGCGGCCAAGCCTGGCGGGAAGATGGTCGGCCCCGAAGACCCGCTCGGTTTCTCTTTGTTGAAGAAATGGTTTTGGCCGGGCGGCCACAAATCATAACGCGGGCCGTCCGGCAATCATTCTGCCTTGTGGCTTTTCCCGCATTCGGCGGGCTGATAAACTGGAAGCCGCGTGCATTTGAGCCGGCCTACGGATGTGAGGCTGCTGATGAATGGTCCCGTGCAACGAAAATCAATCCCAAAGCAGAGCCGGTGGGCGTTGGCCGGCCTGGCAGGTTTCTATTTTGCAGTTCTTGTTCTGGGGCCGGCCGTGCTGCCATCCGGCTTTGCATGGGCGCAGGCCAGTTTCCAACGGATCACGGGCAAGACTTTTGACGGCGTCGTACCGCGAGATTTTGTTCTTGAGACCTTTTCAATACCGGTCGAAAAACGCAACGCGGTTTTGATCAAGACTCCGCCGGGATCGCGACTGCTCTTCGCGCTGCTGGACACCAGCGGTTATTCCTCGCAGGTGCAGCAGAAGTATATCGGCATGATTATTGCGGAAGGCAAAGTGGAAATGTGCGGCCATCAGTTTGGCACCGGAAGTTATGGGTTCGGACTCACCAAGCCCATTCTCCCTGGCCCGGGACCAGCGGAATTCAGGTTCTACGATCAGGCGGGAATTCATTTGGCAAGCTGTGCGGCCACCAGAGATGACAAGTTGCAGCAGGCGCGGCCACTTCAGGTGTTGTGGAGCGGCCGTGCTCAAGCCCGGCTTTATGTGGGCCGCTACTGGGCTGCATTCCACTGAGGAATTTGTGATGAGGCGGCACCGGTTAAAGCGGATCGTATTCTCGCGGGCAGCTTATGTCCAGTTGGCCCGCACCCTGGCACTTGGGTTTCTTGTGCTGCTGGCAAGGGCGCCTGGATTGCGGGCGGCGCCCAGCGCTTCTTCCTATCTCGTCGTCTATGGGACCGCCCTGGAGGTGACTCCGAATACGATTACCGTCCTGGGGCCGGACCTGAAGCAAGTCACCATTTCAACCCGGGAGGATTTTACCGAAAAAGTCGCCACCGGGTCCAAAGTTACGGCCTGGTATAATGCGGTTGACAGCGGTTACGCCCTGCATTGGCTTTCCTACTCCTTGGAAAATGACTTTGTGGCGCCAGCTCGAATCATGTCGCAGGTAAAGTCCGTGGCGCTGTTGCCTGATTCTAAAATGCCGGATGCGGATGGCCTGGCAGACGCCATTACGGACTACATCAAAACGAATCTGGGATGGCGCGTGGCTCCAAAAATGTGGGCCGCTTACATCCGAAAGCAACTCCAGAAGAAGACTTCAACTCTGAACGCCTTCGACGCGAAAACCGGCAAGTTTAATATGAACCGCTACCTTCATGGTAAAGATAACCTGATTCCCACTCTGGCCCGGCGCGCGCGGGTCAACGCCGTGCTGGAAATTCAAATTGAGAAGGTCGATGCCCCGGTCTCCCATAAGGTTGCAGTGTGGGATGGCGTTCAGGATCAGCTCAGTGGAAAAACCGTGAGGACGATCAGCAAAATTGACGTCGTTGCGGGACGCGAGAGTAAAGTGCCCGCGACCACCGTTGTTCTGAAACTGTGGAGCCCGCAACAGAAACTGCTGTGGAGCAACCGCAGGGGATACGCGACGCTCGAGCGTTATGAGGGATTGCAGGATAAGCTGGTAAGCTGGCCTTTGGCAAATTCGCTGGTGGATTCGCAGGCGGTGGACCGGTGGATGAAGATGGTTTTCGCATCTTTCCTCCAGTTCGCGCCTCCGCCCAGAAACATAGATTGAGCAAGCCGCCGCTCGGGTCCCGCATGTCCAATTTCGCAGATTGAGCCGGGAGAATTTCGAAGGCGCTTTTGCAGTGGCTGTTCGCGGGGGCTTTGCCTGGGCGCTCCTCTCATCACTCCAGGATAAGCTTGGCAATGGTTTGCAATTGCATGAATGACGTGCCCTCATAAATCTTGCCGATCTTCGAATCCCGCAAGTACTTTTCCACCGGATAATCGCGGGTGAAGCCGACACCGCCCAAAACTTCGATGGCTTCGGAAGCGACGCGCTCCGCCACCTGGGAGCAGAAATACTTGGCCATGGCGGCTTCTTTGACAAAAGGCAGACCGGCATCCTTCAGCCGGGCCGCGTTGTAGGTCATCAACCTCGCGGCTTCCACTTCCGTGGCCAGCCGGGCCAGTTGAAACTGGATGCCCTGGAATTCAGCAATGGTTTTTCCGAATTGTTTTCGCTCTTTGGCGTATCGCACTGCATGATCGAGCGCGCCCTGCGCGATTCCAATCATTTGCGCCCCGATGCCGATCCTGCCCTCATTCAGCGTTTCGATGGCCACCTTGTAGCCGCGGCCCACCTCGCCGAGGACATTCCATTTGGGAACCCGGCATCCATCCAGGATCAGCTCGCAGGTCGAGGAGGCGCGGATCCCCAGCTTGTCTTCCTTCTTTCCCACCGCAAAACCCGGAGTATTGCGGTCAATGATGAAGGCCGTAATGCCGCGATAGCCCTGCTCGCGGTTGACGGTGGCAAAGACGATAAAGAGGCCCGCTTCCTTGGCATTCGTGATCCAAAACTTGCGCCCATCCAGGATGAAATGATCGCCGTCTTCGCGTGCCCGAGTTTCAAGTCCGAAGGCGTCACTGCCGGAGTTCGGCTCGGAAAGCGCATAGGCGCCAACGGTGTTCTGGGCAAGTTTGGGCAACCAAGCCTTCTTCTGCGCTTCGGTTCCCCAACGCAGGATGGCATTATTCACGAGCGTGTTTTGTACGTCCACCACCACCGCGGCAGAGGCATCCACGCGCGCGAATTCTTCAATGGCGATGATCGACATGAAGAAGCGCCCGCCGCTTCCACCGTAGGCTTCGGGAATCTCAATACCCATGTAACCCTGACTGAAAAAGCTATCGATCAGCTCCTTCGAAAAAAAGCCCTCGCGGTCCATCGATTCCACCAGCGGGCCAATTTCTTTGCGGGCAAATTCTCTTGCGGCGGACTGAAAAAGGCGTTCGTCCTCGCTCAACGCCGTCAACGGCGGAATCGCCGCAATGGGGGCCGTCACTGTCTCCGCCATGTCTTGTCACCTCATCGGATTGTTCGAGATTTGGCAAATTCCAATCATATCATCTTGCTCAGGGATTCAGCAGGCAGGGTCTTGCACGGGCAGTGGTACGTTTCGGCGGCTGTAGCGGCGCTCTATGAGCGCCGAACTTGTAACCTCAACGGCTTCCGGCGCTCATAGAGCGCCGCTACAGCAAACTGAACCACTACCCCTGCGCGGCTCCGGGGAATTCTCAGGCTGAAAATGGACTCGAAACAGACATGGATTCAGCCCTGATGGGGCGGGGCGCCATCCAGCGCTTGGTTTGCGAGACGGTCTGCCTCACGATTCTCTTCGCGAGGCACGTGGCGGAGGGAGAAGCGTTCAAACCGCCCGGCGAGTTGCCGGGCGCGGTCGTGCAAGGGGCGCAGAGTGGGGCTTTTCACTTTGTAGCTGCCGCTCATCTGATACACCAAAAGCTCCGAGTCGCTGCGGATTTCCACCCGGGCATACCCGTTCTTCAACGCATATTCGAGCGCTGCGATCAGCGCCTGATACTCTGCGAAGTTATTCGTAGCGCGGCCCAGCCTGCCGGATAGTCCAGCCAGGCGCTCGCCTTGGGAATCGCGGATGGCGACGCCATAGGAAGCGGGTCCAGGGTTACCACGGGAAGCGCCGTCAATGTTCATCACCAAACTGTTTGAAGATGAATTGTCAGGCATGAGAGCAAGCGATGAGGATTCGAACGTGTCCTCGAAGAGCCGAAGTGTATAACCTTGGCGGCCGGCGCTGCCGCAAGAAAGTTTGCGCCTTGCAGTGAACAGAACGTAGCCCGTGCAATAACCCCGGAGCTTTACTGCCTTCTGCTCACTGCCTACTGCTTTCTTCCTTCACCGCCGGACAGCAGCGTGGCCCTGTTCGCCGGGTGGATTTCCGCCCGATTCCGCCGCCTCCACGGGCGGGTCGTAGTAGAGAATGCGGACACAGTTTTCGCAAGTGAAGATCCTGTCGGAAGTGCTCACGTCATTAAACGCCTGTGGTCGAAGTCGCACGTGGCATCCTGAGCAGAAACCGTCGCGCACTTCAGCCACGGCAATTCCCTGGCGCGCCCGTCTCAGCTTTTCGTAAAGGTTTCGGATTTCCTCCGTCAGGCTGCCGGCCAGCTCGTTGCGCCGCGCCGTCAACCGGTCCCGTTCCTCGATCGCCGCTTGACGCTCGGCTGCAAGCGTCCCGGATTCCTTCGCCACCCGCGCTTTCTCCGAGTCCAGTTTTTGCGAAGCTTCCCGAATCTGCTTCTCAAGCTGTTCGGATTCCACCATCTTCTCCAGGATGCGATCTTCAATCTTGCGGATGTTGCCCTCTTCGCCATCTATTTCCTTCTGCATGGCGCGGTATTGCTCATTGGTTTTGACCTGGTAAAGCTGGTCGCGGTGTTTGGTGATCTTGGCGCGAATCTGCTGAATCTCAGCGTCGAATTCCCGCCGTTCTTTCTGATTGGCGGCAAGCCGGTGCTTCGCGGAATCAAAAGCCGACAGGAAATCCTTCAACTGTTCTTCAATGGCTTTGATGCGGGCCGGCAATGCGTCAATTCGCGCCCCCGTCTCCGCAATCTTGTGATCGACCTCTTGCAGCTCGATAGCGGTTCTGACTTCAGGGTGCACGGCGGCTCCTGCGGCGGCGTTTTCTAGGGGGTTTGGTTGGTTCAGCCAATTTCATAACCACACCTTCATTTTGTCACAAACACCGGAGAGCGGCAAGAAGCGCGGGAAACGGGTGTTGGCTCAGTTTGGTTGCTGTAGCGGCGCTCTATGAGCGCCGACCCAGAATCGTCAACGGTTTTCGGCGCTCATAGAGCGCCGCTACAGCAAACCGCGCCACTACCGAAAACGGGTGTGGCGCGCATTCAACCTGCGTCAGGGGCAGGTATTCAATTCGCAATCACCGGCAGGACCAGAGCCGAGGGGTGAGCCGCATCGTGATAAATCGAGTTGGTCGCCTCCACCCAGTGGGAACCAGTCTCCGGGCTCTCACCCGTGTTCAGGTTGCGGTCAAAGCGCGGGAAATTGCTGCCGGCGACTTCGAGCCGTAATTGGTGCCCCGCCAGGAAGACGTTGCTGGTGGCCCAAAGGTCAATCGTGAATTTATACACTTGTCCCGGAGTGATGAAGTCCGGGTGTTCCGCTGAGTTTCGATAACGCGCCCGGATAATTCCTCCGGTAATGTTGCGGGCGAATCCATCCGGGCCAACATCGACCAGCTTGGCCGTGAAGTCCGTATCCACGGCGGTGGAGCTGGCGTAGAGCTCCAACTGCACCGGTCCGGTCACGTTCAGGTCGTGGGCGAGGGGCGGCGTCGAATAAATCAGAACGTCCTGGCGCGCTTCATTCGGCCGCTGATCGCGCGCGCCCGGCTCCAAGTGTTCGGAATCGCAGCATAGTCTTCCACCCAATGTCGGCACGGGGTTCGAAGGGTCATCAACAAACTGGTCCGGGGATTCTTCTCCGGGAGTCTTGCTGCTGATCGTTCCATTCCCCAACACAGAATTAGCCTTTCCTTGCGAGTGAAGATAGTAAAGTGTCGGCTGAGCCCCAGCGGGTGGCCAACGGTCCGCCTCGCGCCATTCGTTCTTGCCCATCTCGAAATACTTCACGGGTTTTTCCTGCGTCATCCCGTTCTGCTCGCCTTTCAGGAGGTAGTCATACCAGCGCAGCATGACGGCGTTCATGTCCACGGCGGAAGCCGCGCCAAAGTCTACATCTCCCACCTTGCGGCCCATTCCCGCATGGCCGCCCACAACGATGAGCAAGCGTTCACCGTTGCACGCCGCATCGGTTCCGGCGTGGGTCTTTAGCCCCATGTAGTTGCGCAGCGTCCCGCCCAGAAACAGGTCATACCATGCGCCGGTGTGGAACGCTGGCACGCGGATGCGGGAATAATCAGCTTCGATGGACCATTGCTTCCAGTAATCGTCGTAGTTGGGATGATGAATCCAGTCAAGGAAATAAGGAGCTAAGGCGCCAAGTCCCGCATTGCCCAAGGTTGGCGGGGCGGGGAACAGCGAATAGCTTTCCAGGGGAAGCGTGTTTGCAAATTTCATGGCATTCGTGCCTGCGGCGACGCGCCGGTTGAGCGTGTCCTGAGCCAGGCCGGACGCCCAGGATTCATCAAACCATTGCGTCAGCGCGCCGCCCTGATAAGTCCAGTTGGCATGGTAATTGGACGCGGTGACGACGGGAAAAATTCCGGCAAGATGCGGCGGATGGGCGATGGCTTCGAGCATCTGCGTGGCGCCCACGTAGGACCCGCCGAACGTGCCGACCTTGCCGTCCGAATAAGGCAGCGCGGCAGCCCACTCCACCGTGTCATAGCCATCCGCCGATTCGTGCTTGAACGGGTACCATTCGCCCTCGGAGGCATAACGGCCACGGCAGTCCTGAATGATGACGATGTATCCGTGCGCGGCGTCCTTAAGTCCTGTTTCCACCTCGTTGGCCTTGTTATAGGGCGTGCGCTCCAGCAGGGCGGGAAACTTGCCGGCAGCGTCCGGCCGGTAGATATCGGCACGCAAGGTTGCGCCGTCCCGCATCTTCACCGGCACATTTTGTTGCACGATGACTTTGTAGGGTTGGGCCGCCCAGGCTGGGACCGAAGTCAGAGCTAATACGATGAGCGCAGTTAAAATGGTCCTTCGCTTCACGCCGGTTTCCTCCGGATGCAGATGGAATTTACGAAGGGAGCGAGTATAGAACATTCGCATGAGAATGCAAGCACGTCATTCCCGCGCAGGCGGGAATCCATGAATCCTGGTCATTCCCGCGCAAGCGGGGGTCCACATGGACTATGAACGGCAGAGCCCCAGGGTCTGCGTCAGCCGGTCTAAAATTAAGGGAACGAAGCTAGAATGTGTATAAAAATAAAGGATCAAAGATTTTGGGGATTCAAGAATCGCTTTCCTGGGGCTGGGTTGGACCTTCCGAGGCCGACGCCCGCGCGAACCGTTATTCTGGCGGGCACGGTCATTCCCGCGCAGGCGGGAATCCATCTATAATGGTGTCGGCGTTGTCAAGCAATTTTTAGCGACACGAGCACCCCCGCGAGCCGGGCGCGGAGTCAAGGGCGGTCCGACGCTTTTGGTCGGACCGTTCATCGCAGACCCTTGACGGCGCCCACCGGCTCCTCATATGGCAAGGGGCGGTCTGTTATAAAAACTAACCGCCACGGCTACGACCACAATCACAATTCCAATTCCAACGCCGATTAGAACCTTAGCCGTGGTTGACAGACCCTTTCCCTTTACGCTCTGGACATCCCCGTAGGACACCGAAGTAGCCTTGTTCGTCGCCTTGTCAGTGATGCTAAACGAGTCGTTCCCGATCTGGCTGAGATAACCCGCAAACTGCGTTCCGTCTTTCAACTTGACGCGAACTACCGACCTCTCGCCGACGCCGATCTTCCGCACTTTGGCCTTCACGGATGCAGCCTTGCGTTGTTGCGCCTGAGCTTGGCGGTCCGTTTCATTCTGGGCCGGCGCCCTGGTGCTCAGGCAGGTCACGACAGCGATGAGAGCAATCGCGATAGTCTTCTTGAACACATATCCTCCTTGAGCTGCGCCCTCGACGAGAGCGCGTCGCCGATGTTGCCCAATGCTTGGAACACCAACGGCCACACCACCGCGTTTTCCGCGCCCCGCAAAGCGGGTTGATGCCTCCAGCGAAGGTGCCCCCGGCTGAGCCGGGCCCGCGCCCGGAGCATCGTAACCTTCCTTGCAAGCCGCCCTCGTTGGGCGCATTACCGCGCCCGGTAGAGGTCCCGCCATCCGTGTGCGGGAAGTAAAGCTCCGACGACGACGCCCAGGCCAATGCCTGCTCCAACCGCAGCGCCAATCAGGGCCCTTCGCCCGCGATGCGGTTCGCCCTTGATTGAAACCCGCAAGACATTTTGCCGGGTGAAGGTTTGGCCGCCCTTCCCCAACTGGACGACGATGGCCTCATCACTCACGCTTTGGAACTTACCCTGATAGGATTTCACGTTCTTTAGGACAATCTTGATTTCCGTGCCAGGCGCCAATTGCTTGAGGTTATCCCAGTTGGCGTTGTCCGGCTGGGGCGCAGCACCGAGCGCAACCATCGCCATCAACCCCATCAGCAAAGTCGTCAGACTGAGAAACACAATGCGCTTCATGGGACGCTTCATAAACACCTCTCAATTAAAGCCGGTAGCGCAGACTTCCATCTTTTCAGGAAGTCTGCGGCCTGTGTCATGGAATGCGGGAATGCTGCAGAGGAGCAGAACGTCTTCGCCCCGTGGCGTCGTTGCGGCCAGCGGCCTCTCCTCATGCGTGTAGGTTCGGCGCGGCGCTTCGTCTATTCAGTGACAATCAATCCCCAACCGTTTCAACTGGGATTCCCTTTTTCGCGGATGGCGCCGACATCGATTTTCATGTCGGCGCCCCTGGGCAATTGACCGAAGCCGGACGCAGGTTGTCCAATTCGGTTATTTTGGTTGCGGCCGGAAGGCCGCGCTGCGCTACTTACTTGCTCACGCCGGTTGGGTTCTGTCCCTGGCAGCCCTGATCACCTTCCCCGCACGGAATCCACAAGAAGCCGTGATTCGCACCGCTCGCGTCAATGTAGTATCCCGTGATCCGCCCGGCCGGATTGATGCCGTCGGCGATGGTGCCTTGGAAATTGCCCGTGCCGGCGCCGAGGGCATCCAGTAGCGTGATGGCGCCCTCGTCACTGGAGCGCAAAAAGCCGTGATTGACGCTAAACCCGTCGTTCAGGAATCCGACGATCACCCCTGCCGGGTTGATGGCAATGCCAAACGTCCATATGCAGCATGGGGGATAGGTCGCCGCATCGAACGTCGCGAAGCTGCCGTCCTTAGCCCGCAGGAACCCACGGAAATTGCCCCCGAAGGGGTTTCCCGAAATGGGTTGAAAGTGGTTTCCTGTGATCGCCCCCGCCGGGTTGATGCCGAAACCCGGGCCCACGGCCGCATTGAAGCCGTTGAGGCAATTGAGCCCCACTCGTGTGCCGTTCGGGATGTCAAACGTGGTCAGGGCGCCGTCTTTGGCCCGAACGAAGCCGTGAGTCACGAAGTTCGCGTCCTCGTAGCATCCCGAAACGGTGCCCTGCGGATTGATGCCAACGGGGGAGGTGCCTTGCTCGAAGAAGCCTGTGCCAGCGCCCGGCGCATCGAACGTGGAGAATGTGCCATCGACAGCCCGCACGAAGCCGTGAAGCACAGCGTTTGCGTCAAGGTAGTTTCCCGTGATGACGCCTGCCGGGTTGATGCCAACACCGGTGGTGCCTAGGAAAGGGTTGGCAGCGCCCGGGGCATCGAACGTGGTGAATGTGCCGTCGGGAGCCCGCAGGAAGCCGTGACAATTGCTCATTGCGTCACAGTAGAACCCCGTGACGGCCCCCGCCGGGTTGATGCTGCTGGGCGAGACAGGAAAGGCGCCGATGATGGTCGAGCCCGGGGCATCGAACATGGTGAATGTGCCGTCGGGAGCCCGCAAGAAGCCGTGACTCCCATCGCTCGCGTCGGTGTAGTACCCCGTGATGACGCCGGCCGGGTTGATGGCGAAGGCGAAGGTGCCTTGGCCAGACCCCGTGCCGGCGTCATCACGGGGT